>ERZ772967.849-NODE-849-length-22350-cov-3.074905_pt1 | contig 22350 bp, 18 predicted proteins | sample MGYA00511677_ERZ772967 | MGnify/ENA primary metagenome ERZ772967 (study PRJEB29015, sample SAMEA2737931) | human oral metagenome | biome: human oral; feature: human-associated habitat; material: dental | place: China | collected 2146 ...
GAATACTGAATGAAGATAAAACTATCGTCATCGCTAGTAACATTGCGATTAAAGTAAATCTTTTTACTGAAATATTCATAAAAACCTCCAAATATGTGTATATTTTAAACAGTTTCTGGTTATCTGCATATACCCAGAAATGTTATAATTTATATGACCAGATTGGAATGAGATATGAACAATAAAACCAAAGCATACATGGATCTATACCTAAAGATTCGTAATGATATTATTCGTGGTATTTATCAAACAGGGGATAAACTACCTTCGAAACGCATTCTAGCAGATAAAGAAAATGTCAGTGTGATAACAGTAGCACATGCATATGAATTACTAGCGTCAGAAGGATATATCACTTCCCGTATGAGAAGCGGATACTATGTAAGTTATCTTGAGAAAGATTTTTTTAGTGCTAAAGAAGATAGTAGTATCGAAATCTCACCGGAAATACAGATTACAAATGATAAACTGTTTTCTTCCAATGTATTTGACCTTGGGTGTGGATTCTTGCGAAGTGTCGCGCTCGACAAGTCTCTGATAGGAGAGTGGACTCTCGTGTTTCGTAATCAAACAACCAAGGATATTCCTGTACAGGTAACAGTGTTAGGACAATCCATTGTTACAAGTACGGCACAAAATGATGTGGTGCATTCTGTTATTATAGGGCAGACTCCATTCAGCGTTATCAATATTGCGGAAAAAGTACCTCATACTATTAATTTCATCACACAAAGGGGTGGAAAATTTCTGACAAAATTGAATATGGAGGTTACAATTGAAGATCAATGGGGAAAAACCAAGGCCCTGTGCCCTAACGATGCCGGTATACCCCCGGATTTAGTAGCAAACGATGGCATTTATACTGCAGATTTTCAAGATGTCGGCGTATATTTAATAAAAAGCAAGATTCATAACAGGAATGGAAAAGCGTGTACTACGACATTGGCCGAACGGGATTACTTTGAGTTGCCAAAAAATCTGGAGGGGCCATCTCCCGTTTTTGGAGAACCAATTCAGGAAAACTTTGAACGCACCGTTTATGTTCCGCTCTCCGTCGTGTATGATGAAAAACAAGTGAATCCTCGTCATGTGCCAGACCTGTCTTATCTGCCTAGAACAGAAAATTTCTTTCGATTTGGCGAGATTGAAGGTCCCAAGGAAATGCTTTTGGGAATTGAAAGGGAATTTTCTGTTGACATTTTCCCATCAAGTATGTCCACCATTCTGAAAAATTATATATCATGGGATATTAACAGTGATAAGGGGGCGACAATTATTCCCGATCCAAAGGGGCGTCCTAATGTCGTGCGACTGCGTTTTAATTCTCATCATTCGGATGAGATTTTGAGCATAAAGAATACAGTTCCTAAAGCATTAAGAGATTTAATATCCGAGCAAACAAAGTCTTTTAGCATCTCTACGGCTACACCCAAGTTTTTGGGGCGAGGCTTTGGAGAGACTTCTCCCTTGATCTTTTTTGCCAGAAAGGATACACGTTTCGATGGAGCCTTACAATTACCCCAAGGCTATTCAAGCGCTGCGACATGGAGTGTAGGAGATGTGTCCGGTGTAAATTTGTCCACCGTCATCAGGGTCATTCAGCAGGATGCAACTGGTTGTACCGTTAGGGCAGAACTTCCAGGAGAATACATCCTTTCCTTAACCAGTGACGCGTATCCTGACAAGATCAGCAACTCATTCAGAATAAAAGCGATTTATAAAGAACCTGAAGGCTCTCAGCCGGGGAAACCCGGAGACGATGCGGGAAGCAAGCCCAGGCCCATCCCCGGAGGCGACCCCGGCGGAGATGACGACGTCGATACGGATCCGGGGGATGACGGTGGCGGCGGCAGTGGCGGAGGCGGCCCGGGAAGGCCGGGGCGTCCTCCGAGAGTCCCGGAGGCGCCCGATCCCGAGGAGCCCGTTCCTCTGCCGCCTGGGGTCTCCGCCGTCCTCGTTGATGGCAGGGCCCTTGGCCCCGGTGGGATGGCCCTGGTTGAGGGCATAAGGAGCGTCTCGCTTGCCTTCCGTTTTGCCGATGCGGTGGAGCGGCACGTGTTGTCCGCATCTTTGCTGTCGGTCGAGGGGGGGCGGAACGAGGCCGAGGCCACGATAGACGGCGCGCGTCTTTCGGCGGACGGATTGGCCCTGACGGCGGACTTCCATCCCCGGGCGGAGGGCCGGTATCGAATTGCCTACGGCTTCGAGCGGAAGGACGGCGTGAGGGCGACAGGGAGTTGCGTCGTCAAGGTGACGGGTGGTTCGGGCAACAGCGACCAGGGGGACGAAAGGCGCGGCGGCGGATGCAGCGCCCTGGACGGAGCCGTGATTTTGTTTCTCCTTGCGTGTTTTTTGCTGCCATGCCGTGCTGAGGGAGCAGGGGACCGCTCTTGATTCGGAACGAGAGGAGAGGACTCATGAAGAGGAGAGGACTCATGAAAACGAGAAAAGCGCGCACAAAAAAAGCCTATGTCAAGAACATCGTTCTGTTTTTTTCTTTTTTCCTTTTGGTCCTGCTGAACGTCGCGACCACCTTCGCGTACTTCGGCCACCTGGAGGATGGGTTGGGCTGCATTTTTATGTCGTTGCTCTGGGGATACCTCGCCATGCTCCTCGTCACAGGCCCCTATCTCTTTTGCGTCAGGAGCTTTCCGCCGAGGCCCGATCGCCCTGAGGGCGAACCGGAAATCGGCGAGTCGCGAGTGTTTTCCCTCGGAGAAACGCTGGAATACCAAAGGAGTCGGATGGGCAGACGGGCGATACGGTCCCTTTTCGCTGTCTTCGGTTGTCTTCTGCTGGGCCTTTACTTCCTTACCTCAAGTTCAGGATACTTTGAATTTTATGAGACATTCTGCGGTTATCTTTTGTTTTTCTGCATGATTTTCTTTGTTTTTTCTTTCTTTACGCACGCATGGGCGTGGTGGGCGCAGAGACGGAGGAACCGAAGGTATTCGCTTACGGGGATGACCCGAAGGGAGGCCATCTGGATGCTGGAGGTGTCCGGTACGATTCGCCGCCGCATGCACTGTGCTTGTTTGTCGGGGGGGCTCTACGTCACAGTCATGGCAGTGTTGGTTTTTCTCCAGATCGTCTGATGTCGGGCCCCGGCTTTCGATGGCTACTGAGGGCGACTACTCTTCCGAGCTGCCCTGACCAACCACTCCGGGGCAACCCCCTTCTTTTGGTTCCTCGTTATTATGTGTGGGTAAATGGGAGGGGATTCTGCAATGGTTTACCTCTCAGGTCAACAATGCGGTTCTTGAGGGGACCAACAGCCTGGTGCAGGCGGCAAAAGCGAAGGCACGGGGGTATCGAAACAAACAGATCTTCAGTGATATGATTTACCTCGTCGCCGGACAGTTACATTTGACAGAATAGTTCCTTACCCACATAGAACAGTGAGGAGCCAGCAGTTTCTATCAATCTTCTATGGGAGGTCTGATTCATGAAGACATTGATCGTCTACTTTTCCAAGAGCGGAAGGACTAGGGGGGCCGCGGAGGAGATCGCATCCCTGTTGGAGGGTGCGGACCTCTTTGAGATCAAGGTGGACAAGACGTACCCGCCAAGTTACTTCAAGACCCTCTTCGAGGGACGGCGCGAGTTCAAGTCCGGCGAACGGCCGCGCCTCGCCGTCACACCCCCCGACCCCGCGCCCTACGATCGGGTCCTGCTGGGGTGGCCCGTCTGGTTCGGGACGTGTCCCATGGCCGTGATCTCCTTCCTGGAGGCCTGCGACCTCAGCGGAAAGGAGGTCTACCCCTTCTGCACCAGCAGCATGACGGGCCCGGAAAAGGGCGTTCGAGACATCGCCGCCGCCTGCCGCGGACACGTCCACAAGGGGCTGAGGGTCCGTCGGGCGGACGCGGGAAAGATCGCCGTGTGGCTTGACGCTCCAGCGGAAGCGAGCTGACCGCGCGTCGTCTCCCTCCCTGAGGCCCTTCGCCGAGGCCCGCTGCTCAGGGACCGGCCGGCGCCGGGCCGTCCGTGGGGACGCCCTTGTCCTTTCCCGTTTGCAGGCTATAATGAAACGGAGGGGGCAGTCAGGGCGTCCCCAATCCATTCCTTGAGAGGACGAAGATGCCGAGCAGGACCGTCATGGACATGACGGAGGGCGTGATCTGGAGGCAGCTTGTGGACTTTGCCGTGCCGCTCTTCGTGGGGAACATCTTTCAACAGCTCTACAACACGGTGGACAGCGTCGTCGTGGGCAACTTCGTCGGCGCGGACGCGCTGGGCGCCGTCACGTCCACCGTTCCCATCGTGTTTACCTTCATCAGCCTCTTCATCGGGATGACGATGGGGGCCAGCGTCGTCATCGCACAGTACTTCGGGGCCGGGGACGTGGTCCGCCTCCGCCGGGCCGTCCACACCGCCGTCGTCTCCACGGTCGTCCTGTCGCTGGTCCTGTCCGCCGCAGGGTATGTGGCGACGCCCGCACTCCTGCGCTTCATGAACACCCCGGCCTCCATCATGCCGGAGGCCGCGACGTACCTTCAAATTTACATGCTGGGCCTGATCGGGCTGATGCTCTACAACATGGGCTCCGCCATCCTGCGCGCGGTGGGGGACTCCCTGCGCCCCCTGTTCCTCCTGATTCTCTCCTCCGTCCTGAACATCGCGCTGGACCTCCTGTTCGTCATCTCCTTCAAGGCGGGCGTCGCAGGCGTCGCGTGGGCCACGATCCTGTCGCAGCTCGTCTCAGGCCTCGTCGTCTTTCGTCTCCTGTTCCGCAGCAGGGAATGCCACAGCATAACCTGGGGCGAGATGCGCGTGGACCGGCACATCCTGCGAAGGATTCTCGACCTGGGGCTGCCGTCGGGCGTTCAGCTGGCCCTCACCTCCTTCTCCAACGTCTTCGTCCAGGGCTACATCAACGCCTATGGCGCCGCCAGCGCGTCGGGGTGGGGCATCTACATCAGGATCGACGCCTTCGTCTTCCTGCCGATTCAGAGCATGGGCATGGCCGTCACGACCTTCACGGGACAGAACGCGGGCGCGCTGCGAGCGGATCGCGTCCGCGCCGGAGTGCGCGCCAGCCTGGGCATCTCCGCAGGCATCACCGCCCTCATCGTCGCCGTCATCTACGCTTCGGCCCCATGGATGGTCGCCCTGTTCAACCGGGACGATGAGGTCCTCCGCTACGGGGTGCTCTTCCTGCGCCTCAACAGCGTCTTCGACCTCCTGAACGTCGTCTACATCATCTACGGCGGAGCGCTGCGCGGCGTCGGAAACGCCAGGACCCCCATGTACTTCATGCTGGGCTCCTTCGTCCTGTTTCGCCAGGTCTACCTCCTCGTCGCCTCGCGCCTGACGGACTCGATCACCCCAATCGCCCTCAGCTACCCCGCGGGCTGGCTGCTCTGCTCCGTCCTGCTGATCCTCTACGTCAGAAAAAACGGCTGGGACCAGGCCCTGACGGCAAACACCCTCTAAACCGCAGCGCACGACAAGGGCCGCGGTCTCCCGCGGCCCTTGTCGTTTTGGATGGAGTTGGGGTTCGACCGAGGCAGGGCCTCGGCGTCGCCTACTTCTTCACCTTGACCTTCTTGGCGGGGCGCTTGGCCGGTGCCTTCTTGGCGGCGGCCGGCTGCTTCTCGGCCGCCGGCTTCTTGCCCAGGGCGTAGGCCGCGCCCTTGCCCGGCGTGGACTTCGGGTCCACGTTGGCAAAGACCTTCTTCAGGGCATCGCTCGATCCGTCGTAGACGGTGGCGTAGATCTCGTTGCCCAGCATGTCGTAGTGGCGCAGGTAGGTCACCGCGAACTGCTTGCCGTCCGGCGTGTACTCGTAGCCGTACTCCGTGAAATACAGGCTGCCGGCCACTTCGGGGGAGATGTTGTACTTGGACATCAGGAGGTCCACCGTCTGGCTCTTGATCGAGGTGTTCGTGTAGTACTTCCGGGCGATGGCGAAGGGGACGTTATCCTTCACGCCGTAGTCCAGGAGGTACCACTTCATCTTCACGTGGTCCTGACCAAGGTCCTTCTGCTTCTCCCAGGCCAGCGCCGGGGAAACGGTAACAGCCAGCAGGCCCATCAGCAGCGCGCACAACAGCAACTTCTTCATTAGAACACTCCACTTTCCTTCAAAGTAACGGGGCTTACAACCGCAGCACCGTCCCGTTCGATTCTTGCTATTCTAGCACATAACGCCTCGCTCGGCGTTTGTCTTTGCCACGATTTCGTCCTGCGTTTCGCGTCGCGAAGCCGGCTCACCGGGGGGCGGGCACCACCCCCAGGGCGTAGCTGATGGGACGCTCCCTGCCCTCCGACGGGAAGGTGAAGAGCCGGCCCTTCACGATGAGCTCCGTGGACCCGCCGCCGTCCAAGTTGAGGGCGTAGGGGACCTCATAGGAGCGCAGGATGTCCGTCAGCTCGCTCATCGTAGCGCCCGCGGCGTGCAGCCCGTTGCGGCCGTCCACCGCCAGGAAGAACCACTCCCCATCCGCCGTCAGCCCCACCACGGAGCGCGGGTGGCGCGCGGAGAGCAGCGAATTGGAGAACCCCTCATCGTTTCCCTGCACGACGCCGTCGCTCAGGAGAAGGGGTCCGGCCTGGATGGCGAAGGGCATGTCGCTCCAGCTCTCCCCTCCCGCGCCCACCAGCTCCCCGTTCACCAGGGAGGGCAGGCCGAAGGCGGCCTCGTTTTCGTCGTTCCAGCCCAGGCAGCCGCGTCCGTTGTAGAGCTTGTGCACCTCCGCGCCGTCCCGCCTCAGGAGGCCGATGGGGTACCCCTGCCTGCGCCCCGTCACGGCGAAGAACCCCGCGTTGATGGCGGCGCTCAGGCCGTTGTCCTTCACGATCCGGCTGAGGGGCGTCAGCGCAGCGGGCCCCTCGGACGAGGCCGCAGGGACCATTCGCCAGAGGCCGGGGTCGATGGTCAGCAGGGCCCAGTAGCGCGGCAGGATATCCGTGTTGGAGTTCGAGACGGAGGGAAGGAGGCGCACGGCAAGCTTTCGCTGCCGGATCAGGGACGCCAGGCGCCGCGCGGCCCCATAATCCTCCAACACGGGGGAGCGCAGAAACCACTCGTACTGCGGCTGGAGCATCGACATCTCAAAGCCCTTCGACTTGAAGAACGCCTGAGCCGACTCCGCCGCCGCCTTGTCCTCGAAGCCGTCGGCATAGACGCGCCAACGCGGCACGCCCGTAGGAACCCCATCCCGGTGCAGCAGGAGCGACAGGCCCTCCATGGGCGTGAGCGTCACCTCCAGGGTCAGCCCGTCGCCAGCCTGGCGCACCCGGTCCAGGAGGAACCGCATCTCCTTCTCCGTCAGGCGCTGGGCCCCGCGAAAGTTCCGGTCCCTCGACAGGAGGGCCGGCGTCATGTTCACCGCCACGGCGAGGCAGCCCCGCTCGAAGGGCGTGAGCGCCTTCTCGTCCGCAAAGCCCGCCGACACGTCGGACAGCGCTCCCGCCTCAAAGGCCAGCCCCAGGGACTGGATGCACCAGCGCAGGGCCTCACGGCGCGTCACCTGGGCGTTCGGGCCGCCCACCCCATCCGTCACGATCCCCGTCCCCTGCACGAAGGCGACGGCGTTCTTCCCCGCGGGGACGTTCGAGGAAAGCCCCCGCGCGTCCAGCAGCGCCGACAGAAAGGCGCCTCGCGTCACGGCCTCCGCCCCGCAGGGGCTCGCCAGCAAAAGGATTGCAACAAGGCAGAGCGCCCGCGGCAGGGCGCGCAGCCCCGGAAAATGAAATCGCATGACCCTTACAGGCCGCCTGCGCCGCATCGGGCAGGGATCACGCTGTGCGTTCCCCAAGCTTCCAGACGGAGCGGATGGGCCGGGCTCCGGACAGGTAGGCGAACGTCGCGGGCGTCTCCCCGTCCAGCACCAGGAAGTCCGCCATCCTGCCGCGCTCGATGCAGCCCACCTCCTGCTGCATCCCCAGGGACCAGGCGGCGTTGAGGGTCGCGCCCGTCAGCGCCTCCTCCGGGGTCAGTCCCATCTCCATGACGGCCAGACTGATGACGAAGGCCATGGACTCGCAGTAGCAGGAGCCGGGGTTCAGGTCCGTCGCCAGGGCCACGGGGACCCCCTCCTCGATCATCTTCCGCGCGCGGGCGAAGGGCTTCCGAAGGCTGTAGGCCGTGGCGGGCAGCAGGTCCGCCACGACCCCACCCCGCGCCATGGCCCGGATTCCCTCGTCGGAGGCCGCCAACAGGTGCTCCGCGGAGGCGGTCCGGAGCTCGCCGGCCAGGGACGCGCCGCCCAGGTCGTTCACCTCGTCCGCGTGGATCTTGAGTCCGAGGCCCAGCTCCTGCGCCCTCAGCAGGATCCTGCGGCTCTGTTCGATGGAGAAGACCCCCTCCTCACAGAACACGTCGCAGAAGCGGGCGATCCCCTGCTCCGCTACGGCCGGCAGCATCTCCTCCGTCAGCAGCCTCACGTAGCCGTCCGGGTCCGACTTGAAGGGCTCCGGCACGGCGTGGGCCCCCATGAACGTCGGCACCACCGTCTGCACCGTCTCACGCCCCAGGCGCCCGATGACGCGCAGCATGCGCAGCTCCGAGTCCAGGTCCAGACCGTACCCGCTCTTGATCTCGATCGTCGTGGTCCCGTAGTGGAGCGTCCGCCGAAGCAGGTCGCGGGAGAAGGAGAAGAGCTCCTCCTCCGAGGCAGCGCGCACGGCGCGCACGGAGGAAAGGATTCCGCCGCCCGCCTTCAGGATGTCCAGGTAAGGCCTCCCCGCCAGACGCATGGAGAACTCGGCCTCCCGCCGCGCGGCAAAACAGGCGTGGGTGTGCGGGTCCACCAGCCCCGGCACCACCGCCGCCCCTCCCAGGTCGAACTCCTGGTCCGGCGTCCGCCCGGAGAGGCGTCCCTCCACCTCCGAAGCGCTCCCCACCGCCGCAAAGCGTCCGTCCTCCACCAGGAAGGCGCCGTCCTCAACGGAACGGATCCGTCCCTGCTCCGCTCCCGCCGCCGGCGCGGCCCCCAACGTGGGCGTGTAGATCCTGGCACGCCTGAAGAGCTTCAAGGTCATCGTCACAGCCTCCTCAATTCGCGTTCATTCGTCTCGTCCGACATCTTAGCTTTCCGAAAACCCCCGCCGCCGTTTTGGGCAGGACGCGGGGCCGACCGTTATTATAGCGTGCCGACAGGCGGGCTCATTCCGCAGAAGGCAGGAATCGAGCGCGCCCCCGCACGGAAAAACCGTCAACCTCGCGGAGGGGAACACCGGCCAGGTCGTTGAGGACACTCAAACGTATGATCCCCCCTGGTGCCTGATACCAATTCGCGTTTAATAGGATTGCCTCCCCTGAACCAAGCCCGGTTGCCCCCGACAGCACTCGCGAGTTACCCCATGTTTCTTGAGGCCCTAAGGGTGTTCCAGGGAGATTTTCGTGGATTTTCTGATATAATAACAGCGTGATGGAACGCAATACCCCTGCGGTATGCGTGATCGTGATAATGTCTTGAGCCAACACTCGATTCCAGCGGGGACGAACGTTCTCGTCGGGGATGACGGCTTACGCTGACTGAACTGAGGCGAGACAGTCCCATTCGTTATGGGAGCGGGTCAAGACTTTCAGGACACGGTACATGCGGGGATTTTTCAATTTTCAGGGGCCGGAGCGTTCCGGCCCCTTTTGCGTTGTCTTCGGCCCTACCGCTTGTCCCGCCGGTAGACGAACCAGCAGGCCAAGGCCACGAGGACGCCGCCGCCCACGACGTTGCCCAGGGTAACGGGCAGGAGGTTCGCCTGAAGCATGGCGCCCCAGTTCAGGTTCGCCAGGGCCTCCGGCGACAGCCCGACGGAAGCTGCCCGCTCCGCCAGGGCCGGGTCCGCCGCGGCCAGGATGCCTGCGGGGATGTAGTACATGTTGGCCACGCTGTGCTCAAAGCCCGACGTCACGAAGATCCAGATGGGAAAGAAGATCACCAGCACCTTGCCCGCGATGTCCCGCGCGGCGAAGCTCATCCACACCGCAAGGCAGACCAGCCAGTTGCAGAGGACGCCCAGGAAGAAGGCGTTCTGGAAGGACAGGGCCGTCTTGCCGGCGGCCGTCTTGATGACCGAGGCCCCCAAAAGCCCCCCCGACATCCCCCACTGCCCGGACAGGCACACCAACCCGGCGGTGAGAAGCGCGCCCGCGAAGTTCCCGGCGTAGACGACGATCCAGCTGCGCAGGAGCTGCCACGGGGAGATCCGCCCCTCAGCCATGGCCATGAGCATGAGGGAGTTCCCCGTGAAGAGCTCGCCCCCCGCCACCACCACCATAACGAGGCCTGCTGCGAAGAGCGCGCCCGCCAGGGCCTTCGCCACTCCGGCGGACTCCACCGTGTGGACGGCGACGCAGGACCCGGCCGCCCCAAACGCGATGAACGCCCCCGCCATCACGCCGAGGATCAGCTGGTTCGTCACGGACATCTCTGCCTTCCGCTGCCCCACGCCCACGACCAGCTCCGCGACCTCCGCGGGGCTCAAAAAGTTGCTCTGCATTCCAAAATCCCTCCCTTCTTCATACTAAATTAACAGATCAACCGGCTAAATGCAACCGCCCCAAGCCTCGTGGAAGCAGCTTTCAGGCTCCCCGGGGCCGAAGGCGGGGAGCGTCCGCGCCGCGGGCCATCCAGGTGAAGGTTGGCGCTTCAGCAGATGAAAAAGCCCCCGACGGACTTTTTTAGCCCGTCGGGGGCCTCGCTTCAGGATTCGGACGTCATCGATTTTTTTTCGGAACGATATCGCCCTGTTTTTCGAGGAAGAACGAGCCGATGAAGCCCTGCAGCTTCTCCGCCGTGGAGGCCAGGCCCTGTGCGGCGCCGGCGATGGATTCGGCGGCCCTGGTCGTCTCGCGGGTCGCGGTTTGAATCGAATCGGCGGCCTCAACCACGCCGTGATTGGCGTCTGCGACGTGCTGTATGGCCGACGTCATCTCCTCGGAAGAGGCGGCCTGCTCCTCGGATATCGCGGCGATGTTCTGAATGGCATCGTTCAGACGGGCAATGGCGTCCATGGCGCCGTTCAGCTTCTGCTGCGTCACCTCCGCCGTCGCCGATGTCTCGATCAGGAGCTTCTCCGTCTCCTTCGTCGCCTCGACGGAGCTTTCAGAGTGCTTTTGAAGGCCCGCTATCAACTTCTCGATCTCCTGAGCCGCATGAGCCGATTCCTCGGCCAGCTTGCGCACCTCCTCGGCGACGACGGCGAATCCCCGCCCCGCTTCTCCCGCCCTCGCGGCCTCGATGGCGGCGTTCAAGGCGAGAAGGTTCGTCTGATCGGCGATGGAGGTGATCGTGGTCACGAAGGAGGATATCGCGTTGACCGACTCCCCAAGCTCTTGAATCTGGGCGATGCTATGGCTGGACTTGTCCTTTGCCTCCCTCATGCCCGTGACGACGGCCCCGACCTCATCCACGGCGTTCTTGGAGACGTCCGCCACGCGGGAAGCCTGTTCGGCGCTCTCGGTAGCGCTCTGTGCGCTGGACTGAGCGCTGTCGGCAATCTCCGAGACGGATGCACGGGTCTCCTCCGTCGCGGAGGAGGCGGAGCTGACGACGCCGTTGACGCGCTCGATGGAAGCCGAAACCTCTTTCATCGATGCGAGGGTCTCCTCGGACAGGGCCGCAAGAGTATCGGCCTGTCTCGAGGTTTCGTCAGCCTCGATCCGGATGTTGCGAAGCGTTTCGGACACGGAAGCGATCATCGCGTTGAGCTCCCTGGACATGCCCGACAACTCGTCGCGTCCCGTCTCGTCGAAGCGGACCGTCAGGTCGCCCCTGCCCAGTTCGACCGTCGCAGCACTCATGCCTTTGAGGGAGCGGGAGAGGCTGCGCATGATGGCGAAGATGAGAAAGCCGATGACGAGGAGCGCCGACGCAGCGATGAGGACGAGGAAGACCGTCAGGCCATGCACCATCGAGTGAATCACCGATATCGGGAAGAACACGATAAAGAAGAAGTCGTGGCCTGCAGGCGCGTAAAAGACGCGCCGCCTTTCCCCGTTGTTGAGGTAGTCTGCGAAGCCCGTCCCACCGCCCACGACTTTGACCGCAAACTGATGAACGGACGCATCGAACTCCTGCCCATTGAGGAGGTTGGCCTTCAAAACGTAGTCCTTGTTGCTGTGGGCAATGAACGTGCCGTCCTTCTGCACGAGGGCGCCCGATCCCTGACCGAAGACCTTCTGGCTAACCACAAAAGCGCTCAGCTTGTCCAAATCCACCTCAATAGATGCCACGCCCACCAGCTTGCCGGAGTTGTCATAAACGGCCTTTGTGGCTGCAAGCACGAGCTTCCCCGAAGCGGCCTCGACATAGGGAGCGCTGAACTTGGTCGCCCCGCGGTCGGCCACAGCCTGCTGATACCAACCCCGCGTCCGGGCGTCGTACCCCGCCGGAGCCACCCACTTGCCCTCGGAGCTTGCGATGGCCAATAACCCGGTGGACTCGAGCGCTAGGTAGAGGTTCAGGATGTTCTTGTCCTCAGCGTTCTTCAGAATTTTTTCGCAGATCGCCTCAACGTTCCTTGCCCCGGCATCAGGGTTCTCTGCGTCGATGTAGGATTGGCGCATGGCGGCTGCAGCGACGTTTATGGTAGCGATGTAGCGGTTAAGTTCACCCTGGACGATGTTTGCAGCCCCAACTGCAATTTCGGTGCCAGAACTCTTCAGAAAACTGTCGAGCATTGCTCCCGATCGAACGTAAGTCACGCTGGTCATCAAGAGGATCACCAGGAAAATTGCTCCTGCGATCAAGCGCAGTTTTCCACGAATAGACATAAAGAGTCCTCCTCCAGAATTTTACAAAGTGACGATACAATTCCCTTCCTAAAAATTGTAATTCCGCCGCATCAGTTTGTCAAGCAAAACCCGCCCGTTCGTGCTCATCTCCGCCCTCGCACGAGCAGCCGTTCCAGCAATCTTAAAGATCGACCTCCAGGGGGACGCCGCGCCACGAACAACAGGTTCCCGACGGTGTCTTTTTGCTTTTTTCGAGATATCTGGCATAATAATAATCAACGTGCAAGTTGGTCGGTAATCATGAACCGCGAAAAACTTTCGGACCAATTTTTAAGGAGGCGGAGCAGGATTGTACTCTTGCAAGCTCATCATCAGCTGCTACGGGCTTGACGACGTTTCCCTGAGCGTCCTGAAGGGGGTGGCGCCGCTTCCGCGCTTCATCCACTACTTCCAGCCCTTGAAGCCGCTGGGAGGTCTGCCTCGGAGGGATCGCCAGATCGTCATCCTCGACGAGAGCGCGGGGCTCTCGGAGGGAGATTTGTGCGCGTCCATTGATGGGGGTGCAAAGCGTATCCTCTGCACCTCCCGTCCGAAGAACCTGTCCGAAAAGGACCTGGCACTGTGGGACGACGTGTGGGTAAAGCCTCTCTCCCCCGCGATGCTGCGTTTTCGTTTTCAACGCATCCTGCGGGAGATCCAGGCGGAGAAGGACCTCTGGACAGCTCAAAATCAGCTGAATCAGACCATCGATCCCCTGCCGGACCTCATCTGGTACAAGGACCTGAAGGGCGCCCACGTCAAGGTCAACGACGCCTTCTGCCAGCTCGTCGGGAAGACGAAAGAGGAAATCCAGGGACGCGGACACTACTACATCTGGAGGATGCCGGAAGATGAGGGGGCGAAGGACGAGTACGCCTGCCCCGAGACGGACAAAGAGGTCATCCGTCAGGGAAAGACCTGTGTCTTCGACGAGGAGGTCAGGGGACCGGAGGGCCTGCGCCGGTTGAAAACCTACAAGACCCCCATCTTCGACGAGGACGGTACGATCATCGGCACCGTCAGCGTCGCACGGGACATGACGAAGGAGTTGAAGTTTCAGCAGCAGCTCCTGGAGATCGCCCGGCAGGACGCCCTCACCGGTCTGGCCTCGCGCTGGTACTTCCAGAACTACATGCAGTCCCACCAGGACGAGGAACACGTCATCTGCGTCTACCTGGACCTCGACCACTTTAAGGAGGTCAACGACACCTGGGGGCACCAGACGGGCGACGCGGCGCTCGCCGCCACCGCTGAGATGATGCAGCACACCTTCCCGGACGCTTTCATCGCCCGACTGGGCGGGGACGAGTTCATGATGGTGTTCTTTGGGGACCTGTCGGTGGAGGACCTCAAGGGACGGGTGGACCAATTCATTCAGGACATGGCCGCCTACTTCCACAGCTCCGATAAAATGGCGAACCTCACCATCAGCGGTGGGATCACCAAGACGACCGAGAGCGAGACCGGTTCGGCCATCGACCACCTCATCCACCGGAGCGATCTGGCCCTCTACCAGGCGAAGCACAGCGGGCGCGCCTGCTGCGTCATCTACGACCCCTCCATGGAGAAGGAGCGCCGCGTCAGCGACAAAGGCGCCCCCGGCGGCGTGGACCGCCGCAAACGCCTCACCCCCAACTGGGGAACGGGCTGCGGGCCGGAGGGCGAGCGGGACAGAAGAAGACAGGATGAAAGATAGCGGGGCCTGGCCCCGCTATTTCATCTCTTAACGCCCATGTGATTGATTCGGTTGGCGCAGTACCCCGCCCCGAAGCCGTTGTCGATGTTGACAACCGTCACGCCGCTGCTGCAGGAGTTCAGCATCGCGAGGAGCGCCGCCAGACCGCCGAAGGACACCCCGTAGCCCACGCTGGTGGGCACGGCGATGACCGGACACTCCGCCAGGCCGCCCAGCACGCTGGCCAGGGCCCCCTCCATGCCCGCCACCGCGATGAGGACGCTGGCGCTCATGATGTCCTCCAGGTGGGAGAGGGTGCGATGGAGACCCGCCACGCCGACGTCGTAGAGCCGCTGCACCTCGCTGCCCAGCACCTCGGCCGTCAGCGCGGCCTCCTCCGCCACGGGGATGTCGCTGGTCCCCCCCGTGGCCACAATAATGCGCCCGATCCCATCGGGCTGCGGCAGGTCTCCCACGATGCCGACGCGGGGCTCCTCGTGGTAGTCCAGCGCGCAGGACCGGCCGACGGCCTCCGCGGCCTCCGGCGACAGGCGCGTGATGAGGACGGGCCCCTGTCCGTTCCGCCGCATCGCCTCCAGGATGCCCACTATCTGCTCCGGCGTCTTGCCCGCGCCGTAGATGACCTCCGCCGCACCCTGGCGGACCCTGCGGTGCAGGTCCACCTTGGCGAAGCCCAGGTCCTCGAAGGGCTTTTCCTTCACGTGCAGCAGCGCGTCCTCGACGCTCATCGTCCCTTCGCTCACCCGCTGGAGCACCTGGCGGACGGACAGGGACATGGCCCTCAGCGTTTCGTCAAAAGCCGTGCGGCCCGCAGCGTGTTTCTGGCCAGGACGGACGTCGTTACGGCCCCCACGCCACCCGGCACGGGGCTCACCATGCTGACGATGGACGACACGGCCTCAAAGTCCACGTCGCCGCAGAGCTTGCCGTCCGGCCCCACGTTGATGCCCACGTCCACGACGATGCTCCTGTCCGTCACGCAGTCCGCGCCGATCATGCCCGCCTTCCCCGCCGCGGCGACCACGATGTCCGCGCGACGGCAGACGGCCGGCATGTCCACGGTCTTCGTGTGGCAGATCGTCACCGTGGCGTTCGCTGCCAGCATCAGCATCGCCAGCGGGCGCCCCACCACCATGCTGCGCCCCACGAGGGTCACGTTCTTTCCCTTGAGGTCCACCTCGTAGTGCGCCAGCATCTCCATCACCGCGCCCGGCGTGCAGGGGGCAAAGCCGTCCCTCGCGCCCGCAAAGACCATGGCCGAGCTGATGGGGCTCATTCCATCCACGTCCTTGCGGGGGTCAATGGTCCGGCGCGCCGCCTCGTCGCTCAGGCCGCCTGGAAGCGGGCGAAACAGGAGGATGCCGTGGACCTTCGGGTCCGCGTTGACCTTCCCGAACTCCGCGTCGAAATCCGCCTGCTCGATGTCCTCCGGCAACTCGTACACCTGCGTCGTGATGCCCAGCCCGGCAAAGCGCTTCAGGGCTCCGCGCTCGTAGGCCAGGTCGTCCCCTCTGGCCCCCACCCTCACGATGGCCAGCTTCGGATCCACGCCCATCCCCTTCAGCTCCGCGTGCTCCGCCAGGAGCGCCTCCTTCATCCCGACCGCAACCTCGGCCCCCTTCATGACGACGGTCATTTGAACCAGCTCCTTTCTTTATTCAAGTTTCCCAATCCAAGATTAAGAACGACGACGGTGCCGCGCCCCCACAGGACGCGGATAAAACTCCCTTTTAAATTATTGTACCGTATCCGGCTCGTTATTTCGAGCCTGACGTCCGTCGGGACGTCGTGTTATACTGCGTTCAAAAATCTATGCGGACGGGGACGTGAGACGATGAGTACGGCTGCGATCGACACGGTGATCTTCGACATCGGAGGGGTGCTGGCGAACTTCGACTGGAACGGCTACGTCCATCGCTGGGTCCGGGACGAGAGGGCCATCCAGGAGATCAACGAGGCGCTCTGGGGGACGGGACTGTGGGACGAGTTGGACCGGGGCGTGCTGAGCACGGAGTCGATCGTCGAGGGCTTCATCGCCGGTGCGCCCCGCCGGGAGGGCGAGATCCGCACGCTCATGGAGCACGTGGGGGGCTGCGTGAGCCGGCTGGACTACGCCGTCCCGTGGATTCAATCGGTCAAGTCGACGGGCCGGCGCGTCCTCTTCCTCTCCAACTACTCGCGCCTCATCATGGACGCCAACCCCGGCGTGCTGGACTTCCTGCCCGCCCTGGACGGCGGCGTCTTCTCCTGCGACGTGAAGCTCCTGAAGCCGGACCGGGCCATCTACGCCGCCCTCTGTGAGCGATACGCCCTGACGCCGGGCCGATGCGTCTTCATCGACGACCTGGAGCCCAACGTCCAGGGGGCGCGGGACTTCGGGATGCAGGCCATCCGGTTTCAAAGTTACGAACAGGCGCAGGAGGCCCTGAGCGCGATGCTCGGAGGCGACGCCTGAACGGTGGGTCATCCTCACCGTATGACAGAACGGGTACGACGAGGAGGCGAAACGCAAGTGAGCACGACGGACGGTGCGATGGAGACGGGCTGCTGCCCCTGGGCCCTGATGAACTCGGAGATGCGCCGCTACCACGACACGGAGTGGGGCGTCCCCGTCCACGAGGACGGGAAGCACTTTGAGCACCTGATGATGGAGGTCATGCAGTGCGGGCTGAGCTGGAACACGGTGCTGCAGAAGCGCGAGGTCTTTCGCCAATGCCTTGCGGGCTTCGACTGGAACCGCCTGGCGGCCTTCACCGGAGAGGACGTGGCCCGCGCCATGGAGACTCCCGGCATGATCCGGGCCACGCGCAAGATCCAGGCCATCATCGACAACGCCCGCTGCTTCCAGAAGGTGCGGGAGGAGTTCGGCAGCTTCAGCGAGTACCTGTGGGCTTTCACCGAGGGCAGGACGATCCTCTACGACGGACACCAGGCGGGGAACATCCCCGCCAGCAACGCCCTGTCCGCAGCCGTCAGCCGGGACCTGAAGGCGCGCGGCTTCAAGTTCCTTGGGGCAGTGACGGTCTACTCGCACCTCCAGTCCTGCGGGGTGGTCAACGATCACATCGAGGGCTGCCCGCGGCGACGCCAGCTCATCTCAATCGCCGACGTCGTCCATCGGCCCCCGGAGGGCGAGGAGGGCGTCGGACGCGCTGAGCGCAGGGCAAAGGACAAACCCGGCATCCAGCAGGAATGAAGAGTCCGGCGAGACCGGCTAAGGGGACCCCTGCAATGCAAAAACTTGTCCTCCTGTTTCTGGACTTCCGTCGAGCCGAGAGGTTGGCCCCCCGGACGCCACAGGGTGAGGAAGGTTTGAGGGAGGAGCTCCGCCAAGCAAAAAGGGCGTCCACGTTTAGGACGCCCTCTCCTGTGGCCGACCTTCAGGACGAGGACGACAAGCTCCCCGTCCCGGATCGCAGATCAGCCGGTAGTCTCCCACGTGGTAGCGCCAATACCCCGAGAACTGACCGGTCAGGGCCGCCCTCTTTTCTCGTGGATAGGGTGCGGAGGACAGGGCGCTCAGAAAATTCACTATCCGCGTATGGGCGGATTTGCCCAAGCGCTCGCTAAAGGTTTTTGTAGACATCTTTTCTGTGTGCAACTCGGACAACACAGATGACAAGACGCTCGTCATGCACTTCATAGACGACCCGAAACTTCCCGACCCGGACGCGCCAGGTATCAGCTCGTCCCTGTATCTTGCGGCTCCCACTTGGATAAGGACAGGACACAAGGCCTTTCAAAACTTCGATGATTTGCCGTTGGACGCTCGAATCGAGGCGGGCTATTGCTTTCAGGACATTCTTTTTGACCTCAAGGGCATAAAGCATCGTAAAATTCAGTCAAGCCCCAGGGCTTTAAGCGCGTCCGCCAGGGGAACCGTCGGGTCGTCCTTGTGGGCCTCGATCCATACGATATCCTCCTCGTCTTCCTGGGCTTCCAGGTATTGCAGGAATGCCGCATAATGGCTCACCCTGTCCAAGTCCTCCTCGGTCAGGTTTTGGAGTTGGCGATACAGGCTCTTCCTCTTCGCTGCCACAGCTTGAATCATCCCTACCCCTCCTCCCCCTTGGCCACCGAGATCGCGACCTCGATTTCCTCTCGCAAAGCCGCCCGCTCCACCTTGCGGCGCCCCCATACGGCAGCAAACCCTTGGGGGCCGGGCTCGTATGCCTCGACAGACGACCGGGGAATAACCCACGTGTTGCCGATCTTCTGGGCTCCATACAAACGGTGTTGATTGCACAACCTCAGAATCTGGCTTCTCCCCAGCTCCATAATCGCTGCAACTTCTGTGACGCTGAGCAGACTCTTATCATTCAATGCAAATCCCCCTCATTGAGGTACGCTTCTTCCGCCGTCTCCATCACCAATTGTGTGTCCACTTTGTCGCTTACACGCCCCTTCCAGATGGACTGTTATAATTACACGGTAAAAGACAAAAAGCCGTTTCTCCCGAATGGAAAAACGGACATTTTGGAAGCGAGGTGACAGGAATCTTTGCACTGCAAAGCTCCCCATGAGCGACGGCCTATTTTCTTTATTTTTGCTGCTTTTCCCCTGTAAACCCCTGCAATCCCTATATGGCGAGCTTGGGCAGATTCGAACTGCCGACCTACGGCTTAGGAGGCCGTCGCTCTATCCACTGAGCTACAAGCCCGCAAAGGAACTATGTTAATATAACATAAAAAGCCGTACTGTCAAATGCAATTTCAATCGGGAGGTTGAGGGGCAATGCATGAGGCGTTGATTCGATCCTTCGACGGGACGGAGCTCTACCGCTGTACGGACGAAGCTCCAGGGGCAGCGTTGGGAAGCGTTCTCCTCCTCCACGGGCTGGGAGGACACTGCCGGCGGTTCGACGCCGCATCGGCCGCGATGGCCACCGCAGGGTGGCGCGTGACGCGCTTTGACCTGCGGGGGCACGGCCGCTCCGGCGGGGTGCGGGCCGACGTCCGGGACTACCGGCTGTTGGTGAAGGACGTGCGCCTCATGGCGGACGCCGCCCTGGCGGAGCGGCCCGGCCCGCTCTTTACCGTCGGGTACAGCATGGGAGGGCTCCTCTCCCTCCTGCTTGGCGTCCAGCGGCCCGAAGGGATCTCCGGGCAGGTCCTGATCGGAGCGCCCACCCTGGAGACGGGGCGCTATCGAAACTTCCGGCGCCCTCAGGTACAGCGCCTGCTGATGCGCTGCTCCCCCTCCGTCGGGGAGGACCTCCTGACCCCGGACGAGGCGGCGCGGCACGAGTACGAGAGAGACCCCTGGGTGCTCCACGCCTTCGTCAACCGGCTGCTCGTCGAGGTCTTCGTGAAGGGCATGGACGACCTCACGGCTGCGCTCCCCGCCCACCGGCTGCCCTTCCTGGCCCTCCACGGCTCGGAGGACCGCATCGTGCCGCCCGCGTCCGCGGAGAACCTCCGGGTCCGTTCCGCCTCGCCGGACGGGACGCTGACCATCCTGGAGGGCGCCTGGCACGACCTCCTCCACGGGCCGGAGCGGGACAGGGCGATGGAGCTCATCCTGGGCTGGCTGAAAGCCCACGCCGCCGCGGAGGCGTGAACCTCCCCACACCCACTCCCTCGAAATCGAGGCCGCTCTTTGGGGCGGTCCCGAGAATTTTCCTCCTGTTTCAGGGACAATTTGGATATAATGAGAGAACGCGCCGGGGCAACAGGGCGCACAAGCGGCTGGGTCCAACGTTAGCGCCACAGGGCGCCCGATCTCGATTGACTGGGGGCATTTCTATGTGCGGCATTCTTGGTTACAGCGGGAGCAGACAGGCCTCACCCGTTCTGTTGGATGGACTGGAGAAGCTCGAGTACCGGGGCTACGACTCCGCCGGGCTGGCCGTCCGCGACGGTGAGGACGTGAAGGTCGTCAAGGCGAAGGGGCGGCTGAAGGCCCTGGCGGGGCGAATCAACTCCGGCAGGGCGCTGTCCGGAACCTGCGGCATCGGGCACACGCGCTGGGCGACCCACGGCGTCCCCTCGGAGGAGAACGCCCACCCGCACTGGAGCGACGACATGACCGTCGTGGCGGTCCACAACGGCATCGTGGAGAACTACCAGGAGTTGAGGGAAGACCTGCTCAGGAACGGGTACACGTTCTACTCCCAGACCGACACGGAGGTGGCCGTCAAGCTCATCGACCTTTACTATAAAAAAAGCGGAAACAACCCCATCGCGGCCCTCACGAAGGCGATGAAGCGCATCCGCGGTTCCTACTGCTTCGTCCTCATGTTCAGGGAGTTTCCCAACGCCGTGTGGGGCGTGCGCAAGGACAACCCCCTCATCGTGGGCAGGGGCGACGGCGAGTCCTTTCTGGCCTCCGACGTCTCGGCCATCCTCCAGCACACCCGGACGGTGTACTACATCGGCAACATGGAGATCGTCGAGATCTGCAAGGGGGACATCCGCTTCTACGACAAGGACGGCGCCCCCCTGAGCAAGATGTCCACGGAGATCAAGTGGGACGCTCAGGCCGCGGAGAAGGGCGGCTTCGAGCACTTCATGATGAAGGAGATCCACGAGCAGGGCCGCGCCGTGAGGGACACCCTCCGCTCCGCGCTGAAGGAGGGAACGCGGCTGGACATGAGCGCCACGGGCCTGACGGACGACGCGATCAGAAACTTCAGTCAAGTCTACATCCTGGCCTGCGGCTCCGCCTACCACGCGGGCGTCGCGGCCCAGTACGTCCTGGAGGACCTGACGAAACTCCCCGTGCGCGTGGAGCTGGCCTCCGAGTTTCGCTACCGCAAAATCCCGCTGGCCCCTTCCGCTCTGGCCATCGTCATCAGCCAATCGGGCGAGACGGCGGATACCCTGGCCGCCATGCGCCTGGCCCAGGAGAACGGGATCAGGACGCTGGCCATCGTCAACGTGCTGGGCAGCACCATCGCGCGGGAGGCGGACAGCGTGTTCTACACGTTGGCGGGGCCCGAGATCGCCGTGGCGACGACCAAGGCCTACAGCGCCCAGCTGATCGCCTGTTACCTCCTGGCCATCCACTTCGCGAACGTCCGGGGCACGATCTCCGCCATCCGCTACCGCGACCTGCTACGCGAGCTGGAGACTCTGCCGGAGAAGATCGACGCGGTGTTGGACGAGAAAGAGCGCATCAAGAACGTGGCGGAGCGCTTCAAGGACGCGCGCGACGCCTTCTTCTTGGGGCGCGGGCTGGACTACGCGCTGGCCATGGAGGGCAGCCTCAAGATGAAGGAGATCAGCTACGTCCACTCCGAAGCCTGTGCGGCCGGCGAGATGAAACACGGCCCCATCAGCCTGATCGAGCCGGGCGTCCTGGTGGTCGGGCTCATGACGCAGTGCGAGCTCTACAAGAAGACCGCCAGCAACCTGATGGAGGTCAAGAGCCGCGGCGCGTAGCCGTTCCAGGTCGTTGACCTGCGTGAAGAGTCCAGCCATGTAAAGGGTGGAGCCGTCGGGAGACGCCTCGATTGCATTGGCCGCGGCGTTGAGCTGCGGTGCCCAGTCCAGCAGCTCGCCCGTGGTGATGTCATAGGCCATCGCATTGGACCGCGGCGACTCGTTCTGCTCCTTCGGGGATCCCGCCGGACGGGCCTTGCTGAACTCGCCGACTACATAGACGACATTGCCGACGATCGTCTGATCCCAGACGACACCGTTGATCTGGGCGGTGGGCAGGGGCTGGGGAGAGGCGAGAGTCGTCTGATCTTGAGCCGCGGCAGCCTGAGGAGCCAGCCCAGGGGTGACAGGTGCACCGAGAACGAGGGGAAGGGCGGCGAGAGCCGCTCCTACGCTGGAGACAGCACGGGGAAGAATGTACAAGAGCACTCCATTTCTTGTGGCGCGAGGAGATGGGGCTTATTCGCAGGGTGAGGTAAGTAGTCCCCGGCCTGGGTAAGCGCAAGCGGTTGCCGTGGGTGGGGATAATCCTCGATGTGTGCTACTGG
>ERZ772967.851-NODE-851-length-22340-cov-3.875118_pt1 | contig 22340 bp, 17 predicted proteins | sample MGYA00511677_ERZ772967 | MGnify/ENA primary metagenome ERZ772967 (study PRJEB29015, sample SAMEA2737931) | human oral metagenome | biome: human oral; feature: human-associated habitat; material: dental | place: China | collected 2146 ...
GATGGGGTTTGTTAGTGTTCTTAATGTATTGTTGGGTATATACACTGCTTTATATTAAAATATATTTAAGAAAATTTTATTATGAGCTTTCGAGAGATGCTGTGAATGAGTCTTTTGACTCTTTCGGGGGGGTATAATTAAGTATATGTTTAATATTAGTTGTAGCCATGTAGTAGAGCGATTAAGCGATTTAAAAAAGCATGAAGCACGATACTACCTTGTTATATTAATTCTTTAATGCATTACCACTTATTGAATTATCGAAACACATTGTATAACAAAAAAACAGACGAAAATGGAAAAGGAAAAACATGTATGGACGAAGGGGTTGTTTGCATTCTTTTTGTGTATATCGGCCTTGTCGCTGTCAGCGCAGACGATTACAGTGCGTGGAATAGTTACTGATCGTAATAACGAACCGCTTATTGGAGTGACTATCAGGGTTGAAGGATATGAAAATCAAGGTACGGTGACGGATATGGACGGAAAATACATGCTTGTAGGTGTCCGTAACCACGCAAGCTTGGTATTCAGCTATGTCGGGATGAGGACACAGACCGTCGAAGTAAGAGGGCGTACGGTCATTGATGTTATTCTTCAGTCAAGCGAAGAATTGTTGGACGAGGTTGTCGTTGTGGGGTACGGAACGCAGAAACAGGGGCAAGTCGTAAGTTCTCTTTCGACCATCAAAGGAAGACAATTGGAAGTTCCCAGCCGGAGTTTGACGACAACATTGGCCGGACGAATATCAGGACTTTTAGCGATGCAGCGTTCAGGGGAACCCGGATACGATAATGCCGAAATATGGATTCGGGGGATTAGTTCGTTTGCCGGAGGCACGGGGGCTTTAGTTCTTGTTGATGGAGTACCGAGGAACATCAACGATATCAGTCCCGAAGAAATAGAATCGTTTACCATCTTGAAAGATGCTTCTGCAACGGCTGTATACGGTGCCGAAGGTGCCAATGGGGTGATTCTGATCAATTCCAAACGCGGTATTTCACAAAAAACAAGTATTGATGTGAGAGCCGATTATTTTGTAAATCAACCTACCCGGATCGTTCGGTTTGCCAATTCGGCCGATTGGACAAGGCTTTATAACGAAGCCCAATGGAATACGGCAGGAAATCCTGCACGGTCTTTTTGGGGACAACCGGGAAATTTCACTCCGTTGTATTCGGACGAAATTATTCGAAATTACGAAACGGGTATCGACCCTGACCTCTATCCCTGTACCGACTGGATGGATTTGCTTAAATCCGCAGCACATAATCAGCGTTTGGCATTGAACTTTCGCGGAGGAGGTGAGAAACTGCGTTTTTTTGTTGCTACGTCCTATTTCAATGAAGAAGGGTTGTTCAAATCTAATCCGATTGATGCAACGGAGTTTCAACGTACGCCTCAATATGAAGTTAATATTGGGCTTAAGAGATATAATCTCCGCACGAATGTTGATATGGATATCACTGCCGGGACAAAACTGAGAGTAGATTTGTCGGGACAATATCTTACGACCAATTATCCGGGCACGGGAACGAAAACGATTTTCAACACGATGATGAAAAGTGCTCCTCATCTGATACCGATGATTTATTCGAACGGATATCCGTCGAGATACAGTGCCACGGGAGGTTTTGAAAATCCTTATACGCTTCTTAATTTCAAGGGATATGCCAGAGAGTACAGGGTGGGGCTTCAAACTAATGTCGGACTCCATCAGGATTTGAACTTTATTACGGATGGACTTTATTTTAAAGCGAATGTCAGTTTTGATGCCGATTTTAATTCCGTTATCCGAAGAGACCGAAAACCCAACGAATACTATCAAGATGGCAGAAATGAAAAAGGAGAACTCCTGTTGAAAAAGGTCGTTAACGGACAAACTACTTCTACCGAAGCTCATGGCGGAGGGTTCGGGTCCGGGAACAAACGCATCTATCTCGAAGCTTCTCTGAACTATCAGAAGGAGATAGACGATCATACTCTTTCGGGACTCTTGCTTTACATGCAGAAAGAGAGTCAACTCCAAAACAATCCGTACTTGTATAAGAAACAGAGTGTTGTAGGACGTGTTAGTTATGCATATAAAAATAAGTATTTTACAGACATCAGTTTTGGGTTTACAGGTAGCGAAAACTTCGCTCCGAATCATCGTTTCGGTTTTTTTCCGGCCATCGGAATCGGATATACACTTACGAACGAGGCTCTTGTGGGTGACTGGCTGAAACGTAATAAGATTTCCAATCTTAAAATCCGTCTGTCTTATGGACGTACAGGCAATGATCAGGTTTCTAATACCCGTTTTCCTTATAAAGAGAGTTTGACTTGGTCGAGCGAAAAGATATTTCTTGGTATTTCTTCGGCTGGTGGAACCAATCAATCCGAAAACCTGATTTATGAAAAACGGGCGTTCAATCCCAACATACGCTGGGAAATAGAAGATAAACGGAATATCGGGATCGATGTGGGGTTATTCGATAACAGCCTTGTTATCCATGCTGATTATTTCAACAATCTCCGCAAAGACATCTTGATACAGCGAAATACGGTAAGCGATGTATCGGGGCTTATAGAGAATCCTTTTCAAAACTATGGGAGAGTGGCTAATCACGGATTCGATGCAAGCCTTAATGTCTCTGAAAAAATTGGGAAATTTGAGATTGGCGCTATAGGAACATATACATTCGCCCGGAATAAAATCCTTGAAATGGACGAAGTGCCGAGAGCACACGAATATCAGCGGATGACCGGAGCGAGAATCGGTCAGGTAGATGCATGGATAGCTGAGAGGCTCTATACGGACAATGACTTTGATATCGTCACCGATCCGGCAACGGGGGTAAATACTTATACACTGAAAAAAGGAATTCCGGTATCCAAGTACGGTGCTGTTTATCCCGGTAATATCAAATATAAAGATATGAATGATGATGGTGTGATTGACGAATATGATTGGGTAAGAACTCCGGAAGGTACTTATCCGAGGCGCCCCGAAATTACCTACGGCTTCGGGCTTTCATTCGGATATGGGGGCCTCTATGTCAGCTCGTTTTTTCAGGGAGTGGCTAACGTAAGCGTATACTTAGCTCCTGGTGAAATGCTTCCTTTTCTTGGTTCTCAGCCTCTTACAACATCGGTAAAAGATTTTGCCCTTGACCGTTGGACCAGTGAGAACCCGAGGCAAGATGTGGTTCTACCTCGTCTGATGTTGGATAATGTCAATGCGAATGACAACCGTCGGAGTACATGGTGGTTGCGAGACGGAAGTTTTTTGCGCTTTAAAAACCTGGAAATCGGGTATCGTTTCTCACCGAAGGTCTTACAGGCACTTCGCATGAAAGCGCTTCGCGTATATTTTCTCGCTCAGAACCTTCACGTATGGGATAAGATCAAATATTGGGACCCGGAGATGGGCAACTCGTCGGATGGAATGGGTTATCCTTTGCAACGTTCGTTTAATTTCGGTATAGATGTCACATTTTAACAATTGAAAAAAAATGAAAAATAAAATATTATGCAGCCTCACGGCTCTCGTTATCTTCATTATCGTACTGTCGGTCGCTTCTTGCTCCGATTATTTAAATGTTCAGGATGATTTCTCCGCCTCTGATTCCAAAGCATTCGTATTGACACAGAATCCTGCACAGGTCAGGCGTTTTCAACGGTATATATACAAGGCAATGCCGAACTACAGTGTTTACAGCCGGAGCGCTCCCGGTGGATTAGATAATCCATGGGAGGCGCTTTCTGACAATATGACGACCAACCTCAACGGTCCACTGAAAGATATGCCCCTTACAGGATATACCTCTTCAAATGGAAATTTCCATCGTTGGAAGGAGCTATATAAAGTGATCAGGCAGGCAACCATCTTTATTGATTCCGTCCGCCCTATCGGTCGGTTGGGTGAAGCTGATTTTCTGAATGAGGATGAAATAGAATTACTTAAAGGGGAGGCCTATTTTTTCAGGGCTTATTCTCATTATCTCCTGTTCGAATTATACGGGCCTGTTCCAGTGGTACTCACCGAAGCGGATCCTGCAGATCCGGACGCTGATTACGAAAGGAATTCGGTGGATGAAGTGGTCGATGCCATAGAAAAGGACCTTGACCTTGCCTTGGAAAGGCTGGAGGAAAACAGGCAATCGACGAATTATCCCAGCGGTTTTCAGGAAGATCGTTTAGCTATTCCTTCCAAAGGCGTAGCACTGGCACTCAGAGCTAAGTTGCGTACACTTGTCGCATCTCCTCTTTATAACGGAGGTTATGAAGAAGCGTTGGGACTTGAAAATAAAGACGGAAAAAAACTTTTTCCTCTTTACGACCCGAAGAAATGGATAAAAGCCAGAGAATCTCTCGAAGCTTTATTCGAATATGCAGGTAAAGGGAATTACGAACTGTATAGAAGTACCTCCGATGATCCTCATTTGAATGTCTATGAACTTTTTCAACGTTACAATAAGGAAATAATTTGGGCCAGTCCGTATGAAGATTGGAACCATGTGGAATCGGCGCAAACTCCGAGGGATATCATGGTCACCGGTGGGAACAGCAATTGGGGATATATGGGCGTAACGCAGGAAATGATAGATGCTTTCTTTATGAGCAATGGGCTGAAAATAAATGATTCTGGGTCTGGTTATGTTGAAACGGGCATTTCGGATGTACTGAATCCGGCAACACGTTTTATAAAAGGAGGTAAAATAATTATGCTTACGGATAAAAATATCTCGAACATGTATGCAAACCGCGAACCACGATTTTACGCAGCCGTTACTTATCAGGGAAAAAGCTGGCATGATGTGGTTTCGAACAAAACGCTGCAAGGGAATGATGCCGCAACATCGAAAGCTACATTGGTATATTTTTCGAAAGATAAGAAATCTTCTACCAAGCCGTTACCTGGATACGGAGGCATTGCAAGCAGCAATGCGGAGACCGGAAACTATCCCAATACAGGGGCTTTGGTGTATAAATTCAATAACCGTACGGTACATCCTACACTGCCTGGAGCACTCCGTAAAGTATATCGCCCTTCGATTATTTTCAGATTGGGTGACTTCTATCTGCTTTATGCGGAGGTGCTTAACGAAATCGACCCGAACGATCCGAAAATTGTTGAATATTTGGATCAGATCAGAACGCGGGCCGGTATTCCGGGGTATGCAGAACTTCAGAAATCGGGAGCGAAAACTGGCGTTATCGGAAATCAGGAAATGATGCGTCAGGCTATCCGTGATGAGAGGCGTGTCGAACTTTTCGGAGAAGGACAACGATATTTCGATGTCCGCAGATGGATGATTGCCGATAAACCTGAGGGGCGGCAAGGAGGTGCTTTTCATGGGATGAACATGGAAGGTTTCGAATCCGACGGATCATTTTATAAAAAAACGGAATATGTCAATCTTCCGCGTATTTTCGAAAGAAAGATGTATTTGTATCCGATACCGTACGGTCAAATACGGATTAGTAATAAGTTAGTTCAAAATCCGGGATGGGAGAAGTAATTGTAAAACCTTATCTTGACGAATCTTCGGGACGGGATTGCAGAAAAGTGTAAGTCGAAGGAGGGGGCGAAACGGTATCGCAATCTTCATAGATCATTCGGACGAGTTGTTCGGCTTGGTAACGGTTTGAATAGGTGGGGAACAACAATTGTTTGCGTCGTTCGATTTCGGAGGCGGTGAAAGGCTGCTTCATCAGTCGACGGCAAGTGGCAATCATTTGCTCCGGTGTCTCGGCGATGTGACACAACTCATCCAACCCGCTGCCGGCGAGCATCGGCGGATTAACGACGACGTGGCGTCCGGCAAAGAGGCTGTTCAGCAGTTTCAGCTTCAGTCCGGTGTCCTGAAAAGTCACGAGCAGATGGATGTGTGCTTCGCCGATGAGCCGGTCGATCCGTTCTGCTGCGGGGTTTGCTTCGACGGAGATGTTCGGATAGCGTGCCGCTTCTTTCAGCAGTCTTTTCGAAGGGTTCATTCCGGCAATGATGCAGCGGAACGGCGAGAGCTTGCCAAACACGTTACGGATCAGGTAGAGCGCCGCCGTTTCATTCTCCTTGACCGACAATTTCGCATGGTAGAGGAGCATGCCGGACTGTCCTTCTTTCGAGGTGATGGCGTTGTAGGCGTGGAAGCACGGCATAAATTCGACATGATTCTTCGGGAAGGTCTTCCGCAGATACGTACAGTCTTTCATCGATACGGCCAGCATGATTTGGGCGTCCTCGACCTTCTGCTCGAATCGCCGGAATCGCTCGGCTTCGACATGGTAAAACAGTTTCTTCAACGGATGATGCTCGGCCTGCCCGATGGCATGGTAATAATCGTGCTCGATGTTGCATCCGCGAAAGATCTTGATACGGCCTGCCAGTTCGGGATCAGTCAGGTAGTAACAGGTGTGCAGTCCTTCGAACAGAATGGGGTAGTCGTCTTTCCGCAGATTCCGGAGTAAACGTTCATCTTTACGGCTGTACACGTTGTACGGCAGCAACGAGATATTCGTCTGCCATCCCGTCCGCCGACGGTAATAATGCACCTCCTCGCAGATTGCTTCCAACTCGGCTGCGTGCGGCCGCTCATACTCGAAGCAGTGCAGGATGATTTTGACTCCGCACTCGTGCAGGGCTTTGACCTTGTAATAAATATCGATGACTCCTCCATAGTTGGCCGGCCACGGAATATTGAGTGCGACGACATGTAACGTTTTATTCATGATGCGGTGCGATTTGTTCAAAAATACGGATGAATTGGAGCGCCTGCGTCTTGCGTGAGAACGATTGCACTTCTTTGCGGTCGACGTCGATCGACGTTGTTTTCTCCGCTTGCCATTGGAGGTAATACCGCCGGATAAACGCGTACACCTCATCTTCGTTATGTGCCGAAAGGCCAGCCCTCGTTCGTCTGATAACCTCTTCGAGGCATCCCTCGTCGCCCCGCACGCAAAGTATCGGTTTCTCGACAGCCAGCGCTTCGAAAAATTTCGTGGTCATGATGCCTTTCGGACCGTTTTCGTCCGCCTTGTTCGTCAGCAGCAGCAACATCGAACTTTCATTGAGGATGGCGGGGATACGTGCGGCCGGCACATAACCGGGATAATCCATATAGTCGGCGATTGGATATATTTTGACTTCTTGTTGAAGCTGTTGCTTCGACTGCGGATCGATGAACCAGCGGATACGGAACGTTTCAGGGGTGATGATTCCTTCGCGCGAAAGCCGTGCGATAGCCTTGAAAAGCAACTCCGGGTTGCGCATGGAAGAACTGAGCAGGCGTCCGGTATAGGTGATGCGAAATTCCGGCGTGCGGATGGAGACAGGTGCGAACAGTTCCGGATCGAATCCGTTACAGATAAGTTGCGTGTTCGGGTTCAGACGTTGCAGTACGGAGACGTGCCAAGGGGAGACGGTAGTGACACAGTCGGCCCGGCGCAGCACCTTATTTCGTTGCCGGAGGTTGTGGCTGCGGAATAGCCGGGCGATAAGCTTCTCTGCTCCGAACAGCTTGGGGAGCGGATGAGCGATATATTCGCAGTTGCTGTATTGCTCGATGATGTCGCGCAGATCGACGACGAACGGCAGGCGATACTTCCGGGCGATTTTTCGTGCGGCCGACAGCGGGAAGCTCCGGTAGGTACTGCAAAGCAACACGTCGTAGCGTTGTTGTTGGAGTTTTTTTTCCGCCTCCTGCGCCATACGTCGGTTCTTGTACCCGAAAAACAATTCCAGCAGCAGGACTTTCAACCATTCCACACGACTTCCTGAACGGTGGTAGCGAATGAAAGAGACGTCGGTATCGCCTTTCAGAAAAGCGAAGGTCTCGTCGGGAAGATACTCCGACACCACGGTCGGATGCCACCCGTTTTGTTTCAGATACTTGCACAGGTAGCCCATACGTGGCCCGAAGGCCGGCGGAAACTGATCGCAAAGTATCAGCACATGTTTCATGAACAAAGCGCCGTGATGATTTTTTCGGCAGCGTGCCCGTCGCCGTATTCTTCAATCTCCCTGCGTTTGGACTCGATATGCAAGCTTTGGATGATTTTTCCGGTTTTGTAGCCGGCCAGCCGATTCCACCCTGCCTCGATCGTCTCCGTCCATTCCGTTTCTTCTCTCAGCGTGATGCACGGCGTGCGATGGAAGTAAGCCTCTTTCTGTACGCCGCCCGAATCGGTCAGAATCGTTGCCGCTTCTTTTTCGAGCATGACCATATCGATGTAATCGACCGGATCGATGATTCTTACCGCCGGGTGAGAAGTGAACTTTTCGCGCAGACGATACGTGTCGAGATACAGCTCTGTTCGGGGATGCAACGGCCAGATAACAGGCTTGTCGGGCGTCGCTATTTCAGTCAGGGCATGAACGATCTGCGTCAGTCGATCCTTGTCGTCCGTATTCTCGGCGCGATGTACCGTGCAGAGGTAGAACGAACGACGGTTCAGTCGCAGTGTCGACATGATCGCAGACTGTTCTTCAGCTACCTTGCCGAAGGTCAGGGCGGCATCGTACATCACGTCGCCGGAATGAAAGACATTGCGCGTGATGCCTTCGTCGCGAAGGTTACGGATGGCGGCGTATGTCGGGCAGAACAAGTGATCGGCTATATGATCGGTCAGCACGCGGTTGATTTCTTCGGGCATTTTCCGGTTGAAGCTGCGCAGGCCAGCCTCCACATGTGCGACCGGGATATGCAGTTGTGTAGCTGCCAGCGCGCCGGAGAGGGTGGAGTTGGTATCGCCGTAGACAAGCACCCGGTCAGGCATGCTTTCAAGTAAGGCTTTTTCGATTTCAACAAGCATCTGCGCCGTCATCTTCGCATGACTGCCGATGCCTCCGCAGTGCAGCTTCCATGTGGGCTGCGGTATTCCCAGCCGGTTAAAGAAGATTTCGCTCATGTTCCGGTCATAGTGCTGCCCCGTATGCAGAATCTTCTCTTCGATACGTTCGCCTTCCGAATGGCGATTATGTTCGATAATCGCCCTGCTGATCATGGCCGCTTTGATAAATTGCGGACGTGCTCCGATAATGGTTACTATTTTCATATACGTTCGATATTACGTTGTTACATGGTGAGCCAATATAAGATTTTGCTGTATAGATTTTTCAAGTATCCGCAACGCAGCGTCGCGGAGGTATTGTGCCAGAGAAGCGTCAGTTCTCCGTTCATTTTCCGGGTCGTACCGGCCAGGTGCATGCAATAGCGAAGCGCCTGTCCTTCGTCCAGATTCATATATTTCGGTTCGCTCAGCGTGCTGTCCATGACCGTAAGCGGATGGAGGGTGAGCGAGGAAGAGAGTCGTCGGGTGGCGGGGTTGATGTATCGCACGGCGCGACTTGTACCTAACCGGAAGCCGGCCATGTCGGCATATCCCATGGTATAATCGTCCGTCAGGCCGGACGCTTCGAGCGCTTCCATATCTTCCGGTTCGCGTGAGGTCAGGAAGTGATGACGGTTTTGTGTGATCGCGAAGCCGGATGCTTTCTCAAGGGTCTGCTTCTCCGAGAGAATAAAACCGGGCTGTCGGCCAGCCTCGTAGCTGGTGTGCAGGCCAATGATTGCTTCATATCCGCGGCATAGCTTGAGCAGCTGTTGCATGTCTTTGCTGTTAAGGTCGTAATGCGGCTTGTCTCTGGCATCGCTTCCTCCCGCCCGGAAAAACACGATGGATTGACAGTGCTCCTCGCCGAAGATTTTCCGCATGTTTTCTCCCTGTTTCAGCATCCACGGGAAGGTGTAAAGAGGATCGTCTTCGAGCTTGCCGTATTTCCATCGCAAAGCGTGGTATATGTTTCCTTTCAACGTTTCCCGTGCCACATGCTTCCACGTGCGACAGCGGAACGGAGCGTCCACGTCGTGCGTCAGATGGATCCGGCGGAACGCTTCGGGCGGTTCGGGTGCGTTGCATCCGGCTTGTCGCAGCCACTTCCGCAGCAGGCTACCGTACTCGTCGATCACGGCCCGGTCGATGAATCTGCCGCGGGCGGGCAAAGACTCTTTTCCGGGGAATCGTCCGTGCTTGTCACGGCAGTCTTTCCGCATCCATTCTTCGTAACGGCTTATCAGGAAGAAAGTGCTCGCGATGAAATCGGCACGGGTAACGAGGGTGTCTCCCACACGTGCGACGTCGGTCGATCCGAACAGCAGCGGGATGTTTTCGATGGTCGGCAGAGGCAGACGGGGCAGGGTAGAAGCCGTTCCGTAAACCTCTTCGTTGAAGAATCCCGACGGAACGATCACGAGCTTATGGTTTGCGTAGTCGCGAGGATCGGAGGTATAGCCGACAAGCCGGTATACGTCTTCCGTCAGGTGATCGCCTAACAAGAACCGGACGATGTATGCTTCGATATCCGTCATCTCGTTTGCGCCCATTTGATTTTGATCCTGTCTATCCAACTCCGTTTTCCCCGACATATTGTGAAGTAGGGTGTCTGGATGGCGCCAAATTCTCTGAAAAACCGTTCCACGCCCCGGAGCATAGACCCTTCGAAATCGAAAGTGTCCGTATATTGTGCGGTATGCCGAATGGCTTCCCAAAGCACCAAACCGTGTGCGCCCGAATGGCGGAGCAGCGGGTCGCCTCCTCCCGCAATGTAGTATGCGGAGCTTTTCTGCCATACGATAAAGGCGGCGGCATGGAGCTGTCCGTCGTTGTCATATCCTCCGAAAATCTCGCCTTGCCCGCGTTGGCGACAGACTTCAATCAGTCTTTTCAGTACATTCGGGTCTTGCCGGTTCACCGTGCCTTGACGCTCGAATGTCTTTTGTTGAATCGTAAGGAAGGCTTCCGTCGGAATACCCGTCTTGACCGTGATGCCGTGATGCTCTTTCGCCTTGACGATGTTACGGCGGATATTCCGGCTCATCTGACTCAGGAGTTGATCGGCCTCACCGATGTTTTTCAGGAGATAGGTGTAGCGTGTCGTTTGTGTGTAGCCCTCCCAATAGAACGGTAGCCAGTCCGTGATTTCATAACTGAAATTCTGGAGAAAGGAACGATAGGCTTTCAGTTGTTCCGTCAGTTGCGAAGCCAGCGCCTGACGGTATCCCAATGCGGTGGTGTATTTGGTGTCGTGAGAGAGCGGGGCGAACCACGGCCCCAAGGCCTGCGTGTAGCAGGGCATCGAGACCACGCCGCCGGTTGGAATATATAGCGGCATGGTGGCGACGACGCGCCCTTTCTCTTCGATGACCAGAACGTCCCATTGCTTCTCGCCACATACCGCATCCAACCACCAGTCGCGCGAGAAAACCGGGAGGTTTTCTTCTGTCCGGCATAATGTACGATAAATTTCTTTGCGGGACATCTTACCCTTTCAGCTTCTCAAATATCTGCTGTTCGAGTTCGTCTGCCAGTTCGGGATTGTCGATGATGCACTGCTTGGCGGCGTCGCGTCCCTGAGCCAGCTTCGTGTCTCCGTAGCTGAACCATGAGCCGCTTTTCTTGATAATGTTCAGCGTGCTTCCCAAGTCGATGATCTCGCCGGCGCGCGAAATACCTTCGCCGAACATGATGTCGAACTCTGCTTTCCGGAATGGCGGCGCCACTTTGTTTTTCACCACCTTGACGCGCACCTGTGTACCTTTCACGTCATCCCCGTCCTTGAGGGTACTGATACGACGGATGTCGATACGTACCGAAGCATAGAACTTCAGGGCGTTACCTCCGGTTGTCGTTTCGGGGTTCCCGAACATCACGCCGATTTTTTCACGCAGCTGGTTGATGAAGATACATGACGTTTTTGTTTTGCTGATGGCAGCTGTCAGTTTACGCAGGGCTTGCGACATGAGCCGGGCTTGCAGCCCCATTTTGCTGTCGCCCATTTCGCCTTCGATTTCGGCTTTCGGCGTCAACGCGGCAACCGAGTCGATCACAATGATGTCGACGGCGGCCGAGCGGATCAGTTGTTCCGCGATTTCAAGCGCCTGCTCGCCGCTGTCGGGCTGCGAAACGAGCAGGTTGTCGATGTCGACACCGAGTTTTTGCGCGTAGAACCGGTCGAAGGCATGCTCCGCATCGATGAAAGCCGCAATGCCCCCCATCTTCTGAGCCTCGGCAATCGCATGAATGGCCAGCGTCGTCTTACCCGACGACTCCGGTCCGTAAATCTCGACTACGCGTCCGCGCGGATAACCTCCCACCCCAAGGGCGGCGTTCAGTCCGATCGAGCCGGTAGGAATGACTTCGATATTTTCGATGTGGTCGTTTCCCAGCGTCATGATCGCTCCTTTGCCATAGCTCTTCTCAATCTTCTCCATGGCCGCCTGCAAGGCTTTCAGTTTGTCTGTGTTGACGGCTGCCTCTTCTTTCTTTTCTTTTGCCATAACGATTTATTTCTTGCTGTTTTATAGAGTTGGTTACTTTTCGTTCAGGATTTGCTGCGCATGATTTTTCGTATCGACTTTCTCGATGACTTTTTCGATTACCCCGTTTTCATCGATCAGAAACGTATGGCGCAAGGTTCCCATATAGGTGCGTCCATACATCTTCTTTTCTGCCCAAACACCGAACTGCTGTTGCAGGGTCGTATCCGTATCGGCAATCAGCCGGAAGGGCAGGTTTTGCTTTTCGATGAATCCGCGATGTGATTTGGCACTGTCTTTGCTCACCCCAATGATTTCGTAGCCGGCTTTTTTCAGCCCGTCATATCCGTCGCGTAAGCTGCATGCTTCTGCCGTGCAGCCGCTCGTGTTGTCTTTGGGATAGAAATACAATGCGATTTTACGTCCTTTGTAATCGCTTACTTTCACTTCTTTTCCATCCTGATCCAATCCCAAAAGGTCAGGCACTTTATCTCCTGTTTGTATAGCCATATCTTACTTTTACGTGTTCATTTAACTTGTGCGATCAATTTGTTTTCACTTTTATCCCGTTATAGTACGGTTTACAGCTCCAGATCGCCATCGAAGATCTCATGCCACGGCAGTCCCTGCTCGTTCAGCTCTTTCATGAACGGATCGGGATCGAATTCCTCGACGTTCCACACCCCCGGTTTCTTCCACAGTCCTTTGAAGAACATCTTCGAACCGATCATCGCCGGTACGCCCGTGGTGTAGCTTACGCCCTGCGCACCCGTTTCCTTGTATGCCTGCTCGTGGCTGCAATTATTATAAATGTAATAGGTGCGTTCTTTGCCGTCTTTGATCCCGCGGATACGGCAACCGATCGAGGTCTCGCCCGTATAGTTCTCTCCCAGTTCGCCGGGATCGGGCAATACGGCTTTCAGGAACTGAATCGGTACGATCTCTACTCCGTTGTACAATACGGGCTTGATGCTCGTCATGCCGATGTTTTGCATCACGCGCAGGTGGGTCAGGTATTCCTGTCCGAACGTCATCCAGAAACGGGCGCGTTGGAGTGTCGGGAAATTCTTCGTCAGGCTCTCCAGCTCCTCGTGATACATCAGGTACGATTCGCGCGGACCGATATTCGGGTAGTGAATGGGCTGATGTACCGACAGCGGATCGGTTTCATGCCATGCTCCGTTTTCGAAATATTTACCTCTCTGGGTGATCTCGCGGATGTTGATCTCCGGATTGAAGTTGGTGGCGAAAGCCTTGTGATGGTCGCCGGCGTTGCAGTCTACGATGTCGAGGTAATGCAACTCATCGAAATGATGTTTGGCGGCATAGGCGGTAAATACGCCGGTTACGCCCGGATCGAATCCGCATCCGAGAATAGCCGTCAGACCGGCCTTCTCGAAGCGGTCTTTATACGCCCATTGCCAGCTGTATTCATACTTCGCCTCATCGAGCGGTTCATAGTTGGCCGTATCCAGATAGCTGACGCCGTATTTCAGGCAGGCATCCATGATGTGCAAATCCTGATACGGCAGAGCCAGATTAACGACTAATTCCGGTTTGAAGTCTTCGAACAGACGAACCAGCTCATCTACCTTATCGGCATCTACCTGTGCCGTAAGTACGTTCATGTTTTTAATGTCCGACGCGATCTTGTCGCACTTGCTTTTTGTACGGCTCGCAAGCATAATATCCGTAAACATGTCGGCGTTCATCGCCATTTTCTTTACTGCCACGGTACTTACCCCGCCGGCACCGATAACCAAAGTTCTGCCCATAGTTTATTTTGTATATGAAATAAAAGAATGTTGTCTCAACGACAAATATACGGCTTTTTTCGTTGATGAATATATTCCGTCATTTTTTTTAGAAAAGTGAAAAATCCATTCCTGTTTTCTTCCTTTTATGCGATTTGTGGACTATCTTTGCCCTCAATTCATTAAGAGAAAAATGAAAACGACGAATAAACTATATCTATCGCTACTTCTGTTGCCGTGTATCGTAACCCTTTCGGCACAAAACAGCTACCAAAAGGCAACCGAGATGCAGAAAAAAGAGATTACGGACAACATCAGACGCGTCGCGCGCGAAATAAAGACGCTCAAAGCGGATTTTACGCAGGTCAAAGAGCTCTCTTTTATGAAAGATCAGGTCACATCGGAAGGTAAAATGCTTTATAAGCCTAACGATAAGATCCGTTGGGAATATACGCGGCCTTATGCTTACGTCTTTGCCATGGATGGGGATAATGTGCGTATGACATCGGGCGGAAAAACGAACAAAATCCCGGTGAAAGGGAGCAAACTCTTTACCGAAATCAGCCGGGTGATGATAGGAGGTGTCAGCGGCGCCGGGCTGATCGATTCGCCGGACTTTACGACGCAGTTTATGGTCGGTAAAAGCGACTGTAAAATCATGCTGACGCCGCGAAAGAAAGAAGTGAAAGACTTATTCTCGTCGATACAGCTCTACGTAGACCGTTCGGACAGCCGTATCCGTCGTGTGGAACTGATCGAGAAAAGCGGCGACAAGACAATCATCACGCTAAAAAACATACAACTCAACACGCCTGTCGATGATTCGGTATTTGCTCATTAGTCTGTCGCTTCTGCTGGCCGGATGCGCTACCGTGCCGGCGCTACGACGTCCGGCCGATGCCCAACCTTCCGACGCTCTCGTCTGGACGCCCGCGCGACGCTCGGAAACGGAACGAAACACGTACCGGGTCGTGCTGCGGACACGGAAAAACGAACTGTCGGGCCTTTGTATCCTTCGGAAGAACGGCGATACATGGCGCGGCACGCTGATGAACGAATTCGGCTTTAAAGCGTTCGATTTTCAGACAACAAACAGCCGGTGCGAATTGCAGGATGTGCAGTCGATGCTCGATAAATGGTATATCCGTCGCACCATCGCGTCGGATCTGCATTTCCTGATCGAGTGCGATCATCCGCAAGCGCCCTTTGCCGGCAAAATCGTACGATACGAACAAAATAACATGCTTGTGGTGAGCCATGGAAAAAAAGAATTGACCGTTTTACCGGACGGCACGCTGCGGCTCGTCAACCGACGGTATCATCTGACGTATGAACTGCGGAAATTAACGGAAACGAAGACGGATAATACGATACAATATGCTGAATAATACATTTTACACCATCCGTAAGCGTACCGATACGGAAGGAGGCGTCGACTACCGTGTGTCGCTCAATGCCTCGCACGTCATTTACGAAGCTCACTTCCCCGGCAATCCCGTTACGCCCGGCGTATGCATCATCCAGATGGTCAAAGAACTCGTCGAAGCATACCGCGACACGACGTTTCTTCTCCGAACGATAAAGAATGTCAAATTCATGAAAGTCATCGACCCGCGAATCGTCGGCGAGCTCACCTTCGCGCTCAACGTAACGACGCAGGACGACGGGATGACTGTCGTTTCGGGCATCGTCGGCGAAGGCGACACCATTTTCTCAAAAATAAACCTGATATTCGAAGAGGTAAAATGATGCCGGACTGCGATACGGACATACGACCGGGAACGGAAGCATTATCCGTCTGCATAATCATCCCGACATACAACAACGCCAAGACGTTGCGCGAAGTATTGGAGGATGCGTTGCAACAAATCCTTCCGGTGATTGTCGTAAACGACGGTTCGACCGACGAAACGGCCGCTGTTCTGAAAGATTTCGCCGGTCGTGTCGAAATAATTTCGTATCAACCGAACAGAGGCAAGGGGTACGCGCTCAAAAACGGATTCGACCGCGCCGAAAAACTCGGCTATTCCTGCGCCATCACAATGGACTCGGACGGACAGCATGCCGCGACCGACATCGCGCGTTTTACGGAAGCCCTGAATCGCTATCCCGACGCGCTGATCATCGGCCAACGCATCGTCGAGGGAAATATGCCTCCCCAAAACTCGTTCGCCAACAAGTTCTCGAACTTCTGGTTCGCCGTACAGACTGCCCGACGCCTGCACGATACGCAAAACGGCTTCCGTCTCTATCCGCTGCGTGCCATGAAGGGGATGCGACCCTTCTCGTCGCGCTACGAGGCCGAGCTGGAACTGCTTGTACGCTGCCGATGGAAAGGCATACGCATCGTTTCCGTGCCCACACGCGTCTATTACGCGCCCGAAGAGGAGCGGGTGACGCATTTCCGACCGGGAAGGGATTTTCTGCGCATCAGCATCCTTAATACCCTCCTCGTGATCGCCGCGATTGTCTACGGATACCCTTCCATGCTCTATCATTACCTCTTTAAACGCAGTCCGAAACCATGACAAGGTTCTTTCTTTCCGTCTACGATTATTTTTCATCGCGCAAAAGTTTGCTTTTTACTCTTCTGCTCGTGCTGATCGCGGTCTTTCTGGGACTGGCTTCGCAAGTGCGTTTTACGGAAGACATCTCGCGGTTTCTGCCCGCGGATAAAACGAACGAACGTATCAACCGAGCCTACCGTTACGTCACCTCTTCAAACAAAATCACGATTTACTGCGCCGCGACGGATTCGACCGACCGCGAACAGCAGATGCGAGCCGTCGATGCGTTCGTCGAACGGCTGCAAACAGCCACCGACACCACCCAAGTGAAGCATATCCTCTACAAAATAGACCCGGCCGAGATGATGTCCGTCGCCCTGTTCGTCGTAGAGAACATGCCTTATTACCTTGACGACGATGATTATCGCCGGATGGATACGCTCGTAACACGCGAGGCATTGGCACGGCAATTAGAGATTGATCGAAACATCCTGACCTCGTCGGCCGGCATGATGATGCGTCAGCATCTCCTCGCAGACCCTCTCCAACTGACCGCGAACCTCATGAGTAAGCTCCGTGACTTTCAGGCCGGCGGACGATTCGACTTGTATCAGGATTATATCTTCTCGGACGATGGCCAAGCGCTGATCGTCGTAGACTGCGCCATCCCCGCCAGCGAAACATCGGCCAACAAGTATTTCCTCAAAACGCTGAATGCTTGCATGAGGGAAACGGAGAAAGCCTTCGACGGAATCTCGTTCCACAGTTTCGGCGCCGCAGAGATCGCCTTGACCAATGCCGGACAAATTCAGCGCGATACGCTCCTCTCAAGCCTCTTCGCCGTAGTAATCGTGCTCGCGCTCCTGATCTTTACTTTTCGCGACGGGCTGAAAATCGGGCTGATCTTCGCTTCCGTCACCTTCGGCGGGCTGTTTGCACTCGGACTGATGCACCTTATCCGGGGCGAAGTTTCCATTATCGCCGTCGGCATCAGCTCCATCATGTTCGGTATAGCCATCAATTATCCGCTGCATTTCATCGGTCATCACGGAAGTGTGCTCAACTCGCGGTTCGTGATCAAAGACATTATCCAACCACTCACAATCGGTAACATCACGACCGTAGGCGCTTTCATGAGTCTTATATTCATCGGCTCGGATGCCATGTGCGATCTCGGCTGGTTCGCGTCCCTGCTGCTTGTCGGTACAATTCTTTTTGTGTTGCTGTTTTTGCCTCATCTGTTATCTCATCGCGGTCGGAAGCCGGCATCTTCGCATGCGCCTTTCGGACAATTCGTTGACCACCCCTTCGAAAAGAATCGCTGGCTTGTCGCGACTATCATCGTCGTTACTGTTTTGCTTGCCTTTTCGGGCGGTGAATCGCACTTCGAAGCCGATATGCGAAAAATCAACTACATGACCGATACGCAGCAGCAGGAATACGAGCGGATGAGAGGTTTACTCAACGACCATCATCATGTGCTTTATTACGTGACCGAAGGAGATACTCCCGAAGCTGCACTGACGGCAAACGAAGAGAGCTTGGCAGGATTACAGGAGCTGCTGACCGCAGGAGAGATATCGAAAATCGGTGGCATCGGCCATTTTTTACCTTCGCCCGTGCGACAAACCGCACAGGTGAAGCGTTGGAACGATTTCTGGGAGCGACATCGCGACAGCGTCCGGATTTATCTCGCCGAAGAGGGAGAAAAACTCGGTTTTCGTGCCGACGCATTCCATCTCTTCGAGGAAATAATCGGTCGCACGTGGGAAAAAACGGCATTGTCGCACTTCGATCCGATCAAAGAAACGTTGGCGCGAAACTACGTTCTCGAAAATGACGGTAAAACGATGATCGTAAACCTGCTTTACCTCGATGCGGACAAAGCGCGGTCGGTCGAAGAAAAACTGAACGGACAGAAAAACGCGTCGTTGTCCATCGCTTTCGATGCCGGCTCGGTCACTCGCCGTATGATCGCCTCGCTTTCTGATAATTTTAACTATGTTCTCTATATCTGCGGACTGATTGTCTTCGTCTTTCTCCTCTTTTCGCTGGGACGCCTCGAACTGACGCTTATCGCCTTCACGCCATTGGCGCTGAGCTGGGTGTGGATTCTCGGACTGATGGGTTTATTCGATATCAAATTTAATATTGTCAATATCATTTTGGCTACATTCATTTTCGGGCAAGGAGATGACTATACGATTTTCATGACGGAAGGACTGATGTATGAATATACGTACCGGCGCAAAACGTTATCGTCGTACAAGAACAGTATTGCCCTTTCGGCTGCGATTATGTTCGTCGGGATGGGGATGCTGATCTTTGCCAAACACCCGGCATTGCGTTCGCTGGGCGAAGTAACCGTAGTCGGGATGCTCTCGGTCGTAGTGATGGCATACGTTTTTCCGCCGTTCCTGTTCGGGCTCCTGACGATGCGAAAAGGACGCAAGCGTCTGATGCCCGTAACGCTGAAGAACCTGCTCAGTACGGCATACGCCTTCCTCGTTTTCCTTGTCGCCAGTCCTTTTATCACGCTGGCGGGGTGGGGAATGGCAACCTTCGGACGCACGACGGAAAAGAAGAAGATGGCGTACCATCGGTTGCTGCATCGCATCGCCCGTTTTGTGATTTATCGCATTCCGCAAGTGAAAACAACGTTCAGCAACTTGTCCGGCGAAACGTTCGAGCGTCCGGGAGTGATTATCTGTAATCACCAGTCACACCTTGATCTGATGTGTATCATGATGCTCACGCCCAAACTCATTATTCTGACGAACGATTGGGTGTGGAATTCGCCGTTTTACGGACGATTGATCCGATATGCCGACTTTTATCCCGTCTCGAGCGGTATCGAACAGATGATCGACCGTTTGCGCGACGCCGTAGACCGCGGTTATTCCATCGTGATCTTCCCCGAAGGCACACGATCGGCCGATTGCTCTATCCTCCGCTTTCATCGCGGAGCATTCTACCTCGCCGAGCAGTTGCAAATAGATATCATTCCGGTGATGATTCACGGCGTGGGGCATGTATTGCCCAAGCAGGAGTTTATGCTTCGCAAAGGAGAGATACGGATTCAGGTCATGCCCCGCATAACCCCCGACGATGCCCGGTTCAGCCCTAACTACTCCCAGCGAACGAAAGAAGTACGCCAATTTTACCGACGCGAATATGAGGCAGTCTGCCGTAAATACGAAACATCGGATTATTACGCCGATCTGGTGAAGCATAACTATATCTATAAAGGCCCCGCGGTAGAGCATGAGGTGTGTGCCAACCTGCGAAAACACCATAATTACGTCGCAGAGATCGCCGCCCTGCCCGACGAAGGTGAAGTGACAATCGAAAATACGGGCTACGGAGAATTTGCTCTCTTACTGGCTTTAGTAAAAAAGAAACTTCAAATCATTGCCGTAGAACCTGATGACGATAAACGCGAACTGGCTGAAAATTGCGCTTCCGTCCCTCCGAATTTGCGGTATGTGGCTCCGACTCATGAGCATTGCAGATAAACCGGCAAAAGATTCCTTCACCCGTAACCCATCGAGAATATGGTGTGATTATCTGTTCAGAAGTGGATTGTTTCTCAAAAATATCCTTTGTCATATCTACTGCCTTTTCTTCCGCTTCCGGCGTGAGCGGCGCCAATCTCGTCTTCTTCCTGTTCCGGCAAAAGAGAGGCCATATAGGCGAGACGGACTTCTCCGTATTTGTTCAACGAAGCGGATAACGCTTCCAACGGAGTCTCTGCCGTCCGGAGCGCCGTTTGGCTGAAAGCCGTCGGATGGTCGAAGATGTCGGCTTTGATATACTGCCTATCCCAGCTTCGCTCCAAGAAGAAAATGTCGGAGCTTCCGGTATCCATACGCAGGAGTTCGGCATTTTCACAGGCATTGAGATGTCCGTAAGCACCGACGAAACGGTCATCATGGGCGAACACATGTGTACTCGTATGGACAAGGTATTGGCAGTCAATTTCGATCCATTCGGTGCCTGTGCCTGTTGCAATGGGTCGCCTTGTACAGCTCCCGTTATAGACTGGACCCATGTAACGGATAAGATTCGTCTGGGAGGAAATCTGCTTCTGCTCGAAAATAGTGAGTTACTCTGTTCGCTGGGTGGTCGGATCAGGATTTTCTACACATTGGCGGCCGCCTCGGCTGCCTGCGGTGCCTCACGCGAAGAAGAACGCAGTTTCTGGAGTAAGGCTATCGATTTCGGTAAAGGCTTGGGCAAAGGCCTTTGGAAAGGGCTCAAAGGTACAGTTACAGGCGTCATTGATCTGGGAATTTGGGCAGGCAAGCACTCGCTCCCATACATGTTACTCGATCCGGCCGGCTTCGCCGACCAGCTGAAGCAAGACGGCGAGATATTGAAGTCTCTTGGTAATCTGGCCGGTAAGGCGGGGACTTGGATGTATCGTAATTCTGCCGTAAATTTACTGGCCAACCCTCAGGACTTTCTGGCAGCACAACAGGAGAACAGGGCCATGTTGGAAACCCTTGCCGACAAGGCCGCCAATATGAGTGCGGAGGAATGGGGTGATTTTGCCGGGCAGGTGCTATTCGAGGTGGGCACAGAGGTTGCCACCGCAGGAGGAGCCGCAGCTCTTACAGCCGTAAAAGCTGCCGACAAGGTGGTAGATGTGGCAAAGGTTGCCAATCGGGTCGATGATGTATTGGATACTGTCAAGGCATTGGATAAGATTGATGATGCAGCAGATGCTGCTAAAGCATTGGATAAAGCAAAGGTGCCCAAACTGACCAATCCAGTGATGAGACAGGCAGACGATATAGATTCCTTTAAATTGTTAGATACAGAAGGAAATGTTGGTAGCTTTGATGAACTTGTAAAAGCAGGGACTATGGGAGATAATATTACTCCTCATCATATGCCATCTGCAAAATACCTAGAGATTAATACGGATATCAAATATAAAGATGGTGTGGCGATGAATATGGAGCAGCCCTCCCCGGGAAAAGGAGGACGACATAGAAAGACGTCTACATACAACAATAATATGACAAAAGCTGAACAGCAATCATATTGGAATTTGTCTCCGAGAGAAGCATTAGCTCATGATATTAATGATGCAATAAAGATTTATAAAGAACAAGGTTTATACAATGATAAGATTAGAGAAGGATTGCTTGAAGTGATTATAAGAAATAAAGAAAAATATCCTGATTTATTCAAAAAATAGCATGAAATCGATAGAAGATTTAAGACTCCAATTGGTGAAAAATAAATTGATGAGAACTCAAGAAGAGGTAGAGTTGTTTGAGTCAGCCATGAATGAGTTATATAAAGAACCCAATCTGAATAATATTGATTATTTCTGTGAGGCATTTAATGATGCCACAGAGCACCATGAGGTGATGTTTGGGCTGGTACATGGAATAGAAAATTATTGCAAGTTATTCGGTGTGGATAACTATTTTGATAAGCTAGTAGATGCTTTGGCTAAAATGGATAACAATTCAATTGGATGGCAAAATATAATATTCTATAGGATATTAAATACTGATTGGGGGAGAAAAGCTTTAGCCGATAAATTAAAACAAAAGAATGATGATATAAGAAATTTCATCCTATGTGCTATTAATCGAATCAAGCAGGAAGACAATGAGAGATTTGGTTATAAAGCAGATGAAATACTTAATACATTTTAGATTACACCCTCCGTCCCTTATTGTTAATATTCAAAATTTAAACAACACTAAAAATATCGGCCGGCTTCGCCGACCAGCTGAAGCAAGACGGCGAGATATTGA
>ERZ772967.854-NODE-854-length-22295-cov-10.074775_pt1 | contig 22295 bp, 16 predicted proteins | sample MGYA00511677_ERZ772967 | MGnify/ENA primary metagenome ERZ772967 (study PRJEB29015, sample SAMEA2737931) | human oral metagenome | biome: human oral; feature: human-associated habitat; material: dental | place: China | collected 2146 ...
GCGGTGTCATCGAGGTTGCCAGCTGGCGCGATCAGGTCGATGCCATCCTGCTGGCTTGGCAGCCAGGGCAGGAAGCGGGCCATGCCATGGCGGACGTCCTGTCCGGCAAGGTGAACCCGTCCGGCAAGCTGACCGATACCTTTGCGCTCGATCTCAAGGACTATCCTGCTGCCGAGAACTTTCCCGGCGTGACGCTGATCGGCCCCGACCCGGCCGTCGGTGGTGGCATTGTCATCAATGACCGTGCCGCCGAGGTCGAGTACCGTGATGACATCCGGGTCGGCTATCGCCACTTCAATACCCGGGGTGTCGAGGTGGCCTATCCCTTCGGGTACGGCCTTTCCTACACCCGCTTTGATTACCGGGATCTGAAACTGACACGTGAGGACGCGGGCTTTACAGCCTCGGTCATTGTCACCAACACCGGTCGCCGTGCCGGCAAGGAAGTGGTGCAGCTTTATGTTTCGTCGCCGAACAATGCTCTGGAAAAACCTGCCGCTGAGCTGCGGGCCTATGCCAGGACACGGCTGCTTCAGCCGGGTCAGTCGCAGAAGCTTGTCATGCGGGTGGAGCCCCGGGGGCTGACTTCCTTCGATCCTGAGGCTCATCGCTGGGTGGTCCATCCGGGACGCTACGCCGTCAGTATCGGTGCGTCCTCACGTGACATCCTTCAGCAGGCTCACTTCGACATCAAGGATGAGCTGAGCTTCATGCCCTGATCTTCTGGCGCGTGATGCGTCGAGAAGATCCTTTCGGCCGTTGTATCTCGTTCCGTGATGCATCGGTGCGTAAGGCTTGTTCAGCGAAACCTGCAGACTATCGCAGGGAAGCTTGCTGAAGCACGAAAGATCGAAGAAAAAAGGCCGCAGAGCGATGTGCTCTGCGGCCTTTCCGGTCACGCCATCATCCGATGGCGTACCTTCTTTCGATCAGTCCTGCGAAGGCGTCGTGCCCATGCCGCTGCCAGGCCGACCGCCACGTCCACCACGGCTGCGACGGCGATCGTTGCCGGAGCGTCCGGGTTCACCGGCGCGCGTGGTGGTGCGCTGGCTGGGCGAGCCGTTCAGGTCGCCATGGCTGCGACCATCGCGTCCTTCGCGCGGATTGCCGGCCGCGCCACGCCCGGCCGCGGGTGCACCCCGCCGTCCGTTGCCGCCCCGACGCTGGCCCGGGGGCAGCGGCGGACGGTCGTTGATGTCGTCGGTGGAATCACCCGGCTGGACCTGCCAGCCCGTGAAGCCTTCCACTTCCACCCGCGGAATCTGACGCTTGATCAGACGCTCGATGCCGGTGAGCAGCTTCATTTCCTCGCGGTCGACCAGCGACACGGCCGTGCCTTCACGTCCGGCCCGGCCGGTACGGCCGATGCGGTGCACGTAGTCTTCCGGCACGTTGGGCAGCTCGTAGTTCACCACGTGCGGCAGTTCGTCGATGTCCAGACCGCGCGCCGCGATGTCGGTGGCCACCAGCACGGGCAGGCTGCCGTCCTTGAAGCGCGACAGCGCCCGGGTGCGGGCCCCCTGGCTCTTGTTGCCGTGGATGGCCATGGCTTCGATGCCATCCTTGCCCAGCTGCTCGGCCAGACGGTTGGCGCCGTGCTTGGTCTTGGTGAAGACCAGCACCTGCGTCCAGCGGCGCGAGCCGATCAGGTACGACAGCAGCGCCCGCTTGCGGGTCTTGGGCACCAGGTGGGCACTCTGCGCCACCAGCTCAGACGCCGTGTTGCGCGGGGCCACGTCCACCTCGGCCGGGCTGTCCAGCAGGCCGTGGGCCAGCGCGCGGATCTCGGGCGAGAAGGTGGCCGAGAACAGCAGGTTCTGGCGTTTGGCCGGCAGCTTGGCGATGACACGGCGGATGTCGTGGATGAAGCCCATGTCCAGCATGCGGTCGGCTTCGTCCAGCACGAAGATCTCCACGCCAGACAGGTCGACGGTGCCTTGCTGCACGTGGTCCAGCAGCCGGCCCGGCGTGGCCACCAGAATGTCCACCGGCTGGCGCAGTGCCTGGATCTGCGGATTGATGCTCACGCCCCCGAAGATCAGCACCGAGCGGATGCGCGTGTACTTGGCATAGGCCTTGACCGACTCTTCCACCTGCGCGGTGAGTTCACGCGTGGGGGTGAGGATCAGGCAGCGGGGGCGGCCCGGCTTGCGGGTCTGCATGGGATTGTCCAGCAGCCGCTGCAGGATGGGCAGCGTGAAGCCGGCGGTCTTGCCCGTGCCGGTCTGCGCGGCGGCCAGCAGGTCGCGGCCGGTCAGCACCACGGGAATGGCCTTGGCCTGGATGGGGGTGGGGTTGGTGTAGCCCACGTCGGCCAGCGCCCGCAGCAGCGGGTCGGCCAGGCCAAGGCCGGAAAAGGATGTGTCAGTGTTCAATGTCAGGCTCCAGCCCGGCAACAAGCCATCCCGGCGCCCGGAACGGGAGCGGGAACGGTCGGCGGGGCCGTGTTGAGATGAGGGAAGGAGGACAATAGGTCTTGGTTGGGTTGTCCGGGCGGATACGCCGACAGGCAGGGTGCCCTGGGGCAGTGCCTGAACGCTGTCGTGACGGTGCAGGGGCATGCCCTGTCGAGAGAGGCCCGGGGCGGCACCATCCGGGCCGGCCTGCTCATGGCGGCCTGGTCCCCGAATGGGTCCGACAGGTCGCATTATACGGGGTGGCGGTACGAAACACCGTGTTTCATGGCGGATCGTTGCGCGCATCCCTGCCAAAAAAGGTCAAATGGCCGCCAGGGTTGCCCAATGGCGGCCGGCTTGGCCCCTCAGAACAGATAGCGGCCGTAGTTGAGCAGCACGAAGCCCAGGCCCAGCATCACCAGGATGCCCAGCACGGCCGCAAACCAGAAGAACACCTTGACCAGCTTGCGCAGTGCGCCGGTTGGCTGGGACGGTCGGGCCGCAGGGTCCATCCCCTGGGCGGCGGGGTGTCGGACAGCCGAAACCGTGGATGTGGCAGCCTGAGGCGCGTTGCCGGCATGGGCTTCGCGGGCGGGGGGCGGCACGGCCGTGGCGCCTGCTGCCTTTTGTTCTGCTGCCGCACCGTCTGCTGCCGGGCCCTCCACGGCCACACGGTCCACTACCACATCGTCCGGGGTAGCCATCGTTTCTGCCCGGGTGGATCCGGCCACGTTGACCGATCCGGCAGGAGCCACCGAATCCTGTCGCGTGGAGCGATCCGGGCCGGCGATCTTTTCTGGCGCGGCATCGCGTCTGGCGACGGCGTGGCTGGCGGCGGCCGCGTTGGTGGCCATGGTGCGGCCGCGGCTCAGGGCGCTGGAACCACCATCCGTGCCCTTGGTGTCACCCGGAACGCCTGGCGCTCCCGATCCGTGGGGCCCATCGGACCCTTTCGCACCCCCCGTGCCTCCGGGCGTGCCGTCCGGATGCTGGCCCACATAGCCGGTCTCCACCAGCCGTCGCCAGCCCCAGCGGATCCAGCCCAGCAGCGAGAACGCCAGCCACAGTGACCATGCCAGCATCATCGTCCGGTAGGCGGTCAGCGACATGGAGATGGCCCAGTCGGCGTCGGGCTGGTTCTGGAAGCGGTCCTGGTACCAGTTCAGCTCGAAGGGTGTGGAGCCGTTGCCACCCACCAGCAGGTCGGGGTAGCCCAGCAGCGAACGCTGGATCGTCAGGTACAGCGCGATGGCGGCGAACAGTGTCCACAGCCCCAGCGCAAACGGCATGGTGCCGCGCGCAGCCTGCTCGTCAAAGCCCAGGCGTCGCAGCTGCTGCGGCGAGGGCAGCCAGGCCAGCGCAAAGAACCAGCCGACCACGGCCAGTGCGCCCCACAGCGAGATGGGGGCCACACCCAGCAGCAGCAACAGCCAGCCCAGCATGCCCAGCGGCGTCGTGCGGTGGCGACCCAGCACCATCGATACCGCCACCAGCAGCACGAAGAAGCCCCAGAAGCGCACGGCCGGTCCGATGCCGGTACCGCCCACCAACAGCACGACCCGGCTTTCAGGCAGGTTCAGCTGCGTGGTGGCGTTCACGCCCGGCAGGTTCAGGGCCAGCGGCTGCGTCTGGTAGCGGTTGAAGGCGCCATCGGTGCCCTGCGGCACGCGCCAGCGCAGCGTCACGGTGTGCTCACCCGGAATCACCGGCAGCTCCAGCTGGCCGTCGCGCGCCTGCAGCGGCACCTCGTCGTCATCCAGCCGCATGCCCAGGAGTTCCGCGCCGGGCGGCAGCGTGGCACGCTGGGTGCCGGCCAGGCTGGCGCGGAAGCGCAGCGTGGTCTCGGCCAGCGTGCTGTGCGCACCCGGGGTCAGCGTCGTGACATGGCCTTGCAGCGTCAGCGTGGGGCCGCTGATTGTTGAGGGCTGCAGCGCCTGAACCTGCAGGCGCTCGCCCGGCCACGGCTGCCACCAGGGCGCCAGCTGGCCGTCCTGCACGTAGTTCGTGGGCGCCATGCCCTCCCACCGCAGGTGCCAGGTGGTGCCGTAGCGCATGGTCCAGATCTCGATCTGGTTCATGGCCGGCAAGGCCTGCCAGACAAAGTCCGTGCTGATGGGCAACGTGCTGGCCAGCGTGATGCGCCGGGCGCTGCCCAGCTCGATCTCGGCCACGCCATCGCGCACTGTCACCCGGTCGTCGTTGACCGATTCCCCGGGCAGCAGCGCAAAGCGCACCTTCACCGGCGCCTGGCTTACCGACAGCCGGGAGATGCGCGTTTCCATCCGCCAGCGCTCGTCCATCACCAGCGTGCGCTCCACCAGTGCAAAGCCGGGCAGGGCGTCGGGCACATGGGCCAGCTGCTTCGTGGCCGGCTCGTCCGCCTTGTCCAGCTTGCGGGTCAGCGTCAGCACGCCGTCATTGGGCAGCCCCTGGGCGTTCAGTGCGCCCGCTGTCCACAACGTGCTGTCCACCTGCAGCATGCGCGGTGCCATGGGCAGCGGCAGGCGTACATGCGCTCCCTGGCCCAGGGAGCCTTGCAGCTCCACCACATGGATGCCGGCAGGCACCAGCACCCACAGGTCCTGTCCGTCGCCCTGGCGGCCGGTCTCGCGTCGTGTCGTGGCGGGTTGGCCGTTCAGCAGCACGCGCTCCAGCCGCCAGTTGTCCGCACCGTCATGGCCCGGCAGCGGCACCTGCACCGTGGCCTGAGCATGCACCAGCAGCTGCAGCGTCAATCGTTCGGCATCGGCCTTCACGCGCGTCTGGGCCACCGCTGCGCAGTGGGGCAGACAGCTCGGGGCCGGGTACAGATGCTCGCGGATCGCTTCCAGCTGCTCGGCCTTGTAGCCCGAGGCTGCCTGCACCGGCTGTGCCGGCCAGGCCAGGGTGAGGACCGTCAGGGCCGCCAGCATCGCGGTCGTGGCGGTCGTGGCAGTGCTGGCGGTTCCCATTCCGTGGCCTGGCTCCGGATCCTGGGGCCGCTTGGGCAGGAAGCCGCCAGGCAGCACCCGGTAGAGCGCCCACAGGCTGCCGAACAGCACCAGCAGCCGCACGATCTTCAGGATGCGCGTGCCCCAGGGCGGCAGCAGGTGAACCGTCACCGTCTGGTCGGGCTGCACGTCGCCATGCAGTTCCAGCGTGTAGGCATTCCACGACCAGCCGGGCTCGCCGGGACCGGTCTGCACCGGCATGATGCGGCCCTGGTGGCGAATGGGGTCAGCCGCCTTGCCGCGTGCCACGTCGGCGTCGATCGAATCGATCGACGACAGATCGGCCATGGCACGGCTGCGCGCCCGTTTCTGCAGGGTGGCCACTTCGCCGTCAGCGTCGGGGCGGTGAGCCTGCACGTAGTAGTAGCCGGATGTGTCACGCACCCGGGCATGTTCCAGCGACGGATAGATCAGCAGCCGCACCTCGTTCACGGCAAAGGGCGCCAGCACCAGCAGCAGGACGAGGCACAGGACGCGGTTGCCGGCCTGCAGCCACTTTTCGGGGGCGGAGCCCTTGGGGGCCACCCGCTGGCAGGCCAGCAGCACCAGCAGCAGGATGATCAGCACCCCGGCGCCCTCCAGGTCATACCAGCTCAGCAAGGCCGCCAGCATCACCGCGGTGGCCGGTAGCGGCCGCAGCAGCCGGTACGCCGCCATGCCGATCAGCAGCATGAAGAAGAAATCGTACAGACGCCAGCGTGAGGTCCATGTTGCCGGCGTCACGTCGTCCACGCCGCTGGCCGCCAGCAGCGTCCAGCCCGGGGGCAGTTGCAGCTTGGCCTCCACGCCATCCAGCACCGTGTTCCAGCCATTGGCCGGCAGCGTGTCACTGCGGGACTCCAGCCTCGCCAGTGTGGTCAGCGTCAGCTTCTGGTTGCGCAGCTCCACGCCGGGGGCTGTATCGGCCGCGTCATGCGGTTGTTCGGATGAGGCAGCCGGTTGCAGCAGGCCGATGGGCAGCGCCGTCTCGCCCTGGCGGGCATGGCCCAGTTGTGCCGGTCCCTGCAGCTGCAGGCGCCATGGCGCCGACAGCGTGCCGGTCAGCACGTCCTTCTGCGTGATGCCCTGGCCGTCGAAATCCAGCCACCACTGCCGTTCCAGCTTTAGCGAACTGGCTTCCGGATGCTCGTTGCCGCGCGTCCGATACACCAGTTGCAGCTTGTCCTTGGCACCCACCCGGTAGGCAGGCAGCTGACGCCAGTCCTCGGGCACACGCGCCTGCTGCGCGTCCACCGCTTCCACGCCTTCCACCTGCGCCACATGCAGGTCGTTGTGCCCCTCGTAGGACCAGATCTCTTCATCGGGCGCACCGGCCGGCAGCGCCAGCTCGGTCGTGGGCTGCATCTGGCGGGCATCCACTTCCAGGTGCCAGTTGCCGGGCTTCAGCTGCACCTGCAGCCGGCCGTTCGGGTAGAGGCGCGCCGGCAGGTCGCTGCGCAGCGCCTGGGGCATGCTGTTGGCCAGCAGTGCAGCCGGCAGCTCCACCTCGCGCGGCTGGCCAGCCACGTTCAGTTCATAGTGGGTCGTCACCTGACGAGGCACCCCGTCGTCGATCCGGCGACGGACCAGCATCGTCATCGTGTTGCTGATCACATCCGCTTCTGCGGTCGGGCGCGACGCCTTCAGCCACACATGCCGGTTGCGGTCCATCAGCGCCGCCACCGGCTTGCCATTGGCCACCACCGACAGTGTGCCCACCTGGGCCGGTACCCGCACCAGTTGCGGATCGGCCTGCCATTGCAGCATGCCCGTCAGCACATGCTGGCCGGCCGGCAGCAGCACCTGCGGCTGATCGCTGCTGCCCGTCACCACCAGCGTCTGCCCCTGACGGGTGCGCACCTCGGTGGGCCAGCTGCCCGCCTCACCCGGCAGCATCACCGCCGCCGGTGCACCGTACACCGTCACGGCCAGCGTGAAGCGTGCCTGCCGGCCGTCGATGACCACGGCCAGATGCTCGGGCCAGACGCAGGAACGGCTACCTGCCTGATCATGCCGGCTGGGGCAGGCGAGCATCTCGTGCCCCTGCATCGCCCAGGGCACCCATTCCTGCAGCTCCCGCGGCAGGCCGTCGGTGCGGGGGGTGATGGGGGCCGGGGAGGCGGGCAGCGAACCGGGGGCAGTAGCTGAAGGGGCGGCTTGGACTGATGCTGTGGCCAGCAGGCAGCCCAGCAGCATTGGCCAGACTCGCAAGATCCCTTTGCCATGAACGGCAGGCAGGCGTCTTGATAGGGCAAATAGCGCGAATGGCATCGGGGTCTCCGGTCAGGAGCGGATGATGTACGTTCATCTTGCCCGGTTCGGCTTCCGTGTGGCGGTATGTGAATGATGGATGGTTACTGAGCGTTGCCCGGTGGCAACGGGAAAGCGCCTGTCTCCATGTGCTGCGGCCACAACAACGCAAGGGGTTATTCAGGGAGATCTGAACAAGAACGCCACTTCTGCGGCGAGCATCAGGTTCGACCATGGGGCTTGCCGTGAGGGGGCAATAAGGCGGCTCCAAGCTTGTCTGGATTGCAGGGAAGTCGTCTGAAGAAGGTTCAAAATCATTTCTGGCAGTTTGGGCAGTAAAACGTCCCGCGCTGCCCCAGAACTTCCTTCTGCACCAAACCGCCGCAACGGACGCAGGGTTCGTTGTGCCTGCCGTACACCGTATATTCCTGCTGGAAATAGCCGCTTTTACCGTCGCTGTTGACGAAGTCGCGCAACGTGCTGCCGCCGGTTTCAATCGCACGCTGCAACACTGCCTTGATCGTTTCCACCAGGACGGCGCATTCCTTTTTCTTGACCTTGTTCGCAGGGCGGTGTGGCAAGATGCCCGATCTGAACAGGCTTTCGTTCGCATAGATATTGCCCACGCCGACCACGATGGCATTGTCCATCAGGGCCAGTTTGACTGCTCGTTTCTGCGTCTTGAATTTTTGGTAAAGATAGTCGGCGGAGAAGTCGTTTGAAAGCGGTTCAGGACCCAGTTTCTCAAGAAGCGGATGATGTTCCGCAGCGCCTTCATGCCAGGAAATCGCGCCAAACCTGCGTGGATCGTGATAGCGCAACACCGTTCCGTCCGCAAACACCATGTCCACATGGTCGTGCTTGTCGGGATGTTCAATCCGTGCATCGTTACACGTAAAGATACGCAGACTGCCCGACATGCCCAGATGAATCAGCAGGATGCCCGTTGAAAAACCGATGATCAGGTATTTCGCCCGCCGACGGCAGCTCAACACCTCCTGTCCCGCCAGAATCTCCGCCAAGTTCGGGTTGACCTGCCAGCGCAGCCTGGTTTGGCGCAGCACGACATCCGCCACCTTTTTGCCCTGGATGTGCGGGGCAATGCCTCGCAAAGTCGTTTCCACCTCAGGCAATTCCGGCATTTCTTTATCCTCAAGTTGATGCAGTCAACGTCGCATGGACCATGGGGAGAGCGGAGTGAGAATCCTTGCTTCGGTTGAAGGCTTCCGGGGGCGTGCCGAGTGCTCTTGGGATCCTCTGAACAAGTCCCCGCGGCCGTCACATCCCCGTAACGGGCGCATGACTGCGTTGCCATTTGCTGTCAATAGCGCCGCTATTGACAGCAAATGTCGCCTTGTCCTGCATCCCGTTCCGTGGCGCGCCGGTTCGCGGGACTTATTCAGAGGATCCCTTGAACGTTCGCTTTCAGCGCCGGCGGGCCACGGTATGTCCGACGAAACCGGTTCAGACCGTGTCCGTGCCGCTGGCAAACCGCAGCGCGTCCAGCACCGCATAAAGCTGGGAGCTGCCGTGGGTGGAGCGCGGATGCTCGGTGAAGCTGACGGGCAGTCCGGGCAGGGTTTCGTTCAGGTGCCGGGTGAAGGCGCGCACGCGGTCCACCTGGCCACGGGCCTTCAGCATCTGCGCCCGCGGGCTGTCGGGGGCAATGTATGGGGCGTGCTTCTGTTCATATTCGCCGATGCTCAGATGCACGCGCACGGGAAGGAGGGGGCGGCCGGCCTGTGCCTGCACGAAGCGGTCGCGTTCCTGCAGGATGTATTCATCGTGCCACCAGAGGGACGGGCTGGAGGCGATGTAGGTCTGGAAGGCGTCGGGCTGGTTGAAGAGCGTGTACAGCGCAAACAGGCCGCCGAAGGAGTGCCCGAACAGCGCCTGGCGCTGCGGGTTCACGGAAAAACGCTCGGCCATGGCCGGCTGCAGTTCCTCGCGCAGGAAGCGCAGGAAGCGTCCGGCGCCACCCTGACGACGACCACGGGCATCGTGGCTGGCGCTGCCGTCGGCCACGGGGGGCGTGTAGTCTTCCACGCGGGCATCGGTATCCAGCCAGCCGTCGTGGCCGTAGCCCACGCCCACCAGCAGCATGGGGGTCACGCCGTTCTCGCCGGTGCGCGTCATCATGGCGTGGGCGGCCATGGCTGCCACTGGAAACAGCGTGTCGCCATCCAGGAGGGTGAACACCGGATAGCCGCCTTCCGGCTCGGGGCCGACGCAGGTGGTCTGGATCCGATAGCGCCGGCCGGTGTGCCGCGAGTGCATGCCGTGCTGTTCGCAGGTGGGCAGCAGGGCCTGGCAGGTCTCGAACAGCGTGCCTGGCGGGGGGGAGATGGGATCGGTGGCAGGGGCGTCCATGGCAAAGTGTCCCGGCAAAAGGTGATGCGGGAATCATAGAGCAAGGGCAGGGGGCCGACCATGGCCGTGCATCGTGTGGGGGGCGGAGGCGGTATGATCCTGCGCGGTATTGCCATCCCTCATTCAGACCATCAGGAGACCCGCCATGACCTTCACGCAGGAAGCCTGGGCACGCAACAGCGCGCTCTTTCAGGCCACGCTGGAGATGCCCTTCAACCGCGAGCTGGCCGACGGCACGCTGTCCATCGAGCGCTTCCGGCACTACATGATCCAGGACGCCCACTATCTGGTGGGTTTCGGCCGGGCACTGGCCGTGGCGGCCGCCCGGGCCGACGATTCCGATACCGTGGTGCAGCTGGCGGCCGCTGCCCAGGAAGCCGTGGTGGGCGAGCGCGAGCTGCACAACGGCTTCATGAAGCAACACGGCGTCACGCCCGAGCAGTTTGCCGCCACGCCGCTTTCACCCACGGCCGAGCACTACACCAGCTACCTGCTGGCCACCGCCTGGGGTGAGCCCTGGCCGGTAGCCATGGCCGCGCTGCTGCCGTGCTTCTGGATCTATGCCGAAGTGGGTCGCGACATCCACGCCCGCAGCAAGCCCGGCAACCCCTGGCAGGCCTGGGTGGACACCTATGCCGCCGAGGAATTCCATGAGGCCGTGGCCCGCATGCGCGACACGCTGGATCGCATCGCGGCCGCCACCACGCCCGCCATGCGCGAACGCATGCATGCCGCCTACACCCAGGCCGCCCGGCTGGAATGGATGTTCTGGGATGCCGCCTACCGGCTGGAGGCCTGGCCGGTCTGAGGGCTGGCGCCACGGAAAGGCTGCGGGAGGCTTTGCGGGGTGTTGCCAGGGAAGCCTTCCTTGTCAGTCATTTCTCGAACTCGTCGAGAAGCTGGTCGGCCATGTCTGCCTGATATTGCGCCGTGGTGGAGAAGTCCAGATCACGGGTGAAGCGGCTGCTGTCATGGCGGATCACCAGCAGACCGCCTTTCATGGTCCAATGGGCCAAGCCGTGGTTGGATATCGCTGCTATTGGAAGCTTGGCGGAAATCAGCGGAGGACGTTCCCCTATCAGAACACGTCCATGAATTCGCCATGGAATACCATGAGCGATTCCATCTATATCCAGTAAAGGAGTGAAAATTCGAGCATGGGCTTCATAGCGGGTCCATGCTCATGGTGATCAGCGAACATTTGAAACAGAATAAAGAGATTCGGCCAGCGCCAGCGTCCGTTGCGCCAGTTCGATTGATTTCGTGTCATCAGGGAGAAACATTTTTCTCCGGTTCACAACCTCCTGGAAACCTTGCAGATAGTTGATTTTTTGGTCGTAGTTGGTGATGAGATTCATGTTCTCATCCCATTCGTCAAAGTACGGGCTAGTGAGGTCTGCAAATTGTTCCCACGTGATGATGCCGGATTTCTCCAGTTTCCCGGCCATCTCGATCATCTCGTTACGTGACATGTGGGTCATGTCATAGCCGGACATGATCTCCTTGGTCTTCTTCGCACGCTCGATGGAGAGTGTGTCGGTCATGATGCCGGCAAACTTGCTGCCGTTTGTGTTCTCGGCCTGGGGGGCAGTGCCCTGGCCGGAGATCTGCTGCATGGCAGACTGCACAAAGGATGCGTAGGAGCTGCTGCTGTGGGCCAGCTCGAAGAAACTGCCAATGGCCATGAGGATGCCTCTCGGGTGAATGTCATGGGAAGTCTAGGCCATGCTGCCATATCAGGCTCGCTGGAAAAACGTCCCCAAACCCCGGCATATCAAGGCGGGACTTGCTGGAAGGCTTGGCGGGGTTTCTACCAGGGAAGCCTTCCATGTCAGTCATTTCTCGAACTCGTCGAGAAGCTGGTCGGCCGTGTCCGCCTGATATTGCTCCGTGGTGGAGAAGTCCAGATCACGGGTGAAGCGGCTGCTGTCGTAGCGAATGGCCAGCCGCAGACCGCCTTTCATGACCATGCGGGCCTGCAGGTTACGTGAATGGCCGATGCTGTCCAGGATGATGTGGACGGCTTCCCGAAAGCCCCTTTGATGGGTGGGTGCATCATCGACCCAACGTTCGATGTCCACTTCATTTATGGGCATCATCCATGGTGTTGGTGTGCAAGGTGGGCACGTTGATGGAGAGCATCCACTTCTCGGAATATCGGGGATCGTATTCCGCCTGTGGGTCCAGCTTGCGGGATCCGCCCCGCTGGGCATGCCGGGTCCAGCTTTCGATGCGAGGATCGGAGAGGTGGCACACTTCGGTCAGCAGAAAGCCCAGCCTGACCTTGTCGATGGCCGTGCCGTGGCGTTCCGCATCATCGATGATCAATGACAGGTACTGTGCCGCCTGGCTTCGGTAGACATCGATGACGTGCAGGATGCCGCCACAGAGCTCGGGTTCACGGACCATGTCCAGGAAGGTCCGGCCGATGGTGGCGACGCGCACGCCGGTGCTTCGCACGACCCTGAATGCCCCCAGGTGGCTGCGGCGCATGAGCTCCACATGGTGGCCTTCAATGCTCTGGCTGGGCTGACGACGCAGGGCAGGCAGACCTGTCTGACGGTAGGCCGAAAGCCGTTCACCCAGGTCGGCTGCCATGCGGGCGTCGGCCTGTGCGCGCCATGCCCTGTCGTCGGGGGTGGTGAGGTAGAGGATTTTCGGAAAGCGGTCCGTCAGACCGTGGTATTCCATGGCACTGAGGTGCGAGACATAGGCAAATGGATCCACGGCGCAGGCAACCTCCGTGGCGGCGGGGTTGTTCTTGCCGAAGAGCCGATACACGGTTCCTTTCCGGAAATCCTTGTCAGGCAGGAGCAGGCCCGTTGACAGCAGGTTGTCTACCGCCTGTTGGTGGGAATGGGTGTCTGGTGGTTGTCCGGATGTGTCAGTCAAGCGGGTGATGAGCAAACCCTGCTGCATGTGCGGGGCGTATAGACCCGATACCTTCGGCGGGTAATTGTTGCCGGGTGGCGACGATGTAGCGGCCAGGGCGAGACGGAACGTGGATCTGCTGTCTCGAAGAGAGTGAATGCAACTGAGAGTTAATGTTATTTATAGAAATTTTTATCCGACTGGGCGTAGATTCGCGTTGACTCGTTCGATATGGAATGAGTTGCAACGTGAGATAGATACCATCTTGAAGGTAGTCATTATGAAACAGAACCTGTTTCTTATCGGTTCCATCCTTGTCCTGACCGTGGGCGCAGTTCATGCGCAGGAAGTCCAAGATCCGCAGGGACCGGAGATCTACTACGGCACTGCTCCGACTGACAACGAGGAGGGAGAATTGCTTTCCATTCCTACCCCTTCTGGTGTGAACCAGCACCAGACCAAGGGGATTGTCCGTAAGGCTCGGGCTCAGGGGCTGCAGTATCTGCAGATTGCGGCCGTCTCTTCCACTTCTGGAGGGTGGGAGAGTGTCGGCTCATATCAAATGGCGACCTCTCGCGACCACGGTGGTGTTCAGATGAGGATTGTGACAGAAGAGATTGGCTACGGTAATGTCTTGGTTGCCCGTATGAACGGCATCCTGCTTCCGGGCTCTGCGAACTACTACAACGAGTCCATTTGCTACAACGGGCGTTCAGCTACGGTGAAATGCTCTGCAGGTCAGACGGTGGTTGGATATCGCCGCTATTGGAAGCTTGACGGAAATCAGCGGGGGACGTTCTTCTATCAGAACACGTCCATGAATTCGCCATGGAATACCATGAGCGATTCGATTTACATCCAGTGAGTTGAACGAAGAGTCGAGAACGTGGGAGCCAAGGGATACCACGTTCTCGGTGGTATTACGTTCGCGCCACGTGGTCTAGCGACTCGGCCAGGGCTTGGGTTCTTTCCGCAATGATGATCGACTGGATGTCGCTAGGGTTGAAGGTCCGGTTTCTGATTACGACCTGTTGCAGCCCTTCCAGATAGTTGATCTTCTGATCGTAGTCGGTGATGAGATTCATGTTCTCATCCCATTCATCGAAATGGGGGGCAGTCAATTCAAAGTACTGATCCCACGTGATGATGCCGGATTTCTCCAGTTTCCCGGCCATCTCGATCATCTCGTTACGTGACATGTGGGTCATGTCATAGCCGGACATGATCTCCTTGGTCTTCTTCGCACGCTCGATGGAGAGTGTGTCGGTCATGATGCCGGCAAACTTGCTGCCGTTTGTGTTCTCGGCCTGGGGGGCAGTGCCCTGGCCGGAGATCTGCTGCATGGCAGACTGCACAAAGGATGCGTAGGAGCTGCTGCTGTGGGCCAGCTCGAAGAAACTGCCAATGGCCATGAGGATGCCTCTCGGGTGAATGTCATGGGAAGTCTAGGCCATGCTGCCATATCAGGCTCGCTGGAAAAACGTCCCCAAACCCCGGCATATCAAGGCGGGACTTGCTGGAAGGCTTGGCGGGGTTTCTACCAGGGAAGCCTTCCATGTCAGTCATTTCTCGAACTCGTCGAGAAGCTGGTCGGCCGTGTCCGCCTGATATTGCTCCGTGGTGGAGAAGTCCAGATCACGGGTGAAGCGGCTGCTGTCGTAGCGAATGGCCAGCCGCAGACCGCCTTTCATGACCATGCGGGCCTGCAGGTTACGTGAATGGCCGATGCTGTCCAGGATGATGTGGACGGCTTCCCGAAAGCCCCTTTGATGGGTGGGTGCATCATCGACCCAACGTTCGATGTCCACTTCATTTATGGGCATCATCCATGGTGTTGGTGTGCAAGGTGGGCACGTTGATGGAGAGCATCCACTTCTCGGAATATCGGGGATCGTATTCCGCCTGTGGGTCCAGCTTGCGGGATCCGCCCCGCTGGGCATGCCGGGTCCAGCTTTCGATGCGAGGATCGGAGAGGTGGCACACTTCGGTCAGCAGAAAGCCCAGCCTGACCTTGTCGATGGCCGTGCCGTGGCGTTCCGCATCATCGATGATCAATGACAGGTACTGTGCCGCCTGGCTTCGGTAGACATCGATGACGTGCAGGATGCCGCCACAGAGCTCGGGTTCACGGACCATGTCCAGGAAGGTCCGGCCGATGGTGGCGACGCGCACGCCGGTGCTTCGCACGACCCTGAATGCCCCCAGGTGGCTGCGGCGCATGAGCTCCACATGGTGGCCTTCAATGCTCTGGCTGGGCTGACGACGCAGGGCAGGCAGACCTGTCTGACGGTAGGCCGAAAGCCGTTCACCCAGGTCGGCTGCCATGCGGGCGTCGGCCTGTGCGCGCCATGCCCTGTCGTCGGGGGTGGTGAGGTAGAGGATTTTCGGAAAGCGGTCCGTCAGACCGTGGTATTCCATGGCACTGAGGTGCGAGACATAGGCAAATGGATCCACGGCGCAGGCAACCTCCGTGGCGGCGGGGTTGTTCTTGCCGAAGAGCCGATACACGGTTCCTTTCCGGAAATCCTTGTCAGGCAGGAGCAGGCCCGTTGACAGCAGGTTGTCTACCGCCTGTTGGTGGGAACGGGTGTCTGGTGGTTGTCCGGACGTGTAGGTCAACCGGGTGATGAGCACGGCCAGCTCATAGTCGGTGATGACAGGCATGCTCCAGCCGGACAGGCGTTCCTGAATGGATTTCAGCAGGTTGAAGGGCAACGGGGTGTCCATGGATACCTGTTCAGCGGGTGCGTGATGGTGCTACTATTATGCTATGCGTCCTAAGGACGCATAGCATAATAGTAGCAGGAGCAGGATGTCAAGTTTTATGCTTCATTCGACGAGAGGGCTTGAAGGTTCAGGGGGCTGAGTTACCAGGCATGACGGGGACGGGCCATGTCAACGATTGCCCCGGCAACGTCGGCAGCAGGTCAGGTGTATCCGCCCTGTTGCATCCCGACAAACTCCCCGTCCAGCCACGCTTCGCCTGCCGACCGGTCGTCCCGTGCCATGGGGGCACTGTCCAGCAGGGCGCGGGTGCCCGTTACACTGGCGGGCATGAAGACCGATGCCCTCATTTCCTTTTGTGGCCGGCTGCTGCTGGCCCTGATGCTGGCTGCGCCGGCCGGCGTGGCCCTGTCTCCGAGCCCTGCGATGGCGCAGGCGGCGCCAGCTGCTGCCAGTGACAAGGACAAGGCGGCCCAGGGTGGCAATGCCAATGCTGCCGCGGCCAATCCGGCGCCTGCGCCGGCCTCACCCATTCCGCCGGCCAACGTGGTTTCCCGCGCCGAGAGTGAGGAGAACGCGCTCAACATCATTCGCAACCGCCTTCAGGCCTCGCCACAGCGCGATGGCATCAAGCAGCGGCTGGCTCGCCTGGCCCGGGACACGGCCGAGGCACGAACGCTGAGCCATCTGGCGATGGACTCCGACAGCCAGCGGCGCATGCGTGACATCGAGCCCACCTGGGCGCAGCTGCAGGCCGAGGTGACGGCGGTGGACAAGCAGCTCACGCAGGTGGCCGAGGCGCTGCAGGAGGACTTCAATCGCCTGAATGCCATGCAGAAGGCCTGGGAGGGGGCGCAGGCGGCTGAAGAGATCAAGGCGTCACCGCAGGTCATCCGCACGCGCGTGCAGGAGGTGCTGAACCAGATCCAGGACACGCGCAAGGCGGCGTCCAAGATCCGCAGCGGCATCTTCGACCTGCAGGCGCAGAGCAGCAAGCTGCAGGCCACCATCTCGTCCGAGCAGGCGCTGTTGAAGAACACGCTGACGGCGTCCATCGATTCGCTGTTCAAGACCGACAGCCCGGCGCTGTTCGGTGCGTCCAATGCGGAAAGCACTGACGGCAGCACGCTGACGGGCCTGGCGCGCCTGCGCTCGGATGGCCGTGCCATCGTCGAGTACCTGCGCATCCATCCGGTCCGTTCCGTTGCACTGCTGGTGTGGCTGGTGCTGGTGTTTGCCACGCTGCACCTCCTGCGTCCGCGGGTGGAGGCGAAGATCAGCGAACAGCCGGTGCTGCGTTCGGTGCGCTGGCTGCTGCAGGATCCGCTGTCGGTGGCCGTGCTGACGACGGTGACGATGGCGGCGGTGGTGCTGCCCTATCCGCCGGCCAGCCTGAACCTGCTGCTGGGGCTGGTGGCGCTGGCGCCCACCGTGCAGCTGCTGCGTCAGGTGGTGGAGCGTTCGCTGGCCACTTACTTGTACTGGCTGCTGGCCATGTTCGCCTTCAACCAGGTGCCGGAGATCCTGAAGTTCGACCCGACCTGGGAGCGGCTGTTCTTCCAGTCGCAGCTGCTGCTGACGATCCTGGTGCTCATGCACCTGACGCGTGACCGGCGCCGTGCCTTCGTGCAGGCGCGTGCCGAGGCCGAGGCCGAGAACGAGACGGTCTCCAGCGAGGCACTGCCGCCCGACAGCAGCACGAAGCATGTGGATCAGAATGCCCGCTCGCTGCGGCTGACGGGCTACGCCATCAATACGGTGCTGGCCGGTTGCAGTGCGGCTCTGGTCACCGATCTGCTGGGCTTCACCCGGCTGGCGCGCTTCATCAGTGCCTCCACGCTCAATTCGCTGTTTGCGGGGGTCATCCTGCTGGCGGGTTCGCTGGTGCTGCTGTCGCTGCTGCGCCTGGCCGGCAACCTGCGCCCGCTCAACCGGCTGAAGATGCTGGACGAGGACGGGGCGCTGATCGAGGCGCGGCTGCGTCGCGTGGTCTACTGGGTGGCGGTGCTGCTGTGGACGGCCTACACGCTGAACCAGGTGATGCTGCTGTCGCCGCTGACTGATGCGCTGGGGAACTTCCTGTCCACGCCGCTGAAGATCGGGCAGATCTCGGTGTCGCTGGCCGATCTGCTGCGCTTCTTCGTGCTGGTCTGGCTGACGCTGCAGGTCTCGCGCCTGCTGCGCTACGTGCTGGACCGCGAGGTCTACACACGGGTGTCGCTGGCGCCAGGCATTCCGTATGCGCTCAACAGCATCCTCAACTATGTGGTGCTGATCGGCGGTCTGCTGATGGCCATTGCCTCCACCGGCGTGAGCCTCGATCGATTCACCATCTTCGCCAGCGCACTCGGTGTCGGCGTCGGTTTCGGCTTGCAGAGCATCGTCAACAACTTCGTCTCGGGCCTCATCGTGCTGTTCGAGCGTCCCATCAAGGTGGGCGATTCGGTGGACATGGCGGGGCAGAGCGGCAAGGTCAAGCGCATCGGCATCCGTGCCAGCGTGCTGCGCACCGGAGCGGGGGCGGATGTGATCGTGCCCAACTCGCAGCTCATCGCCAACCAGGTGGTGAACTGGACGCTGTCCGATCACCTGCGCCGCATCGAGATCGGCCTGGGGGTGGCCTACGACAGCGATCCCAAGCAGGTCATCAAGCTGCTGACCGACGTGGCGCGTGAACATGCCGACCTGCTCGCCACGCCGGCGCCCACGGCGCAGTTCACCGACTTCGGTGCGTCGGCCCTGCAGTTCAAGCTCTATGCCTGGACGGCACGCAGCGAGCGCATGGGGGGCATCCGCAGCGAGCTGTGCATTGCCATCCACGAGCGCCTGCAGGCGGAGGGCATCGTGCTGGCGACGTCCTGATGCAGCTCTGCACGTGATCGGTATCCGGGCCATGGCGTGGCTGCGCCATGGCCCGGATCGTTTTCAGGGCATGAAGCGTATATTCGGGGCGATGACAGTACCTTCGAGGAGATTTCATGCGTCATAACGAATTCGGCCAGCCCATCGGCGATGCGGTGCCTGGCTTCACGCCAGGTGAGCGGCCTGGCCATCCCGTCCTGCAGGGGCGTTTCTGTCGGCTGGAGCGGCTGTCGGCCGCCCGACATGGCGATGACCTGTATGCCTTCCATGGGCCAGCGGCGAAGCTGCAGGACTGGACCTATCTTCCCCGGTTGCCGGTGGCCGACCGGCAGGCCCTGCAGGCGCAGCTGGAGCGACTGGAGGCGAGCGAGGATCCCTGCGCCTTCGTCATCATCGAGGAGGGCAGCAATCAGGTCGTGGGTTCCCTCTCGCTGATGCGGATTGATCCGGCCAACCGCGTGATCGAGGTGGGTTCCGTCACGTATTCCGACCGGCTCAAGCGCACGCGCATGGCCACCGAGGCCCAGCTGTTGCTGGCGCAGTACGTGTTCGAGACGCTGAAGTACCGCCGTTATGAATGGAAGTGCGATTCGCTGAACCAGCCATCGCGCAACGCTGCCCTGCGCCTGGGCTTCACCTATGAGGGCATGTTCCGCCAGGCCATCGTGTACAAGGGTCGCAACCGCGATACCTGCTGGTACTCGATGCTGGATTCCGAATGGCCCCGGGTGAAGCGGCGTCTGGAGAAGTGGCTGTCGGACGACAACTTCGATGCCGAGGGCCGGCAGCGCGTGGCGTTGCGAGACATCGAGGGGTAACGATCTGGCGCCGGCAGACGCCGTGATGTGCGCCTGCCGGGTGGTAGCGCAACCAGACCTCGGTCGGTGGAGGTGGCATACTGACCCTGTCCGCCCGATAGGTGCCGGGCGTATGGGAGGCGCTGTCCATCATGGATGTACACGAGATCCTTGCTGTTCTGCAGGCGGCCGCCGAGCCCGGCCGGGCGCCGCAGATGGCGGCCTACATGAAGCATCGCTTCGCGTTTCTGGGGGTGGGCACGCCCGAGCGGCGAAAGCTCTGCCGGCCGTTCTTCCGGGCGGCGCGTGGGCGGGCACCGGACTGGGCCTTCGTGCGGGCCTGCTGGCAGAGTCCGTTCCGCGAGATGCAGTACGTGGCTGTGGATTACCTGAACGAGGTGAAGGAACAGCTGGTTCCGGCAGACCTGGACCGCGTGGAATCGCTGGTGGTGCAGAAGTCGTGGTGGGACACGGTGGACGCGCTGGACAAGGTGGTGGGCTCCATCCTGCTGCGTCATCCGGAGATCCGCCCCCGGATCATGGCCTGGAGCCTGCACGAGAATTTCTGGCTGCGCCGCATCGCCATCGATTGTCAGCTGTCGTTGGGGGCGCAGACTGATCGTGCGTTGCTGGCCGAGGTCATCGTCAACAACCTGGGGCAGACCGAGTTCTTCATCAACAAGGGCATTGGCTGGGCCTTGCGCCAGTATGCCCGCCAGGATCCGGCGTGGGTGCTGGCCTTTGTCGAGGAACATCGTGCCCGGATGGCCCCGCTCAGCATCCGTGAGGCACTCAAGCACCTGAGGGGCTGAGTTGGCAGTACCGAGTGCGCACCTGGTCATCCTGAAAAAAGAAACGCCCCCACCCGGCGGTAACCGGGTGAGGGCGGACGGGCGGGCCCGCACGGGACGGTGCGGGTCGCTGGTGTCTGGGTGGCTGATGGCATCAGGCCACCCCTGAAAGACTATGTCGGGCCGTGCCGGACGGCCAGGGCGATCGGACGGCCGGGCGATCGGTTCCGACAGGCCGCGTTTCGGTGGAAAGGCTCCTTGCTTGCGCGCCGATCAGGACGAGGTCCGGAAAGCGCGCTGCGCCTCGATGATGCTCGGATCATCAAGGCGCAGTGTGCGCTTACTTGGGCGCCGAGGTGCGGATCAGGTGATCGAAGGCGGCCAGGGCAGCCTTGGCGCCATCGCCGGCGGCGATGATGATCTGCTTGTACGGCGAGGTGGTGCAGTCACCGGCAGCAAACACGCCTTCCATCGAGGTCTGGCCACGAACGTCGACCTGGATCTCGCCGTTGCGGACCAATGTGATGCCACTGTCCTTCAGGAAGTCGGTGTTGGGCACCAGGCCGATCTGGACGAACACGCCTTCCAGCGCCACCTCGTGGATGCTGTCGTTGGTGCGGTCCTTGTAGACGATGGCGCTGACCTTGTCGTTGCTGGCCTTGACCTCGGTGACCTGAACGTTCTTCAGGATCTTCACGTTGGGCAGGCTTTCCAGCTTGCGCTGCAGCACGGCATCGGCACGCAGTTCAGGCATGAACTCGAAGAGCGTGACATGGTCCACCACGCCAGCCAGGTCGATGGCGGCCTCGACACCCGAGTTGCCACCGCCGATGACGGCGACGCGCTTACCCTTGAAGAGCGGGCCGTCGCAGTGCGGGCAGTAGGTGACGCCGCGGTTGCGGTATTCCTGCTCGCCGGGCACGCCCATGCTGCGCCAGCGGGCACCGGTGGCCAGGATGACGGTCCTGCTCTTGAGGCTGGCGCCGCTGGCGGTCTTGACGGTGACCATGCCGGCAGCCTCGTCACGGCTGATCGACTCGACCTTCTGCAGGTTCATGATGTCGACGCCGTAGTGACGGGTGTGGGCCTCCAGGGCAGCGGCAAACTTGGGGCCGTCGGTTTCCAGCACCGAGATGTAGTTCTCGATGGACATGGTGTCCAGCACCTGGCCGCCGAAGCGCTCGGCCACCACGCCGGTGCGGATTCCCTTGCGGGCGGCGTAGACGGCTGCTGCAGCACCGGCCGGGCCGCCGCCGACGATCAGCACGTCGAACGGATCCTTCTCGGAAAGTTTCTCGGCGGCGCGGGAGTGGGCGTCGCTGTCCAGGCGCGCCAGGATCTCCTCGGCGCTGGAGCGGCCCTGGAACAGCACTTCGCCGTTCAGGAAGACGGTGGGCACGGCCATGATGGCGCGTTTTTCCACTTCGTCCTGGAAGAGGGCGCCGTCGATGGTCTGGACGCGGATGCGGGGGTTTATGACCGACATCGAATTGAGCGCCTGCACCACGTCCGGGCAGTTCTGGCACGACAGAGACATGTAGATCTCGAAGTCGTAGTCGCCGGACAGGGCCTTGGTCTGCTCGATGGTGTCGGCGTCGAGCTTGATGGTGTGGCCGCCGACGTGCAGCAGGGCCAGCACCAGCGAGGTGAACTCGTGGCCCAGCGGGATGGCGGCAAAGCGCACGCCGATGTCGGTGCCGATGCGGTTGATGGCGAAGGAGGGCTTGCGGACATCCGCGGCCGGGTCTTCGCGCAGGGTGATCTTGTCGGACAGCTCGGCGATTTCCTGCAGGAGTTCCTGCATCTCTTTCGCTTTCGGACTGCCGTCCAGGGTGGCCACCAGCTCGATCGGCTGTTTCAGGTGGCCCAGGTAGGTTTGCAGCTGGTTCTTGAGGTCTGCGTCAAGCATGATGGTGCCGTGGTGACGTGGGAAATGGACAAAAAAAGACCAGCCACCGGTTGCCGGCGCGAGGAGCTAGGCGATAGGAGCGCCGCTTGGCCGGGGCTGGCTGGTAACGATGTCAATCATGACGGGAAGGCTGGGGAGGGTCTGCGACCGGCCAGCCTTCCTCGGTGCGGGATCAGATCTTGCCGACCAGGTCCAGCGAGGGCTTCAGGGTCTCGGCGCCTTCTTTCCACTTGGCGGGGCAGACTTCGCCCGGGTGCGAGGCCACGTACAGGGCGGCCTTGACCTTGCGCAGCAGTTCGCTGGCGTCACGGCCGATGCCGTTGTCGTGGATTTCGCAGACCTTGATGTAGCCTTCC
>ERZ772967.855-NODE-855-length-22292-cov-14.411836_pt1 | contig 22292 bp, 25 predicted proteins | sample MGYA00511677_ERZ772967 | MGnify/ENA primary metagenome ERZ772967 (study PRJEB29015, sample SAMEA2737931) | human oral metagenome | biome: human oral; feature: human-associated habitat; material: dental | place: China | collected 2146 ...
GGGCGCCCAGTCGAGCGATCCGATTGCAGCGGTACGTAGTTTTATCCGGCACGACCCTGATGCAGTAGCACGCCAGCTGATGCGGATATATTTTGCATAAGCAGCGTTTTCTGTCATGGCTGACCTCTATAGACGCTAGATATAGCGTCTATTTGCTTGTTGAAACGCTATAGTTTTCCACGTTTTTGTGGAAAAGTAAAGAAGTTATCATTTTTAGTAAAAAAGGTATTGCACAAGCATGATGAAACGTTGTATGATAAAGCCAGTGGCAAGGCAAGAGATAAGAATCTCGAGTCAAAACAAACACCACCGCGTAAAATAACAAAAGAAAGTAGGGTAGTCATGACTGACGCAGCTATTAGCCAATCTATGTACGGTAGGGCGGGCGTCTTGGTTTGTGTACCTGATGCTTACGTATCGCGGGCGACGCTGTCTTTGGGCGCGTAGCCGTATAGTTTGTGGTACTTTTACAATTTGAAGTTGGACATCCTCGAGATCAACAACCTGATAGTGAGCAGTGGAATATCGACCCACGCTAAAATTGTCGAAAGTTCTTTCCTCTAACACAACACCTCCCAAAAACTCCACCTCACACACAAGTCTCTCAAAGGTATGCTAAATACGATATGAGTTGTTTGACAGCTCTTGATTTTAAGCATGCTTGACTAAACTAAAACAAACACACCTATGCGAAAACAAACAGCTCGCTATCAGATTGGTGATCTCGAGTCCCTCGCCAGACCGTATGGTATGATGGGGGAATGAGTATTAAAGAACATCCACCACTTCATGTTCCAGTATTACTTAATGACGTTGTGCGGCTGCTTAATCCTAAAGATGGCGAGAGTTATCTCGACCTGACGGCTGGATACGGCGGGCACGCGGGCGCCATTGTCGAACGAACGCATAATTATCGCGGAATGACTTTGGTTGACCGCGATGAATTTGCGCAGGCAAACCTAGCGGCATTTGTCAGCAAAGGGGCAGAGTTAATACACGCTGATTTTGTCAGCGCTGCCCGGCAGTTGATTGCTGCAGGTAAACAGTTTGATATGATATTGATTGATTTGGGGGTGTCGTCACCACAGCTTGATAGGGCTGAGCGAGGATTTTCATTTTCGCATAGCGGTCCGCTGGATATGCGGATGGATCGGCGGCAAGCTTTAACTGCAGAACAGGTGGTTAACACCTATTCGCAGGGCGAGCTGGAGCGGATTATTCGCGATTACGGCGAAGAGCGGCCAAATGTTGCGCGGCGTTATGCTGCTGCGATTATTAAGGCTAGACCGCTGGCGACAACTGAAGATCTAGCATCGGCTATCTTGAGGGCGCATGTCGGACGGCGCCAGCGAACGCATCCGGCAACACGTACTTTTCAGGCGATTCGGATTTTTGTAAACGATGAGCTTGAGCAAGTACGAGCGATTATGCCATTATTGCCCGAGCTGTTGTCGCAGGGCGGGCGAGTCGGTGTAATTAGTTTTCATAGCCTGGAAGATCGTATTGTTAAGCAATACTTTGCCGAACAGGCCAAAAGCGGCTACGAGGCGGAACTTCGTATCATTACGAAGCGTCCTGTCGATGGAGCCACTAAAGATGTTCACAATCCGCGCTCGCGAAGTGCTAAGCTTCGTGTCGCTGTGAAAATATAAAAACAGAAAGGAAGATGTAGCATGACTCGCCGCATCCAAGTACAAGTCCAAGCCGACGTTCAGCATGACATCACTGTCGTGCGCCGCGCCGCTTAGGCAAAAATAACACAACTCATAGGGCAGAGGAGCGTAATTTTCGTTTTTCTCCTAACGTTCCTCTGACTTTTGAGTGTCAAAATAAATAACAAAAACGAATCCACCACATGTCATATTCACGAACTACACAATTTAATAGCCGGCGCCAAGGTAATTATGGGCGTAACCGCAATACAGTTGCTTTTGCATCGGCTATCAAACTCGGCCCGATTTCTAATGCGATTATTATTGCACTTCTCTTGACGCTGCTAGGTCTGTTATACTTAACACAAGCGGGGAGTGTTTCGGGCTATGATTATGAGTCAAATGACGTCAGCAATAAAATTTCGACGTTGACCGAACAGAAGAGTGATTTGGCGGTTGAGAATGCTCGCCTGACAGCTCTGCAATCAGTTAAAGACAGCAGTGTTGCTCAGAGGATGGCTACCCCGGCTGATACTCAGTATGTAAGCAAATAGGAGTTTAAAATCATGAGCGTATCGCCAACTCGTTTTGTTCGACGCTCGAGAGTTGGCTTTTTGTTTAGTATAGTGTTGGTCGTCTCGGCCATTTTTGTAGTGCAGCTTTTCGTGGTGCAGGTAGTGCGGCATGATTACTATGTGGCGCAGGCCGATAATGAGCAGATTAAGAAGTTCACGCTCAAAGCGCAGCGCGGCGAGATTTACGCTATGGACGGCAGCGACCCGAAGCCGCTGGTGATGAACGAGACAGTCTATAAAGTTTGGGCTGATCCAACACAAGTATCTGATAAGCAGGCGGTGGTAGATACGCTGAATAGCGTCGCTGGCGGCAACGTAGTTGATGGCTTTGCGGCGCTGATTGATAAAAAACCTAGCCGCTACCAAATTTTGACGAAATATATTACGCGGACTCAGGCTGAGTTAATCAAGAAGAAAAAGCTAGCGGGTATCGGTTTCGAAGTTGGAACGCGCCGGGTCTATCCTGAAGGACGATTGGCTAGCCAGGTTTTGGGTTTTGTTAATCACGAGGGTAAGGGAGTATATGGCTTCGAGCAAGCTAATGACAGGACTTTGTCTGGGCGCGATGGCATGCTCAAAACGGTGACGGATGCTCGCGACGTACCGCTGACAATTGGCGATAAGAATGTCCGCCAGCCGGCAGTAAATGGCCAGAGTATTGTTTTGACGATTGATCGTAATATTCAGGCGCAAGTCGAGTCGGCTCTAGAGGCTGGTGCTAAGCGTAGTAAAGCCACCAGGGCAAGCGCTATCGTCATGGAGCCAAGTACTGGTAAAGTGCTGGCAATGGCTAACATGCCGACATACGATCCATCGAATATCAATACTTCTGATGTGTCGGTATTTAACAACGATACGATTTCGCATCCGTACGAAGCGGGCTCTGATGTCAAGACTTTCACGGTAGCGACCGGAATCGACAAAGGCGTTATCTCGCCGCAGAGTACTTACAACAATACTGGCAAAATCAAGGTTGAAGACATCACGATCAATAACGCTTCGAAAAACAGCTTCTTGAACGGCGACATCACTATGCAGACAGCGCTGAACTGGTCGCTGAATACTGGTATGGTAACGATTGCGCAGCTGCTGGGAAACGGTTCTTATATTACTCGCGGCGCTCGCGATACGATTTATGATTACTTTTATAATCGTTTCCGGCTAGGGCAGCTGACTGGTATCGAGCTAGCGAATGAGGCGGGCGGCACAGTTATTTCGCCAGCACAGCAAGAAGGTAATGCCGTGCGTTACAGTAATATGGTGTTTGGCCAGGGTATGAATGTGACAATGCTGCAGGTGGCGAGTGGTTTTTGTTCAGTAGTTAATGGCGGCGTATATCACGCGCCAACGATTATTAACGGCACGATAGGTGATGGCGGCAAGTTCGCGGCTACGGCGGCGAAGACTAGCGCTCGTGCTATCAGCGAAGCTTCGTCGCAGACAGTGCGCGAAATGGTGCATCAGGCCCATTATGCGACATATAAGCCGCACGACGACTCGGAACGCTGGCTAGTCGGCGGCAAGACTGGTACTTCGCAGGTGATTGTTAATGGCAAGTATGATGATAATGAGACGATTGGTACTTATCTGGGTTTTGGTGGCGAATACGGTAAAATCCCGCGTTACGTTATCATGGTAGAGATAGCGGCAGACGGCCGCGGTATGGGCGGAGGCTCGGACGCTAAGCCTATTTTCAACGAGATATCCAACTGGATGATAAAATACTTAAAATTGGCCCCGAGAGAGTAGGGTAGGGAGTATAATGGTAATATGTCGATTGTAACTTTTGGAAACGAATTGAACTCGGTTTTTCTAATGAGCTTGATGGCATTTCTACTGGCGATGCTGCTAACGCCAGTATATACATATTTTGCTTACAAATATAAGTTCTGGAAAACACAGCGTACAGCAGCGGTAACTGGCGAAAAACTCAAGATTTTTAACTTATTGCATAAGAAGAAAATCGAACGGCATATTCCGACCATGGCGGGAATAATTGCCGTAGTGGCGATTATGGCGGTGACGCTGGCCTTTAATCTGGATCGAGCGCAAACTTGGCTGCCATTGGCGGCTTTGGTTGGCGGCGCGGCGATTGGTTTGATTGATGATATTTTGAATGTTTTTGGCTCTAACCGCAAGGACGCTGGTCTGCGCAGCTGGGTGAAATTTGCCATGATTATCGGCGTCGGGCTGGTGCTGGGCTGGTTTTTCTTCTGTAAGCTCGGCTACTCGTCGGTGCATATCCCATACGTTGGCGATTGGCAAATGGGCGCGTGGATTGTCGGATTGTTTGTGTTTGCGGTGGTAGCGACGGGTAACGCGGTCAATATAAGTGACGGCCTGGACGGCTTGGCGGGCGGTTTGCTGGTAATGTCGTTTTCAGCATTTGGTGTGATTGCGCTACTGCAAGGCCATTTGAAGTTAGCGGCGTTCTGCTTCACGGTGGTCGGTGCGTTGCTGAGCTATCTGTGGTTCAATATCTTTCCAGCGCGGTTCTTTATGGGCGACGTTGGCAGCTTTGCTTTTGGGACGAGCTTGGGTGTGGTAGCGATGATGACCAACACGCTGTTTTTGCTGCCGATTATCGGCATATTGTTCGTGGTCGAGGCTGGGTCGAGCTTGTTGCAGATGACCAGCAAGAAATTATTCCATCGCAAGATATTCCTGTCGGCGCCGATTCATCATCATCTGGAGGCATCAGGCTGGCCAGAGGCTAAAGTGACGATGCGTTTTTGGGTGATTGCTGGCGTGGCGGCTTTCGTGGGTATAGCAATGGCGATGACCGGGGGGCACATCGCTCCGTGATTGGCGCTCGGCATCGCGACAGGTACGTACAATTTACCGATGGCAAAATCCAGCGTAAACACCGGCCTGATTATTGGTTGGTGTTATGTGCGGCGTTGTTGATGCTGGTAGGAATGATAATTGTTTATTCGGTCGGGCCGCAGTATGCTAATTTGCAGAATAGTGCTTATGGCAGCGATTATTCTAGTACATATTTCTTTTTCAAACAGCTTATGGGTATTAGCTTGGCAGTTAGTGGTTTTGTACTGCTAGTATTAGTACCATTTGATTATCTCAAGAAGTATATTTTTCAGTTAATGATGATTGGAATTGGCTTATCGTTTTTGCTTTTTTTGATTGGAAATATTCTGCATATTGATGCAATAGCGCAGAACACGCTAGGCGCTTATCGCTGGTTTCACTTGGGACCAGTTAATTTTCAGCCGTCCGAGCTGCTAAAACTAGCGATGACTTTGTATATGGCGGTGTTTTTAGGTAAACGCTACCAAGAGGGTAAGATAAACGACTTGAAAGAAACGGTCTATCCAGCAGCTGCACTGGTCGGCTTTTTGTTATTTATTGTCGTAGTGTTGCAAAAAGACATGGGCTCGGGAGTGGCGATAGCAGCAGCTGCGGCGTCGATATTTATGGTGAGTACGATAAGAATGAAAACTCTGATGCAAATTGCATTAGTGGGCGTGCTGTTTTTGGGACTCACGGCAGTAACGGCGCCGCACCGGTTGGAACGGATTACGACGTTTTTCGGAGCGAGTAAATCAGCCTCGCAAGACGATAACGATTACCATATCAAAAACGCAATGATTGCGTTGGGGACAGGCGGGCTAACTGGCCGCGGTATCGGCAAGAGTATTCAATCGACAGGCTACTTGCCAGAGGCAATTAACGATTCGATTTTTGCTGTAATTGGCGAGATTTTTGGTTTTGCCGGGACGGTGTTGGTAGTAGTGTTGTTTGCAGCTTTGTTGCTGCGGGTTTTGCGAGTTGCTGAATACTCGCCAGATATGACCAGGCGATTGGTAGTGGCGGGTATTTTTGGCTGGTTATTTGCGCACTTCTTCATGAATATTGCATCAATGATTCATTTAGCGCCGTTAACAGGTATAACGTTGCCGTTCTTGAGTGCTGGCGGCAGTAGTATGCTGTTTTCGGGCGCGGCTTTGGGGATTGTTTTCCAGTTATCGCGATATACTGCACATAAACCAATAGATATAGGAGGCCAAGATGCGGATATTAGCCGTAGGCGGCGGCTCGGGGGGTCACGTTACTCCAGTCGTCGCCGTGTTGCGAGAAGTTAAAAAACAGCAGCCAGATGCGGAATTGCGGTTTTGGGTTGACCGCAAATTTAGCAAGCAAGCGCGCAACGTTATGGCTAGCTTTGATAACTCGGTGCGCGTAGATGTCATTGCTAGCGGTAAATTACGCCGCTATCATAATCTTAGTGTTGTGCGTCAGCTGTTACGCTTACGGACGATTGTGTGGCCAAATTTTGTTGATGCGCTGAAGGTGTGCGTGGGTTTTGTTCAGAGCTTAGTGAAGCTGATTGTCTGGCGTCCAGATGTGATATTTACGAAAGGAGGCTACGTTTGCATGCCGGTCGGCTTGGCGGCACATGTGCTGCGCATTCCGCTGGTAATTCACGACTCAGACGCTCATCCAGGGTTAACTAATCGCGTATTGGCACGTTGGGCTGACCGTATTGGCACTGGCGCTCCGCTAGAATATTATCCATACCCCAAGGCGATTAGTCGTTACGTTGGCGTACCGATCCGCGAGGGGTTCAAGCCGTACAGCGAGCAGCAGCGCCGCGTGGTTAAGGAAAAACTAGGATTTCCAAGCAACAGACCGTTAGTGCTAGTTACTGGCGGCGGTTTAGGTGCGGAACGGTTGAATAATGCCGTGGCAGATACTATTAGCGAACTTGCACAGTTCACTAGCGTAATTTTAATAACTGGTACTGGCCAGTATGCCGAGATTCGGCGGCGATTGCCAGAGGATACAGATCAAGTTAAAGTTTACGATTTCGTTAGCGACGGTATGATTGATATGCTTGGTGCGGCTGATGTTGTGGTAGCACGAGCTGGTGCGACTACAATTCTCGAGCTGGCAGCGCTAGCCAAGCCAACGATTCTGGTGCCGAACGGCTTCTTGACCGGTGGTCATCAAATTAAAAATGCTAAGGTGTATGAAGATAAAGGCGCTGTCAAAGTTATCGATGAAATGCAAATGGAAAAAACGCCGCAGCTGCTCGTCGACGAGATAAAAAACGTTATTGACGATACCGCAGAAGCACGGCGAATGGGGCAGGCTTTTCTGTCGTTTGCGCACCCTGGTGCTGCCAAAGATATGGCCGATATGATTCTAGACGCTGCTAATAGCCGTCGAACGAACCCTGATAGCGCTGCAAAATGATATAATTAATACCACAAGCATGTTTGGTATGAGATCGAAAAAATCTAAATCACGCCGCGCCGCACAGCCTGTGCGGCGCCGTGCTGTGGTTGATGATAGCTCGCCTAGTGCGGGAATACTATTTCGGCGTAATCGTACCTTGACTGGCAGCCTCATTTCCTCGGTGCCTAGCCCTAATGAACAATCGGCTAGCTTGCAATCACCGCGCGTGCAGGCGCACAATCTGAAGCGCAAACGCCGCTCTATCCGCTTAGCGTTGATTAGCGCATTAGTGCTAATTGCTGGTTTGGGGTGGCTGCTTACTCAGATCATTGTCGAGCCAAAAGTGCAAATTGTCGGCACTAGTAACGATTCAGAAGTACAAACTGCCGCCCGCGATTATGCAGCAGCAATTCAAGATTACCTCTCTGCTAATCCCCTCGAGCGGTTGGCTGTAAACATCAATGCTAATAATCTTAGCCGAGCCATTCAAAGCAGATACCCAGAAGTGTCTAGCGTGTCGCCGCCAGCTAAAGGTGCTCTCTGGTCGGCCGATTTTTCGGTTAATTTGCGCTCGCCAGTGGTTTATTGGCAGTCTGGTAACATGAAAGCTTATGTTGATAGCACGGGTGTAGTATTTGAACGTAATATACTCGGCACGTCAGTTATCGCCGTCGAGGATCAAACTGGAATTCGTGCAAGCGTTGGTAATTCAGTAATTAGCGGCCGTTTCCTGCAGTTTATCGGCAAGGTCGTGGGATATTTCAAAGAAAACAATTTTACTGTTAATAAAATGATTCTGCCAGCTAGTACTACTCGCCAGGTGCTAGTCAGCCTCGACGGGGTGGGGTATTCGATTAAAATGACAGTTGACCGTCCAGCGGCTGGCCAAGTCGAAGACGCGGTACGTGCCATCCGCTATTTAACGAACAGAGGAATAACTGCAGAGTATATTGATGTGCGGGTAGGTAGGCGAGCTTTTTATAAATAAGAAAGAGGCTTTAGGTAGAAGGCTACCCCTGCACTGGTGGGCTATGTTCTACTTTTGTTCTATTAAACAGCTAAATAGGCTAGGTGAAAAAAACTATATTAGAATATTGAAAATGTAAAAAGTCAAATAAAGCAGGTGAGGCGGGAAAAGTAGTAGGGGACAATATTTTTGAAAAAATGCAAATTTATTCTCGTAGCGCTGAGATTTTTTCTGTGGATAACTTAAGTCTATAAACATGTGCTAATTACTACAATTTAAATTTCGAGTTTGTTTTCGAGTGCGTGGACTTATATCTATAGAGCTGCTGGCTGGCGGTATTTTTTATATAGCGAATAAATATAAAAGCAAAAGATGACTCTAGTAGCGTGGTTAAGGCTCCCCATTTTAGACCAAGATTAATAAGCTGCGGTTTGTATCAAGCAAAACCGTTATTTGCGAACGTATGATTAATCATCCTGACAACATAGATTATAAGACGTAAAACGGACATTGTGCGACGTTAGACTTTTGTATTGTTTTTTGATACGGTATTTTTATAAATAATTAATGGAGGTTTACCCTATGCAACCATCGACACAATTACCAGAAAATTTAAAGTCTCGCCTGTCTCGCGTGTATTTCGCGCAGCGGACATTTACTGACGATTCTGGTAAATCTGTAGCCTACGAACGTCTTGTTTTGGAGGTTTTAATTAAGGATAAGCCGTTTAATCTTGAATTTAAGGTTTCGGATAAAGATAAAGCAATTTTATATTTGGCTGATGTCGTTGATCAGCTGGCTATGCTTTAGTTCGGTTTTTGTTCTTTGACCAGCCAGTAAGTCGTTAAACTGTACGGGTAATATTAACTTTAACGGAGGGTAAAACGCTTATGTTTCCAGTTTTACACGAAGCGTCGACGCCGAATACTGCGTTGTTGACGCCGGAGGTTGCTGGCAATATCTTTACTAGCATGTGGGGTGTTGTGTCTGCAAATTTTGCTGGTGTTGCTGTTTTGCTGGGCTCGGTTGCCGGTCTTATGATTGCAGCTAAGCTCATCAATGGCGCGCGTAAGGGTAAAGTACGCGTTTAGCTGAGTGGGGGTTTCCTGCGAGATTCCCCCACCCCTTTAGGATTTATATGGATACAATTTCGATTTACGATATCATTAATGCAATTCTCGGGTTTACCCGTGATTTGCTTGTTTATTTTTCACCACTGATTGGTTTACTCGGAGGATTAAAGTTTTTAGCGGATTGGATTCATAAGTTAATTTTTGGCAAGAAAGTGTAATTTATGCCTGTAACACAAGAATTTTTAATTAGACTATCTGCGTTTTGGTTGGCTATTTTTGTTGGTTTTTTATTAGTAGTTTGGTTAAGTGGTGAGCGCAGAGGTAGCCGGTAATGTTTAAAAAAATTGCAATCTTTCCTCTATTCATTGTAGTTTTTTTAGTTTTGTTTTCCACCACATTAACATTACCGGCTACCTCTGCTTTTGCCTGGAAGAAAGGTGAGCAATTACCACCTGTTGAGTTCGACGCGCCTTTACTATCTTGGTTGCGCCAAAATCCAAAATACAATAAAGAAAAAACGCAGTGGTTTCTTATTGATAGAAACTGGCCTGGGCCTCCTTTTAACGGCAAGCCAGCGTTGGTTGTTTCGTGGTCCGGTAGTTTTCATGACATGCACGTTTTTTATGATTCTAGTAAGCAAGAGTATGTTATCGAAGTGTATGCTCCTACTGAATATTATTCTTTAGCACATGGTGAAGTTACATTTCTGGAGCAAATGAGTTATGGAACTTCTTGGGGCAGTACACCTGATACAAAGGCATTGACGATTGGCCATATTTATCAGTATAAAATTGACAATACGATTACTCATATTAGCAAAGTTGACCCGAATCTTCGACTTCCACAGTACGATATTAATAATATAACCACGAAAGAACGTTGTAAGTGGCATGATTTTGCTTGTTGGATTGGTAACGGCATTACTGCTATCGGTGATTCGATATCTGAATTTTTTAGTGGATTTGTTAAAGTTGTTCAAAATTTAATGGAATTTTTCAGTCATCTTTTTATACCTGGCGATGATAATTTATTTTTAAAAACTTTCTATAATCTAAATGATTATATGCATAAAAAGCTTGGCTTTTTAACGTTTCCATTCGATTTTATAGCCTCGATTGTGAAAACGCTTATGACAGTCGTGGATTCTGATGTTAAGAATGAGTGGCATTGTACAAACGGCTCTATTAATCCAGCTGTTTGTTCAGGTATTTGCGTCCCGAAAGTTTTTGGTGATTTTGAATTTTGTCTGAAGTTTACTCAGCTTGAGGTTGTTTTTCCGGTTTTGTGGAAATCAATTATTTTCGTGGTTCGTTTTGCTGTCGTCGTAGGTTTGGTCGAGTTAATGCGCATTAAGTATTATAGTATTGTGAGGTCTTAAAATGATTGTATTTATTATTATCGCTGCTGTTGCATTATTAACCGCCGTTTTTGTGGTTATGCCAGATTTGCCGGCAACGCCTGAGTTATTGATATCTATGCAAGAAGCTTTTAATAGTATTTTATTGAATGCTATTCAATTTATAAGATATTTTTTATCACCGCAGTTGACTTTTGTGGTGGTTATGGTTATTGCAGCTGTGTTCGCGTCTGAGCCGATTTATCACGGCATTATGTGGATATTACGTAAAATTCCAGTATTGGGGATTAAATAAATGAAAATTGACTATAAGTCTTTTCTTAAGCATTATACTCGGCCTGAGCGAGGTTTATTTCCGACTGGCAGTCGAGTTTTTATTGGCCGTCAAGGCAAAGGTAAAACTTTATCTATGATTAAGTATGCCTATGACTTAAAATCTGAGTATTCTAAGTGTGCGATATTCTCTAATGTCAAGCTAAATGATATTACTTATGTATTTCTTGAGAATGATGAAAGAGTTTCTCAAGCTCTTGAGTTTCAAAACGGTAAAAATGGTGTTTTAGTGATTTTAGACGAGGCTCATTTAATGTTTAATTCAAAAACTGGAATACCAATTGATGTTTTAGCTTCAATTTCTCAGCAGCGAAAGGATCGGCGTCGTATTATTTTTTCAAGTCAAATATGGAATGAATTAGATATTTCAATACGCAAACAGGTACAAGAGGTTGTAAGCTGTCGGAATATTGGAAGAATTCAAGTTAATACGATTTATGACGGTGAGAGTATCAGGTTAGATAAATCTGATTATACATATCAGATGGATAAAATTCGAACAGAGATATTTAAACATAACGATGTTTATTATTCACGATATGATACTTATCAGAAGATTTTACGTAATTATGAATATAATCGTCAATCAAATCAGAATGTTAACTATATTATTAATCAGCAAGAAAGGAGGTGGCGTAAATGATTTAATTAACTGAGCCGACACACGCGACAAGCGGTGTCGGCTGGCACGCGCAGCGGGCAAATCATTAGGCCCTGGCAAGCGTGCCTAGCCGTTTAAAATTAAATTATTTTTGTGCGGGAGCCCGCGCAGCGGGCTACTCGATAATAGGACATTTAACATACTTTTATAGGGGTGTAACGTGAATGATAGTTTTATTAATAATATCGTAAAGGAATATCCTTCAATGTATAAATTAACTGTTTTTAAATTTCCTAAAGCACGCTATTCTACTGCTTCTAGTAAAAAAGGTAAAGATAATCGCTCTCAGGAGCTTGATATCGCACGCTCTGTGCGTCGTAGTCGTATGATGGTTTCTGATTATATTTTATCGAACGATTTTGATATGTTTGTTACTTTTACTTTTAACCCTAAAAAAGTTAACCGTTATGATTTAAATGCATGTTATTTTAAAATGCAGTCATGGCTGTCTCGTCAGCAACGAAAATCTGAGAATATGATGAAATACGTTATAGTTCTAGAAAAACATAAAGATGGCGCTATACATTTTCATGCTGTTATGTCAAATTATCCAGGTTTGATAAAGAAAACTAACGTTATTCAAAATAATCGTCGTGTTTATAATTTGCCATCGTATCGTTACGGTTTTACGAACGCTCAATATCTTGATGGTGATAAGCAAAAAGTCGCAGCTTATGTTTGTAAGTATATTACTAAAGATATGGTTACTGTCTCTAATCGCCGGCGCTATTGGGCGTCAAAAAATTTGCAAAAGCCAGTTAAGTATTATAATGAAGCTGATTCTCTATCGCTTCAGCCGACTTTTAAGTCTTTAAAGTTCGAAAATCAATATCTACAGATGCATGAGTTTTCGAAGTAAAACTTGCCTTTTATTTTTTTTTGTGTTATATTTTTTTTATTAACTTAATCAGGAGAAGATTTAAATGTCTACAGCAGCATCAGCATTAAATAATTTAAAGTCGCGTGTTTCGCGTATTTACTTCGCTGAACGTGATTTTACGGATAATAACGGTAAAGTTGTTAAGTATGAGCGCTTAGTTATTGAAGTTTTGGTTAAAGGTGAGCTTTTTCCTATAGAGTTAAAGCCCGATAAAAAAGATAAAGCTATATTTATTCTCGCTGACGACTTGTCGCAGCCACCTGCTTTTTCTTAATTGACATTTTGACCAGCTAGCGAAGTCGTAAAACTCAAGCGGGTAGAAAAAATTTAAGGGGGTAAAACGCTATGTTTCCAGTAGTCTTACATGAAGCATCGGCAGCAAATTCTGCGCTTTTGACGCCGGAAGTCGCTGGCAACATTTTTACGAGTATGTGGGGTGTTATTTCTGCAAACTTCGCTGGTGTTGCTGTGTTGTTAGGTTCGGTTGCAGGTCTTATGCTTGCGGCTAAGCTTATCAATGGTGCCAAAAAAGGCAAGGTGCGCGTTTAGCCGTGTGAGGGTTTCTTTTTGAGACCCTCATATCGAGATTTAAAATGAATACAGTTTCAATTCACGATATAGTCAATGCAATTCTCGGTTTAACCCGTGATTTACTTGTTTATTTTGCGCCTTTGATTGGTTTGCTTGGTGGATTAAAATTTTTAGCGGATTGGGTGCACAAATTAATTTTTAGTAAAAAGGTGTAGTTATGCCAGTAACACAAGAATTTTTAATTCGATTATCTGCCTTTTGGTTGGCTATTTTTGTTGGTTTTTTATTAGTAGTTTGGTTAAGTGGTGAGCGCAGAGGTAGCCGGTAATGTTTAAAAAAATTGCAATCTTTCCTCTATTCATTGTAGTTTTTTTAGTTTTGTTTTCCACCACATTAACATTACCGGCTACCTCTGCTTTTGCCTGGAAGAAAGGTGAGCAATTACCACCTGTTGAGTTCGACGCGCCTTTACTATCTTGGTTGCGCCAAAATCCAAAATACAATAAAGAAAAAACGCAGTGGTTTCTTATTGATAGAAACTGGCCTGGGCCTCCTTTTAACGGCAAGCCAGCGTTGGTTGTTTCGTGGTCCGGTAGTTTTCATGACATGCACGTTTTTTATGATTCTAGTAAGCAAGAGTATGTTATCGAAGTGTATGCTCCTACTGAATATTATTCTTTAGCACATGGTGAAGTTACATTTCTGGAGCAAATGAGTTATGGAACTTCTTGGGGCAGTACACCTGATACAAAGGCATTGACGATTGGCCATATTTATCAGTATAAAATTGACAATACGATTACTCATATTAGCAAAGTTGACCCGAATCTTCGACTTCCACAGTACGATATTAATAATATAACCACGAAAGAACGTTGTAAGTGGCATGATTTTGCTTGTTGGATTGGTAACGGCATTACTGCTATCGGTGATTCGATATCTGAATTTTTTAGTGGATTTGTTAAAGTTGTTCAAAATTTAATGGAATTTTTCAGTCATCTTTTTATACCTGGCGATGATAATTTATTTTTAAAAACTTTCTATAATCTAAATGATTATATGCATAAAAAGCTTGGCTTTTTAACGTTTCCATTCGATTTTATAGCCTCGATTGTGAAAACGCTTATGACAGTCGTGGATTCTGATGTTAAGAATGAGTGGCATTGTACAAACGGCTCTATTAATCCAGCTGTTTGTTCAGGTATTTGCGTCCCGAAAGTTTTTGGTGATTTTGAATTTTGTCTGAAGTTTACTCAGCTTGAGGTTGTTTTTCCGGTTTTGTGGAAATCAATTATTTTCGTGGTTCGTTTTGCTGTCGTCGTAGGTTTGGTCGAGTTAATGCGCATTAAGTATTATAGTATTGTGAGGTCTTAAAATGATTGTATTTATTATTATCGCTGCTGTTGCATTATTAACCGCCGTTTTTGTGGTTATGCCAGATTTGCCGGCAACGCCTGAGTTATTGATATCTATGCAAGAAGCTTTTAATAGTATTTTATTGAATGCTATTCAATTTATAAGATATTTTTTATCACCGCAGTTGACTTTTGTGGTGGTTATGGTTATTGCAGCTGTGTTCGCGTCTGAGCCGATTTATCACGGCATTATGTGGATATTACGTAAAATTCCAGTATTGGGGATTAAATAGTTATGTTTTTGGATTTTATTAAAAAGTACCGTAAAGTTTATGTTTCTGCTTTCATTGACGACCAAAAAGAAAAGCGCGACCGTGATGTATTTCGGCCGAGTGGTTTCCAGGTTTATATCGGTCGTCAAGGTTCTGGTAAAACGATATCAGCGGTGCGTCACGTGCTCGAGTTAAAAAAGCGTTACCCTGAAGCAGTAGTAGTTACGAATTTAAATTTGAATGTCGAGTGGGGTTATAGGCAATTTTCGACGATTGATGAATTAATAGAGTTGCTGGTTGAAGTACAAAATGGTAAATATGGTGTGATTTATCTAATTGATGAGATTCATACGTACTTTAATGCGCTCGATAGTAAAGGTATACCGTTGTATATATTTACAGAGATTTCACAGCAGCGAAAGCAGCGTAAGTTAATTATTGGTACAAGCCAGCTGTTTATGCGTATTGCGAAGCCGTTTCGCGAGCAGTGCGATAATATGATTAGCTGTGATACTTGGTTTGGTGTTTTTACTCGCAACAGGGCGTATGATGGCATGACTTTAGAGGTCGATTATGATGGTAGTTTGATTGGTGACATTAGACGGAAAGGTTATTTTTGGCACGACAGAGAATTACGAAATTCGTATGATACGTATCAAAAAGTGGTATCGGCAAAAGACCAAATAATGTCGTTTGATCAGGTCGTACATTATGATGGTAATCGTAGAAAGAGGCGATTTTAATGAGCGATAGCCGTGCAAAGCGCAGCACCGCCGACTTGTTCGGCGGTTGCGTCGTGCGCGCCCTCCACCACGGCAGGCGCACGACGCGCTTTGCTATTTTTGATGGGTTTACGTAGGTTTGCCCCGCTTGCGGGGCTACTTGATACAGGGACATTTAACAATCTTTTTACGGGGGTAAGGGTGAACGACAATCAACCGATTTATAACATCGTTAAGGAGTTTCCAGATATGTATATTGTGCAAGTTTTAAGCAAGCCTAAATTTAGGCTACCACCTGCCCTTTCTGGTCGTAGAAAAAATAAAACTGTCGATGACATCGAACAAGATATTGCGCGTTCGGTTCGTCGTAGTCGTCGAGTTATTAACGATTATGTGCTTATGAATGATTTTGATTTATTTATCACTTTTACGTTTAATCCGAAGAAAGTTAATCGCTACGATTTAGATTTATGTTTTTTGCGTATGCAATCGTGGCTTTGGAGGCAGCAGCGTGCGTATTCTGAGCCATTTCGTTATATTATAGTACCCGAAAAACATAAAGATGGTGCAATACATTTCCATGCATTGTTTGGCGGTTATCAAGGCAAATTAAAGAAAACTAAGGTTATACAGAATAATAAGCGAGTATATAACCTATCAAGCTTTCGTTATGGCTTTACGAACGCGCAATATCTCGATGACGATAAGTTAAAAACTGTCGCGTATTTGTGTAAATACATCACTAAAGATATGGTACTTGTCTCTAACCGTCGGCGATATTGGTGCAGTAAAAACTTATTAAAGCCAGAGAAATACTATAACGGTGTCGAGGAGTTAGATATTAAGCTTGATGTAGCGAATCTCGAGTATCAGAATAAGTATCTGGCGTTGTATCAGATTCCAAAAGTGGTAAAACTTTTTGACTAATATCGCCTGGCGTGTTCCACTCCCCTGTCGAGAAGCGTACCAGCGGTAAGTTAGTTTGTTTGAATATAGCATTTACAATTTTATCGCGTTCTTGCCGGTCGTGTCGTTCGTGCGACGAGTCGTCGAGTTCGATACCGAGAAGCGGTTGAAAAGTACCACGGTCGATAATTAGAAAATCAATCGATTTTCCGTTTATAACTGAAAATGCGCCCCGCCAGTTTTGACCGTATACAGTGTGCTCAAAAATCATACTGAGGTGCGCTTGCGGTACGATAACATAGTTGTCATGCAAAGCAGAGGTGAGTTTTTTATAAAAATTCTCCTCTGCGGTTGTCATGACGCTTTTTTTGACTTTGTAATTATATTTTAATAGAGGTTTTTGGTTGTCATGACGCTTTTTCTGATTGTTGGTTAATAATTTTACTAAGACTATTAAAAGAATTATTGTTATTAAAATTTCCATAAATGTATTATACCATGTTGTATATTTTACATTTTATTTTTCAATTTAGGCTACCTCTGTTAGCTATAATACAAACTTGACAAATTGTCTATCGGACATTGTGCGACGTTAAGTCTATGTGTAAAACATGAATGGAGATTGCATCCCTTTTACTACTGTTTTTGATTAATCTCGAAGATTTATTGTTTTACAACTTTTAGCTATTTTATGTTTGCCCCGCCTTTTATGTATGTATGAGATTTTGTCTTTGTGTACGTATTTGTTTGTATTTTGCCATCTTTATGCTAGTTTTTCTTAAGTTTATTTTATTAGATTTTACTATGTATATATTTATCGTAAAGACTTATATCTATAAAAATCCAAACCTTTTGCATTTGAGTCTTTTGAGCGAATCATTAAAATGTTCTATATTTGTTCTAAACCTGTTGATTGCTGGACAAAATACAGATAGTAGGTAGTAGGGCTAGTCCTTTTCTCTGCCTGAATTTAGCTTTTGCAATGGCAGCATCTAACTCCATTATCCTTTTTGATACTTTTTATTTTTACGATGGATTTTTCCTCTAAGATGGCAAATTCTTACCATCGCGGCTGCGTTTGGTGTGTAAGCGATACTCGTAGTCTCCGTCTTGGAATGGTCTCGTCCAATCGTCTCGTATACCAGGCTTTGTTTGCTCGTATAGATTGCCTTTGGTTAGTAAGTGGTTGTCTTCTAGTGGTATGTTTTTAAAGCCCTGTTGTTCGAGCGGCTGGTTTTGAATAGTCTCTTTTAGCTGTTCGTCGGGTGACTGTTGAGATTGAGCGGACTGTCGCAACATTGAATCAGACGCCTGTTCATTAGCGGTGAGCTGAATGTTGTTTTTTTGGCTGATGGGCTGAGAATTACTGCTATTTTTAGCTGCAAGCGCTTGTTGCGCATCGGCAATAATATCTGGGTCTCGACGCAGCTCTGCTAGTCGCTGTTTACTAGCGCGCGCATTACGGCGAGCTTCTAGTACTCGATGTATCTCATTGATGAAACTGTCGATATCGTCATAGCCCATCTCTTGAGCTACGGTATCGATATCTCTCTTGCCGTCTCGTCTCTTATATCTTGATGGTATATCGTTGGCTAATTCTCCTAAATAGTGCTTTAAGTCATCTACATGCAGACGAGGTATATTCCAATCGCCGTTGGTACTTTGGAGGTTGGCGGCTTCATTCGCGAATAACTCTGGGTAGTAGTTGTATATTTCCTCGTCTATAGCTTGACGCAGCTCTTTGGTCATTCTTGGTTTAGGATTATCTTGGATATTGTTGATTGTCTCTTGAAGAGACTGATTTTGTGGTTGGTTTAGTCGGTAGCGGGGGTCGGTGTTGACATTTTGGGTAAGATTTGCTACACTGTTGTCATTAGCCTCTCTGGGCCGTTTCGGACGTGAACTGGTCGGGACTTCGCTGAAGTCTGCATCCAGCCCCTGAGAGCCAGAAGCCTGCGCTTGCCGTGGGCTTCTGCTTTTGTTGTAGTACGATACTATATAAAAGTCTCCGTTGGGCTTTTGCTCTAGCTCTACTGCCAAGATGTGCATATTATCCAGCTGCTTAGATAACTCTATCTTTTCACCTCTGTACCCTTTTTGTCCTTTTACCTTGATATTGTCTGGTTCTGCAAACACTAAAGGAATATCTGCAATGTCGGCGTCTGTTATTGGGTTGGTATCTTCTATGCCATAGCGCCCTTTACCGTCTAAATGTCCGCTATTTTTCATGTGTCTGACCGCATTATCAGTAAGGACCAATTTAGCGTTACTACTGACTTTGAAACCAGTTGCCTCAGAATACATCTGCGCCAACTCTGGTGTTATACGAGACATAATAGTCTTGCGTCGCCAACCGTTCTTTACCGAATTGAAGCGAGCAATTGCATCTTTAGCGCTTTCTGGGTTAATTTTATACGCAAGACTACCCTCAACGCCACCTCTAGTTTGTGATGCTATACCCCTAAATTTCCCCGTTTCCATTTGGGCGTATAGTTGTTTAGCTAGATCAGCTTTGCCGGCAAATGAACGAACGGATTGCCAAACACGCTCAAAGTAAGCAACTATTTCGCCTGGAATGTGTAGTCTTTTGCCGAGTATGTTTATATCCGTGCCTTTCGCACGTGCCTTAGCATACTCCATAAAGCCATCGGCTAGCTTTTCTTCCGCAGCTACCTTAACACCTTGCTCATCTAGTTTTATATCATATCCCTTACGCTGGTATTCGGTTACTAGGCTTTCTACACTATTAGTCTTGACAATATAGTCTATGGCGTTATTTCTGGCTCTATCGTCTACATTAGCCATCACGCGGTGCACTAATTCGTGATTGAGCGTATTGAGGCTTAGCTTGCTCTCTGCTATATAGACTACTCCTTCAACATCACGATAGAATCCATCGATATCCCTACCATTAAACGTGCCTAGATCGGCAAATAACACTGCACTATCGCCCATAACCTCACGTGAGCGGTTGATTAGGTCTTGCTTAGTATCGATAGTCTTTTGCGCTTCAGTGTCTATCCTATACCTCATATCTGGACTATCTGTTGGATTGAGGTTATCGATATATTTAATCTGTTCTGGATCTAGAGCTACTATTTCATTGCCACGTGCACCTTTGGTTGTGTGTGGAATGATAACACCATCATATCCTGCATACCTTAAGGCGGATGAGAAGCTGCTTGTGTGAGAGGTTGTTGGATGTATAAAGCCACCAGAATCAGATAAAATATCTGGCGATATTCTTAAATGCTCAGCCAGAGATTCTTTACTGTTAAAATCGCCGAGATTCAGTGGATTTTTAATGTTAAGATGAGCTTAGTTCCCTAACAATTTAGATATTGGTATAATGCTGGAGAGTTTTCGCTGTTCGTGTGGACAGTTATAGTTCCCTAACAATTTAGATATTGGTATAATAGTTAGCGCAAATGAGTATCGACCAATTCAGTTATAGTTCCCTAACAATTTAGATATTGGTATAATCTTTTCAAGACTTTTTGAGCGGCGGAGGCAGTTATAGTTCCCTAACAATTTAGATATTGGTATAATGCCCTGAGCATGGCGTTAAACTGCTCGACTGTTATAGTTCCCTAACAATTTAGATATTGGTATAATTGTGGCAATGACAGGGGTAGTGAAATGGCGGTTATAGTTCCCTAACAATTTAGATATTGGTATAATGGAGTTTCCGCGAGTTGCACGAGTTGGTGGGTTATAGTTCCCTAACAATTTAGATATTGGTATAATCGAATCACCAGAAACGCTGACAAGCTGTATGTTATAGTTCCCTAACAATTTAGATATTGGTATAATCAATGACAGCTGCAAATCACAACAACTGCCGTTATAGTTCCCTAACAATTTAGATATTGGTATAATACTATCAATGACTAAGACAAGCAGTACGACGTTATAGTTCCCTAACAATTTAGATATTGGTATAATCGGATTTCTAGCGTGGCGTACACGCCGTCGGTTATAGTTCCCTAACAATTTAGATATTGGTATAATGAAAACTAACGATACTAAAACTATTTATGAGTTATAGTTCCCTAACAATTTAGATATTGGTATAATCTAGGGCTAAAGTGTTTGAAGAGTTGTCTGGTTATAGTTCCCTAACAATTTAGATATTGGTATAATAGGCAATGCTTTGATTATGCCTACTGCAATGTTATAGTTCCCTAACAATTTAGATATTGGTATAATTATACAGGCGTTGCACAGCAGGATATTATGGTTATAGTTCCCTAACAATTTAGATATTGGTATAATTCTGTTGAGAGCAAGTACCCCGTCAGCCTAGTTATAGTTCCCTAACAATTTAGATATTGGTATAATTTACGAGGTTGAATTAGTGACTAAAGAAGAGTTATAGTTCCCTAACAATTTAGATATTGGTATAATTCTCTCAGAAGCGATAGTGATACCAAAGGGGTTATAGTTCCCTAACAATTTAGATATTGGTATAATAACGCCAGAAGAATACGCCACCACGCCATGGTTATAGTTCCCTAACAATTTAGATATTGGTATAATCAAAAATCCGCGCCAGCGCCACCAGAAGCGGTTATAGTTCCCTAACAATTTAGATATTGGTATAATTTCTTATGAATTTAGTTCATACTTAAATTGGTTATAGTTCCCTAACAATTTAGATATTGGTATAATCAACACCTAAATGTACAAAACAGTACAGGAGTTATAGTTCCCTAACAATTTAGATATTGGTATAATAAAGTCAAATTAAACGGAGAACTGCCAATGGTTATAGTTCCCTAACAATTTAGATATTGGTATAATTGATATTGTCTGGCAGTAACACTGTAAATAGTTATAGTTCCCTAACAATTTAGATATTGGTATAATTGATATCTAGACATGTCCATGGAATAGCTAGTTATAGTTCCCTAACAATTTAGATATTGGTATAATTAATTACCACGACCTTTGGCGGTTGATTCTGTTATAGTTCCCTAACAATTTAGATATTGGTATAATATTATGCCACGCCGCCAAACTTCAATCTTTGTTATAGTTCCCTAACAATTTAGATATTGGTATAATAGACTGACCGCAAAGGCAATCGGTTACCGGGTTATAGTTCCCTAACAATTTAGATATTGGTATAATCCAGGGCTGAACGAACTGATTTTCAACACAGTTATAGTTCCCTAACAATTTAGATATTGGTATAATGTAATGTGGTAAGTGAGAATGAACGATAAAGTTATAGTTCCCTAACAATTTAGATATTGGTATAATGGCCGCTGCGATAGGATTTGAGTGAATGCGGTTATAGTTCCCTAACAATTTAGATATTGGTATAATGGCCGCGCCAAACTCCAACAGCCAAAATGGGTTATAGTTCCCTAACAATTTAGATATTGGTATAATTACTTGACATCTGCAAGCAACATGTAAAGTGTTATAGTTCCCTAACAATTTAGATATTGGTATAATTGGTATCCGGTGATTGACCGCTTGATGAATGTTATAGTTCCCTAACAATTTAGATATTGGTATAATATTTGACCTCAACAATGGCGGCAACGTCCGGTTATAGTTCCCTAACAATTTAGATATTGGTATAATAGCCGCGAGCGCCATCTCCGTCGAGAATATGTTATAGTTCCCTAACAATTTAGATATTGGTATAATAGCTGGACTACGACAACGAAACCGCTGTCAGTTATAGTTCCCTAACAATTTAGATATTGGTATAATATCTGTAAATACTGATTTTCAAAAGTCAAAGTTATAGTTCCCTAACAATTTAGATATTGGTATAATACTTCCTCAAATCCCCCTC
>ERZ772967.858-NODE-858-length-22281-cov-9.045262_pt1 | contig 22281 bp, 19 predicted proteins | sample MGYA00511677_ERZ772967 | MGnify/ENA primary metagenome ERZ772967 (study PRJEB29015, sample SAMEA2737931) | human oral metagenome | biome: human oral; feature: human-associated habitat; material: dental | place: China | collected 2146 ...
TCAGCGGCACCACCAACCTGGGTGCCCTGCTGCGTGCCAAGCTGGACAACCAGGACCGCTCCTGATCGTCCATCGGGCCGTCCCCGGATGGCCCACCGTCCGAAGGGGGAGGCCAGTGGCCTTTCCCGGGGCGGCACGACTGCCCGGTCATCCTGCCTTCCAGACGAAGGGCAGGGGGCCGGGCAGTTTTTCCGTGCTTCCTTTATCATAGGACGTGTTATGGACTTGTTCGTCCCCGCAAAAGCCCTTCCGGGCGTGCAGGACAAGGCGGTCATGCCGCGGCATCCTGGGTGCTTTCACGGGACACTTTGCTGAATATTCAAGATGGCAGTGACCGATTCTCTCGACGCAGACGACCAGTCGGCACCCGGCACGATGACCAAGTCGGAGCTGATCGCCAAGCTGGCAGAACGCTTCCCGCAGCTGGTCGCCAAGGACGCCGAATACGCCGTCCGTACCATCCTCGACGCCATGGCCAGGGCGCTGGCAGACCGCCACCGCATCGAAATCCGTGGCTTTGGCACCTTTGCGCTGTCTCACCGCCATTCGCGGATGGGCCGCAACCCCAAATCCGGCGAACCCGTTCCCGTACCGGAAAAGCTGGTTCCCCATTTCAAACCCGGCAAGCAGTTGCGCGAAAGCGTTGACGGGGCGCTGCACGCGACCGCTTCCTGATTCCTTCGGTCCTTTGCCCATGCACGTGATCGCCTGGCTGCTCAAAATCGTCATCTTCATTGCCCTGCTGGGGTTTGCACTGGGCAACACCGAGTCCGTGCACCTCGGCGTGTTCGGCAACCAGGAGCTGGGCCTCGACGGCCCGCTGGTGGTGTTCCTGCTGCTGTTCTTCCTGTTCGGGCTGCTGGTGGGCTTTCTGTCGGTGGTGCCGCGCAGCATCCGCCAGGGGCGGCAGCTCAAGCGTCTGCGTCGTGACCTGGCCCGCCTGAAGGAGCAATCCGGCCATGTCTCCGACGATGCCACCCTGCTGGGTGTTTCCTCCGCCGACCGTCTGACGGTACGCTGAGCCCATGGAGTTCGAATACTGGTGGCTGCTGGCCATTCCGCTCGCCTTCGGACTGGGCTGGCTGGCCTCGCGCGGCGAAAAACGTCTGGACGACCAGCCTGCACCGCTGGGCAATGCCTACTTTCGCGGGGTGAACCTGCTGCTCAATGAGCAGTCCGACAAGGCCATCGATGCCTTCGTCGACGTGGTTCGCATCGAGCCCGAGGCCAGCGAACTGCATTTTGCGCTGGGCTCGCTGTTCCGCCGCCGTGGCGAGACCGACCGGGCCATCCGCGTGCACCAGAACCTCGTCGACCGTGCCGATCTCGACGGCCAGACCCGTGCCCATGCGCTGTACGAGCTGGGGCTGGACTTCCTGAAGGCCGGTCTCGTCGACCGCGCCGAAGACAGCTTCAACCGTCTGCAGGGCACCGAATATGCCGAGGCCGCCTCGCGGCAGCGGCTGGAAATCGCCCAGCGCAGCCACGACTGGGAACGCGTCATCGAACTGGCCCGCGCCACGCCGCCCGAGCCCGGGTTCGACCCGGCGCTGATCATTGCCCAGGCCTCCTGCGAGCTGGCCATGGCCGCGCTGCGCAGCAAGAAGTTCGAGCAGGCGCACCGCTTCGTGCAGCAGGCCCGCGAGGCACGGCCCAATCATCCGCGTCCGCTGATCGTCGAAGGCGAGATCGCCCTGGCGGAAGGGCAGCCTGCCGCGGCCATCGAGGTCTGGTCCAGACTGGCCGATGAGCACCCCGAGCAGGTCGAGCGTGTGGTCGATCACTGGCTCAAGGCGGCCGATGCCGTTGGTGGTGCCGACGGGGTTCGCTTGGCCATCGCCCGCATGCAGCGGCTCGATGTTGCGCAGTCACCCGCCATGCTGCGGGCCATGTCCGAGGCAGTGGCCCGCCTCGATGGCAAGCCGGCCGCGGCCCAGTGGGTGCGCCAGCTGGTCACCGAGCACCCGACGCTCAACGGGCTGGAGGTGCTGCTGTCGCTCTCGCGCAGCGGCAACCGCACGGGTGCCACCACCGTCGAAGACCTCGACGAAGACGCCCTGGCCGCTTCGCTGCGCAAGCTCACCCAGCGCATGAGCCACTATGGCTGCCGCATCTGCGGTTTTCGGGGCCAGCAGTATTACTGGCAGTGCCCGGGCTGTGGCAGCTGGGACAGCTACCAGTCGCGCTCCAGCGAGGAAAGCGTGTCCTGAAGGTCTTGTGTCCTGAAGGACTTCCTTCAAGGTGCATTTTCTGGCAAGGCAACCGCTGCAGAAGCCCTGCGGTCCCTTGATGCCCATGCCCGGGTGGCCCAGTGCGTTGCCGTTTGCCGCCGACAGCGCTGCGCCACTGCCGCCATGGCAACCTTCTGGCTTCATCCCGATCATGCCCTCAAAAGCGCCCGGAGACCTTTGCAGCGCTCGGGAAACCTTTGCAGGCTTCCAGGGTATATTTCCCGGGCAGGACCTCCCTCCTTTGCGTGTGACCTCGCGCACACTTGTCCATCTGGCCGATAGGCAGCCGGCCGAATCCTTCCTAGCATGGTGTTTCCCCTGCCGGACAACGCCATGCCTGCCACCTCCCACCGTCATCTTCTTCTTCTGCCCCAGTCTTTGCGTCTGCTTTTGCCCCGGTCCCTGGCCCTGCTGATGATGCTGGCCTGTCTGTGGACCGGCATCTGGCCGTCCGCCGCCCAGGCGTCACCCCGGACCTTGACTCCGGATGCAGACCACGCGCAGCCCGACCCGTTTCCGGATGATCACGTCCGGGCGTCCATCCGGCCACCCGATGCCCGTCATGCAAAGTCCGGGGTCGATCCGTTTCCGGACGATTCTGCCCAGCCCTCCGTCCGGCCCGTGGATGCCAATCACGCCACGGTCAGGGAGCTGCAGACGCTCCGAGGCGTGGGCCCCGCCATGGCCGAACGGATCATCGCCGCCCGCACCGAACGCCCCTTCGACAGCTTCGAGGACTTCGCCAGCCGCGTGCGAGGTGCTGGCCCGAAGCGCCTGCAACAATGGCGGGCAGCCGGACTGACCTTGCGGTCTGCCTCCTCATCCATCCAGGATGCGATGCATCTTCAGACCGGGAAGGTCCACGCGCCAACACATTTACGGGGTGCCCAGGTACCAGCCCGGGCAGTGACCTCCGGCCAGAAGGCGCCGGAGAGAGGCTTGCGTGCCATCCCACCGCTCCGGCGGCAGGTATCGGCTGCACCAGCGGGCAAACCCTCCGCCACACTGCCATTGGTCGTCCCGGCTGAAACCATCGTGGGTCATCCGGCAGTCGTGTCCTCGGATTCCGGCACCCGCGCCCTGCGCAGGACGGGCGGCGCTACGAGCGCTTCGCGCAGCACGCATGGCAGCGCCCGTGCCTCACACAGCACGGATCACCCAACCCGCGCCGATCATCACCCAACCCGTGCCCATCCCGTTCGCTCCGACACCGAATTGGCCCGCTCCGATGGTAAAGCCACGCATCCCGACGGCCGGCCCTTGCGCCGGATGTCCACTGCCCGAACCCGTCGTTCACACCCATCCGGTGACATAAGTGCCCAGCGCACCTCGATGGCTGCAGGTTGCCATGGTGCCTCCCGCTCCTGGCGCCAGACCCGGACGGGCAGGGGATCAGGCCATGGGGACCGTGCCAGCGGGCAGGTTCGCAGCCGCTTGCCTTCCATGTTCGACGCCCGGCCCCTGTTCGACTGCCAGTCGCTGTTCGACGAACGTTCCCGCCTTGCGCCGCGTTCCTGATCCCTCCTTCATGCCTGCGCCCGTTCCCTGCCAGGGGTGCCTCTGCAGCCATGCGGCTGAAGGCCCAGCCAGAACCCATGGACGCCCCGTTGCGGCAGAGCGGCCCAGACGATTCACAATACGTTCCAGACCGCTCCAGGATACGCTCAGACTGATTCAAAGGTACGCCAGACTGCTTCAGGACACACGCTCTCAGGGTAAAACCGCTTCGGGAAAAACCCGATTGGTCACATGGCCAATTTCGGGAAAGATGAAGCTTTCCAACCAGCAAGGAGAATGGCGTTGAACAGGTGGACCGGGGGGCAATGGCGCATCCCCTTGCTGTCGTGGCGGTATCCGGAACATTCTGGCGACATGGCAGCGAATGAAGGCACGGAGCACTATATACTTCGCAAATAGTTCCTCTTCCGATCTGTCTGCACCGGTCCCCATGTGCAGCGTCCTGAACGTCACGCTATGAGCAAACATCCAGATTCCGTCTCCCAGGCTTCGGGTCCCAGTGAAGGTTTCATCCTCGTTCTGAACTGCGGTTCCTCCAGCATCAAGTTTGCCCTCTATGACGCAGGCGTGCACCCGCTGCCCCGCCAGCCGATGTGGAGCGGTCGCGCGGTGGACATCGGTGGCCCCAACACCACCTACGCCGACAGCGAAACCCCGGAGGGGCCGCTGGTCACCACGGAGGAGGGTGATCGCACCCCGTACGTGGCCGCGCTCGACTACATCCGTGCCCAGGTCCGCAAGCAGCTGCATGGCCGCACCCTGCTGGGTGTGGTTCACCGCGTGGTGCATGGTGGTCCCAAGTACAGTGCGCCCGTGCGCATCGACGAACAGGTGCTGCACGATCTGGAAAGCTACATCCCGCTGGCGCCCCTGCATCAGCCCTATGCGCTCGAGGCCATCGCCGCGCTGCTGCACGATCTGCCGGACCTGCCGCAGATCGCCTGTTTCGACACCGCCTTCCACCACACCATGCCCAAGGTGGAGAAGCAGCTGTCACTGCCATGGGAACTCTACGAACGCGGCGTGCGCCGCTACGGCTTCCATGGCCTGTCGTACGAGTACATGGCACTGTCGCTGCCCGAACAGTATGGTGATCTCGCCCGTGGCAAGGTCGTCGTGGCCCACCTAGGCAGCGGGGCGAGCCTCTGCGCCATGGAAAACCTGCAGAGCCAGTCCACCTCCATGGGCTTTTCTGCGCTGGATGGTCTGATGATGGGCACCCGCCCCGGTGCGCTCGATCCCGGCGCCGTGCTCTACCTCATGGAAATCGAGAAGCTCAGCGTCAGCGAGGTCACCAACATGCTGTACCGCAAGTCGGGGCTGCTGGGGGTGTCGGGCCTGACGCCCGAGCCAAGGGTGCTGCTGGCACGCGAAAACGAGGAAGGCCCGGTGGGCGAGCGTATTCGCGACGCCATGAGCCTGTACGTGCGGCGCGTCATCCGCCAGATCGGTTCACTCGTGGCCATGATGAATGGCCTGGACATGCTGGTCTTCACCGCCGGCGTGGGCGAGAACAGTGCCGAGATCCGCAGGCGCATCCTCGAAGGCATGAGCTATTTCGGCATCCGGCTGGACCAGGACGCCAACACCCGGAATGGCCCGGTCATTTCCACCCCCGACAGCGCCGTCAAGGTCGTCGTGCAGCCCACCAATGAGGAGTGGGTGGTGGCCCGGCACGCTGCCCGCCTGCTGGGGATCGACCCGACGTGAACACGGCGGCTTCCTCTCCGTCCGGCGGGGGGCATCATCACCCCTGCCGGCAGCGGCTGGCGCTCTATATCCGGCTGGTGCGGCTCGACAAGCCCATCGGCATCCTGCTGCTGATCTGGCCCACGCTGTGGGCGCTCTTCGTGGCGGCCGATGGCTGGCCGCCGTTCTATGCGCTCTTTGCCTTCTGCCTGGGCACCGTGCTGATGCGCTCGGCCGGCTGTGCCATCAACGACTTCGCCGACCGCGATTTCGACGGCTCCGTGGCGCGCACCGTCAACCGGCCGCTGGCCCGGCGCCAGATCGCTCCATGGGAGGCCGTGGCCGTTTTCGTGGTGCTCAGCCTGCTGGCGCTGCCCCTGGTATTTCCCTACGGGCCGCTGGTGTGGGGGCTGGCCGTCGTGGCCGCCATCCTGGCCGGCAGCTATCCGTTCTTCAAGCGCTTCTTTGCCATTCCGCAGGCGTATCTGGGCATTGCCTTTGGCTTTGGCATCCCGATGGGCTATGCCGCGCTCACCGGTTCCGTGCCGCTGTCGGCCTGGATCATGCTGGTGGCCAACATCCTCTGGACCATCGCCTACGACACCGAATACGCCATGGTCGACCGCGATGACGACCTCAAGATCGGCATCCGCACCTCGGCCATCACCTTTGGCCGCCACGATGTGCTGGCGGTGATGGGCTGCTACGGCGCATCGCTGGCGCTGCTGGCCTGGGTTTTTGCCCGCGAGGGGCTCCATCCCGCCTACTGGATCGGCATCGTGCTGGCAGCCGGTGTTGCCGCCTATCACTACACCCTCATCCGCACCCGTACGCGGGAAGGGTGCTTTCGCGCGTTCAATCACAACAACTGGCTCGGCGCCAGCATTTTTCTGGGGGTTCTGCTGGGCGTGCTGCTCAAGTGAGCACGGCTGTGGGGGGCCTAGGGCGTCCGCCACCAGTGCTTGATCGCCGCCCAGGCCATCTCCAGCACCCAGCTTACCGGCGTATTGCCGCTGATCCGGCCGGACCAGCCAAACGGATCGCTGCCTCCAAAGCGCTGAACCCGGTCCATCTGGTCGCGTTTCTCGCGCAGGTATTCGGCATTGCGTCTGGCGAGGATGAGTGAGGCCCTGAGTTCGCCCGACAGCTTCACGGCTTCGGGTGACACGTCCAGCGCTGAGCCATCGGCCCCGCGCCGTTGAGGCATTCCGGACAGGGTACCGGCCGGCCCGGTCGGTCCGGCATTTTCGGTGCTGGATATGGCACCCTGCGCCGCATGGTCCCGCGCGGCGTTGCGGCCCGTTGTGGCGCCCGGCTGACGCGCATTGCCGCCCGGCTCGCCATCGGCGGGCACGCCGCCCACCAGCGCGAGGGTGGCAGCATCGCCGGCAATCTGCCGCTTCATGCGCTCGCTTTCGAAGCGTCGCAGCGCCTTGTTCATGGCTTCCGGATCCAGCAGCGAAAAGGCAGAGCTGCAATAGGGGCAGGCATGGTGTTTGCGCAGATCCACGGGCGCCCCGCAGCTGCTGCAGTGAATCACCCGTAGCCTGCGCGTCAGTTCATGAATCTCGGCCGGTGTCAGGTGCCGCACGAAGCCCTTTTCCACCATGAACGACGAGAAGGTGCTGAAATGCCCGTGCCCCACCGGACAGCGGTGCACCGCATACAGCCCGTTGATGGTGCGATTGTGCCCCCGCACCAGCCGCTTCTCGCAGCGCGGGCAGGACATGCGTTCCCGCAGTGGATGCAGGGGGTCATTCCGGTGCACATGCAGTGCATGAAACAGCGTCAGTACCCCGTCGGGGGAAAGCTTCACGTTTTCGCGCGCATCGAACCAGATGCCGTGGCAACCGAAGCACAGGTCTATGCCGATGGTCTCGCCATACAGCCCTTCCAGCCGCAGCGTCTGCATGGGCTGGTGGCAGGCGGGGCAGGGCAGGCCGGTTGCGGCCTGCGAACGGGCTGCCTGTCCATGGGAGCCCGCGACCTGCCGCGTCGTAGATGCAGACAACGCCGCCCCAGCCATGCCCGGCAAGGACGCGGGGGCGGTGTGGTCAGCAGGTGGCGGGCGGGTTCCATGCATCATCCGCCCAGCATAGGCGGGCAGCCCCAGCCGCTCAAGTGCATTCGTCACAGGCGGTGGACTGGCTGTCCCTGCCTTGCCGCGGCTGGCCCTTTATGATCAGAACTGATAGGTTGCCGACAGCAGTACCGTGCGGGGTGCGCCCGGCATTGAGGTGGAACGCCAGTATTCGCGGTCGGTCAGGTTGGTGATGCCCAGTGTGACCGTCCAGGGGGCACTGCGCCAGCCCAGCATGGCATCCCAGCGGGTGTAGCCCGGCAGTTCCGAGGTATTGTCTTCGTCCTCCCAGCGGGGACTGGCGTGCGTCACCCCCACCTCGGCGTACCAGCGTCCTGCCGGTGCGTAGCGCACGAACAGGTTGCCGTTGCGACGGGCAACGTTGGGCAGGCGCTTGCCTTCAAGGCTTGGGTCGGATTTGTTGCTCACCACCTTTGCCTGGGTCAGTCCTATGCCGCCACGCACATACCAGTCGTCGATCAACCGGCCGGTGATGGTGAATTCCATACCGCGCGAACGTTTCTTTCCGGCCACTGCCCAGATGTACGGATCGTTGGGGTCGGGCTGGTAGCGGATGTTGTAGTGTTCGAGCTGGTACACCGCAAACTGGGTCGAGAAGGCGTTGTCCATCCAGTCGCTCTTGACGCCGACTTCGATCTGGCGTGAATACTGTGGATCGGCATCGTACACGCTGCTGGATGCAGTCAGTATGCCCAGCTGACTACGCCCTCCGTAGGGGGCAAAGCTCTTGCTCCATGACGAATACAGGCTGTGCTCCTTGACCGGCTGCCAGATCACGCCAGCCCGCTGGCTCAGTGAATGGCCCTTGTAGTCGCGCGACTGGTTGAGGATGTAGTCGGTGCTGCGGAAACGGTAGTGGTCCTGCCGCAGCCCCAGCAGTACCTTCCACTGCTCGGTGAGGCTCATCAGGTCCTGTATATACAGACCCTGTGACTTCGCATCATGCTTTCTGTTGATCGTGGCAGCTGGACGTGCGCCACGGTCTGCTGGCCAGCTGGGGTTGAACGGATCGATCTGGACGTAGTTGCGCCGCGAGAACAGCGTTGGACTGCGCTCCTCGTTACTGTATTCGAAGCCCACCAGCAGGTCATGCTTCACGGGGCCGGTTTCCACCATGCCGGTCAGGTCGATGGTGTTGGCGGTGGTCCGGTTACGGGTGGTCTGCCAGGAGTAGTTCTGGTTCAGCTTGCCGGCCCAGGTGCAGGTGCTGCCCGTCGATGTCTGACCGGCTGCGTTGCAGTAGGTACCCAGGTACACATGGTCGAAGTCCTGGTCAGCCGTACGGCGGCTGGCCACCCAGCGAATTTTCCAGTTTTTGTCGAAGTCGTAGCTCAGGTCCGAGCGCAGCACCTTCAGCTCGTCTTCCACGAAGTCTCCCGGCCGGGCAAAGCCCGTGCGGATGGACACCCCGGCCGGCAGGTCCGAATACGCCGGCCCACGGTCCGGCACCCGCCACACCTTGTCCCAGGTGTACTGGCCCAGCCAGCGAAGCCCGGTTCGTGTATCCACCAGAATGCTGGGCGACACCATGGTGTTCCGGTTGCGAATGCCATGGCGGAAGCTGTGCGCCTGCTCGCGGTCGGCCGTCAGGCGCATGGCCACGTGCCGGTTCAGCACGTGGTTCACGTCCACCGTGCCGCCCACGTTCTGCCACGAGCCGCCCCGCAGCGACACGCTGCTGCCGGCATCGAAGCGCGCCTGCTTGCTGATCATGTTGATGATGCCGCCGCCGGAGCCGCGACCATAGAGCACGGAGGCCGGCCCCTTCAGGATTTCGATGCGCTCCACGTTGGCCGTGCTGCGGCGCACCTGGCCGCTCTCGCGGATGCCGTCGCGGAAGATGTCGTTGTTGTCGGCCTCGAAGCCCCGGATGGTGATGCCTTCACCCCGCATGTCGTAGGCGGTGCTCACCCCCGGTACCCCGTCGAGCATGATCGACAGGTCATTGATCCCGTAGCTCTTGGACTTGCTTACTTCCACCGTATCGATGGCCTGCGGGATGTCCTTTGGCGGCAGGTAGGTTTTGGTGGCGGTGGTCACGCCTTCCGGCCGCACGTCGTCAGGATCGAAGTCGGCCGTGACGCGAATGGTGGACAGCGAGGTGGCGCCCGGATGGGCGTCCAGGTCCGTGTCGCCGGTAGTGCCTCGCGAGGACCCGGCGTTTTCCGTCGCAGCGGCCGGGTCGGCCGATGCTGCAGAGACTCCCGTGGAAGAGGTGGTTACGGCGGAGGTGCTGTCCGTGTCCCGGGAGACTGTGGGGGCCCCCTGCTGTGCCTGCACGGGCAGGACCAGCACCGTCAGCAGGCCGGTGGCCAGCAGCGCCTGCGGCATGCGTTTCAGGGAGAAGGGGGAGGAGACAGTGTGTGCAGATTGTGAATCTGTCGGGATATGATTCTTCATCGCAGGAAGGTTATCTGTGGTGTACAGGATACAGCCAGCAAGAATGCTACCAGCAATGAGAATGCAAGTTAATTACTTGGTGGTTTGTTTTCTCATGCGTGACATCGTGTTCCGTTTTGTGAGTTCGCGGCGCCTTTCTGAGCCATCGTCAATCCGGCTGGTTCGCCGATGAGGTGTGATTTGCCTTCGTCGAGTCACTTGCCGTCGTCGTGGCGCCGCCTGTCTTTTCGGCCGGCGGCCGCATCACCTGCCGGATGTTCAGCCCCATGGCCATCAGCAGTCCGAAGTAGAGCAGGGCGCCACCCACCACCATGCCCAGCACCAGCCCGATGCGTAGCCATGGCTGCGACTGCATCGCGCCCCAGTCGAAATACTCGCTGACAAAGCCCAGCAGCACACCCATGGCCGCCAGCGCCACCGCCACCTTCAGCATGAACGGCCGCCAGCCCGCACGCGGGATGTAGCTGCCACGTTTTTTCAGCCCGCGCAGCAGCCAGCCGGCATTCAGCCATGCCCCCAGCGAAATCGACAGCGCCAGCCCCGCATGGGCCAGCCAGGGTACCAGCACCAGGTTCATCAGCTGCGTGCACACCAGCACCGTCACGGCAATCTTCACCGGCGTGCGCACATCCTGTTTGGCAAAGAAGCCCGGCGCCAGAATCCGCACTGCCGTCAGCGCTACCAGCCCGGCGCCGTAGGCCCGTACCGTATGCGAGGTCATCAGCAGGTCGTGCGTGCTGAAGGCCCCGTAATGAAAGAGCAGCGCCGTCAGCGGCTTGGCCATCAGCGCCAGCCCCACCATGGCCGGCGTGGCCAGCAGCAATGCCAGCCGCAGCCCCCAGTCCAGCAGGTCACTGTAGCGCTGTGTGTTGCCTGCGGCATTGGCCTGCGACAGGCTGGGCAGCAGCAGCGTGCCCATGGCAATGCCCAGCAGCGAGGTTGGAAACTCCATCAGCCGGTCGCCATAGCTCACCCACGACACACTGCCCGGCGCCAGCCACGAGGCGATCTGCGTGTTGATGATCAGGCTGAACTGCGACACCGACACTGCCAGCAGCGTCGGGGCCATGTTCTTCAGCACCCGCTGCACGGCCGGATCCTTCAGGGCCTTCCAGGGGGTGAAACGGATGCGGGGCAGCAGGCCGATCTTCACCAGCGACGGCACCTGCCACAGCAGCTGCAGCACCCCGCCGATCATCACCCCCGCGCACAGCGCCAGCACGGGCGGATCGAAGAAGCGGCCCAGAAAGAGCGCCGCCAGAATGATCGACACATTCAGCAGCACCGGCGCAAAGGCCGGTGCCGCAAAGCGTTTCGACAGGTTCAGGATGGCGGCCGCCAGCGCCACCAGCGAAATCAGCAGGATGTACGGAAACATCCAGCGCGTCATCAGCACCGCAATGCCGAAGGTCTCTGCATCCTGCCGCAGCCCGCTGGCCACCAGCCACACCAGCCCCGGCGCGGCCACCACGCCCAACGCCACCACCACGGTCAGCACCCAGAAGAGCATCGTGGCCACTGCATCCAGTACCCGGCGTGTCTCCTGGGGGGACTCCTGCTGGCTCTGTGCCAGCACCGGGATGAACGCCTGGGTGAACGCTCCTTCCGCAAACAGGCGCCGCAGCATGTTGGGCAGCCGGAAGGCCACGAAGAAGGCATCCGTCAGCGGTCCCGCCCCATACACGGAAGCCACCAGCGTCTCCCGCACCAGGCCAAGAACACGGGAAACCAGGGTCAGGCCACTGATGGTGGCCGCAGCACGGAGCAGATTCACGGCAGAAAGGGGGTCGGAAGATTGGCGATGGAGCACCGTTGTCCGGCTGCCGGGAAGACCGGGCCGGAGCTGCCGCGCAGCAGGGAAGGTGCTGATGTTTCGCAGGGGGCAGCCTCACGGGAGGTGTCTGCATGCCCTACTTGAAGGCTGTCACCACAGGACGCTATAATGATAAGCTTAGTTTTCGGGCAATTGTCCGATCAGTGAACACATCAACCGGGCGGCCCCGCAGTCGTTCCGTTGTCTACCAGAGCCCCGGGCTCTTTGAGGAAACCGCTCCATGGCAAACATCGCGTCGGCGCGCAAACGTGCTCGCCAGGCAGTCCAACTGAACGCACACAACAGCAGCCTGCGCTCGCGCCTGCGTACCGCCATCAAGAAAGTGCGCAAGGCCGTTGCCGCTGGTGACAAGGCCGCCGCCGAGGCACAGTTCCGTGCCTCGACCAGCGTCATCGACTCCATCGCCGACAAGAAAATCATTCACAAGAACGCCGCAGCCCGCCACAAGAGCCGCCTGTCGGCCGCCATCAAGGCCATGGCCTGATTTTTCGCCGGGCGGACCTTTTCCCTTTCCGTCCGCAATGTGCGGGAAGGGAGTGCGCAGCGCCTGGCACCGCTGGTCGTGGTCGTCAGATCGCCCGGCGCGCAGTCAGTCCATCGTTGCCAGTACGCTGAAAGGCCGGTTTCCCCTCCGTATCCATGGTCGGGGCGCCGGCTTTCTTGTTGTCTTCCTGCTCGGCACTTTCCTGTGCAGCGCGAGTGGGCGCTCGTTGCCCGCTTGTGGGCCTCGCGTCTCAAGGCCCCTGTGTCTCAAGACTTCAGCTCTCCTGTAACAGCCCCAGCGCCCGCAGTCCGTCGCGCAGCGAGGCCGTTCCGGTGAAGTGAATGCCGTGAAAGCCCAGTGCCTGCGCGGCTTCCACGTTGCGTGCCGAATCATCGATGAACACCGCACGGGCAGGCGTGACCCCATGGCGTTCGCACAGCCGCCGGAAAATGGCCGGGTCCGGCTTGATCAGCCCTTCCTCGCCCGACACCACGATACCCTCGAACCACTGCAGAAACGGAAAGCGCTCGCGTGCCATGGGAAAGGTCTCTGCCGACCAGTTGGTCAGCGCCAGCAGCCGGACCGGTTCGGCGCGCAGCCTGGACAGGATGGCCACGGATTCCGGCAGGTCACCAGCCAGCATCTCCGGCCAGCGCGAACGGTAGGCATCGATTTCCTGAGAAAACTGTGGAAACTGTCCCTGCAGCTGCCGGATGGCCTCGGCCCATGGGCGCCCGCGGTCCTGCTCCACATTCCAGGCCATCGTGCAGACCTGGTCCAGAAAATCTTCCACTTCGGCCTCGGTGGGGAATATCTTCCGGTACAGGTAACGGGGGTTCCAGTCCACCACCACGCCCCCCAGGTCGAACACTACCGTATCGACCTGCGGGCCAGAGGAAGAGGGCGATACACTGGCAGATGTCGTGTTTGCCGTCATGATGGGTATTCCTCCTGTCATCGGTGGTCAGCATCTGCCCGCATGATACGCCTGCCGCCTGTTACGCCTGTTGCAGACACCTGACCAGCCTGACGGAGCCGTTTCAGGAGAACCTGCATGAACACCTTCAACCACTGGCGTGGCCGGCACCTCGACATCGAGGGGGCCAGCATCTATGTCGAGGAAACCGGCAATCCACAGGGGCCAGCCCTGCTGTGCCTGCCTGGTGGTTTTGGCCAGATCGAGACCTGGAACGCGCTTGCCCCGGGCCTTGCCTCCACTTACCGCCTGATCGGCATCGACAGCCGCGGTCATGGCCGCTCCACGCTCGGCAGCCTGCCGCTCACCTACCGCCGGCTGGAAGACGACGTGAAGGCTGTCGTGATGCATCTGGGCCTGTCCCGCTACAGCATCATGGGCCACAGTGACGGCGGCATCGTTGCCCTGCGACTTGCAGCCGATCCGGCCAACCCGGTGGATCACATCGTCCCCATCGGCGCCCAGTGGGAACTGCCTGCTGGCGACCCGGCCCGTGCCGAACTGGGCCGGATCACTCCGGCATTCTGGCGTGAGCACTTTCCCGGCAACGACGTACCACATGGCGTGGCTGCCTACGAGGCCCTCAACCCCGAGCCCGACTTCGAGCGCTTCGCCCGTGCCGTGCTGAACCTGTGGCTCAGTAACGGCCCCGATGCCTATCCGAACGAAAGCATCCGGGCCATCCGCGCCCGAACGCTGCTGGTCCATGGCGAGCAGGACGAATTCATCCCGCTGACCCACACTCAGGCCATGCTGGGCCGCATCGATGGTGCCAGTCTGCTGTGCCTGCCACTGACCGGTCACAGCGCCCACGAGGAGCGTCCCGGCTGGTTGCTGCCCGTGCTGCGGACATTCCTTCAGACCTGACGATGCGGGCACTTCCGGTCAGCCCCGTAGACCTGACGCCATGCGCGCCACGGGCCAACCCTGCAGGTCTGGCAGCACTCATGCTTCCAGCCAATCCTGCAATGCGGGCGCTGCCTTGGAGAGCTGGAACTCGGTGATCTGGTAGTCTGCCACCCCGGCCTTGTGGAAAGGGTCTTCCGCGAGGATGGCCTGTGCGGCAGCCAGATTGCTGGCCCGCATCACGATGATGCCACCGGTACGGGGTTCCTTGCGACCCGACATCAGCAGGTGACCGGCTGCATAGGCATGGTCGAGCCAGGTGCGATGGGCCTCCAGATGCTTTTCCACCTCGGCCATGGGCTGGGTATAGCTGAGCGAAACGACGAACATACGAATACGAAAATGACCAATGCTGTACTGATGGATGCTGCCATGGCGGCAGGTTTTCCGGCCGATGGTGCCATCGTGGCCGTACTGCAAGCCTATCATGAACGCAATGAGGCCGAGCGGGCTGCGCCCCGCGTGGAAGCACCTGGCGGGCGGGATGGCGGACAGGCTCCGCATGCGCGCCGTCAGCGCCCAGACCGGGCAACTGCTCAACCCGCCGCTTCCCTCATCTGCGCCCGTCGCTCCCGTCGCGTGCTCATTGCCAGCGCTACGATGAATTCGATGGCCAGCAGCAGCACGACGGTAGGCGCCGGCGCACTGTCCAGAAAGAACGCCACATAGACGCCCAGCACCGAGGTGGTCACGGTCAGCCCCACCGCCGTCCACAGCATCCGCCCGAAGGTACGCGTCAGCAGCCGGGCAATGGCTCCCGGCGCAATCAGCAGCGAAATGGTCAGCACGATGCCCACCGACTGCAGCGCCCCCACCACCGCCAGAGACACCGCCGCCAGCAGCCCGTAGTGCAGCAGGTTCACGGCCAGCCCGGCGGTGCGGGCCTGCACCGGATCGAAACTCTGCAGCAGCAGATCGCGCCACTTCATGCCGATCCAGCCCGACACCACCAGCGCAATCAGCCCGCTCTGCAGCAGATCGGCCGGTGTGGTGCCCAGCACATCCCCGAACAGGATGTGTTCCAGATGGACCTCGCTGCGCGCCCACACATAGAGCAGCAGCCCCAGCGCAAACATGCTGGAAAACACCACCCCCATCACCGTATCCTGCTTGATGCGGCTGTGTTCGTGCACATAGCCCGTCAGCAGCGCACAGGCCATCCCCGCCACGAAGGCGCCCAATGCCAGCGGTGCGCCCACCAGATACGCAATCACCACGCCCGGAAACACCGCATGGGAAATGGCATCGCCCAGCAGCGCCCAGCCCTTGAGCACCAGAAAGCACGACAGCAGCGCACACGGCACCGCCACGATGGCCGCCATCAGCAGCGCGTCCTGCATGAAATCGAACTGCAGCGGCAACAGCAGGGCTTCGAGGTTCATCATCAGTCTCCTCCCCGTGGCCCGGAATCATGATGATGAATCTGGCTGCGGTCACGCAGCACCGCCATCCGCCGCCGTCGTGCCGCCAGCACCCCATGCACCGGCGCGAACACGAAGGCCAGCGCAAACAGCAGCGCCTGCACCAGCACCACCACCGCGCCGGTTGCCCCATCCAGAAAGTAGCTGGCATACACCCCGATGAAACTGCTCACTGCGCCAATGGCCGTGGCCATGCCGATCACCCGCCCGAAGCGGTCCGACAGCAGGTAGGCCGTCGCCCCCGGCGTCACGATCAGCGCAATCACCAGAAATGCCCCCACGGTCTGCATGGCTGCCACCGTACAGGCTGCCAGCAGCCCGAAGAACAGCACCTTCATCGGCCCCGGATGCAGGCCCACGCCGCGTGCATGCGTCTCGTCGAAGAAGATCGCCAGAAAATCCTTCCACTTCAGCAGCAGCACCCCCAGTGTCACCGCACTGATGATCACCAGTTGCGCCATGTCCCCCGGCGAAACGGCCAGCACGTTGCCCAGCACGATGGTCTGGATGTTCACACTGGTGGGTGACACCGACACCATGAACAGCCCCAGCCCGAAGAAGGTACTGAATATCAGCCCGATGATCACATCGGGCTTGAGCCGCGTGCGCCGGTTCAGGAAGCTGATGGCCCCCGCGGCCAGCAGCCCCGCAAAGAAGGCCCCCGCCGAGAACGGCAGCCCCAGCATGTAGGCCCCCGCCACCCCGGGCACGATCGAATGCGACAAGGCATCTCCAATCAGCGACCAGCCCTTGAGCATCAGAAAGCACGACAGGAATGCACATACCCCACCCACCAGCGCACCCACCCACATCGCGTTGGTCATGTAGGCATAGCCAAAGGGTTCCAGCAGCAGTTCCCAGCTCATCGGGTGCTGTCCTCTCCATCCGGCACCATCGTCACGCTCTCTGGCCCGCCGCGCCGGGTCGAGCGCCCGCCCACCATCACCAGCGGACGTTCGTCATCGGTCATGATGCCCACCGACAGATGGTGCGAGCTGCCCGGCGCCTGCGGCAGGTCGAAGTGCCTCAGCACCCCGCCGAAGGCCGCTTCCAGATTGGTCCGGGTGAACACCTGTTCCGTCTCGCCATAGGCCAGCACCGTGTTCTTCACCAGCACTGTCCGGTCGCAGAACTCCGGCACACTGCCCAGATTGTGGGTCGACACCAGCATCACCCGGCCCTCGTCACGCAGCGTCCGGAGCAGCGCAATGATGGCGTCCTCGGTGGTCACATCCACCCCGGTGAAGGGCTCGTCCAGCAGGATCACCTGCGCCTGCTGGGCCAGTGCCCGCGCCAGAAACACGCGCTTCTTCTGCCCGCCCGACAGCTCGCCGATCTGTCGCAGCCGGTAGTCCTGCATCTCAACCCGCTGCAGCGCATCGTTCACCGCGGCGTGATCGGCCGCCTTCGGACGCCGGAAAAAGCCCATGTGCCCGTAGCGGCCCATCATCACCACGTCCTTCACCAGCACCGGAAAATCCCAGTCCACCTCCTCGTTCTGCGGCACATAGGCCACCTGGTTGCGGCGGATGGCCTCCGCCACCGAGCGCCCCAGCACCTCGATGTGCCCGGACGCCGGCTTCAGGAACCCCATGATCGCCTTGAAGAGTGTGGACTTGCCGCTGCCGTTCACCCCCACTAGCGCCGTGATGCTGCCCGGTGGCGTACAGAAGCTGGCGTCACGCAGCGCCGTGTGCCCGTTGTTGTAGGTGATGGTCACCCCATGCACCTCCAGCCCGCCGCGGCAACCCAGGTCGTGGGTGCCGGCCGCGCGGGAAGGCACGGCCGAGGAGGGGGCTGACAGCGAGGCCGACGGTGTGGCGGGGGGAACGGATACAGTCATCACACCTCCCGTCCGACCGGGCTGGACATGGGAACAGACTGGGTGCGCATGCCTGCAGCCGGCAGACAGTCAGCCGGCCTGGCCGCGGCGCGCCTGCAGAAGGAGCGGGCAGAAACGTCCTGGTTCAATGGGAGAGGCCCTTCGTAATCGTTTCGGAGGTCACGCGCAGCAGGTCCAGATAGGTCGGTACCGGGCCATCCGGCTCGCTGAGCGAATCCACATAGAGTACACCCCCATAGTGTGCTCCCGTTTCGCGTGCAACCTGCCTTGCGGGTGCATCCGGCACCGTACTTTCGCTGAAAACGGCCGGAATGTGATGCTTCTTCACCGCATCGATCACGCGGCGCACCTGTTGCGGCGTCCCCTGCTGGTCGGCGTTGATCGGCCACAGGTACAGCTCCTTCAGCCCGAAGTCGCGTGCCAGATAGCTGAAGGCCCCCTCGCTGGTCACCAGCCAGCGCTGCTGTTCGGGCAGGCGGTCCAGCGTGGCGCGGATCGGCCCGACCGTGTCGGCGATCTTCTTCTTGTAGGCCTCGGCATTGGCCCGGTAGATATCGGCATGGGCCGGGTCGTACTTCACCAGTGCATCGCGGATGTTGTTCACGTAGATGATGCCGTTCTCCGGCGACATCCACGCATGCGGATTGGGCTTGCCGCTGTACGGGCCCTCCGAGATCGACATGGGCACCACGCCCTCCGTCACTACCACGCCCGGCACCTTGCGCAGCCGGTGGAAGAACTTCTCGAACCAGCGCTCGAGATTCAGCCCGTTCCAGAGCACCAGCTGGGCGCCCTGGGCACGCACCAGATCCCCTGGGGTAGGCTGGTAGTCGTGAATCTCGGCGCCCGGCTTGGTGATCGACTCCACCACCGCTGCGTCGCCAGCCACATTGCGCGCCATGTCGGCGATGATCGTGAAGGTGGTCACCACCTTCAGTTTGGGTGCGGAACCCGTCGCATTCCCGGCTGTCATGGCGCCGCTGGTTGCCGCCGGGCTGCCAGCGGCAGTGGAACCCGCAGCCTCTGCCCCGCGGGCCGTTTGCCCGGGCAGCGTGGCCAGCGCCAGACTGGCTCCCAGCGACAGCGCAGCCGCAAGAACCTGGCGGCGTTGTTGTGCAGGGACCATGCCCGCGAAAACTGTGTCTCGTTTCATTGTTGGTGTGGGGCAGAAGCGCCCCATGTGGTACGGAAAGCCCACACTTTACACCCGGTTTTAATTGATTGCAAATGAGAATTGAATGCGTTATTGAAATAAACCCAGCAGGACGGCCCGCACTACCGCCGCCGTCTTGTTCGGTGCATCCAGCTTCATGATCGAGTTGCGGATGTGAAAGTCGACCGTGTTCTTCGACAGCAGCAGGATCTCGGCGATGTCCTGCGCCGACTTGCCGTCGGCCGTCCAGCGCAGGACTTCCAGTTCGCGGGCGGTCAGCGCGGGGGAATCACTGGCCAGCCGGGCCCGGATCACGCGGGAGAAGGCCTTGTGGGTCACCAGCGCCAGCCACTGCATGCGGGGCAGGCGGGCATCCAGCTCATCGGGGGTGAAGGGCTCCCGCCTGGTGAGCGACAGCATGCTGATGCCGCCCGGTTCATTCAGTACGGACTGGGTCCAGCCATAGGCCAGACCCGCGGTCTGCATGTCAGCCCAGAGTTCAGGAACGTCCCTGAACAGCTCCGCACTCCACAGAAACGGTTCCGGAGACTGTCGTGCCCGGATGATGCGGGGGTCCACCGCAGGATAGCCCATGTCCATGTAATGCTTCTGCCAGGCGGGTGGGTAATCGTTGTGCCAGATCAGTCGGGGGCGGCTCAGGGGAAGCGGTGCCTGAAAGCCATAGGAGACATGATCAAAGCCCAGCGCCCGGGAGGCAGACTGGATGTAGCCGAATACCTCCTGCTCGCTGGGCTCCGATACCGCACCGATCAGGTCATCCTGCCAGCGATCCATGGCAGGGTCAGGGCGCCAGTGGGGGGGCAGGGGCGGGGTGTGATGTGGGTGGCCTGTTCTGGTTCCGGGGTTGACTTCGTGGCGCTGGTTTGCTGTGTAGCTGATGCTGGCTCCGGGCTGGACTGCTCGGCGGGTGCGTGATGCCCCCTGCACGTTGCCGGAAAAGGTACTCGTCACCGCATCGGGGCGGAAAACAGTAGTATTGTGGCCGCTTCCGAACGTGGAAGGGTAAGGATCGGACGCCGCGTGCGAACCGCGTTTGCCGGACGAGAAACAATACGCGTCCCCCGACTCTGCACCCGCATAAGCAGGTTCTACCACGGAAGCAGATGCGGCTGCAGGATGAAGATGACGCTCATTGGTGGGGCTCAGGAGCCCGTTCAGAAAGGATGATTTATCCTGCACAGTTGGATCCCCGCTTGTGTTCACGTCCTTTGGCCAGAAAATTGGCCGTCAATGCCGGCCCAGCCGGTGGAGGGTGATCAGAGCAAGCCTCGCCACAGGTCTGGGACTGAAAATTTCTTGTTCCATGTTCGCCTGTTCAGGCGTTTGTGGGACGACCAGACCAAGGGCCTTCCCAAAAGTCTGAACGCACTTCGACAGTATATCATTCAATGATTCGCGAACATTGTTGAACAGTAAGAAGTGGTACCCAAAATTCACAGTCATTCTTTGCCGAGTAGCATTCCATTTCTGTGTCCTGCTCTATATGCTTAAAATCCGTTCTGCGAAACCGGTAAAAATGACTGGTGATGGAGCGTTCAGGCTTTGGAGACCCTGATGTGAGAATGACGTACGCCGTACCGTATGGCCAAATATTCCATTATATGACAATAGCTGGCAGAAAGTGGCGTTCAGGAGGAGATGCGCCCGTTGATGGCTTGAAGCGATGTCAGTCTCATTGCGTGCCCTGAGGGCAGCTGGGAATTATTGGGGTGACATTTATCGTGACGAAGCGACACAATCCAGCGGCAGTCGTGCATCAGTGCGCCAGTTGGGTCTGTTGGTCCCGATTGGGGGGGGCATGACAGGAAAGAAAGTGTTCAGGCCTGCGGTGATTGATCGTGCATCGTCCTGGACATGTCGTGATCCTGAAAAGAGCAGATCGAGAAATGACAGAGGTGCCTGAAAGCAGTTTGGGGGACGGAATCGTCCATGGTGAGGAGGCGGGCATGTCAGATGAAGCCTGGCGTCTGAGGTTCTGGTCGATCTTTCTGGGGCAGGCGCTCTCTCTGGTGGGGTCGGCGATCACCCAGTTCGTTCTGTTGTGGTGGATTACGGATAAAACGGGCAGTGCGGCGGCGCTGGCCACGGCCGGTATGGCCATGCTGCTTCCGCAGGCAGTGCTTGGCCCCCTGGGAGGCGTGTTTGCTGACCGCCATGACAGACAGATCATCATGATTCTGACCGACCTGGTCAGTGCGCTGTGCGTGCTGCTGCTCATCATGATGTTCGAGTACGCCAATGTCGAGCTTTGGCAGATTTATGTGCTGATGGCTACGAGAAGCGCCATGCAGGCCTTTCAGGGGCCCGCAACCATGGCCAGCGTCGCGACGCTGGTACCCCCCGATTTCGTGCCACGGGCGGCCGGTTTCAATCAGACCGTGCAGGGGCTGTCCATGGTGGGGGCTGCGCCGCTGGGAGCATTGCTGCTGAGCTTCGTGCCGGTCAAGTATGCGCTTGGTGTCGATGTGCTGACCGCAGCCATCGGGATTTCTCCCCTTCTTTTCGTGACTATTCCCCCGGTGATCTCAACCAGCAGCCGGCATGTCCGGATCTGGGCACAGTTTCGGGACGGCATCCAGCGAATCTGGTCGGACCGTTCGCTCAGGGGCCTGTACATGCTGGTGACGATCACCACCATGTTCTTCATGCCTCTCTTCACCATGATTCCCCTGCTGGTCAAGTCGCGCTATCACGGGGGGCCTCCCCAGCTGGCCCTGCTGGAAAGCCTGACGGGGGTTGGCATGATCATTGGCGGGATACTCGTTGCCGTCATTGCCCCCAAAAGGAAGGTACCGTGGGTCCTGGGGGGCATGTCCCTCTCCTGTTTTCTCATCGCCGCCACTGCGTGGCTTCCGCCCGAACTGTTCCTTGTGTGTGGAGCGCTGTGGCTGATTGGGGCATCGGCCTTCATGCTTGCAAACGCCTCCCTGATGGCGGTTCTGCAGACCGTGATTGCCCAGGATTTTCAGGGAAGGGCCATATCCGTTCTGACCACGATGAATGCCGTGGCCGCACCTGTCGGGCTGGCCATTGCCAACCCGTTGGGTGAGTTTCTTGGGGTGAGCTGGCTCTTTTTCGTTTTTGGCCTTTCCGGAGGTTTTGTGATGATCAGCGGCTTTCTGTCTGGATCCGTCAGGCGGCTTGACCTTCATAAAGGCACGACCTGAATTGCATGACGGGATAGGCCCTTCAGGGGCCTCTGCAAAAGTCCTGCGGCACTTTGTCTCCCATGCCCGGGCGATCCAGTGCGTTGCCATTTGCCGCCAATAGTCCCTGCTGTTGCCGCCAAAATGGCGCCTTCTGGCTCATCCCGATCCTGGTTCCCAAGTGCTCGCAGACTTTTTCAGAGACTCCTTTATCCTGTTTATTCCTGTGCAGTTTTGCGGCATGGGTGCCAGCAAAAATGCCGGTTGTTACCTGCCTGTGCATCAAGCATTATGTACGGGTTAAGGGTCTGTTGAACCGATTGCGAATTCGTTGTTGCGTTTGCCGGGCAGCGTGGCCATTTCACTGGCTGTTGGTTTCTTCGGTAGTGTGGTGTGGTTCTCATTGCGTTCCGTAAGCCCAGGGCGCACGATGTGAATTCCAGGTTCCCCTGGGTGGCGTGTAGATGCGCCCGATGGTTCATGATGACCCTGTCATATATTTTCAGGGTCTTCGCGGATCAGTGTGGGTGAGATGGAGGCCGAAATCGGCGTTTGATG
>ERZ772967.859-NODE-859-length-22279-cov-5.089543_pt1 | contig 22279 bp, 17 predicted proteins | sample MGYA00511677_ERZ772967 | MGnify/ENA primary metagenome ERZ772967 (study PRJEB29015, sample SAMEA2737931) | human oral metagenome | biome: human oral; feature: human-associated habitat; material: dental | place: China | collected 2146 ...
AACATTTTCAGCATGTATTATGCGAATCCGAAGAGCGGCGTCTGCAAACAGATTCTCAAGGAAGAAAGCGACACGTATATCGATTCCAACTGGCTCAATGAGCTGATGTTTACGAACAACGGGTTCTTGTACGTGAGCGAGAAGGACGGTTATGCGCATATTTATCAGTATGCGGCAACGGGCGTAGAGCAGCGTCAGGTGACGAAGGGGAACTGGGACGTGACACGGCTTATCGGTATCGACGAAGCAACGAACACGGTCTATTACGAGTCGGCCGAAGAAAGTCCGTTGCGCCGCGCGGTATATAAGGTAGATGCCAAGGGCGTGAAGACGCGCCTGACGAATCAGGAAGGAACGAACAGTGCGTCGTTCAGCGCCAACTTCGTCTATTATGTGAACCGGTACTCCAGCGCCCGCACACCCACTGTCATCACCGTGAACGAGACGAAAACGGGCAAGATGTTGCGGACGCTCGAAGATAATGCGTCGTTGAAAGAAACGCTGCAAGCCACGGCTTATTCGCCGAAAGAGTTTATCACCGTACAGACCGCGTCGGGCTATGAGCTGAACGCGTGGATCGTAAAGCCGGCCGGCTTCGATCCGTCGAAGAAGTATCCGGTGATGATGTTTCAATACAGTGGCCCCAATTCGCAGTCGGTATTAGACCGCTACGAGTTCGGATGGGAGCAGTATCTGGCGGCAAACGGCGTGATCTGCGTCTGTGTCGACGGACGAGGCACCGGAGCACGTGGCGAGACGTTCCGCAAATGCACTTACCTCAAGCTCGGCGAGCTGGAGTCGAGAGACCAGATCGAAGCCGCTCGGGCGCTGGCCAAGTTACCTTATGTGGACGGCAGCCGGATGGCGATCTGGGGCTGGAGCTTCGGCGGATACAATACGCTGATGGCGCTGAGCACCGGCAACGGCACGTTCAAAGCCGGTATTGCCGTTGCGCCGCCTACCGATTGGCGCTACTACGACACGGTCTATACCGAGCGATTCATGCGTACACCGAAAGAAAATGCGAACGGTTACAATGCCACGTCGCCCATCTTGCTGGCCAAAGATTTGCAGGGCAAGCTGCTGCTGATCCACGGCACAGCCGACGATAACGTACACTTCAAGCAGACGATGGACTATGCCGAGGCGCTCGTGCAGGCCGGTAAACAGTTCGACATGCATATTTACCGGGATCGCGACCATGGCATCTACGGCGGCAATACGCGCTACCATCTATACACGAAGATGACGAATTTTGTACTGGAAAATCTCTAATGAGCATCTATCTTCGGAAGCCCGACTGGCTGAAAATACGTTTGCAGGGGAACGAACAGTTCCGCCGAACGAAAGAAATCGTCGAGTCGCACTGTCTCCATACGATCTGTACGAGCGGCAAATGCCCCAATCAGGGCGAATGCTGGAGCCGTGGCACGGCTACGTTTATGATCGGTGGCGATATCTGCACGCGCTCGTGCCGTTTCTGCAACACGTTGACAGGTAAGCCCCGGCCGCTCAATCTGGACGAGCCGGCGCAGGTAGCCGAGAGTATTCGCCTGATGAAGTTGCGGCATGCCGTCGTTACGTCGGTCGATCGGGACGATCTGCCCGATCTCGGTGCCCGGCACTGGGTGCAGACGATCCGGCGTATCAAAGAGCTGAATCCGCAGACGACGCTCGAAGTACTGATCCCCGACTTTCAGGGGCGGACGGAGCTGGTCGATCAGGTGATCGATGCGGCGCCCGAAGTTATCTCGCATAACCTCGAAACGGTGCGCCGTCTCACACCGCAGGTGCGCAGCGCGGCACGTTACGAGGTGAGCCTGTCGGTGCTGAAACGCATTGCCGAGCGCGGACGGTGTGCCAAGACGGGCATCATGGTCGGGCTGGGTGAGACGACGGCCGAGGTGGAGGAGCTGATGGACGATGCCTGCGCTGTGGGAGTATCGGCACTGACGATCGGGCAGTACCTGCAACCCTCGCGCAAGAACCTGCCGGTGACGGAATACGTCACTCCCGCGCAATTCGAAGCTTATCGTGAAACGGCTCTCTCGAAAGGTTTTCGCTCGGTCGAGAGCGCACCGTTGGTGCGTTCGTCGTATCATGCCGAGCGAGTGCTTGAAGAATGAAATTTCTTATTCGCAACAAAGCACCCCTATACATTGTTATATATGCAGCATGGAACAAATTACCCGTATAAAGAACAGCATGGATATCCGTAAGGGCTTGAATAATCAAGCCGTCGGGTTGTTGCCGTTGCTGTTGTTGATGTTTCTGAACAATTTCTATACGTACCTTGTCTCGTTCGTTATCGCAGGGGTGTTCTGTGTGGTTAGCTGTTTTACGTTCTGGGGACTGTTTCGCGGCAGGAAGTATCAGTTTATGCTTTTGCCTACGGCCCTTACGCTGATACTCTATTCGCTCTTCCTGTTCTTACGTCTCGAACCGGTCTTGTATCTCCATTCCCCGCTTATTGCCGAATGGCTGTTAGTTGCCGTCTTGTCGGTGATCGGCTTTTCGAAGCGCCCGATCATCGGCCGAGTACGTAAATCGAACCGTCCGGCGTTGAAGCGCGCTCCGTTGCGTACAGCCTTGAACGAGTTCTTTTTTGTGGCGCAGATTGCCCAGAATATTTATACGTTGCATCTGTTTATCCTTCTGTTCTACATGATTCTGCCCGAGAACTACCAGCATATCTGGGTCGAACGGCTGCTCTACCGTGAGGCTCCCTTGTTTATCGGTCTGGGGATTATCGTCTACGAGCAGATCCGGGTATCGATGATGAAGCACGGTTTGGCGGAAGAGAAATGGTTGCCCGTGCTCGATAAGAAAGGCAAAGTGATCGGACGGATTGCTTATTCGGTCAGCCTCACTTCGCAGGCGCGGCATTATTGTCATCCGGTGGTGCGTATTGCCGTGGTGTATGACGGGATGCTCTACCTCGTCAAACGCGGCTCTGTTCAGCCTGTCTCGCCCGAGGCGCTCGATCATCCGTTTTACGGGCACGTGCTTTTCAAGCAGACGTTCGAGCAGACGGTGCGTGAGTTATTGGGCAACTCGCTGACCAAGGGCGAAGCCAAGCCGCATTTGCTCGTTCGCTATCCGTTCGAGAACGAACGGGTGACGCAACTCGTTTCGTTGTACGTGCTGACGTTGCATTCTGAAGAAGCCTTCGTGAACTATGTAAAAACGGCCGAAGGGAAGCTGTGGACACCCCGTCAGATCGAAGAGAATCTGCAGCAGGGACTGTTCAGCGAATACTTCGAGAAGGAGTATGCCTATCTGCAACATACCGTATTGCTGGCCGAGCAATACACGGCGAAGCGCGAACAGCCGGTCGAGGTATCGGCCGAGACGGAGCCGGTTACCGTTTCGCCAACTCGATAATTTCCATATCGCGGATATCTGCCCCGTTGATGACGAAACGCATCAGCGTGCGCACCGTATGAAAGCCGCTTTTTCCCGCTGCTCCGGGGTTCAGGCATAGACAATTCAAACGTTTGTCGAACATTACTTTGAGGATATGCGAATGTCCGCAGACGAACAGTTGCGGCTTCGTTTCGTAGAGCTCGGCGCGTATGGCCGGCTCATAACGTCCCGGATAGCCGCCGATATGGGTCATCATGACGGACACGTCTTCGACCGTGAAGTGAAGGGTCTTCGGGTACATCTGTCGCACGGGGTAGCCGTCGATGTTGCCGCAGACAGCCCGTAGCGGACGTATTGCCGAGAGTCGCAACGCCACGTCGGCCGAGCCGATATCTCCTGCGTGCCAGATCTCGTCGCACGAAGCGAAGTAGGTGGCGTATTTCTCATCCCACCATCCGTGAGTATCCGAAAGTAATCCGATCGTTTGCATTAAGAGGCGAAAGTATAAAAGTCACTCACAAACAATTTCTACTTCATCGATATGGAGGGTGCTGCCGGGAGCGCCGCTGAAAGTTGCTCCTGCTATGCTCGATGTAAAGACGACTGCCAGATTGTAGATGCCGTTGCGCAGCTTTGCCGCATCGATGGTTTTGCCTTCGCGCGTGATGAAGGGGAGTCTGAAATGCGTCCACTCGTCCGTTTCTTTTTGATCTTCGACGACGGCGGTGCAGATCACGTTCGGATGCGTCAGAATATTCGTGCCGTCGAGGGTTTTTAGTGTCTCGTCCGTTTCATACAGTACGGCATAGAAATGACAGCGGTCGGTGATTGCTGTTTGTGCGGGTTGGCCGTTCTGATAATACGTTGTCCCTGCTTTGTATTTGTAATAGCCTGAAAAATAAAGCGGCCGACGGTAGAACGGCAATCCGAAGCGCGTTGCTTTCAACGGACTGCTGAGCGCGCTCAGAAGATCGAACGTACCGATAAACAGGTTTCCTGCGGCGATCGGCATACCGGCAAGAGCGCCGAAGCTGCCGGTGCTGCGTGTCGTCAGGCGGGCGCATTGTCCGGTGTATCCATTGGCCGACTGAGCGGTGGGATAGTCGTCGGGGGTTTGCGCGTTGCCTGTCATGGCAAACCCGAGGTTTCCGCTGGCCCACTCCATTGAGACGCGTCCGTTTTGCTTCTCGGCAAAGATGCAGAAGCGGCCGTTCTTTTCGGCTACCGTATCTTCGAAATGATACCTTGTTGGCAGTTCGTCGGCCACGAATGCGACGGTATACGTTTTTTTCCACTGCCCGTCTTGCGATGTGACGGTGTATGTTTGAGGCGTAGAGAAGTCGCGGGTCGTACCTCCGGCCGGTTCGATGACGGCACCGTCGGACAAGGTGAACGAGAGCGTTTGACGTGTCAGGTCTGCATTGGCTTCTACGAAGAGCGTGATTTTATCGTTTTCAATGATCGGTTCGCGCTTGAGGAGAGACGCCTCGGCAAGGGTGCATGTCAGGATGTCGGCTTCCGCGTTCGGCAGCTCGTCGCGCAGGCAACCGGTCGATAAGAGTGGGAGGATCAGCAGGAAAAAGAGTCGTTTCATATACTTCTGTGAAGGATGTTGCGTCAAAACATTTTGTTCTGACGCAACATCGCTGTCCCTTGTTTTATATTCGGCTCCAACTTATTTCAGTTGCGCCAGTGCTTCGGTGATGCGACGCATCGCTTCGGTCAGGTTCTCGTCCGAGGTAGCGTATGAGAGACGGATACATTCGGGTGCACCGAACGAGTCGCCGCCTACCGTAGCCACATGGGCTACTTCGAGCAGGTACATCGCCAGATCGGCCGCGTTCTTTACGGTTCGTTCGCCGGCGCTTTTGCCGAAGTAGCTGCTCACATCGGGGAAGATATAAAAAGCCCCTTCGGGTACGGAGAGCTGAACACCGGGAATCTCACGGCAGAGGCGGCAGATCAGATCACGCCGGCGCATAAAGGCTTGTCGCATCTCCTCTACGCAACGCTGATCGCCGGCAAAGGCTTCTTTGGCGGCTTTCTGTGCGATGGAGCTGGCGCCCGACGTGTATTGTCCCTGCAATTTGTTCGTTGCCTTGGCAATCCACAGCGGCGCGGCAATGAATCCGATACGCCAGCCCGTCATGGCGTATGCTTTCGATACGCCGTTGATGATTACAACCCGCTCTTTTATCTCGGGGAACTGTGCGATGCTTGCATGTTTCCCTACATAGTTGATATGTTCGTAGATTTCGTCAGACAGTACGATGATGTTCGGATGTTTGACTAACACCCCGGCGAGCGACTGAAGTTCTTCGCGGCTGTACACACTGCCGGTCGGGTTCGACGGCGAACAAAGCATTAACGCCCGCGTGCGGGGCGTGATCGCCGCTTCGAGCTGTGCCGCCGTGATTTTGAAATCCTGATCGATACCGGCCGGGATGATCACATTCGTGCCTTCGGCAAGTTTTACCATCTCCACGTAGCTCACCCAGTAGGGAGCGGGCACGATCACTTCATCGCCCGGATTGATGATACTTAGCAGCGTATTGCAGACCGACTGTTTGGCTCCGTTCGATACAATGATCTGATCGACCGTATAATCGAGACCGTTTTCGTTTTTCAGTTTGTCGACAATCGCTTTCCGTAAATCCATGTAACCGGGTACGGGTGAATAGAACGAAAAATTCTCGTCGATGGCTTTCTTGGCCGCCGCCTTGATATGATCGGGCGTAAAGAAGTCCGGTTCGCCCACGCTCAGGTTAATGATGTCTACGCCCTGCGCTTTCAGTTCGCTACTTTTTTGTGACATGGCCAGCGTTGCCGATGTTGAAAGGCTGGCCAAACGTGCTGATACCTGTTCCATATTATTTAGATGTTTTTCAATAGAGTGATTGTGTTATTTGATGTTTTGCAACTGGTGTCCCATGCGCTCTTTTTTGGTGCGCATGTAAAACTCGTTATGCTCGTTGGGCGGCACTTCGATCGGGATGTTCTCGACGACTTCCAGTCCGTAAGCTTCCAACCCGACGCGTTTGACGGGGTTGTTCGTCATCAGGCGCATCTTCGTCACGCCGATCTGACGCAGTATTTGCGCTCCCACACCATAGTCGCGTTCATCAGCCTGATGGCAAAGTTTCAAGTTGGCTTCGACCGTGTCCATGCCCTCTTCCTGCAGCTTATATGCGTGAATCTTGTCCATCAGTCCGATACCGCGCCCTTCCTGATTAAGGTAGAGCACCACGCCTTTACCTTCCTGCTCGATGAGGCGCATAGCCTTGTGCAGTTGTTCGCCGCAATCGCATCGCATCGAACCGAAGATATCGCCTGTCATGCACGACGAGTGGACGCGGACGAGCACCGCCTCGTCTGCGTTCAGTTCGCCTTTGATCAGTACCACATGTTCCGCCCCGTTGCTTTTCTGGCGGAAAGGAATGATGCGGAAACGTCCGTGCTCGGTTGGCAGGTCGGCCTCGACCCCCTTCTCTACGAGCGATTCTGTTCTGAGGCGGTAGGCAATCAGGTCGCGTATGGTGATGATCTTGATGCCGAATTTTTTCGAGACTTCGATCAGTTGCGGCATGCGCGCCATCGTTCCGTCTTCGTTCAGGATTTCGATCAGCGCCCCGGCCGGATACAGCCCGGCCAGTCGTGCCATATCGACCGTGGCCTCGGTATGTCCTGCGCGGCGCAGTACGCCGCGCGAGCGGGCGCGCAACGGATTGATGTGTCCCGGTCGTCCCAGGTCGGACGGCTTCGTGGCCGGGTCGGCAAGCGCTAAAATCGTCTGCGCCCGGTCATAGATCGAGACGCCCGTCGTACATCCGCCTCCCAGCTTGTCTACGGTCACGGTAAACGGCGTCTCAAGCATGGAGGTATTATGAATCACCTGCATGTTCAGCTCCAATTCTTCGCACCGTTCTTCCGTAATCGGTGCACAGAGTACGCCCCGACCGTTCGTCAGCATAAAATTGACCTTTTCCGGAGTGATCTTTTCTGCGGCGATAATGAAATCTCCTTCGTTTTCGCGATCTTCGTCATCGACGACGATCAGAAATTTTCCCTCACGAAAATCTTCAATTGCTTCTTCAATCGTGTTCATTCGGTTCATATGTCTCGTTTTTTAGAATATTCAACAGTTCATTACTTACCTGGGTCATCGTTCGTATGTCGTGCAACAGCAGTTTGCGACGATAAGTGGCCAGCAGATATATTGGCAGGCCGATGGGAAAAAGCCAACCCAATATTTTCCCCACCGTCCGGCTTATCCGGAAATGAATAGGATAGTATCCGTTGAGAATCGGGTAATCCATCAGTTTGTTCAGCACCAGATGGCGATCGGAATTACTTCCTTCGGTTACCAGTTCTTCCAGCTGTACGGAGATCCGTTCGGCTTCCGGGTCTCTGCCTCCCTGCTCCCAGAAACGAAAATAAGGCATCCATTGTCCGGACGTTTTCAGGTAGGTTTCGCATTGTTCTTTCAAGCGCTCAATTTGTGCTCCCCATATTGCATTGTCGACATGAAACATGATGACTTCTTTCTTTTCGATCTTACGTGTTGCGCGTTTGCCGATCAGTTTTTTCAGCCCTTCGACATACGTGTCGGCATTGAGGATAACCGAGTCGTTCGAGGCTTTGTAGGTAAGGAACACCCCGAGCGGAAGCAGTACGGCCGAGCTTAGCCACATGCCTTGCCACGGTTGCCACATGCCGTTGCTGGCCATCTTCAGGCCGATGTTGTTGATGACATAGTAAAAGATAAACAGGAAGATGGAAATCACGACCGGCATGCCTAATCCGCCCTTGCGGATGATAGCACCTAACGGTGCACCGATAAAGAAGAAGATCAGGCAGGCGAACGAGAGTGTAAACTTCTGGTGCATCTCCGTGTGATGACGACGCATCTCTTTCTCGTCGCCGGATAATACGGCCGCTTTGAAGTCATAGTCTGACTTTGTCGTTTCGATCGCATTTTTGGCTTGTCTAAGCAACATGACTTGTCTGCCCGGCGGTAATTCCCGGCACAGACGGTCGAAGTCCGGAATTTCTTCCGTGTGCACGGTGTCTTCCTCTTTTGCTCCTTCCAACTCTTTCCGGTATGACTGCTGATAGATTGCTCTCGCATTCATTTGCTTGATACTGTCCAAGTGAGCTGTCATCGAATCGATGGAGGATTGCAGATCAGCCAGGTTTTTACCGATGTATCGGTCTTGCAGGATCGATTCGTCGGCACGATGAAAATCCGAATCGAATCGGATCAGCATCTCCCGCACCTTGAACGACTCCTTCATATAGGGTATTGCTTCACTGCTTCCAATGCCGTCTTTGTTGAAGTTCTTGAACATCTTGCCCTCGAACAGATAAAGCACCAGAAACTGCTTGTCGGCCGAAATCTTCATCCGTCCCGAATCGGCCACAATCACCTGTGCATTGTTAAAACCTTCGGAATAATCATAGATCATCAGGTGGTTCAGTCGCCCGTCTTTGTCTTTTCTCTTGACATAGAGGTTGTAACCTTCGATTTGATTGGAGAAGGTGCTTTCGGGGATTTGCAGTTCGGGCGATTTGGCCCTGATGGAGCCCAGGAGGGTCCACATTTTTACTTGTGAGAGAGGGATGATGTTGTTCTGGAAAAAGAAGGCGCCCACGGCAACGAACGATAGGAGTATGATAAACGGGCGCATGATGCGAGGCAAAGAAATTCCGGCTGACTTCATGGCCAACAGTTCAAGCTGTTCTCCTAAGTTCCCGAATGTCATCAGGGAAGCCAGCAAAATGGCCAAAGGCAATGCCATCGGTACAAGGGAAAGGGCTGCGTAGAAAAACATCTCGAGAAGAACACTGATCTCAAGACCTTTGCCTACCATCTCATCTACGTATTTCCAGAGAAACTGCATCAGGACAATAAACATGCAAATGCCGAAAGTCATCAAGAATATCGGCATGAATTTTTTTAACAAAAAGAGATACAATCGTTTAATCCCCATAATGTCCTTTCAAATCAACTGCAAAAGTAGTGTAAAAAGAGATAATATATCACCTCTTGATGTGAAACAACATTAAATTCCTAACGTCCGTTTGAGTACTTCCACCTGCGAATCCCACAGATCAATGGCATCCGTCTTTTCGTTCGGCTCTGCAAAATCGGTAATCTCAAGCGCCGTAGATCCGGTAAGCTCGATCGTATGGATGATAAATTCGAAGTAGGCATTCTCATCTTCCTCTTCAAGCCATCGATAGCGAACGCTGACTTCGGGTTTGATTTCGATGATTTCGGCTTGTTCCTGCATTTTTTTCCATGTGAATGTGTAGATGTTCCCTCTGATATCTACCGTATCGGCAAACCAGGAAGATAGTCCGAGGGCTGTTGTTAGATGGTTCCACAGGCTACGATTCGAAACTTTGTCGAAAATGTATTCGATATGAAATTTTTCCTTTTTCATCCTGTCTTTGTTACTGTTCGGTTTTTTTGTGCTGCGCAAGATACAAAAAGGATAAGACATTACAAAAAAGAAGCGATGAAAAAACGAGTCGATATTTTATTTTATTGATTATTAGTTTGTTTTAGTTGTTTTGAAAAGTAAAGCAATAAATTTGTGCTTTTTTTCTTGGTAAAAAGGCTGATTTATTGTATATTTGCACCCGGCTAAAGTAAAAAGGGGATGGGGGCGAGTAGTCCCCATCTTTCTATTATAGAGATGATTGAAGCGAAAATGGTGGCCGGTTTGGCCGAGGCGTATTTGGCAGATTCGGAGTGTTATCTGGTTGATGTAACCGTTGCTCCGGATAATCTTATCGTGGTGGAAATCGATCACGATCAGGCTGTCGGTATAGAGGATTGTGTGGCGCTAAGCCGTTATATTGAAGCGGGTCTGGACAGAGATGTTGAAGATTATGAGTTGGAAGTGACCTCGACCGGACTGACGTCACCTTTTAAGACACTTCGTCAGTATTTGAAAAATATAGGGAATGAGGTTGAGGTGTTGTTGAAGAGCGGTGAAAAGCTGTCCGGGTGCTTGAAGTCGGCTGATGACACAGGGTTTGTCGTTACGGTCGGCCGGCCGGTGAAACCGGAGGGCGCCAAACGCAAAGTAACGGTTTGTACGGATGAGAGCTACCTTTATGACGAGATAAAATATACGAAAAATATAATCAGATTCAAATAGGAAATTTTATGGCGAGAAGACAAGAAACAGTCAGTATGATTGATACGTTGCAGGAATTTAAGGAGTTGAAGAGCATAGATAAAGATACGATGATCAACGTGCTGGAAGAATCATTCCGCAATGTGATCGCCAAGATGTTCGGGACGGATGAAAACTACGATGTGATCATCAATCCGGAAAAAGGTGATTTTGAAATCTGGCGAAACCGGATGGTCGTGGAAGACGGTCATGTGGAAGACCCGAATCTGGAAGTTGCATTAAGTGAAGCGCAAAAGATCGATGCCGACTGTGAAGTGGGCGAAGAAGTGACGGACGAAGTACATTTTGCGGACTTCGGACGTCGTGCCATTTTGAATTTACGCCAGACGCTTTCTTCGAAAATCTTGGAGTTGCAAAAAGATAATTTGTACGCCAAATATAGAGATTTGATCGGCTCGATCGTAACGGCCGATGTTTATCAGGTCTGGAAAAAAGAAGTTTTGCTGTTGGATGACGAAGGGAATGAATTGTTGTTGGCTAAGGCAGAGCAGATTCCAAGCGATTTTTATCGCAAGGGAGAATCGGTGCGCGCCATTGTGCAGCGGGTAGAGAATGATAATAACAATACGAAGATTTATCTCTCACGAACGGATAAAGTCTTCTTACAACGTCTCTTTGAGCTTGAAGTGCCTGAAATCAACGATGGTCTTATCACCATCAAAGCCATTGCACGTATTCCGGGCGAGCGGGCCAAAATTGCCGTTGAATCGTATGACGAACGGATAGACCCTGTCGGAGCGTGCGTCGGGATGAAAGGATCGCGCATCCGCGGAATCGTGCGGGAACTTCGAAACGAGAATATCGATGTGATCAACTATACGAGTAACACGTCGTTGTTTATTCAGCGCGCTTTGAGCCCGGCCAAGATATCGTCGATCCGTGTGGATGAGGAAGAGCATAAGGCGGAAGTTTTTTTGCGTCCCGAAGAAGTTTCCCTCGCCATCGGTAAAAACGGATTGAATATCAAGTTAGCCAGTATGTTGACGGACTATACGATCGACGTGTTCCGCGATATCGATGCCGCTGACGAAGAAGATATTTATCTGGACGAATTTGCTGATGAGGTCGATATGTGGGTGATTGATACGCTGAAGAATATCGGTTGTAATACGGCTAAGGCCGTACTCGCACTGTCGCGTGAAGAGATTATGGAACGTGCCGATTTGGAAGAGCAAACGGTCGATGAAGTATTGAGTATTCTGTCAGCCGAATTTGAAGACGAAGAAGAGGAACCGTTCGAGCCGGATTTTGAGCCTTTCGAAGAGGAGGAGCCGTATGCTCCGGAAGACGTACCGGAGTTCCTGCCGAAGGAGCAGGACACGGAAAGTGAAGAAGAACAAGAAGAGAAGGAATAACATACGAGATCCATACAAGAAGAAATATATGCCTGTTAAATTAAACAAAGTACTCAAAGACTTGAATGTCGGTCTTCAGACGGTGGTCGATTTCCTGCACGGAAAAGGATGTGAAATTGATAACAATCCCAATGTTCGGATTCAGGATGATCAGTATGCATTGCTGGTTAAAGAATTCGGAAAGAACCTGTCGGAGGCCGAACGTCGCCGTCTGCTTGAAAAAACGGCTCCGAAAGCGTCGGTAAAGGAAGCTCTCCCAAAGGGTAAAGAAAAGGAAGAAAAACCGAAAAAAACGCCGGAGGTGATTAAAACGGAGGTTCCTGACGAGATCAAACCTAAGTTTGTTACGAAGGGTAAGATTGACCTTGCGGGTGTCGGTAAACCGAAGAAAGAGGGTACGAAGCGGACAAAAAAAGAGGCGAAAAAGGAAAAAAACGTGTCTTTTGCTACTCCTGCAGAAGAAGTAGAAGAGGCGAACAAGATCGAAAAAGTACAGCAACCGGAATCGACACAAGCTCCGGAGTCGAAAGTCATACCACCGCCCGCACCGCCTGTCGAAGCGCAAGAGGTGCAGACGTCGGAACGTCCTGTCGCAGGAGGATCTGTGGCAAACAAAAAGGAAGAGCCGGCAGGAATGACTGAAGCTGAAGAGAAAACGGTCGAAACGTTGTCGGAGCAATCACCGGAAAGCAAGTCGGTTCCGAGGCCGGAGGAGGAAATCTTCCGCTTGGGACAGCCGAAATTGGAGTCGGCGATTAAAGTAACGGGCAAAATAGATTTGTCGTCCATCAACCAGTCGATGCGTCCTAAGAAAAAGAGCAAAGAAGAGCGTAGAAAAGAGCGCGAAGAGAAACGCAAACAGCAGACGCCGGCGGACCATAAGCAGAAATCCGGAGCCGGCAATGTAAGTTCGACAGCCCCTGTGGCATCGACCGGTGAGGGCGGAAAAAAGAAGCGTAAACGGATCAAGAAAGATAAGATCGATATCAATGCGACGGTGGGTACGAACAGTCGTCGCGATGATCGCGGGCGCAGTCATGATCACGGAGGAAAACGTTTGAAGAAGCCGGTTCGTACCGAGATCAGTGAGGAAGACGTACAGAAGCAGGTGAAGGAAACGCTGGCCCGCCTCACAAGCAAAGGCGGAAAGAGCAAAGGGGCCAAATATCGTCGTGAGAAACGCGATGCCGTAGCACACCGTGAACAGGAATTGCAGCTTGAGGAAGCCAAGGAGAGCCGTGTTTTAAAACTGACCGAGTTTGTGACGGCTAATGATCTGGCAAACATGATGGATATCTCTGTCGCGGAAGTGATCTCCACTTGTATGAGCATTGGCATGATGGTGTCGATTAATCAGCGTCTCGACGCCGAGACGATTAACATCGTGGCAGAGGAGTTCGGTTTCAAGACGGAATATGTAAGTGCCGAAGTGTCCGAAGCGATTAAAGAAGAGGAAGATAATCCGGAAGATTGGGGGGCACGTCCGCCGATTGTGACAGTGATGGGGCACGTGGATCACGGAAAAACATCTTTGCTTGACAATATCCGGAATGCCAATGTGATTGCCGGTGAAGCAGGCGGAATTACACAGCATATCGGTGCATACAATGTGACGTTGTCCGATGGCCGACATATCACATTCTTAGATACTCCCGGTCACGAAGCCTTTACGGCCATGCGTGCTCGCGGTGCCAAGGTGACGGATATTGCGATCATCATTGTGGCGGCAGACGATAGCGTCATGCCACAGACGGTCGAGGCGATCCATCACGCTTCTGCGGCAGGAGTGCCGATCGTTTTTGCCATTAACAAGATTGATAAGCCCGGAGCAAATCCGGACAAAATCAAAGAAGAACTTTCACAGATGAATTATCTGGTGGAAGACTGGGGCGGGAAGTATCAAAGTCAGGAAATCTCGGCCAAAAAGGGGATAGGTGTACCGGAATTGCTTGAAAAAGTATTGCTCGAAGCCGACTTGCTCGAACTGAAAGCCAACCCAAAGAAGCGTGCAACGGCTTCCGTCATCGAATCGTCGCTTGATAAGGGACGTGGTTATATGGCGACGGTGTTAGTGAGCAACGGAACGTTACGGCAGGGGGATGTCATATTGGCCGGTACGCACTACGGGCGTCTTAAGGCGATGTTTAACGAACGCAATCAGCGTGTCGAAAGCGCAGGGCCGTCGGAGCCGGTGTTGATTCTCGGATTGGACGGTGCGCCTCAGGCCGGCGATACCCTGAATGTTCTTGAAACGGAACAGGAAGCACGTGAGATTGCCGGTCGTCGCGAACAATTGCAGCGCGAGTTGGGGCTGCGTACGCAGAAACGTTTCGGGCTCGAAGAGTTGGGACGCCGTCGCGCACTTGGCGACTTCCATGAGCTCAACCTCATTGTCAAGGGCGATGTGGACGGTTCGGTCGAAGCCTTGTCTGACTCTTTGATCAATCTTTCGACGGAAGAAATTCGGGTCAATGTGATTCATAAAGCCGTTGGTCAGATTTCGGAATCGGATGTGGAATTGTCGGTTTCGTCAGATGCCATCATCATCGGTTTCCAGGTGCGTCCGGCGGCATCGGCACGTAAACTGGCCGACAAAGAAGGCGTGGAGATTCGTTTGTACTCGATTATCTACGATGCGATCGAAGAAGTGAAATCTGCGATGGAAGGTATGCTTTCGCCGGAGATCAAGGAAGAAATCTGTGGGAATGTGGAAGTACAGCAGGTCTTCAATATCTCAAAGGTGGGTACGGTGGCCGGCTGTATCGTGAAAGAAGGCAAGATCAAACGTACGAACAAAGTACGTGTCATTCGTGACGGTATTGTGATTCATACGGGTGAGCTTAGCTCGCTGAAACGTTTCAAAGACGAGGTGAAGGAGGTCGTGACCGGACAGGAATGCGGTATTTTTGTCAATAATTACAACGATGTTCAGGTGGGCGATATGATTGAACCGTTCGATGAGATTGAAATAAAGAAAACATTATAATGCTTTTGGCGGATGAATTGGTTGGATATTGTCATTATCTGCCTTGTCGGAGCCGGTTCTCTGAAAGGGTGGATTGACGGATTTATCCGTCAGATGGTAGCATTACTTGCATTGCTTGCAGCCGTCTACCTGTGTGCAAAGGTAGCCGTGTTCATCCGCGAATATATTTTACAGACCGGTTGGTTTCCGGAAAATACGGTGACTGTCGTTAGCTATGTGATCGCATTCGTGTGCATTCTTACGGTGGTTACGCTGGTCGGAGGCTGGGTACATAAGGTCATGGATGCGACGCCCCTGAGCTTTGTCAACCATTTGCTTGGCGCTATCTTTGGAGCTGTTGTCGCTCTGTTTATCGTTAGTCTGACACTGAATCTGTTGGAAGGCGTAGACCGCCGTTCCGTGATTCTCACACAACAAACGAAGATAGAATCCCGTTTATATGATTGTGTAAAAGAAGCCGTTCCGGCGATTTATCCGGCCGATTTATTTGTAAGGATGAAGAATTAACATGGATACAACTAAAAAAAATACAGTCCCGATCTTGGACGAAATAACCGGTAGCGAATATAAATACGGTTTTACGACAGAGATCGAGACCGACATACTGCATCGCGGATTAGACGAGGAAGTGGTGCGCATGATTTCCGCCAAAAAAGAAGAGCCGGAATGGCTGCTTGATTTCCGCCTCAAGGCGTTGCATCACTGGCAGACGCTGGAGATGCCTGCATGGGCACATCTGAAGATTCCGCCGATCGACTATCAGGATATTATTTATTATGCAGCGCCGAAGGCCAAAGCAGGGTCGAAGAGCCTCGATGAGGTTGATCCTGAGCTGTTAAAGACGTTCGACAAACTCGGCATCCCCCTTCATGAGCAGAAGGTCCTGAGTGGGATGGCGGTCGATGCCGTGATGGACAGCGTCTCGGTGAAAACGACGTTTAAAGAAACGTTGGCTGAGAAAGGCATCATCTTCTGTTCATTCAGCGAAGCGGTAAAGCATCATCCGGATTTGGTCAAGCAATATATGGGAAGTGTCGTGGGTTATCGCGACAACTTCTTTGCGGCACTGAACTCCGCCGTCTTTTCCGACGGATCGTTCGTGTATATCCCCAAAGGCGTGCGCTGCCCGATGGAGTTGAGCACGTATTTTCGAATCAATGCCGCTAACACGGGGCAGTTTGAACGAACCCTGATCGTAGCCGATGACGAGTCGTATGTCAGTTACCTTGAAGGATGTACCGCACCGATGCGTGACGAGAACCAGCTGCATGCAGCCATTGTGGAGATCGTTGCTCACAGACGTGCCGAAGTAAAATATTCGACGGTGCAGAACTGGTATCCGGGCGATAAGAACGGCAACGGTGGGATTTATAATTTCGTGACTAAGCGGGGCATCTGCAAAGGTGAAGGCAGTAAAATCTCGTGGACGCAGGTAGAAACGGGTTCGGCCATTACGTGGAAATATCCGTCGTGTATTCTGGCCGGCGATTACTCGGTGGGAGAGTTTTATTCCGTTGCGGTGACGAATAATCACCAACAGGCCGACACGGGTACGAAGATGATCCACTTGGGGCGAAACACCCGCAGCACGATCGTATCGAAAGGAATCTCGGCCGGTCACAGTCAGAACAGTTACCGGGGTATGGTGAAAGTCGCCGCTCGTGCCGAGGGAGCACGTAATCACAGTCAGTGCGACAGCTTGTTACTCAGCTCTACCTGTGGCGCGCATACGTATCCTTATGTCGATATCCAAAATAAAACGGCTGTTGTAGAGCATGAAGCAACGACTTCGAAAGTCAATGAAGAACAGCTATTCTATTGTAACCAGCGTGGTATCGATACCGAGAAAGCCGTAAGCTTAATTGTCGGCGGATATGCTCGTGAGGTGATGAACAAGCTGCCGATGGAGTTTGCGGTAGAAGCGCAAAAGTTGTTGGCGATCTCGTTGGAAGGAAGTGTGGGATGACACCTTCGCTGCGTATATTTCTGTTGTGGCTCGCCCTGCTACCCGCGTGTATCATACAGGCACAGTCGGACAAAAGCCGATGGGCAATTCACTGCACGACGAATATATTGGCGTCTCCCGTGCCCGCGAGGCATTCGGCAAGTATACCGAACAACGGAGACCTCGGGGGCTTTTCGGTCATGGGAGAATATTATTTTGCCGAAAAGTGGGCGGCCGAGCTTGGTTATTTTCTGACCAAGGTCAATTATAACCGTCAGGTGCGTACGATGGAAGGCTTGCAGTGTGGGGTAAAGCGTTATTTCCTCAACGAGCGTGTTTTTTTCCAGCCTTACCTTTCGGCCAGAGGTCAAGTCAATGGGCGAAGACGGATCGATCAGGTCGGAGAGCGCATGAACGATTCCTACATAACCGAGCATCGCTATCGGAATCCGCTGATCTCGTTTGCGCCGGGTATCGGAGCGGATATCTATCTGTTTTCCTCCGTTGCTTTGACGATTCGGTATGATTTCATGATGGGAATAGATTCACGCACAACAATTGAAAGCCGGACACAAGACAACCCTTCTTTTTACTATCACGACAAGGGGATGTATCATCAATTGGGGCTGGGAGTAAAAGTAACGTTTCCGTTCCGTTTTTCGGAACGGGACGGGGAAAGTTTGTTATATTTATTACTAAAGTTTCCCACCCCCTTAAAACACTGGCTTTTCTCATTTACCTTTGCCTTTCGTCCCCCATATCCATTGAGTTTTAACACATGGCTAATAGAAGTTATGCAGTCTGTCCATATACTTCATCCCATTTTTCCAATGCTTCAGCCATTACAAGGATTTTGCTCATCTCTTTGTCGTTGCCGCAGATCGTAGTCATAAGGTGTTGGGGCGTCAACCCAAGTGTTTCTCCTAAAACACGAAGAATGCGTTCGATACAGGCAAGCACTCGCTTCCATAACGTGAGTGCCATGAGATCGCCCTCCATATCGGAAAAGAGTTCCCCCATGGTTTGATATTCTGTGAACCTCTTTTCCAAAGCCATGACGGTATACGTAAGGTAACACAGCGTTGCATCGGCTATCTGACCATTGAAGTCGCAACCTTGATAACCTCCTAATCCGAGATACTGCTTAGTCTCCTTGTTCATCACCTCTATGTTCCATCGTATCTGATACACTTCAAAGGCTTTTACGAAAGACATCGTAGTATCCGTGGTGAGCAAGACGTTCCATGCGGAGTTTCTACCATACTTGATGAGGAAGATTCTAACTGGTATATCTCCTAAGTTGCCGTTGAGCTGAATATACCGACATCTATACTTACGACAACTCTTTCCTCGTTCGCGTTCATAGGCGGCAATGAGTTCTGCAACATTTTTCTTCCTGCCTGATACAGTGTATTTCGTCTTTCCCATTTTTGCAAGTCCGACAAAGTGCATCGCACCTTTACCTATGCTTCTAACACACGCCATAAGTTGCTCGCAAGTGAACCAACTATCGGTAATCACATACTTCGCATGTAACCCAATCTTCCATCCACGGCGAAGCATGTCCATGGCAACTTCCATCTTAGACATCTTACACTCTTGAAAGCGCTTATAATCGGGGCTACCATTATTCCTCTTGGTATGATATGCCTTTCTACGTTGCTGTCTTGTCAGCCCGCAGTCGCCTTGCTTCCCCTTTTCTTGATGCAGTGAAAAATCAAAGGGTATGGTTGTCTTGCCGTCAAAGAAGGCACAAAGTAACAGCTTGTAGCCCAATACGCATCTGCCTTTCACATGATCGAAAACACGACTGATACCCTCCATCCTCACGCCACTCTTCTCAAGCACGGTGTCGTCTATGATGAAACATGTCGTGGTGTCGGATTGAGGAGCTTCGCCATACTTACGCAATAGGCACATATAACGCAGGGCAAAGTGGTTCATCAAGCGTCTCCAATCCATCTGCGGGCGAATCATCATGCGATAGAAACAGTTCTTGCCATGATTTGAAAGCTCATATATCTTATGCTTGCATATACTGTGGATGCTCTTACCAACAATGCGGAAGAGGCAAAGAGAAAGGATCAACTCCGAAGCGGAAACTCCGTCCTGTTTCTCCAATGACAGACGAGATAACAGGTGACCGATGCCAAACTTGCCAAAAAGATGAAACAAATCATCACTCATTCGGTTTTTAACACTCAAAAGTTTGGACAACTCGCTTATTTTCTCTATTTTTGCTTCCATAACAGTTTTGTTGTCTTGTCTTTAAAATCAGTTCTTTAGCGATTACTAATTTACAAAGAAAATTCGACAAACTGTTATTTTCCTATCTATTTATTAGGGTGGGAAACTTTAGTTCTTCTTATTGCAGGATTCGTGATTTGGTTACTATCCACGGTATTGACATTCGTGTCTCCTTTTTTCGGCATTATCGGTCTCTTGAACTTTGTAATCCTTATTTTTGCCATTATCGGGATTATCAATGCCGCTAAAGGTGAAATGAAAGAGCTTCCGTTGGTCGGTAAATTCAGGATCATTAAGTAAACATATTTCATCACTACAAAGAAAAGGGCTGTCTCGGGAAATACGAATCTTCGGGACAGCTTTTTTTTGAGTTATAAAGACTCTTTTTTATCGTCAATTGTTAATTGTTCGTCGTCTTTTAGATAAGCACCTTCGATCATCAACAAACGGCTCTTTAATATCTCTTCCCGGCTTTGACGGATACGGAGTGTCATCTCGCAATTTGTTTCGAATGTTTGTGAAACGATCGCAGGTTGCATATCTTTCACCACCCGCATGATATCCTTCAAAGAAGGATATTCGAATACCACAGTACATTCCGCATCTACCGTACGCTCTTCTACTTCGGCGGCAGCAATCGCTTCGGCAGCGGCCGAACGATAAGCAACTATCAGGCCGCTTGTGCCAAGTTTGATGCCCCCAAAATAGCGCACGACGATCACGAGGATATCCGTCAGTCCTTTCGAATTGATCTGTCCGAGTATCGGTTTGCCGGCTGTCGATGAAGGCTCTCCGTCGTCGTTGGATCGAAAGGTGGTTCGATCGGCACCCAACATATAAGCCCAGCAGACATGACGCGCATCATAATATTTCTTTCGGCAGGCCTCCACCTGCAACTTAGCCTCTTCGGGGGTACGCACAGGGATGGCGAACGATAAAAAACGGCTGCGTTTCTCCGTATAATAGCCTTCGCTTGTGGCACGAATAGTTTTGTATAGATCGGACATCGGTTGCGGTTATCCTTCTCGTTGTTTTTTTTGTCAGCAGGTCAGTCCGGAATGTGCATCTGCTGTTCTTCCGAATAGGCGCGGAAGTCTTTCATGATTTCTTCGATCTCTTCGATAAAACGCGAATCTTTCACCTTGTCTTTAACATTTTCGTAATAAGTTTCGATGGCAGGAAGTGCACAAATATCCTGACCGCGCAACAGAAAGTAGGGCTCGTCCTTCTCGTTGCATTGCTTGATCATCTGTATCGGATTCTTCATCTTTTTATTTCATATTATTATTGTCAGATAGTTCTTCTTTTAAAAACGGTGCTGTAAAACTCTTTGTCCGCGCTTTTACCAACGCTTCCGGTGTTCCGGTAAACAGTATCTGTCCGCCTTGTTTTCCGCCGTCAGGGCCCATGTCGATTAAATAGTCGGCACATTTGATGATGTCCAGATTATGCTCGATCACGATGATCGTGTTTCCTTTGTCGACAAGTTTGTTCAGCACGTCCAGAAGTACGCGGATATCTTCAAAATGCAATCCTGTAGTCGGTTCGTCCAGAATATAGAGTGTACGTCCCGTATCGCGCTTTGACAGTTCGGCCGCAAGTTTCACCCGTTGACTTTCCCCTCCCGATAAGGTTGTCGAAGGTTGTCCCAGCTTGATGTATCCCAGTCCCACATCTTGCAGCACCTTGATTTTATTGAGAATAGAAGGTATGTTTTCAAAAAACTCGACAGCCATGTTGATGGTCATATCCAGCACGTCTGCGATGGATTTGCCGCGATAGCGTACTTCCAGCGTCTCACGATTATAACGTTTGCCGTGGCAATCTTCGCAAGGAGCCAATACGTCGGGCAAGAAGTTCATTTCAATCGTTTTATATCCGTTCCCTTTGCAAGTCTCGCATCGCCCTCCCGACACGTTGAACGAGAAACGTCCGGGTTTATACCCGCGTATCTTCGCCTCGGGCAGTTCGACAAACAGGTTACGAATATCCGAAAACACTCCGGTATACGTAGCCGGATTACTGCGAGGAGATCGTCCTATCGGCGACTGATCCACATCCACCACCTTATCGATATGTTCCAATCCTTCGACTGACTGATAGCTGAGAGGCGAGCGGTGCGAACGGTAGAAATGTCTGCTCAGGATCGGTTGCAAGGTCGCATTGATCAGGGTTGATTTTCCACTTCCCGAAACGCCGGTGACGCAAATCAGCGTACCTAGCGGGAACGAGACATCGACCTTCTTCAGGTTATTCCCTGTAGCTCCTTTTAACACAAGCCAATGGCCGTTCCCTTTACGGCGAACGGCCGGTACATCGATCGATCTTTTTCCGTTCAAGTATGAAGACGTCAGCGTGTCGGTTGCGATCATTTCTTGCGGAGTACCGGCAAAGACGACTTCGCCGCCCAGACGACCGGCCTTAGGCCCCATATCAACTACGTAATCGGCATTCAACATCATGTCTTTGTCATGTTCCACGACAATCACAGAGTTACCCATGTCACGCAATTCCTTGAGTGAGTCAATGAGCCGTTTGTTATCTCGCTGATGTAGTCCGATGCTCGGTTCGTCGAGGATATACAGCACATTGACTAATCGGCTGCCGATCTGCGTAGCCAGTCGGATACGCTGACTCTCTCCCCCTGATAGGCTATTGGACTTGCGATTGAGGGTAAGGTAGCCCAAACCAACGTCCAATAGGTAGTGGAGGCGGTTGTGTATTTCCCTTAAGAGGCGCTCGGCGACCTTTTGTTCGTAGGTATTGAGTGATAGGTTATCAAAGAAAACCACCAAATCGGAGATAGGCATAGAGACCAAGTCAGAAATAGACTTTCCTCCTACCCGTACATAGTTGGCTTCAGGTCGGAGTCGCTTACCCCCACAGGCATAGCAGGTAGTTTTACCACGGTAGCGAGCAAGCATCACTCGGTTTTGTATCTTATAGTTTTTTTCTTCCAACTCCTTGAAGAAAGCGGTAAGTCCTGTAAAGTACTCATTGCCGTCCCATACAAGCTGCTTTTGGGCTTCGGTGAGTTCATACCAAGGGCGGTGGATAGGGAAGTCAAACTTGTAGGCATTGTTCACCAACTGATCTCTGAACCACGACATCGTCTCCCCACGCCAAGGATAAATAGCATTATCATATACAGAAAGGGAGGTGTTGGGTACAA
>ERZ772967.862-NODE-862-length-22236-cov-4.256887_pt1 | contig 22236 bp, 18 predicted proteins | sample MGYA00511677_ERZ772967 | MGnify/ENA primary metagenome ERZ772967 (study PRJEB29015, sample SAMEA2737931) | human oral metagenome | biome: human oral; feature: human-associated habitat; material: dental | place: China | collected 2146 ...
TAGTTCGGAGAATCGAACTGTCCGAAGGCGATACGTCCGTCCCGATGCAACGCGGCGTATATGTGGTGACACTCAAAGACGGCACGGTGCATAAGGTGATCGTGAAATAACGTTTTTTAGAGATCGCAAGTTTTATCGTTGGAAATCCCCTTGTGCGGCATGTCCGTACGGGGGATTTCCCTTTTATTTGCCTCCACACGGCATATCGGCATCGGGTGGGAAATCTCCGTTGCGGAATGTGGGTGGATGGGAAAAGTGATAAAATTAACTATCTTTGTCGTCCGGTCAGGAGAATCAATCCGTTTTTACATCTCCGGATTTCTGTTGAACGGGCAAACAGTATCAATAATTTAAATAGATCATTTTATGAAAAGAACAATGTTAGCGCTGCTGTCGCTTTGTTTTGTATGGACAGCTATGGCGCAGAGCGGGATTTATGACATCACCGTCAAGGATGCCGAAGGGAAAGAGGTCTTGCTGAAAGAGTACGAGGGTAAGACGCTGCTGATTGTAAATACGGCGACAGGGTGTGGTTTTACGCCTCAATACGAAGCCTTGGAAAAGCTTTATGAGCAATACAGGGAACAAGGCTTTGTTGTCCTCGACTTTCCCTGCAACCAGTTTGGCGAGCAGGCACCGGGTACGATAGAAGAGATTAAGGACTTCTGCACCCTGAAGTACGGAACGAAGTTTCCATTGTTTGAGAAAATCGAGGTGAACGGCGAGAACGAATCGCCGCTCTATACGTATCTGAAGAGCCAAAAAGGCTTCGAAGGTTTTACCGGTGAACGAGCCGATGCCATGAATGCCATGCTCAAGAAGAAAGACAAAGACTACGCAAGCAAGCCCGATATCAAATGGAACTTCACGAAGTTTCTGGTCGATAAGCAAGGGAACGTGGTGGCTCGCTTCGAGCCCACCACCGGCATGGACGAGGTGGAGAAAGCTATCCGGGCTTTGTTGTAAACAGCTTGAACGTTTTTCCTAACACGCTCCGCATGGGGCTGAACTAATGCACCCCTGCGGGGCTGTTTTTAAATCGTCAATTGTCGGTTGTTAATGGCTATATAGCATTCAGTTGTCAGCATTCTGCATTCATAATTCATAATCGTTCGTTAGCATTCAGCCTTTCCGAGGTTTGGTTATAAGGTGAGCCTGTGTCTCTCGTTTTTGTTTGACTTCATCACGATTACGATCTTGCTTACCCACATTTTGCATATATGCGAAAAGGAACTATCTTTGTGAAAAATAAAAAATAAAAAGTTATGTTAGCAGACATCCACCAAATCATCACAGAGGCCGAAACGAAGATGTCGTCGGCTATTCGTTATTTAGACGATGAGCTGGCACGCATTCGCGCCGGCAAAGCAAGCCCGCGTATTTTAGACAATGTCAAAGTGTCTTATTACGGTAGTATGACACCGCTCGCCAATGTTTCATCTATCACGACACCCGATGCCAAAACGATGATCATCACTCCATGGGAAAAACCGATGTTGAAGGAGATTGAGAAGGCGATCCTCTCGTCCGAAGTAGGCATTACCCCCGAGAATAACGGTGAAGTGATCCGCCTTGGCATCCCGCCGCTCACCGAAGAACGTCGCCGTTCATTGGCCAAGGGCGCCAAACAACATGCCGAAACGGCAAAGATCAGCATCCGTAACACGCGCCGGGAGGTGATCGAGCTGCTCAAGAAAGCCATTAAGGAGGGAGTGCCCGAAGATGCGGGAAAAGATGCCGAGGCTACCGTGCAGAAGATTCACGATAAGTACGTCAAGCAAGTGGACGAGCTGTATGCGGCGAAAGAAAAAGAAATCATGACCGTTTGATGCACGGTCTTGTCGTAAAAAACACCGGCAGCCGGTATACGGTTCATACCGACGACGGACGGTCTGTCGATTGTAAGATCAAGGGCTCATTCCGGTTGAAAGGCATCCGGAGTACAAATCCGGTCACCATCGGCGACCGGGTCGAAATCGAAGAGAACCGCGAAGGCAGCGCGTGCATCACAGCGATCGATGCCCGCCGCAACTATATGATCCGGAGGGCATCGAACCTCTCAAAGGAGTCACATATCCTTGCGGCGAATATCGACTTGGCACTGCTCGTCGTCACGATTCATTATCCGCAGACGACAACGACTTTTATCGATCGTTTCCTTGCCACTGCCGAGGCCTACGGGATTCCTGCCTTGCTCGTCTTCAATAAAACAGACCGGTATGATGCTGATGAGCTTGAATATGTAGAAGAGCTGATGACACTCTATCGCACCATCGGGTACGATTGCATGAAACTTTGCGCTACCTCGGGCGAAGGAATCGACGCGTTGTCGGACAAGATCAGCAACAGGATTACGCTGCTGTCCGGGCACTCGGGCGTTGGCAAATCGACGATTATCAACAAACTGCTGCCGCATGCCAAGCTCCGAACGAAAGATATCTCCGAATATCACCAAACAGGCGTTCATACTACGACATTCTCCGAAATGATTCCGCTTCCGAACGGAGGCTATCTGATCGATACGCCCGGCATCAAAGGCTTCGGCACGATTGAGATGCAAGGAGGCGAAGTGGCGCACTATTTTCCGGAGATATTCAAACACTCGGCCGACTGCCGGTTTAGCAACTGCACACACACCCATGAACCGGGATGTGCGGTACGCGAGGCCGTCGAAGCGCATTCTATCAGTCGGTCGCGCTACAAAAGTTACCTCAACATCCTTGAAGACATGGACGGCGCGAAATACCGCGAGGCCTACTGAAGCGATGTTACTCAGACAGCCGGCAGACCCATGCCTGTAATCTTGCGATACAGGTCGAGGGCGTAGACGTCCGTCATGCCCGAAATATAATCGAGCGCACATTGAATCTTCCCGTACGTCGTAGACGCCTTGATGTCATACTGACCCGGCACACGGCGGAGGAGCAGTTGGCTGTATGCATGCTCGGGATGGAGCACGGCGTCAATCACCGTCTCAAGCAGGTAGCCGAAGATACGATACCCTGCCAGTTCAACGTCGACCACCTCATTCGCGACGTAAATTTTCCGGTAAGCCACCTCCGAACACGCCTTATATGCCTGACGCGCCTGTTCGTTGATACAGTCGATCAGCGGCGCATCGAAGCTTCCGTCAAGTAACCTTTCCTCGTTCTCGATAAAGACTCGGGTGCATTCATCGACTAACAGTCCGATGATGCACGAGCGGAGATAGGCGATCTGCTCATTTGTGTCGTCTACCATAGCCATCGTCTGCCGAATGTCGTTCAGACGCCTTCCTTCGAAAAAACCAAGCAGCAGCCCGATGGCCTCTTCGCTTGTCAGCAAACGCAGCTTATGGGCGTCTTCGATATCCATAATCTGATAGCAAATATCGTCAGCAGCCTCGACTAAATAGACTAACGGGTAACGGACATACGCATCGGAAGCACCGGCTTGTCCGGGAATGCCCAACTCCCGTGCGATGCGGCAATACGTTTCTTCTTCGGTCTGGAAGAAGCCGAATTTTTTCTTCGCGGACGCATGGGTCGAGGCATAAGGATACTTAACGATGGAAGCAAGTGTGCTGTATGTCAGGGCAAACCCACCTTTTCGACGCCCGATAAACTGGTGCGTGAGCAAGCGTATGGCGTTGGCATTGCCTTCAAAGTGTACAAAGTCTTCCCATCGGCCGCCTTCGGCACGTACGCGAGCTTCGAGCTGTCGGCCTGCCCCCTCGGAGAAGAATGCCGAGATAGCCCGCTCTCCTGAGTGCCCGAACGGAGGATTGCCCATGTCGTGCGCCAGACAGGCGGCCGAGACGATCGATCCGATCTCTTGCAGGTTGGTCGCCTCACCTCCGTATTTCTGTATCAGACGCGTAGCGATATTCGTGCCGAGCGATCGCCCAACACACGATACCTCTAAACTATGCGTCAGTCGATTGTGTACAAAGATGCTGCCGGGTAGAGGAAAGACCTGCGTCTTGTTCTGTAACCGTCGAAAAGGAGAAGAGAAGATCAGCCGATCATAATCGCGCTGAAAGTTTGTCCGTTCATGCTTCCGTTCATGGTAAGCCTCGATGCCGAGACGCTTACCGGATATTAATTCGTTCCACTGCATACCTGTTCCGGTTGAATCGTTTTGAAAGATGTTTTACTTTTTTGTTCCGGGCATGCAAAAATAACATAATTCGAACTAATTCCGGACAGATATTGTTCGGAAAACAATTTCTTCGCACGCAGGAAGACTTAAACCTAAATTCCACAATAAAGACGATATGCCATAACGGGCGAGCAAGAGGGCGAACACACAGGTTCGCCCCTACGCAACGACCGAATACCGACTACTGACCGGAATAATTTTCAACATACTTTCAGATTGCTGTGGGAAAAGGTGAATAAATTTCAGTCTGATACTTTTTTTAATCTCCTGAAAACAAAATGACATTTTGTCGCAAAAATCCAGTTTTATACGCTTTGAATCAATTGTTAAAGATAAGACAAAATGACATAAGATTAAAAAATGAATCTATCTTTGCGCGGTTTTTTAAAACAGGAACATATAATCGATCAAAAAACGTATGAATAAACATCTATTATTTATGTTTGTGCTGTTTTTCTTAGGCACAAACGTGCTGTTGGCACAAAAGAAAGTGAGCGGCATCGTGAAAGAAGCCGACACGAACGAGCCGCTGATTGGAGCGACGGTCGTGGTGAAGGGAACAACGAACGGTGTCATTACGGACTTAGACGGTCATTACGCCATCGAAGTCAATGCGAACGAAGTATTGCAGTTTGCTTATGTGGGTCTTGAGACTCATGAAGAGACAGTAGGAGAACGTACGGTAATCAATGTATCGCTGGCCTCTTCGTCTGTCAAAATTAACGAAGTGGTGGTTACGGCCATGGGACTCGAACGCAAAGCTAAGAGCTTGACTTATGCGACACAGCAAGTAGGCGGCGGCGAATTGACTCGTGCCAAGGAGACGAACCTGATCAACAGCTTGCAGGGTAAAACGGCAGGCCTAGTCATCACCCCGAACTCTACCGGTGCGGGCGGGTCGTCGAAACTGTTGATCCGCGGAAACAAATCGGCGCAGGGTAACAACCAGCCGCTGATCGTCATCGACGGCATTCCGATGGCCAACTCGACAACGACGCAGATGGAAGGCGAGTTTGGCGGACGTGACGGAGGGGATGCCTTGTCGAACCTCAACCCCGACGATATTGCCGGCATCAGTGTCTTGAAAGGTGCTTCGGCCGCAGCGCTGTACGGAAGTATGGCTGCCAACGGCGTGGTGATGATTACCACCAAGAAAGGATCGGCAGGAAGCGTGCGTGTGGATGTATCAAGCAACACTACGTTCGAAACGCCCTTAGACGCTCCGAAACTGCAAAGCACGTATGGTGCCGCCGTATCAGGCTCGGGCGCACTGGCACAGGACAGCTGGGGCGAAAAAATCAGCGGCGAAGCCAAAGGAGCGAACCGCCTCGATGAGTTCTTCCGCACAGGAATGACCACGATCAACTCACTCTCAATCAGCGGAGGATCGGAAAGGACCCAAAGCTATGTTTCGTATGCCAACACGTCAGCAAACGGTATCATGCCGACCAATACGTTTACCCGTCATAACATGATGGCTAAAGAAACCTTCAAGCTGTTTGATAATAAAGTAACGGTTAACGCCTCCCTGAATTATATCACGCAGAAAGGCCGGAACCGTCATGAACCGGGACAATATCGCAACCCGCTGACCGGGCTTTATACGTTCCCTGCGAATGGTGACTTCCGTCAATACAAAAACGAATTTGAAAAGTATGACGATCTGAAAGGTTATCCCGTTCAACAATGGTATCGCGACGTAAATCAGGATTTCAGCGCTAACCCGTATTGGGTGCTGCATCGCAATCCGCACACCGAAAAACGCGATCGCGTGATGGCTTCGGCAAGCATCCGCTATAACATCACCGACTATCTGAACCTTCAGGGACGTTTGAACTATGACCGCATTGCCGATCTTTATGAACGGAAGATTTATGCGTCTACCTCAACCACGCTGCATAACGTGAACGGCGAATATCGTCAGGAACGTGATGACAGCCGTCAGTTCTACGGCGACTTGATGGCGAACTTCAACAAGACCTTCGATGTGTGGAGCGTGACCGCTTCGGTCGGAACGAGCTTTACAGACCTCAAGGAAACGGGGATCATTGCATCCGGCAGCGGCGACGTCTACATCCCGAATTTCTTCCATCTTGCCAATGGCTCGAAGAATGGCTCGGAAAACAAACGCTCGAAAACGCAGAAACGTCTCAATAGTGTGTTCGGTACGGCGCAAATCGGATACAAGGAGATGCTCTATCTCGACGTGACGGGACGTAACGACTGGTCGTCAACTCTTTCGTACACGCCCAACGTATCGTATTTCTATCCGTCGTTCGGATTGACGGCGTTGATCAACGAGATAACCACCCTGCCCGAAGCATTCAACCTGTTGAAGGCGCGTGCGTCATACTCCATAGTAGGTAACGATATGCCGGCTTACATCACAAACCCGACGCATAAGTTCCGGAACGGTTCGGTCGATTTCAACACAAGCGTTCCTTTTACCGAAATGAAACCCGAAAAACTGAAATCGATGGAGTTCGGATTTGATCTCTCGATGTTCGATAACCACTTCGAGATGGATTTCACCTATTACAAGACAAACAATACAAATCAGTACTTCAGCATGGAAGCCTCGGCTGCAACCGGATACAGCAATTACTATTTTAATGCCGGCGACATCCAGAATTCCGGCTTTGAAACGACGATGAGCTGGAGACAACCCATTACTGCTGATTTCTTATGGAAAACTTCGCTCAACCTCTCATACAACAACAATGTCATTAAAAAACTGGACGACCGTCAAGACGTAGCGAAAGAAAACCGTTTGACTCACGTAGGGCTCGGAAGCTTGAGAGGATATGACATGCGTCTTGTAGAAGGCGGATCGTATGGAGACCTGTATTCGAAAACGGTTGTACGCGACAAGAATGGGGTTATTCAGGTAGATAAAGAGGGGAATACTTTGGTTTCGGAAGATAAAGAATATGTTGGGAATGTGAACCCCAAGTGGAATTTGGGGTGGAGCAACTCTTTCAACTATAAAGATATGCAGTTCTATTTCCTTATCGACGGACGCATCGGCGGGAACTTTGTGGACCTGACGCAAGCTACGCTCGACGCCTACGGGGTATCCCAAAACTCGGCCGATGCACGCGACAATGGCGGAGTAGACCTCGGTAACGGAACGAAAGTCGACGCCGGAACATTCTATCGATCCATCGGACAAAAAGAGAAAGGGGGAGACTATTATGTGTACTCGGCTACGAACTTCCGCCTGCGCGAATTGTCGATCGGTTACGCTTTCCGCAATCTGCTCGGTGCCGGCAAAGACCTTGGCGTAAGCTTGATCGGGCGTAACTTGTTCTTCTTTTACAAAGATGCACCGTCCGACCCCGAAGTGTCAATGTCTACATCGAACGGTTATTCCGGATCGAACTATTTCGCACTGCCGGCTACACGCAGTTTGGGTATTAATTTGAAAGCAACATTCTAACATAAAGCAATCATATATGAAAACAATCAATAAATTCAATCTGAAGAACGGTGTGCTGGCCGCCGCCGTCATGGTATTTGGCGCAACGGCATGTACCAGCAATTTTGAAGAACTCAATACGGATCCGACCGGACTGACCTCTTTACAGGCTCAGCAAGTCGGCTCCTTCATGCAGGAAGCACAGCGTTCCATCTATTACAATCAAACAAACGGAAACTGGGAATATCAACTGATCCAAAACCTTAATGCCGACTTGTACTCCGGTTATCTGGCTATCCCGACCCCGTTCGCTTCGAACAATAACAACAGCCAGTACGTCATGATGGACGGATGGAATAATCAGGGATTCAAAGATTACTTCCTGCATGTGATGAAACCGTGTGCGGCCTTGTTAGAAACACAAACAGCCGACGATTACGTGGCTATCACCAAGATATTAAGAGTGGCCGGTATGTCGAAAGCGGTCGATACGTATGGCCCGATACCCTATTCAAAAGCCATCAAAGGAGGAATCTTTATCGAATACGACTCGGAGGAGGCGATCTACAAATCGTTCTTCGAAGACCTGGCCGATGCGATTCAACGACTGACTGCATTTGTTCGGAAGAACGGCGATGTGACTGGCCGTCTGAACTTCGACCTGATGTGCGGCAAGAGCCACACCACCTGGTTGCAGTTTGCCAATACGCTTCGTCTGCGCTTGGCTATGCGCGTGGTAAAAGTAGCGCCCGACCTGGCAAAGAAAGAAGCCGAAGCAGCCGTAGCTAATCCTTATGGCGTGTTGGAGAAAGTCAATATCGAGGTAAAAGACGAGAACACACGGAACCCGCTGATGGTGATCTGCCGCGATTATAACGACTGCAGCATCGGCGCTTCGTTCGAGTCGATCCTGAAGGGCTACAAGGACCCTCGTTTGGTTAAAATGGCTTTGCCCGTAGGATGGATGGATAAGGGAGATATCAAAGATCAAAGCGGAAAGGAAACGAACTCGATCGGTAAAATCTATGGTGTTCGGAACGGATTCGAGGTCCCGGCAGCCGGTGAATATAAGATGTACTCGATCCCGATGGTTAACACGGACGGCAAAGACCCCATGTCCACCGACTATCCGCTGCCGATTATGAAACGTGCCGAGTCGTATTTCCTTCGCGCTGAAGGCGCACTGCGCGGATGGGCTATGAAAGGAACAGCCGAGGACTTCTATAAGGAAGGAGTCCGTGTTTCGTTCGACGACTATAAGGTTTCGGCCGATTATAATGCCTATATTGAAGGCACCACAATGGCTGCCGACTACATAGATCCGCATAACCCGGCGTTGAATATGAAAGGAATGAACGATGTACCCGTGAAATTTATGACCGACGGAACGAACGAGCAGAAGCTGCAACAGATTATCACGCAGAAGTGGATCGCCGGATTCCCTGAAGGATTGAACGCATGGAGTGAATATCGTCGCACAGGCTATCCGAAGCTCTTCCCGATCATAGCGAACAAAAGTGCGTTCCCCGAACTGACAACACTCGGTATCCGTCGTCTGCCGTTCTGCCAAAACGAGAAAAGCTTTAACAGGCCGGGCTACGACTCGGGCGTGAAAATCCTTGAAGCGCGTGGCGGCAAAGATAATATTGCTACGCGTCTCTGGTGGGATACCCCTGCAGGAAACTTCTAAAAGTCTTTTTGGAAGTGCCAGAGAAATAAAAGAGGGTGTGTCTAAACGCAACGTTTGAGCACACCCTCTCTATCGTATGTAAAATTATCAACGTACCGGTTTACCTTCGAGAATGGCCTGCGTATCCGACGCGATCATATATTCTTCGTCGGTCGGGACGACAAGGACCTTCACCCGGCTCTCCGGTTTGCTGAGAACGATTTCACGGCCTCGCTCATTCTCGTTCTTCTTCGTGTCGAATTCGATGCCGAGAAACTCCATATTTTCGCAAACCTCGGCACGTGTAGACCATTGATTTTCACCTACGCCACCGGTGAATACAAGGATGTCGAGCCCGCCCATCGCCGCCGCATACGCGCCGACGTATTTCTTGATACGGTAATTGTACATCTTGAGGGTCAGGATGGCACGCGGATCACCGTTATACATCGCGCTTTCGATATCGCGCATATCGGACGACATTTCCGAGAATCCGGCTACCCCGCTCTTCTTATTTATCAGGGTTGACAGCCCGTCGGCATCAAGCCCTTCCTTATTCATGATAAACGAAAGCGCTCCGGCATCGACGTCACCGCAACGTGTACCCATCATCAGCCCTTCGGTCGGCGTCATTCCCATCGATGTATCGATTGACTTACCGTTCTTAACGGCTGTGATGGATCCGCCGTTGCCGATATGTGCCGTAATGATGCGCTGGGTTTCGTAAGGTACGCCGAGGATCTCGCAGGCACGACGCGAAACGTATCGATGGCTCGTTCCGTGAAAGCCGTAGCGACGCACACCGTATTCCGTGTACATGCGGTACGGGAGGGCGTACATATAGGCATAATCGGGCATCGTCTGATGAAAAGCGGTGTCGAACACAGCCACTTGCGGGGTACCCGGGAGGATTTTCTCCATCGCTTCGATACCGAGCAGATTCGCCGGGTTATGGAGCGGAGCAAGAGCGGAACATTCTACTACTTTAGCAAGCAGCTCTTTGGTGATCAATACACTCGAAGCAAATTCTTCTGCTCCGTGCACGACACGGTGACCCACGGCGTCAATCTCCTTGAAGCTCTGAATGCACCCATAAGTAGCATCCGTTAATGTATTCAGGATAAATTCGATCCCTACCTCATGGTCGGGAATGTCTTTTTCGAGTACGACTTTCTCTTCGTTCTTGTCCGAAAACTTCAGGAACGAACCTTCGAGACCTACTTTTTCGAGTCCTCCCTGTGCCATCACCTCGCCGGAGGTCATGTCGAAGAGCTTATACTTGATCGAACTGCTGCCGCAATTCAGCACTAATGTTTTCATACGCCTTTCTCCTTCTTTTGTGCGATGGCCTGATTGCACGAAATCGCCGCCATGTAATACAAATCATCAACCGAGCAGCCGCGCGACAAGTCGTTGACCGGCGCTGCCATACCCTGTAAAATCGGTCCGACGGCTTGTGCACCGCCCAAACGCTGTACGAGCTTGTACCCAATATTGCCTGCTTCGAGCGACGGGAACACAAGCACATTGGCTTTTCCAGCTACCGCGCTACCCGGCGCTTTATGTGCACCCACTGCCGGAACGAGCGCCGCATCGGCCTGCAACTCTCCGTCGATCTTCAGCGTCGGCTCCATCTCCTTGGCCAACCTTGTTGCCTCAACCACTTTATCAACCATCTCGTGCGAGGCACTGCCTTTCGTCGAGAAGCTTAACATCGCAATGGCCGGTTCTACGCCGGCCATGGCACGCGCCGTCTGTGCCGAAGAAATTGCAATCTGCGCCAGTTCCTGCGCCGTCGGATTCGGGATTACCGCACAATCGGCGAAGATCAGCAAACCATCCTTCCCGTATGACGAATCATTGACGAACATCAGATAGGCTCCCGACACGCAGTTGATGCCGGGGACTGTACGGATGATCTGGAGAGCCGGACGCAGCACATCGCCCGTCGTATTCCGGGCTCCCGCAATTTCACCGTCCGCATCGCTGGCTTTGATCATCAAACAGCCGAGGTATAGCGGATTTTCGACGAATTGAGCCGCCTTTTCGGGCGTCATCCCTTTAGACCGACGCAATTCGAGCAGTAACGCTGCATATGCTTCTTTCTTCACATGATTCTTCGGGTCGACGACAGTCGCCTTATCGATATGCTTCAACCCGAAATCACTGGCTAACCGGTGAATCTCTGTCGGCGAGCCGATCAGGATAATATCTGCTACTCCGTCGGCAATCAGTCGGTCGGCGGCTTTCAATGTACGTTCTTCCGTTCCTTCCGGAAGCACTATGCGTTGCCTGTTCGCTCGGGCACGCTCTACGATACTTTGAATTAAATCCATGGAATAAATACTTTTATATTATTATTACGTAAGTTCTTCTTAACATCTTAAACCTCTTTGTCTCCCGACAAGATTTGTTGCAAATCTTCGGCCGAGAGGTTAATACCGATCTTTCCGTTATGCGCTACCGATATGATTCCCCGCTCTTCGGAAACAATAATCACAATGGCATCCGTTTCTTTCGACATCCCGACGCCGGAACGATGGCGAAGCCCCATCTCTTTCGATAGCTTCAAGCTCTGTACGACGGGAAGGATACAACCGGCCGCCTTGATTTTCCCGTCTCCGATAATCATGGCACCATCGTGCAGCGGGCTGTTCTTGAAAAAGATGTTTTCGATCAGACGGGTATTGACATCGGCCGTAAAGATTTCGCCGGTGTGAATATACGCAGATAAATCCATCTCACGCTGGATCACGATCAGCGCTCCCGTTTTTTTGCGTGCCAAATTCATGCAGGCCAATACAACCGGAGCAATATATTTTTGCTGCTCTTCCGTTTGCGTGTCTTTTCGCGAGAATATTTTCGCGAGGAATTTCCACCCGCGGTTCGAACCGAGTGCGACCAGAAAGCGACGGATATCATCCTGAAAAAGAATAACTAATACTAAGAAGCCTACACTGATAAACTTATCAAGAATAGCTCCCATCAGTCGCATCTCCAACACCTGAGAGACCAAGATCCAGACGATTACGACGGATACAATCCCGCTAAAGACCGTGAGTGTCCCCGAGCTTTTCATCAACTTGTAAATCTGGTATGTAAAAAACGCTACCAATAAAACATCCAATGCATCTTTAATTCCGAAAGAGACCCACATAACGCTTGATTAAGATTGCATGAGCCGTTTTACGATTTCTATGGTTTCGGTAGCGGCCTTCACATCGTGCACACGCAGGATGTCGGCGCCGTTCAGGAGGGCATACGTATTCAACACGGTCGTGCCATTCAAGCTGTCCTCGGGAGTTGCATTCAATAATTTATATATCATGCTTTTTCGAGATATCCCGACTAACAGGGGCGTTTCAAAATGGATCGAGAATTCGGATAGCGATCGCATCAGTTCATAGTTTTGTTCAAGGGTTTTGGCAAATCCGAAGCCGGGATCGAGAATCACATCATTCACCCCCAATTGTCGGAGCGCCCTGACTTTTTGAGCAAAATAGAGCATGATGTCTTCCATCAGATCGTCATAGTCTGTATGCTGTTGCATAGTCTGAGGCGTTCCGCGCATATGCATCAAAATATATGGCACCTGAAGTAACGCAATTGTTTCAAACATCCGTGCATCAAGCATACCGCCCGAGATATCATTGATCATGGCTGTCCCGTATTCTTCGACGGCACGTCGCGCAATCGCCGAGCGAAACGTATCGACCGAAACGGGAACCTCGGGAAAATCTCTCTGCATCCGCTTCAGAGCAGGCTTAATCCGTTGCCATTCCTCCTCCTCCGTAACCTCTGCCGCATCGGGGCGTGACGAATATCCTCCAATATCGACGATTGCTCCACCTTCAGCCAATATCGTCTCGATGCGCTGTGCTACGGCTGCCTCGTCTGCCTGACGGCTCCCTGCATAAAACGAATCGGGCGTGACGTTCAGAATCCCCATGACAACCGGCGACTTCAACGATAACAGCCGTCCGTTCAAATTGATTGATTTCTCCTTCATCCAGGCTTCCTTTTTCAAAAGTTTCCCCACAAAAGTACGGAAATAATATTACTTTTGCGTGATAATTGAACAGGAAGATGAATTTAGATGATTTATACGCTCTTTTCCGAAAACACCCTTGCATTACGACCGATAGCCGGAATTGTCCTCCGGGCTCCCTCTTCTTTGCGTTGAAGGGTGATACCTTCGACGGGAACCGTTTTGCAGCACAGGCTTTGGAGTCGGGATGCACTTATGCCATTGTCGATAATCCGGCCGAGCAGAAGAGCGACCGAATGATTTTAACGGACAGCGTACTCGGTACCCTGCAACGCCTTGCAACGCTTCATCGCCGAAAGCTCGGGACCCCTATTATCGGTATTACGGGAACAAACGGCAAAACAACGACAAAAGAATTGCTCGCCACGGTACTTTCGGAAAAATACAAGACGCTTCATACGCTCGGGAATTACAACAATCCTATCGGTGTGCCGCTGACCTTGCTTCGCCTTACGGACGAACATGATGTGGCCGTGATTGAGATGGGCGCCAATCATCCGGGCGAAATACGTGCGTTGACACAGCTTGTGCAGCCGGATTACGGCTTGATTACGAACGTCGGGCAAGCACACCTCGAAGGTTTCGGCTCGTTCGAAAATGTCGTGCGAACAAAAGGCGAACTGTACGACTTCATGCGTGCGGGACGCAAAAAGATATTTATTCATCAGGAGAACGAATGGTTGCAGGGAATAGCGCACGGACTGGAGAAAATCGCTTACGGTCGCGAAATGCACGATGACACATTCGTAGCGGGACGAGTGATCGCGAGTCATCCGTTCCTCTCGTTTCAATGGTGGCAAAAGGACGGATATCTACATACCGTCAACACGCAGCTGGTGGGTGATTATAACTTGTGGAACGCATTAGCGGCTATCGCTGCCGGACGTACGTTCGATGTGCCTGCGGAGAAAATCAATCGGGCGATTGCCGGATATATGCCGACAAACAACCGATCGCAGTGGAAGAAGACAGCGCACAATACCCTGATTATCGATGCGTATAACGCCAATCCGAGCAGCATGCGTGTGGCGCTTGAAAACTTTGTCGCATGGGATGTTGCCCCCAAAGCCGTTATCCTCGGCGATATGCGTGAACTGGGCAAAGAAAGTCAGGCATTGCATGCCGATGTGATCGAACAGCTGAAAACCTGTCACTTCGACAAAGTGTTTCTTTGTGGCGAACAGTTTATGACCGCCGGTGGGAAGACGTATGACGGTTTTCCATCGGTCGAAGCGTTGGAGGCTTACCTTACAACTAATCCATTACACGGTTATCATATTCTGATTAAAGGCTCTCACGGGATGCATCTCGAAAAAATCGTCGAGAGATTGTAGGCGAACGCATTCATGCATAATCTGGTTTAGGTTATGAAAAAGTTGAATGCAAACTTTTTTATATGGTCGGATACTCGAAATCACCTATCTTTGCGGCGCCTATTTTAATAAGAGCAACTCTATAATGGACTTCTATAATGAACGAAGTACGAACATTTCATCGTATCATAATCCGGTTGATTAAATACAGTATCGTTTTGATCCTGTATTTCTTCTATACGTCCGGAACGTTCGCTCAACAGACGTTTCGTCCTGTAGCGCTTGAGGCCGTTCCTGCCTCACCCCGATCTCTGGCTGACGATACCCTGTCCTTCATGATATGGAAAGGACGAAAAACATTCTTCGACCGTCAGGCGGTCAGGATTGGATTGGCTCCGACGATATTTTTCACAGCCTCGGCACTCACGTGGGGAGAGCGGGAAAGCATCCGGAGAAAACGGAATCGTTACATCCCGGGCTTTAAGAATGTCTTCGACGATTATATGCAATACGCTCCGGCAGCGGCTGTTTACGGCATGAAACTTGCAAAAGTACGAGGGCGCAATAGCATGTCGCGCACCTTCCTTTCTCATGGGGCAAGTCTGGTTATTATGGGAGCACTTGTCAATTCCGTCAAGTATACGGCCCAAGTGGAACGGCCTGACGGATCGACACGAAATTCATTCCCTTCGGGACATACCGCCATGGCTTTTACAAATGCCACCTTCATGCACAAAGAATACGGGATTGTCAATCCGCTGTACAGCATTGCGGGATATTCGGGGGCGACTTTTACGGCTCTGGGACGCAGCCTGAATAACAGACATTGGATGCCCGATATACTGGCCGGTGCGGGAATTGGGATATTGTCGACTCAACTCGGCTATTTTTTTATCGATAAACTATACGGGAACGAAGGTGATTATATCGGGCTGCTGTCTCATGTCAAAGGAAACGGTCACCCTTCGTACCTCTCGGTCAAGTTAGGCAACGCCACAGCAATGCGCAACCTGATGGGATTGCTGGAGAACGGTGCGCGAACAAAGCCGGGATTCGAAAGCGGATTTGAAGGAGCCTGGTTCATCGGCAAGCATTGGGGGATAGGAGGCGAATTTGCTTTTATGAGCTTTCCGGTCAGTCCATCGGATTTGCTGGACGAAGATTCTCCCGATCTGGGCAAGGTAAAGCTAAAAACCGAATCCATTGGCACGCTAAACCTTGGCATAGGTCCTCATTATGCACTCGAACTGGGGCGTCGATGGCTGTTTATGACTAAGGCTGAGACCGGATTGGCTTTCGGAGCAAAAGGAAAAATCCTTTATGAACTGGAAAAAGAGTATCCCGGAATAGAGAGAGAAGCAGAGATACTTTCCTATAAACCTCATACGGCCTGGAGAGGATGTGCCGGCTCATCAATCACCTATAAATTTCATGATGAGTTGGGGCTTTCGTTTTATGCTAATTATAATTACTCGAGGCCGACAATCCGTTTCAACCTCAGTGAAAGTTTGAGGGAAACGGAAGATGAGGTGCTCCGGGTTGAAGCCGAGCAGACGTTTGATTATTTAGGTATCGGCCTGCGACTCACTGCCTTTTTCTGAAAACAAGAAACAGCGTCATTTTTTTGTGTGGAGGAATCATTATTCCTGTTTTTTCGTATCTTTGTCGCAGAATAACGCGGCTGTGGTGTAATTGGTAGCCACGTCAGACTTAGGATCTGATGCTTCACGGCGTGGGGGTTCGAGTCCCTTCAGCCGCACCGAGGGGGGGCAAAACGCAGTGTTTGGACGTACCCTCTTCAGGGGTGTAAGTAAGAAGGAGGCAGGTTATTTTTTTCGTTCCGCCTGTACCATCTTATACATTCTGTCCGAGGCGCGAATACGCTCGGCGGTCTTGATCGAGAAGCGTTCGCCTTTGCCGGTCGACGGAACGGGTTTCAGGTCTACGCGTATCTCTTCAACCGTCTGAAACAACGCACCCGTCGTAGGGCCGGTGATCAGAACCTCATCGCCCACACGCAGCTCTCCGCTCTCCATCTCGAACTCGGCCACGCCCCGCCCCGTAAAATACTTGATACCTCGTGCGACGTACTCTTTGCGTTTCGTAGCGCTCGATCCGTAATGACTGCTCCATTCACCGAGCCGCTGCCCAAGGTAATACCCGTCCCAAAAGCCACGGTTGAAGACCGACTTCAGCCGTTCGTCCCATGCGGCAATCTTCTCGTCGGTGAACGACTCTTCACAATATGCCTGCACGGCTTCCTTGTAGCACGATGTGACGATATGCACGTATTCCGGTCCGCGCGCTCGCCCTTCGAGCTTGAACACCCGCACGCCCGCATCCATCATCTTATTCATAAAATGAATCGTTTTTAAATCTTTGGGCGACATGATGTATTGATTTTCGACATCGAGTTCGATATTTGTTTCCCGATCTTTCACCGTGTACCCGCGTCGGCAGATTTGCATGCAGGCGCCACGATTGGCCGAAGCGTTCATCTCGTGAAGGCTCAGGTAGCATTTGCCCGAAACGGCCATGCAGAGCGCACCGTGGCAAAACATCTCGATGCGGATCGGCTCACCTTTCGGACCGTAAATTCCCTGTGTGCCGATGGCGTCGTAGATGGTGCGTACCTGCTCGAGGTTCAACTCGCGTGCAAGCACGACGACATCGGCAAAACGAGCATAAAATTTCAGTGCCTCCGTATTCGAGATGTTCAGTTGGGTCGAGAGGTGTACTTCCTGCCCGATGCTGTTGGCATAGGCCATCGCCGCTACATCGGCCGCTATGATCGCGGAAACACCGGCTTTCTTCGCAGCGTTGATGATGGTGCGCATGAGCGGCAGGTCTTCGTCGTAAATTACCGTATTCACTGTCAGATAGCTTTTTACACCACGTTCTTCGCAGATCGAAGCGATCTTGTGCAAGTCATCCGTCGTGAAATTATTTGACGAGCGGGCACGCATGTTCAGCCCCTCGATACCGAAATATACCGAGTCGGCTCCGCCCTGAATGGCTGCCATCAGTGATTCGTACGAGCCGGCAGGAGCCATGATCTCAAAATCGGATATGTTACATTTCATAAGCATACAAGTTAGTTTATAGGGATATCGAGATGATCGGCCGGAATGTCCGGGGGTATATTATAAGAGACGAACCGCTGTGTGGGGTAAGCCCACCGGATGTCGTCGTGTGCTTCGAGGGCCGTCAGGATATCTTCCCAGATGGCCGATTCGATGCTTCGTATCTTTCGCGGTTCACAGAGATAGCGCCCCGTCAGACGGATACCGTTTTCGACAAGCGTGAGGTACACAATCGGCGTGAGGTATTGATAGTGCACATAATACATTTTGCTTGCCTCACAAAGCCCTTCTTCGGCCGATTGAACCACATCTGCTCCGTATTGGTTGAGAATTTGCAGAAGAATCTCTTTCGTTTTCGTCCAGTTGCTATCGAACGTGATACGTACCTGTACCTCGTTCCAGATGTATTTGAAGCCCTGATCGTAGTTGGCTTGCGGCATCGTGAATACCCGTCGGTTGGGAATATGGATGATGCGTCCCGTGCTTTGTTCGGCATCAATACGGTTACCCACTTCGAGAATCGTGAATTGAAAGAGCCGTATGTCGATGATATCTCCCTTATCTTCGCCGATCTGTACACGGTCACCTACCGTAAAAGGTTTTCGCACCATGATAAAGAGCCATCCGGCCATATTCTCCAACAGGTCTTTGAGTGCAATGGCGATCCCTGCGGAGAGTAATCCTAAAAATGTTCCTACGTGATGAAAAACATTAGCCCAGACCATACCGGTCAGGAGAATCACGGTCGTTGGAGCTGCGAACGACATGATCCGTTTCCACAGATAACGGCTCTTGTGATTGTTCGTGCTCTTCCATACGAATCTCAGGATGGTGATCCGTATGAGCCATACCAATAAGATAATAACTACAGAAACAATGATCTTCTTCTGTGTATCGGAGTCCATACCCTGCGCAAAAGAGAAATCCGGAAAGAGTGCCTGCATACGTAAACCCAACCAATTTAAAATTCAAATGTAAATTAATACATGCAACACGAAGTAAAGAAGATAAAAGGTTTTTCCCTTCTATCTTTAGATCAAAAACTTTACTTTAGTGCTGACCGATGAAAAAGAAAAATCATTTAACCCCAAAGGACAAAGGTACACAATTTTTACATTGTTCAAGCAAAGCTGTACGTAAGGTTTTATTGTTCGATTTGCTTTACCAATCTCTCTTTTTTATGGGAAAGAGGATTAAATGAATAGACAAACACACTTGTCAAGCTATATCCATCCTCAAGAGAAACGTTTGATAAGCATAATGAAACGGATAGTAAAAGAGTGTTCAATGTTAATTGTATCCATGTAGGAAAGCGGCAAAAGAGTTGAAGTGTTAAAAAAGCACAATGCTTATCCTGCCGTGCGATATTGCTTCTTTCGTGTATCGTCGGTTAAATAGGTGGAATATAGTACAATATAATTAAAATGTGTAAAAAAATCAAACTTCGAATCTCTCAAAAACAAATCTTTCGCATCTTTGCAAAACGCTGTTGCATTTCATCCTTGAATCTGCGCATGTGCAAAAATAATTTTGCCGGTAGAAAACTACAGAAAAAAACAACTATCTTTGCACAGGTTTTTGGAAGCAAAAAACCTATGGAGAGATGGTAGAGTGGTCGATTACAGCGGTCTTGAAAACCGCTGTACCGAAAGGTACCGGGGGTTCGAATCCCTCTCTCTCCGCTGAAAGGTTTCAGAAGGTCTTCATAAGGGTCTTCAATTTAGCCTTCAAAAAGCAGATAATCGTTGTAAAATCAAGGTTTTACAACGATTTTTCTTTGTATATAGCCCTATTGTCTGATGGCATAAATCCTCTTTTGACAATCATCTTTCGGTCATATTCTGCTACACATAGTGCTACAGAAAAATTGTAGCAACAAAAAATGTAGCAGTGACGAGGTTCTGAATACCAATTTGACGGCATCAATTCTCTCTCTTTCAATGGTTTAGATAGTAACTTTGTGGCCGAGTGCTACACTAAAGAATGATGCATTATGAGAATGAATTTCAAGGTATCCTTCTACCTACGCTCAAACTATGAGAATAAAGAAGGGAAGTCGCCTGTTATGCTCCGTGTATTTCTGAATGGAGAGATGGCAAATTTCGGTTCCACGAAAATCTTCGTGGACAAAACATTGTGGAATAACACAGGTAGTCGTCTTAAAGGTCGCACCACCGAAGCCTTGTCGGTCAATGCCGCATTGGACTCCATTTCCACTACACTGAATAGTATTTTCCACAAGTTTGAGAATGATGAAACCCTGTCGTTGGACAAGATCCGTTCGTACTTTGTCGGAAAAGACAGAGAATACACTACTTTCCTTCCTGTGTTCGACAAGTTCAATGATGACATCAGGCAGCGTGTTGGTCATACCATTAGTCAAGACAGCTTGCAAAAGTACAGTGTCCTTAGAAGACACTTTGGGGAGTTTCTATCCTATAAGTACGCTTGCAAGGACATCAATCTGACAGAACTCACACCTGCCGTGGTTCAAGACTTTGAGTTATATTTGAGTACCGTTGCCGGATGTTCTTATAACACCTCGGTCAAGAAGATGAAGACGCTTAAAACCATAACTGTCTATGCACAGAAGCGTGGGTATCTGTTGCATGACCCATTCCTCAATCACCGCTTCCACTTGGAGCCGGTAAACCGAGGTTTTCTCACAGATGAGGAACTACTGAAGATAGCCAACAAAGAGTTGGGTATTCAACGGTTGGAACAGGTACGGGATATGTTCATCTTCTCTTGTTTTACAGGTTTGGCATACATCGATGTGGCCAACCTTACGCCCGAGCATATCGTTACGCTGGATGACAAGCAGTGGATTATGACCAAACGGCAGAAGACGAGCGTGGAGACGAATGTCCTACTTCTGGATATTCCCAAGAGCATCATTGCTAAATATAGCCACAAGACCTATCGTGATGGCAAGCTCTTTCCCATTCTGAGTAATCAGAAGACCAACTCTTACCTCAAAGAGATAGCTGATATTTGTGGCATCAAGAAGAATCTTACCTTTCACCTTGCCCGCCACACCTTTGCTACGATGTCACTCAGCAAAGGTGTACCGATGGAAAGCGTGTCGAAGATGTTGGGGCACACCAATATCAAGACTACACAAATATATGCCCGTATCACTAACAAGAAGATTGAGCATGATATGGAGCAGCTTGCCGATAAACTTGGCAAATTCAACACGGCAATGGGCATCTGCCCCTGTAATATTTAATGTATAACTTCAATACCAAAGCAATTATGGAAACGACAACAAAGAAAGAGTTTTCCTATTTCCGCCTGAAGCTGGAAACCTATCTCAATGAGCATTTTCCCGAAATGGCAGATGACAAACCGTTCATCACGGCAAGATCCGATATGGCACTCACCGCCTACTGCGATGCCGTGGCACAAGGATTTTCACACCCGGAAGCCGAGAACATGGCAAGCGAAGTTTTGTTTCGGGGACTGCATTTTTCCAAGTACGACACGCTTGTGTCTGTCTTGGAGAATGAGTTTGAGAAGGAACTGCCGTCACCTCTTCCCGAAAGACTCGCTCCGATACTGCTGAAGAACAAGGCGATACAAAGTGTATTTGCCAAGTATGACCTTACAGACGACTTTGAGGCAAGTCCGGAATACGAAAACCTCTACACCGAACTGACGGGCACGATAGTCCTCCTTATCGAAAGCAATCACCTGCCTACAATAGGCGGAGAGAACGATACCGTATAATCACCCAACATCGGAAGCATTTCAGTATCAAGAGCCAAGATATGTACTCCGCTTCACACGCCAAGGGGCAAGCTCTTGTCTTTGTGTCGCACACTATCTTGTCCACGCTCTTGAAACTCTAAAATGCTTCTGATATGGATATACAAGTTATGAATACAGACGTTCACAATCCCGCCTTCATTCGGGCAGGACAATCCAATGATACGCGTAAGGAGGAACCCCAAGGTTCTCCTATGACACCTATGCGTCATATACGATGGTCTCGCATTATCGAATTGACTTTGCTTATCGCTATCATTGTCGGTGCGGTCTATCTTCTCTCCAAGTTAGTCACACCCCAAGTCGTAACAGCCGTATCGGTCATTGCAGGTTTCCTGATACTGCGCTTTATCGCCCGGTTCATCCTACAAGTGACCTTCACACTCCTGCGCTATCTGTTTTGGATAGCAGTTCTGGCAGCAATCCTGCTCTGTGTGCTTTAGCACGATCTGCTGAAAATTCTCGTTCCTCTTCATCAGGTGGTTATCTCTCACGGAGATAGCCACCTTTTCTTTTTGCTACTATGGCATAGCACTTCTGCTTCCAGCCCACAGCTCCACATTATGCGGTGTAGGTCAAGATTGGTGCTGTTCCTTTTTGTTCGCAAAGGTAGTTACGGGGATGATGGACTGCACAAGGTCTGAGCCGAAGGGTTTGTCTGGAAAATCTCCACACCTGCAGGTAGTATTTTCCGCCAAAACCTTGTGCCAGTCCCACCCCGCTACCTTGATATTGCTATAAAAGGAATCAGCATACTCCGATCTTTGGACGCATAAAAAAAATGTCGCTATGGA
>ERZ772967.864-NODE-864-length-22201-cov-8.173846_pt1 | contig 22201 bp, 19 predicted proteins | sample MGYA00511677_ERZ772967 | MGnify/ENA primary metagenome ERZ772967 (study PRJEB29015, sample SAMEA2737931) | human oral metagenome | biome: human oral; feature: human-associated habitat; material: dental | place: China | collected 2146 ...
GCGGCGTTCGCAATGCCGAGGTCGGGAGTTCGATCCTCCTCGTCTCCACCACCCCATTCCAAAGGGCCGGCTTCATGCCGGCCCTTTTTCGTTTCGGGGTTGCGTGGGGCGCGGACATATGCTGTGCAAGAGGAGGGGGCGCTTGGTCTGATTACTTGTGCCGCCATGCCAAGACACTAAGCTCCGGGTGTAGGCTTAGCTGGAAATGGCGGCCGGGGTCTACTTGCGCCTCAGGTAGTTAACAACCTCTAGGTTGCCAAAATATTCCGCTAATGCATGGCTGTCGTATCCGGTAGCGTCACGCTTCTCTGGGTCGCCTCCATGACGGACCAGCAGATCAAACGCTTCAGCGTTGCCACCTTCGGCGAGCAGCATGAGGGGAGTACGCCCCGGATTGAATGCCTTGGGAATTCCAGGGGGAAACTCCAGTTCGTTGGGGTTGGCGCCAGCCTTCAGGAGCAGTTCACCAATTTCAAGAAGCTTGGGAAGGCTCAGATTCCTGGTTATTAAGGATATGGCCCAGTTCGTTGCAAATTCCGCAAACCCCGGATTTGACTGTTTTAATTCATCAATGAATGGGCTGTTCCCAAAGGGATCTGCGTAAGGGCGCGCCCATCGCCTTATGCTTTCATTGTTCAGACGTTCCGTAATCGGATCTTTTGATTCGATTGCGCGGAGGGGGCGTTTAGGGTCGAGAGCCCAAGTGACTAGCGTTGCCCAACGATAAAGGACAGTGATATTCTCTATATCGGCACGCGTCGTTGGGCTGCCTCCCATTTCTAACAATCGGCGCACGACGCTGGGGTCGCAGAGCTCGAGGGCGAGGTGTAGAGTGTTCTGTTTTTTGATCTTTGTGACGGCGTTAATTGTGTCCTTATGGTGTTCGTATTCAAGAAGAAGTTCGAGTATTTCTTTCTGATCTGATTGTTTTGAACGCTCTATGGCGAAAAGTAGGCATGACTCTCCTAGCTTGTCAAGTTTATCGGGTAGTGCTCCGTGTTCCAGTAGGTCTCGAACGGCCTTTGTGTCGTTGTACAGCACAAAGTAGTTGATCTGTGGCATTGTGCGGATCTGTCCGTCCAGGTAGTGGATGGTGATTGTTCTGTTTGGTTTTGATAGATTTGGTGTTATTGATTCACCAGGTCTTCTCAAGAGAATGGGGTAGTGTCTCGGTGGTTCTTTGATGGGTAGGTGATCCTTGAGTAATGCGTTCTTGGGGAAAAGTTCATGAAAATTTTGAAGAAATTGCTCTAGCTCCCAGTCTTCAACAACATTTTGGGCGAGAGGGGGAGGTATGAGTCCAATGGCGATGGCTTGGTTCTTGATTCGCTTGATTGCGGATCTTGAGTTTGTTCGGTTTCCTTGGGAGGGTGAGTTCTTGTTCTTGTATCTGTATAGATAGGACGCAATGGTTAGCGCCTCTTGAATAATGAGTTTCTGATTTTCTCCGCCTCGATAGCTCGCCTCTTTTAGGGCTTTTTCGTAGATAGGGAGTGCCGCGGACATCTCTCCGTTCAGGGCGTTCAAACGCGCGCGAAACCAGGTTGTATAGAAGTGAAGTCCTCTGTTTTTGTCGTGTATTTTCAGTTTTCCCTCGAATTCTTCAATAACTCTTGAGATGTCTTCTTTTTTGTTGTTTTTGGTTTTGTCGCCATAAAGGATCTTTGCGAGCTTTTGGAGGTGCTTGGAAATTCTGTTTTTCGTGCTTCGTGCATTTTTGAAGTTTAGTTCGTCTAATAAGAGCGCTGTTTCTTGTGTTCTTTTCGGATTGTTAAGGCATTTATTTATTATAGCGTTCAAGGGTGTTTTGTAGTTTTTTGTAAACCAGGAGACGGATCTTGCGATCAGAAGCCAGAAGGCCAGTGTATTGCAAGAATTCTCAAAATTTTTTTCGTATCTGTTTTTATTTCTTTTGAAGATGCTGTTGACCATCTTTTCAATGCTTTTGTAATCTGGAAGGTTTTCTCCGCTTGTCCAGCGACGGATTAGCTCCATTTGGTATCGATCTTCGTCATGGGATCGTGGGAATAGTGTTTTTGTCTCTGTATTTGTGGTGCTCTCGAACCAAAGGAAAACCTCCTTCATGGGGTTTGAGTTTTCGTCAAGAATCTTGATTAAGTCCGGGCCGCCAAGTTCCTGCTTGATTTTGTGTAGCCCAAGCCAAGCTGTAGGCACGAAGAAGGCGTCAAGAAGCAATGGAAGGGCGCTTTTTCGGTCTGTCGCCGACAATTCCGTGGACGTAACGATCTGAAGATATTCCTGTTGATAGAGGGTCAGAAGTTTATAAGTCAGTGCCGAGAAGGGGTTGGCCAGTATTGCTTTGCTCTTTTTACCCGTTCTTTGAGTCAGTTCGTTGATTGGCTCGATGAAGAGCCTCTCCATCAAGGCGTCGGGGATCCTCCAATCATATTCTCCTTCCCGGGCCAGACGGTCGAGTTCATTGCTGTCCCGTTTCGTTCCCAGGGACAGGGCCAGGTTTCTATAGATCTCCCCAAGTCGTGGGAAGGGGGTCGGTGGAATGGTGCTTCTGGTTTCCATCTGGGTGAAAGATCCGGGGAAGTGTTATGGGCTTGGGAACATTGCCTGATCTGTTGCGATCTTTCCGTGAGCTATTTCATGATCGGCGTGCTCTCGGGGCCGTGTGTACTGTCTTGGCCCCGAGAGCACTGAGGGGCTTACTTCTTGCCGTTGTTGCTGTTATGGGAGGCTGCCCGCTGCGCCCGCGAGGCGAAGCTGCCTGCCGGTGTCATGCCGCCGTTCTGTCGTGCGGTGGAAGACTGGATGCGGGCTGCATCCATCGGGGCCATGGGGCTGCGAGCGCTACCGTGTCCCTGCGACGAGGGGCTGGACTTCCTGGACATGCTGGATCTCCTGTTCCATGTAAGAGGTTGTTGCCTCGGTGCAACGAACTTGAGGCGGAGCCAGTCTAGGAGAGTGACCCCGTTTTGTCGTCCACGAGACTGGCAAAATTTTCTGGAAGGGTTCCCAACGCCATGAGAATGGCTGTTAGGCCTTGTTCTCTGCGGCGAATCACGTTCTAATCTCCGCATAATCTGCGGAGAATGAATGGACAATCAGTCGCGCTACATCTGGCAGCAACCGGACTGGCCTTGCTGGCGCCATGACCTGCCGGCGCTGTTTCCGTTGCTCATCGAGGTCAGCCAGGCTCAGGGGCGGTTGCTGGGGCGCCTGCAGGATCTGGGTGAGGCTCAGCGGGCGGAAGCCTGCCTGGGGGTGCTGACCGAGGATGTGCTGAAGACCAGCGAGATTGAGGGGGAGAGTCTGGACGTGCGCTCGGTGCGCTCTTCGCTGGCAAGGCGGCTGGGCGTGGACGTGGGGGCCGTGGCGCCGGTGGATCGGCATGTGGAAGGCGTGGTCGAGATGGTGCTGGACGCCACGACCAACTGTCATGCGCCGCTGACGGCAGAGCGTCTGTTCGGCTGGCATGCAGCGCTGTTTCCCACGGGGTATTCCGGCATGGTCCGGATCGGGGTGGGGCAGTGGCGCACGGATGCGCGCGGGCCCATGCAGGTGGTGTCCGGTCCGGTGCATCGGACGCGCGTGCATTTTCAGGCGCCGCCGGCCGCCACGTTGCCGGAGCAGATGGCGGCTTTTCTGGCCTGGGCCAATGCGCCAGGCCTGGGAGCACCGGCCGATGTTCCGGTCAACGGTGCTCGTGCCGAAGCACTGCTGAAGGCCGGGCTGGCCCATCTGTGGTTCGTGACGCTGCATCCGTTCGAGGATGGCAACGGGCGCATTGCGCGGGCCATTGGGGATCTGTTTCTGGCGCGCTCCGATGGCAGCACGGAACGTTTCTACAGTCTGTCGGCGCAGATCGAGCGCGAACGCAAGGCGTATTACGACATCCTGGAGCAGACGCAGAGGGGCGGCATGGATGTGACAGCCTGGCTTTCCTGGTTTCTGGCCACGTTGGGACGGGCGCTGGCCAGTGCGCATGCGACGCTGGATGCGGTGCTGATGAAGGCACGCTTCTGGCAGCGCTGGGGCAGTACCCCGATGAATCCACGGCAGATCAAGCTGCTGAACCGGCTTCTGGACGGCTTCGACGGCAAGCTCACCAGCAGCCGCTGGGCCAGCATGGCCAGGTGCTCGCAGGATACGGCGCTGCGTGACATCACGCAGCTGCTGGACCTGGGGGTGCTGCGAAGGTCGCCGGGGGGAGGGCGCAGTACGGGGTATGAACTGGCAGTGGGTGAGCCCCTTCGTCCGGGGCCAGACGGTTCGATTCCCTTCTGACATCGCGGCCGCCTGCAGCCCGCTCTCCTACAATAGCGGCTTCCCTGACTCGTATCCGATTGCTGCCTTCTATCATGACGACTGCTCCCAAGGATTCTGCTTCCGTGTCTGCTGCTGCTGGCGGCATTTCCTCCTGGTCGCCCGAGAGCTGGCGCACGCATCCGGCCCGGCAGATGCCGACCTATCCGGATCAGGGGCGCCTGGACGCGGTGTGCGGGCAGCTGCGTGCCTTTCCGCCGCTGATCTTTGCGGGTGAGGTGCAGGCGCTGCGGGCGCAGCTGGCCGAGGTGGCGGCGGGGCGGGCTTTCCTGCTGCAGGGGGGCGACTGCGCCGAGAGTTTCGACATGCTGGATGGCGATGCGGCGCGCGAGACTTTCCGGGCGCTGCTGCAGATGTCGGTGGTGCTGACGTATGCGGCGGCACAGGCGGTGGTGAAGGTGGGGCGCATTGCGGGGCAGTATGCCAAGCCGCGTTCGGCCGATACCGAGACGCGGGACGGGGTGACGCTGCCCAGCTATCGCGGCGACATCATCAATGGTGCCGCGTTTACCGAAGCGGACCGGGTGCCGCAGCCGGAGCGGCTGCTGCGCGCCTATTCGGCCAGTGCAGCCACGCTGAACCTACTGCGGGCGCTGGCGGGCGGCGGTTTTGCCGATCTGCATCAGCTGCATGCCTGGACGGCGGATTTCGTGCGGGAGAGCCCGCAGGGGCAGCGCTATCAGGAGCTGGCCGACCGGATCGGTGAGGCGCTGGCCTTCATGCGGGCCTGTGGCGTGCTCGATGGCGCCGGGTCGTCGCTGAACCGGGTGAATTTCTACACCTCGCACGAGGCGCTGCTGCTGCCGTATGAAGAGGCGCTGACGCGACCGGGCGAGGGGCCGCATCAGGGGCGCTGGTTCGGAGCCTCGGCCCACATGCTGTGGCTGGGCGAGCGCACGCGCCAGCTGGATGGGGCGCACATCGAGTACCTGCGCGGCATTCACAACCCCATTGGCGTGAAGGTGGGGCCCACGGCCACGCCGGACGAGGTGCTGGGGCTGATGCAGGTGCTGGATCCGAACCAGGAGCCGGGCCGGCTGGTGCTGATCACGCGCATGGGGGCCGGCAAGCTGCCGAAGCACCTGCCGGCGCTGGTGCGGGCGGTGAAGGCCAGCGGCCGTCCGGTGATCTGGAGCTGCGACCCGATGCACGGCAATACCGTGACCAGCTCCAACGGGCTGAAGACGCGCGACTTCGGCAATGTGGTGCAGGAGGTGCGCGAGTTCTTCGCGGTGCATGAGGCCGAAGGCACGATTGCCGGCGGCCTGCATGTGGAGCTGACCGGCCAGGATGTGACCGAGTGCCGGGGCGGTGGGCAGAACCTGACGGACGAGAGCCTGCAGGAGCGCTACACCAGCGCCTGCGATCCGCGGCTCAATGGCTCGCAGAGCCTGGAGCTGGCTTTCCTGGTGGCGGATCTGCTGAAGGCGCAACGCCGCTGAGGCGCGCGTTTCCCCGATGAAAGAGCTGTTTGATGCCATCCTGTTCGCCGTGGGTGTGACCCTGCCCAGCGTGCTGTTGCTGGGCTTTGGCGTGGTGATGCGCCGCACGGGACAGGTGGATGCCACCTTTGCGGCGAAAGCGTCGCGGCTGGTCTTCAACTACGGGCTGCCGTGCCTGCTGTTCCATGAGCTGATGAGCAGCGAGATCCGTTACGGCCAGGAAGCCGTCATGCTGGCCGCGGGGGTCAGCACGACGCTGCTGCTGTACCTGGGGGCGGAGCTGTACGCATGGCGCTTCGTGCCGGAGGTGCGCGACAAGGGCGTGTTCGTGCAGGGGGTATTCCGCAGCAACATGGCGATCATGGGGCTGGCCTTCGTGCAGAACGCCTACGGCAATGCCGGGCTGCCGTCGGGGGCGGTCTATGTGGGCGTGGTCACGCTGCTTTATAACGTGCTGTCGGTGATTACGCTCAGTCGTTCCGGCGCGCGGGCAGGCCGCCGCCGCTGGCTGCATATCGGTCGCAACATCGTCACTAACCCGCTGATCGTGGCCATCGTGTCGGCACTGCTGCTGCAGCGGCTGAACATCGATCTGCCCATGCCCGTCATGCAGACGGCGCGCTACATGGCCAACATTGCGCTGCCCATGGCGCTGATCTGCGCCGGCGCCACCTTCGATGTCCGCTCGGTGCTGGATACTTCCGGCATCTCGTTGCAGGCCAGTATCGGCCGGTTGGTGGTGGCGCCGCTGACGGCCGTGGCAGTGGGGCTGGCCTTTGGGCTGCGAGGCATCCCGATGGGGGTGCTGTTCCTGATGTGTGCGATGCCGGTGGCAGCGGCCAGCTATGTGATGGCCAAGGCCATGGGCGGCAATGACGTGGCGGCTGCCAACATCGTGGGCATCACCACGTTTGGCGCCATGTTCTCGGCGGCGATCGGCATCACGGTGCTGCGCAGCACGGGGCTGATGTAAGGGGGGCGAAGGCGGGCACGAGTCGCGCGCTTTACAGCGGCGTGCTTGGCGGCTCGTGCATGGCCCATGTCAGGCGCCGTTCGTTCAGTGAGTCACTGCAGGCTGTCCGCCGGTGGCCACCACGTCCACTTCCACCGTGATGTGCACCAGCTCGGGATGCGCGCTCAGCAGTTGGCGGAAGTAGTCGGGGGCAGGGCGGGGCTGCCAGCCGGCGTCGGTGCCGTGATGGTGGCTGCCTTCCGTCGTGGATCTGGCGGCATCCTGCGGGCAGCGGTCTTTGGCAGCGACATCCGCCACAGGCGGCGGTGTCACCGCAGGGGATGCCACCTGCAGGGCCACGATGCAGGCGTACTTGTCATTGGCGACCCGCCACAGGTGCAGGTCCTGCACCTTCACGGGCATCGCCGCCCCGGTCAGCGTGCGGGCGATGCGCTCGGTCAGCGGGTTGTCCATCTCGGCATCCAGCAGCACGAGGGCGCAGTCGCGCAGCAGCCCCTTGGCCCAGACGCCCACCAGCACGGCGCCGACGATGCCCATCAGTGGGTCCAGCCAGCTGGCCCCCCACCATTTGCCGCCAAACAGGGCCAGAATGGCCAGAATGGAGGTGGCCGCGTCGGTCAGCACGTGGATGTAGGCGGCGCGCAGGTTCAGGTCGGCGTGGGCGCCATGCGCGTGCTCATCGTGTCCAGGGCTGGTCGCATGCGCGTGGGCATGGTCGTGGTCGCCGTGCCGATGGTCGGAGCTGTGGGCATGGGCATCGGCAGGGTGGTGCGCATGATGATCATGGTCGTGCGCTGCCTGTCCGGCTGACGCACTGTTTGCATGTGCGTGTGAATGCCCGTGGTCGTGCCCATGGGAGTGGTCGTGCGCGTGCCCGTGGGAGTGACCGTGGTGGTGATGGTCGTCCTTCAGCATCCAGGCGCTCACCAGATTCACGGCCAGGCCCAGCACGGCGGTGGCGATGGCCTGGTCATAGCCGATGGGCAGGGGATTGACCATGCGCTCCACCGATTCCACCAGCATGGTGACGGCCACGCCCACCAGCAGCAGGGCGCTGGTGTAGCCCCCCAGAATCTCCATCTTCCAGGTGCCGAAGGCAAAGCGCCGATCCCGGGCATAGCGGGCGGCCATGCGGTAGGCAAAGACGGTCAGCCCCAGGGCGAAGGCGTGCGAGCTCATGTGCCAGCCGTCGGCCATCAGCGCCATGGAGTTGAAGATCCAGCCGCCGGCGATTTCCAGCACCATCACCACCAGCGTCAGCCACATGACCCAGCGGGTGCGTCGCTCGGCCACAGGGTTGCCCTGGGTGAAGGAATGGATGACCTCGCAGTTGGCGGGGGCGGGCGAAGAGGTTTCGGTCGGTTTCATGCAGCCTCCCTTAGAAGCGCTTTATACTATACCCCAGTATAGATAACCCTACTTACGGTGCACTGATTCATGTCCCACACCATTCGAGACAAGAAGGCCCTGCTGACGCGCGTGCGCCGCATCGCCGGTCAGGCCGCTGCGCTGGAAAAGGCGCTGGAGCAGGAAAGCGAATGCGCGGCCATCCTGCAGCAGATCGCAGCCATTCGCGGGGCGGTCAACGGACTGATGGGCCAGGTGCTGGAACACCACATCCGCGAGCACCTGGGAGCGACGGACTGCACGCCCCAGCAGCGGCAGCAGGACCTGGAGGTGGTTTTGACGGCGCTGCGCTCGTACCTGAAGTGAACGGGGGCGCGGTTGCGCATGTCGTCGAGGCAGGACGCCAGCCCAGGTAAGGCGGGAGGCCCCGCGCGGTATCCGGATCGACGGAGGTTCGGGGAGGGCTGTCCGAGCAGGGCGGAACGAGGAGGCGGCCTCTGATCTTTCGTGTGGTTTCCGGGGTTCCCCGGAGATGGCCCTGCCAGGTACGGCGCCGCTCGCTATCATGTCAGGATGAATATCCTGAATGCTCTCTGGCCAATCCTGCTGGCCCTGGTCGCAGGGGTCGTGTTCGGTCGGCTGGCGCCCCAGACGCTCTGCCGCCGGCTCATCGGCATGATTGCCCCCCTCATCTGGCTGATGCTCTTTCTCATCGGCCACGAATTTGGCGAGGTGCTGTTCTCGTCGGGGTCGGTGGGGCGCATTCTGGGCATTTCAGCGCTCTTTGCACTGGCCACCACCCTGGTTCCTGGCGTGCTGGTGCTGGCTTCGCGACGCTGGCTGACCCGTTGGCGCCAGCGCCTGTCGGTGCTGAATCCCGCACGTGTCCCGAAAGTGCGGGCAGGCGGGGAGGGGGGGCAGGGCGGAGCGGCGGCCGAGTCTGCCGTGCCTGAGAGGCTTTCCGACGACAGGCTTCCCGGGGGAGCGGCCTTGCAGGCAGCGAAAGCCGCCCCCGAGGCCGGGGTACGACCTGCTGCTGAAGGCGGCTCGGGAGCAGACCTTGGGAGCACGGGTGGAGCCGGTCGGCAGCGTGAGCGCCTGTCGCTGACCCAGCAACTGAGTCTGGCCTGGCCGCCCCTGCGCGAGGCGCTGATTGCACTGGGCATGGTGGCGCTGGGGGCCTTGCTCTTTCTGGCGCAGCAACGCCTTGGCCTGGAGTCGCTGGTCCTGCCGTCCAGCAATACCTTCCTGCTGCTGATGATCGGCATCATCGGGGCTGATCTGGCCCAGATCCGCCTGAGCCGCCAATGGGTGTCGCCCGCCATGCTGGCGCTGCCCGGGCTGGTGGTCGTGGGGTCGATGCTGGGCGGTGCGCTGGTGGCGTGGCTGGCCGATGTGCCCCTGAAGGCGGGGCTGGCGCTGTCCAGCGGCTACGGCTGGTTCTCGCTGTCCAGCGTGATGGTGGCCGAGGGGCTGGGCAAGGCCTACGGCACCATGGCCCTGAGCATCGATCTGCTGCGCGAGCTGCTGGCGTTCGTCATTCTGTATGCGCTGGGTCGGTGGTGGCCGCTGGTGGGGCTGGCCGCTGCCGGTGCAACGGCCATGGATTCGTCCCTGCCCATCATCAAGCAGGTCTGTTCGCCGTCCGTCATCCCGATGGCCATGGTCAGCGGCTTTCTGCTGACGCTGCTGGCGCCGTTCATGATGAGCCTGTTCCTGGCCTGACGGAAGGGGCGTAGCCCGGGGGCTTGATACACGCAAGTGACATGAATTCACATTATCGATACAAAGGCCGGATGCTGGAAAGTCCGGTGACGGAATCGCACCGGATATGACGGCGGCTCATGATCCATATCGGTCGGATATTGTCCCGATGGTGTAGGATGGAAGCAGATGGCGCGTGGCTTGGCGGCTGCCATCCAGAATAATCCGGATGCGGGCGAGGCGTGAGGCCGTCCGTATGGTCAATGACCAAACCGAAGCAAGAAGAGACCATGGAAATCGATCTTGACCCCAAATATCAGGCCCTTCTGGAAGAAGCGGAACGTCAGGATCTTGCTGACCAGGACAGCATGCGCGTCTGTGCGCAGACGCTGACGCTGGCGGCAATGATCGATCGGCGTCGCGCGGCGGCGCTGGCTCCCCAGGGGCTGTCGGAAGGGCGCTTCATCCTGCTGTTCCTGCTGGAAGGCCACAAGAGCGGCCTGCCGCCGCACGTCCTGGCCGATCAGGCCGGGGTGGCGCGTGCCACCATCACCGGGCTGGTCGATGGCATGGTGCGTGACGGGCTGGTGGAGCGGCACGGCAACCCGGATGACCGCCGTTCCAACCTGGTGGTGCTCACCCGCAAGGGACGCACGCTGAGCAAGCGCGTCTTCCCGGGGCAGGCCGAGGCGCTGGCCGAGGCCTTCGCGTCGCTGTCGGCCAACGACCGTCGCCAGCTCTCGCGTCTGCTGGCCAAGGTGTCGGCGAACCTGGTCGAGGACGAGGACGCCTGACCTACCCGGCATGAGGAAGCCCGTCCTGCCTGCTGCCCTGGCGGCAGGCGGAACGGGCGTTGGCGGGTGATTTTTGTGTCGCCGCAGGGGCCGGGAACCTTTGCGGCATGAAGCATGGGGTTTTTCCGGGATTCATCCCGAGGCGGACATGCTGTTCAATGAGGGCTGGCCAGACACTGGCGACAGTTGCCCTTGATCTCCAGACCTTGGGCCTGGAAGCCATTGAGTGCGTGGATGTGCGCCAGTGAGGCCTGCAGGGATTCCAGTACCTCGGAGTCGCAGATCTCCTTGGCCTGCCCGCACCGCTCGCAGATCAGCATCACGGGGGCGCCGTGCTCGTGGTGGTCGTGGTGGCCGTGCTCGCAGACGATGAAGCTGCTGGTGGCGTCCACCTTGTGCACCAGACCGGATGCCACCAGGAAGTCCAGGGTGCGGTAGATGCTCATGGGCGCAATGCCGGGCTTGATGCTCTGCAGGTTGGAGAGCAGGTCGTAGGCCTTGATGCCGCCCGGATGCTGACGAAGGTGCAGCAGGACCTCGATGCGCAGGGGCGTGAGGCGGCTGCCGCTTTGCTGGCAATGGCGTCGCGCTTCGGCAATGAAGACCTGTTCCTCGGGCGTGCGGGCCAGCTCTGCCGCTTTGGGCAGGTCTGATCGGCCGGGGAGGGCGGCGGTGTGCTTGGCAGGAGGCATCGCGCTGCAGAAAGGGAAAGACTCGGTTCTTTCAGTTTACCTTGATTTTTGACAATGAAGGGATGCCATGCCGAATGCCTTCAATTTCTCGGTCTCGCCCTTCGACTGCCTGGATGCCTCGGAGCAGCGGCTGGTTCGTGACCAGGTGAACGTGGCGTACTTCCGGCCTGGCGAAGTGCTGCTGGATGCTGGCGATGTGCCACAACACCTGTTCGTTCTGATCAAGGGCTATGTGCAGCAGTTCGATGGAAGCGAGCTGCTGGCCACCTATGGGCCGGATGACAGCTTCGACGGACGGGCGCTGGTGGCCGGGCGTGCCGGCAGCCGTTTCGTGGCGGTGGACGAGGTGCTGGCCTACGAGCTGTCCCACGAGGCGGTGAATGCGCTGATTGCATCCAACGACACCTTCAGTGCGCTGTTGTTCTCGGCACTCGGACAGAAGGTGCAGGCGGTTGCCGGCCGCAACGCCGAACGGGAGATGCAGTCGCTGCACATGGCCCGTGTGGACGAGGCGCTGCTGAGCCCACCCCATGCCGTGCCGGCCGACCTGGACATCGTTTCGGTGGTTCGGCTGTTTCAGGCGGAAAAGACCAGCAACGTGCTGGTGTGTGACGATGTCGCACAGCCGCCACGATGGGGGATCTTCACCACCAGCGGGTTGCAGCGTGCCATTCTGGATGGCCGCCCGCTGGACAGGCTTCCGGTGGGTGAGCTGGCCAGCTGGGAGCTGATCACGGTGCGTCCCGATGATCAGGTGGGCGAGGCTCTGGTGCTGATGCAGCGCCATGGTGTGCACCGGGTGGTGGTGCAGGATGACGGAAAGATCCTGGGCTTGCTGGAATCATTGGACCTGTTTGGTTTCCTGTCGAATCATTCCATGCTGATCGATCGGCGCTTGCGTGCTGCCACCGATCTGGATGCGCTGGCACGAGCGGCCGCGCAGATGAACGACATGATTCGCCGGCAGTATCGGGGCGGCACGCGGGTAGCGCTGCTGGCACGACTGGTTCAGGATCTGAACGGACGTCTCTTCGAGCAGGCCTGGCAATTGATTGCCCCGCCGGAGCTGGTGCAGAACAGCTGCCTGCTGGTGATGGGCAGCGAAGGGCGGGGCGAGCAGCTTCTGAAGACCGACCAGGACAACGCGTTGCTGTTGCGAGACGGCTATGTGCCGCCGGATGATCTGCCCGCGATCTGCGCACGTTTTTCCGAGGCATTGGCGCGTTTCGGCTATCCGCCCTGTCCGGGCAATGTGATGCTGAGCAACGCCACCTGGCGCGGCACGGTGCAGGATTTTGCGCGACGTGTCCGGAAGTGGCTGGTGTTGCCCGAGGCCGACAGCCTGATCAATCTGGCGGTCTTCATGGATGCTCACGCCGTGTGCGGCGACGCGGAACTTCTGGCGTCGCTGCGCCGTCAGGTGTTCGGCATGCTGGCCGATGATGATGCCATGATGTCGCGTTTTGCCGCCGTGGTGGACGCCTTCGGAGACGGCACGCGCTGGTGGCGCCGGATGCTGGGGGGCGGCGAGGCCAATCTGAACGTGAAGAAGGCGGGGATGTTCCCGCTGGTGCATGGGGTGCGCAGCATGGCGCTGGCCGAGAGCATCGACGCCACCAGCACCGAGGCCCGCATCCGGGCGCTGCAGGAAGCCGGTGCGCTGGATGCCGAGACGGCCCAGGAGCTGACGGAGAGCCTGCATTTCTTCATGGGCCTGCGGCTGAAGGCCGGTCTGGACGAGATGGAACGGGGGCAGCCCGTGAGCGGCAAGGTGGACCTGGCCGGCCTGACACCGCTGGAGCGCGACCTGCTGAAGGATGCGCTGGCGGCAGTGCGACGCTTTCGTGCCCAACTGCGGCTGCGCTTCCGGCTGGGGGCCGTGTCGTGATGCGCGCCACATCGTGACGGGAGCGGTGTCATGGATGGAAGCCCTGGGGAGACGACATCATGAGCGGTCGCAGTGTGGTGCAGACGTTGCCGGCCTGGTTGCAGCGGCGTCTGTTTGAGTGGCGACGCGACTGGCAGCGCCGGCATCTGAAGGACCCGCGCTGGGCCTTCCTGTTCGAGCAGCCGCCACTCGATGAATGGGTGGCACTGGACTGCGAGACCACCGGCCTGAACGTGCGGCAGGACGAGATCATTGCCATTGGAGCGACGCGGATCGTGGGGCGTCGCCTCATGACGCGCGAACGGCTGGAGCTGCTGGTGCGCCCGGAGCGCGAGGTGAGTGCCGACAGTGTGGCGGTGCATCGGCTGCGGGCCCAGGATGTGGCCGACGGGCTGCCGCTGTGTGAGGCCATGGAACGGCTGCTGATGTTCATCGGCAGCCGGCCGCTGGTGGGCTATTACCTGGAATTCGACGTGGCGATGATCGACCGGGCGCTGAAGCGCTGCTTCGGTCTGACGCTGCCGCAGCAGAAGATCGAGGTGTCGGCGATGTACTACGACTGGCGCTTCCGCCAATTGCCGCCTTACCAGCAGCACGACAACGCCGACATCGACCTGCGCTTTGCCACCATCCTGCAGACGCTGGACCTGCCGATGCGCGATGCCCACGATGCGCTGAACGACGCCGTGATGGCGGCGCTGGCCTTCATCCGGCTGCGGGAGTTGCGGGGAGAGGCGGAGGCTGCGTCCTGATCCATGGCCATGGCTGCGCGGTATCGGATATCGCCGGCCATGTTCGCGTGGCCCCTATTCGCAGACGGGGGCTCCAGGAACCACTGACAAGAAGCCCGCCGGGCGCGATGGCCGGGCGGGCTGGGTGATGGTGGGCAGGCTGGATAGGGGGCCGTCAGGTGATGGTGCGGTGATCTGTCCATGGCCTGGGCCGTGAGGCCCCGGGCCGGGGATCGGACCCGTACCCGGGGATGGCCTGCGGGGTGTTGCCTCAGTGTGCCGAGGCCTTGGCGGCGCCGTAGCCGGTCTCGGAACGGACCTGCTGGGCCTCGAAGGCGTCACGCTCCTGTGCGGCGGTGGCGCTGTTGTCGAGCAGCGAGAACAGCCAGACCCCCAGGAAGCCGACGATCATCGAGAAGACTGCCGGCGAGGTGTAGGGGAAGGGCGCGCTGCCCACGGGGTTGCCGAAGGTGGCTTCCCAGACCGACGGCGACAGGATGGTGAGCAGTACCGAGGCGATGAGGCCCAGGAAGCCACCGATGACGGCGCCGCGGGTGGTGGTGCCCTTCCAGAACACCGACAGGAACAGGACCGGGAAGTTGGCCGAGGCCGCCACGGCAAAGGCCAGCGACACCATGAAGGCCACATTCTGCTTCTCGAACAGGATGCCCAGCAGCACGGCGATGACGCCAAGCACCAGGGTGGTGATGCGCGAGACACGCAGTTCGGAGGCGCTGTCGGCCTTGCCCTGCTTGATGACGGTGGCGTAGAGGTCGTGCGAGACGGCCGAAGCGCCCGACAGGGTGAGACCGGCAACGACGGCCAGGATGGTGGCGAAGGCCACGGCCGAGATGAAGCCGTAGAACAGGTTGCCGCCCACGGATTTGGCCAGCAGCACGGCGGCCATGTTGGCGGTGCCGGCACCCCCATGGATGACGCCGGTGGCGGTGTTGGCGAACTCGGGGTTGGTGAGCACGATGGTGATGGCACCGAAGCCGATGATGAAGATCAGCAGGTAGAAGTAGCCGATCCAGGTCGTGGCCCAGAACACCGACTTGCGGGCTTCACGGGCATCGGGCACGGTGAAGAAGCGCATCAGGATGTGGGGCAGGCCGGCGGTACCGAACATCAGCGCCATGCCGAAGGACAGGGCGGAGATGGGATCCTTGATGAACCCGCCGGGGCTCATCAGGGCCAGTCCGTGCTGGTGGGCTTCTTCAGGGCTGGCACCGCCCTGGGCGGCGATGTTGGCCTTGACGCGCACGGCATCGGCAAACAGCGCTTCCAGGCTGAAGCCATAGTGCTTCATGACCATGAAGCCCATGAAGGAGACGCCGAAGAGCAGCAGCACGGCCTTGATGATCTGCACCCAGGTGGTGGCCGTCATGCCGCCGAAGAGCACGTAGACCATCATCAGCACGCCGACGATGACGACGGCGACCCAGTAGTCGAGTCCGAAGAGCAGCTTGATGAGCTGGCCTGCACCGACCATCTGGGCGATGAGGTAGAAGGCGACAGTCACGAGCGTGCCGGCAGCGGCAAACATCCGGATGGGCTTTTGCTGGAAGCGGTAGCCGGCCACGTCGGCAAAGGTGAACTTGCCGAGGTTGCGCAGGCGTTCGGCCAGCAGGAAGGTGAGGATGGGCCAGCCGACCAGGAAGCCGAGCGCGTAGAGCAGGCCATCATATCCGCTGGCCATGACGGCTGCGGAGATGCCCAGGAAGGAGGCCGCGGACATGAAGTCGCCGGCGATGGCCAGGCCGTTCTGGAAGCCGGTGATGCCGCCACCGGCGGTGTAGAAGTCGGCGGCGGAGCGGGTGCGTCCGGCGGCCCACTTGGTGATCCAGAGCGTGGCGCCCACGAAGGCGGTGAACAGGATGATGGCTGTCCAGTTGGTGGCCTGGCGGGTGACTTCGCCGACGTCGACGCCGGCGGCATGGGCAGGGGCGGCCACCATCAGGCCGAAGGCGGCCAGGGCGGCGCCGAAGGCAAGGGCTTGGCGGTTCATTGCGTGGTCTCCTTCAGGATTTCGCGGGTCATGGCGTCGTAGCGGCTGTTGGCGCGCTGGACGTAGAAGCCGGTGATCAGGACGGTGAAGACGATCACGCCCAGGGCAATGGGGATGCCGATGGTGGTGACGCCGTCAGCGCTGAGCGGCTTGGCCAGGAACTGGCGGTCGAAGGCAATCAGTCCGATGAAGCCGTAGAAGACGATCAGCATCAGGATGGTGAGTGTCCATCCGAGGCGGCTGCGCTCTGTCTTCAGGCGCGGGTACTGCGGGTGTTGTCGGATTCGTTCGACGATGGGATCGGCCATGGTTGTCTCCTTGTGGTTGCCCGGCCCTTGACTGCCGCTTTGGGGCGGTGGTCATGGGGCAAGGGCGTGGAAGGAGACTTTGCGGGGCCGACCGGCTTTCCGCAAGGTGGGAAAGTACCCATGGGGTTTGTACGGAATCCCGTGGGGGCTTTCGTCGGGGGCGGGTGTTGTGTCTCGGCTGGCGAGAAGTGCCTTCGATGAAGTACGCCCGGGAAGCGGGTACCTTCCTCGGCTCATGCTGTCCGCTTACGCTTCCAGAAATCGCCTGTGGAGGCACCCGCTTCCCGGGCTTTCAGAAGGTGATGGCTGTGCCTTGGTTGGAAGAAGTATCCCCGCTGGGGGACGCCCCGTGAGCCGGGTACCTTCCTCGGCTCATGCTGTCCGCTGCGCTTCCAGAAATCGCCTGTGGAGGCACCCGGCTCCCAGGGCTTTCAGAAGGAGGGGGCTGTCCGGGTCAGCGGAACACGACGGTCTTGTGGCCGTTCAGCATGATGCGGTGTTCGGCGTGCCATTTGACGGCGCGGGCGAGCACGACGTTCTCGACGTCGCCGCCCAGGGCGGTGAGGGTGTCGACGGTCATGGTGTGGTCGACGCGTTCGACGTCCTGTTCGATGATGGGGCCTTCGTCGAGTTCGGCGGTGACGTAGTGGGCGGTGGCGCCGATGATCTTCACGCCGCGGTCATGGGCCTGGTAGTAGGGGCGGGCACCCTTGAAGCTGGGCAGGAAGGAGTGGTGGATGTTGATGGCGCGGCCCTGCAGCTGGCGGCAGAGGTTGTCGGACAGGATCTGCATGTAGCGTGCGAGGACAACCAGTTCGGCGCCGGATGATTCGATGATTTCCAGTTGTCGGGCTTCGGCGGCTTCGCGGGTGGCGGCGCTGACGGGGACGTGGTGGAAGGGGATGCCCTGGGCTTCGACCTGGGGACGGAAGTCTTCGTGGTTGGAGATGATGGCGCGGATGTCGATAGGCAGCATGCCGGCGCGGGTCCGGAAGAGCAGGTCGTTGAGGCAGTGGCCCAGTTTCGAGACGAGGATGACGGTGGGCATGCGCCGGCCGTTCTCGGCCAGGTTCCAGCGCAGCGAGAGGTCGCTGGCGGCGGCCTGCAGGGCATCGCGCAGGGTGGTGGGGGCGGCGGGGCTGGTGAACTGCACCCGCATGAAGAAGAGGCCGGTGTCGGGGTCGTTGTACTGGGCGGCTTCGGTGATGTTGCCGCCGTGCACGAGCAGCAGGCCGGTGATGGTGTGAACGATGCCGGCGCGGTCAGGGCAGGCGAGGGTGAGGATGTACTCGGGGCGGGTTGTGGTGTTCACGGTGAGGGAGCGAAGCGGGAAAGGTGTGGTGATCAGGGATGCTGCGCCGATGCGGTACGCCGGAGACGGCCCGTGGCGGCCATGCGGCGAACGCGGCACATGCGGCACATGCGGCACATGCGGCACATGCGGCACATGCGGCACATGCGGCATGGCGCGGTGCGCGGCATTTTCTGGTCGATCTTAGCACCGGCATTCCATCGGCTCCGGACGACGGATGTCGGACTGTCACCTTGCCGTTGCGCCATGGGCTAATATCAGGGGTGTGATGGGGCGTTTTGTATGAGGCCCTTTCTGGAATATGACGTTATTTGTCAGGAGATGACACAATGTATTCTGGTTTTACGCGCAAGATGACGGCTGCTCGTGTGGCGGTTGCTCTGGCGGCAGTCGGCGGCTGTGGGCTGGCAGCTGCGCCAGCCATGGCGGCAAGTGACTACGCCAACACGCTGCAGGCGCTGCAGCAACAGGAGTTCCGTGAGCTGTCCAAGGAGCTGGGCGGTGCCGTGGCCTTCAAGGGGGTGGTTCCGGCGGAAGGGCTGGGCGTGCTGGGCTTCGACATCAGCGCTTCGGCCACGGGCTTCAAGCTGAAGGACCGTTCGCTGTGGAGCCGGGCCTCCAATGGCTCGAAGGTTGACCAGTACGTCGCCATGGGCGGCATCCGGGCTCACAAGGGTCTGCCCAACAACATCGATCTGGATGCGTTCTACAACAAGGCGACGAACAACATCGGCGTCTGGGGTGCAGGCGTGCGCTGGGCCTTCATCGAGGGCAGCACCGTGATGCCGGCGGTGGCCATCCGGGGTTCGTACTCGGCGCTGTCGGGTGTGGACCAGCTGAAGATGAACACGACCGGCGTGGACCTTTCGATCTCGAAGGGCATCCTGATGTTCACGCCGTATGCGGGCGTGGGCAAGGTGTGGGTGCGCAGCACGCCGAAGGACGTGCCGGGGTTGAAGCGCGAGTCCTTCTCGCTGAACCGTGCGTTTGCCGGCGTCAACATCAACCTGGGCATCAACCTGGCGGCTGAGGTGGATCGCACCGGCGACACGACCAGCTACAGCGTGAAGGCCGGGATCCGGTTCTGATCGGCTGAAGGTTGATCGCTGATCGTTGCTGAAGCATGGGCCCCTTCTGGGGCCCATGGTCATTATGGGGTGCCCGGGGGCACGCTATTTATCGAGGCGTGTCTTCTGGCCGGGCCTGATGGCCCTCGACAAGAATGGTCGCCTTGCACTGCACGGGAAAATTCAGGGAATTTGCGATGAAGCAGGCCTTGTGAGCGTCTTCGTGCAGCTTCATTGCCAGGGAAGTGTCCGACTTTTCATCGACAAGAATCGTGGGGGACAGCGTGATCGAGACGATTTTCCCTTCCTTGTCGCCATGGCCTTCTTCCATGACCGCTTCGCAGGTGTCTTCGTAAGAGAGCACCGAGATGCCGTTCACGGCACACAGGTGCAGATACCAGAGTTTGTGGCAGGCTGATGTGGCAGCCAGCAGCAGTTCCTCGGGGTTCCAGCGCTTTGAGTCTCCCCGAAAGGCCGGGTCAGCGGAACCCGGGATCGTGGAGTCATGATCATCGGATCTGACGAGGAAGTTTCTGGAATAGGCGGTGTAGCTCTGGGTGCCTTTCCCCAGATTCCCTTCCCATTCCACGCAGACTTTATAGTGATGAAGTTTCATGGTTTACCTTTTGAGGGGGCGCTCTACATCGAAGACCCGGGAACCCGCTTGGGGGCCGAGAACACGATGGAAGATTGGAGCTGGTGGAAGTGTCACAAACAAAGAAGCGCCCATGACGGGCGCTTCTTTGTGAGTGCGCCCCGAAGGGCGCACGGTTCACGCTGCGTCAGCCGCGGAAGTAGCCGAGCAGGGCCCGGGTGGACGGATCCAGCGCGCTGGCGTCGCCACCGGCCAGGGCGGATTCGACCGACTTGGCCATCACCTTGCCGTATTCGACGCCGAACTGGTCGAAGGCGTTGATGCCCAGGATCACGCTGGCCACGAAGGTGGCGTGCTCATAGGCGGCCAGCAGGGCGCCGACGGAGCGGGCGTCGATGGCGGGCAGCAGGATGAGGGTGCTGGGCCGGTTGCCCGGGAAGGCCTTGTGCCAGTCTTCGCCGCTGGCTTCGTCGGGCAGCGGTTTGCCGAGGGCCAGTGCGGCGCTCTGGGCCAGGCAGTTGGCCACGAGGATCTGGTGGCGCTGGTCATCCGGGCCGCCCAGGGTGGCAGGGTCTGCCTTGCGGGCGATGATGAAGTCCACCGGCACGGTGTCGGGGCCCTGGTGCAGCTGCTGGAAGAAGGAGTGCTGGGCGTTGGTGCCCGAGACGCCCCAGATGACCGGGCTGCTGAGCAGGCCGAGGTGGCTGCCGTTGACGCGGGCGGACTTGCCGTTGCTCTCCATGATGAGCTGCTGCAGGTAGTTGGGCAGCAGGCGCAGCCGTTCGCTGTAGGGGATGATGGCCTGGCTAGCGCAGTCCAGGATGTCGCGGTTCCAGATGCTGATGAGGCCGAGCCAGACGGGCAGGTTGCTCTTGAACGGGGCGCTCTGGAAGTGTTCATCCATGGCGCGGGCGCCGTCCAGCAGCTGTTCGAAGACTTCAGGACCGCAGGCGATGGCGATGGAGACGCCGGCGGCGGACCACAGCGAGTAGCGGCCGCCCACCCAGTCCCAGAAGCGCAGGATCTGCGTGGCGGGCACGCCATAGCGTTCGGCGGCTTCGGGGTGGGCGGTGACGCCGATGAACTGCCGCAGGGCGGCCTCGCGCGGGATGCCGGCGTGGATGAGCCAGTGCAGGGCGGCTTCGGCGTTGGCCAGGGTCTCGCGGGTGGTGAAGGTCTTGGAGACGACCAGGAAGGCGGTGGTGGCGGGGTCAAGGCCGACGAGGTTGCGGGCCAGGTCGGCCGGGTCGACGTTGGCCACGAAACGCACGTCGGGGCCGCCCGGCTGGGCCAGGGCGTCGCAGACCAGGCGCGGACCCAGGTCGGAGCCGCCGATGCCGATGCAGACGAGGGTGGTGAGCGGCTGGCCACTGTGGCCGCGCAGTTCACCCTGACGGAAGCGGCGGGCCAGGTCGACGATGCGCTGGCGTTCGGCGCGGGCCAGCTGGGCCGCGTTGGGATCGCCTTCGAGGCCGCGCAGGGCGGTGTGCAGCACCTGCCGTCCCTCGGTGGGGTTGGCAATGCCACCGCTGAGCATGTACTGGCGTGCTTCGGGCAGGCGGGCGCTGTTGGCCACGCCGATCAGGGCGTCGATGACGGCGTCGTCGATGCGCTGCTTGCTGAAGTCGGCGATGAGGCCGGCGGCTTCGAGGCGAAGCTGGGCAGGGCGGCCAGGGTTTTCGAGCAGGGTTCGCAGGGGCGTCTCTTCAAGGCGTCGTCCCTCGCGTTGCAGGATGCGCCAGGCAGCCCTGCGAGCCCCGGTGTTGGGGGCTGAGCGGGGGGATGGCGTCTTTTGCGTAGTGTCCATGACGAAAACCTCCAGGCAAGGCATGCACTTGAATTCAGGATGTTGCCACAATTGACGATTGGGCCACTGTACAAAACCGCAGCACGAATGTCTGTTTTGCCGAGTTTCAGGAAGGGGGCGGCGAAGGCCCCGCCAGATCTTCGGTGATCCGGTGGTCAATGGTTCCGTTCTGGGCCCAAATGCGTGCAGTGTGCGGTGCGAGGAGCGGATTGAGGGCCGATCTTGCGTGGATGGCCTGGAAAGACGCCGCTCCGTGGGGCCACGAATGTGTGTGGGGGGCGTGCCACGCGACGGGGCGTGTCACGACGTGAGGTGTGTCACGAGGTGAGGTATGTCACGGGGCGGGGTGTGTCACGACACGCGGGACCTGGGCTGTCCGGGTGTCCGGACGGCACGCCAGGCCGAGACGGCCAGCCACAGCCAGCCGGCGATGAAGCAGCTGCCGCCGATGGGGGTGAGGATGCCCAGTGGCCGGGTGCCGGTGAGCACCAGCAGGTAGAGGCTGCCGCTGAACAGCAGGATGCCGAGGGTGAACAGGCTGCCGCTGACGGTGATGGCGCGGGGCGGCAGGCGGCCGGCCAGGGCACCGAGGGCGACGAGGGCCAGGGCGTGGTACATCTGATAGCGCACGGCGGTCTCGTAGATGAGGAGCAGGGGCTCGGCCAGCATGGCACGCAGGCCATGGGCACCGAAGGCGCCGGCGGCGACGCCCAGGGCGGCGAACAGGGCGCCAGTGCCCAGCCAGGGCAGGCCGATGGCGGTGGATGGGGTAGTTGCAGGTTGCATGATGGGTGCGTGGGTGGGAAAGGACGCCGGACAGGGGGCTGCAGGCGCTGGATGCTTCTGCAGGGCTCCCTGTCTGCGGGGCGGTCGTCTCGTCAGTGGGGATCGGTCTTGCGGGCCCTGGTGGTGGTGCGGGAGGTGCTCGCTTTGCGGGTGCGGGATGCCGGGCGCAGCCCGGCCAGGTTGGTTTTGTTCTCGTGGGCTTTGCTCTGGGCGGCTTTCCCCTCGGATCCCTCGGGTTTCTCGGTTTTTTCGCCCCGATGCGCCGCCAGGAACTCGGCCAGCAGGCGGCCGGTGTGGGTCTTGCGGCTGCGGGCCAGCTGGGCAGGCGGGCCTTCGGCGACGACCTGGCCGCCGTCGGTGCCACCTTCGGGGCCGATGTCGATGATCCAGTCGGCCTCGGCCCAGATGTTCTGGTTGTGTTCGATGACCAGCAGGGTGTTGCCGGCATCGA
>ERZ772967.866-NODE-866-length-22173-cov-3.916177_pt1 | contig 22173 bp, 18 predicted proteins | sample MGYA00511677_ERZ772967 | MGnify/ENA primary metagenome ERZ772967 (study PRJEB29015, sample SAMEA2737931) | human oral metagenome | biome: human oral; feature: human-associated habitat; material: dental | place: China | collected 2146 ...
CGTCGCAGAGATGTTTCGTCAGTTTTGAAGGGGTGCGGTCATACCCTGCCACCCGAAAACCTTTCGCGAGGAAATAACGAATGAGGGAACTCATGCCGATACCGCCTGCACCGACAAAATAAATCGATTGTATCTGGTCTATCTTCATGATGAATGCTTTTGAATAAGTTTTTCAATTTCGTCGACGATACGTTCTGCGCTTCCGTGCTGTGCCAGCTGCCCGATATGTTCACCGAACGACTGAAGACGTTGCGTATCGGCCATCAGTTCCTTAATCGTATCGGCCAGGCGGGTGCCGGCTTCTTTATCGGGAAGCAGAACGGCTCCCTGTCGATCGACTACGGCCAACGCATTTTTCGTCTGATGATCTTCCGCCACGTTGGGAGAAGGGATGAGAATGGCCGGTTTCTTGAGCAGACACAGCTCGGATATCGTACCGGCGCCGGCCCGTGATACGACGAGGTCGGCAGCGGCATAAGCATAATCCATCCGCGATATAAAGTCGGAATACCAAAGCAGCCCCCGCGTATCTTTCCCCACTAATTGTCGCTTAATATCTTCGTAGTAATATCGTCCGGTTTGCCAAATGGGCTGAATACCGGAAGCGATCAGATCGTCCAGACCGTACAGCATGCCGGTATTCATCATACGTGAGCCAAGGCTTCCACCGATCATCAAGACGGTTGGTTTGGCAGGATTCAACCGGAAGAAACCGAATGCTTCTTCTCTTTTTTCGAGACCGTGTTCAAGGTCTTTCCGTACCGGGTTACCGGTCAAAACAATCTTTTCCACAGGGAAGAAACGCTCCATGCCTTCGTAGGCCACGCATATTTTAGAGGCGCGTTTGCTTAACAGCTTATTCGTGACGCCGGCATACGAGTTCTGCTCCTGGATAAGGGTCGGTATACCTGCCGAAGCTGCCGCCCAAAGTAGCGGTCCGCTGGCGTAACCGCCGACGCCGATAGCAATGTCGGGACGGAACTCACGAATAATCTTCTTAGCCATCCGAAGGCTTTTGAACAATTTGCGTACCACTTCTATATTCTTCCACAAATGCGCTCTGTCAAAGCCACAAATCGGTAACCCGACAATGGGATATCCGGCAACCGGTACACGCTCCATTTCCATCCGGTTGTCTGCCCCGACAAAACGTATTTCCGCTTCCGGAAAACGTTGCTTCAAGGTATTGGCAATCGATATGGCCGGAAAAATATGGCCTCCCGTGCCTCCTCCACTGACGATGATTTTATATTTGTTCATTCTCTCTCTGTCCCCCTGTTTGTTCTATCGTTTCGACAGCGAATATAGGATTTTCCGACGAGCTTTCTACATATTCCTCCGTATCCGTTTCTTCTTCCTCTTCCTCATTCTCCTCTTCTTCCGGTCCCATGCCTGCACCAAAATGACTTACACTAAGAATAATTCCTATGTAGATACATGTCAGCATGGTCGACGTTCCTCCACGGCTGATTAACGGCAGCGGCTGACCGGTAACAGGAATCAGATTTACGGCAACCGCCATGTTCGTCAATGCCTGAATAACGATCAGCAACCCGCAACCGATCACCAAATATTTAGGGAACAGTTTTTCACATCGTCGGGCAATGATCCCGACACGAATCATCAGCATGATATACAACAGCAGTACGACAATCCCACCGACAACCCCCAGTTCCTCGATGATGATGGCGAAGATAAAGTCGGAATAAGCCTGCGGTAGAAAATCGCGCTGCACGCTGCGTCCGGGCATCTTACCGAAGAGACCGCCCCGTGCAATTGCGATCTTGGCATGTGTAACCTGATAGTTTTCGTCGGTGATCACATACGTTTTATCCGTCTGTTCTTTCTCTGCCTCTCCTCTTTCATCGGCATGTTTGATCAGACGATTGCTCCACGTTTCCAAACGCGGTAAGAACTTTTCCACCGTTCTCGGAGCGATGGTTGCAACCGCGATAAGCACCACGCCGCCCAAAAGTAAATATAACAACAGCTTCCCGATTCTAACAAGCGAAATCTGTCCGATAAACATCATCAGCAGACACACCATGCCCAACAGAAAAGCAGTTGAAAAATTGTAGAGAAGAATCAGAAAGCAAATGATACCGACTCCGACAACAATCCATTGGAAGATCGCCTTCTCGGAAAATTTTCCGCGCTTGCTAAGTAGAAAAGCCACATAGACAATGCAGGCAAGCTTCCCGAATTCGGACGGCTGGAACTGTACGCCGAAGATCTCCAGCCATCGCGAAGCGTCGTTGGCGCTAACTCCGATGATGGGAGTAACCACCAGCATCAGGATAGAGAGGGGCATCAGCAGGATCGCAAGAGAATAGTACCTGTAATGAATACGTACCATGCCCAGAATCATCAAAAAGCCTGCCAAGAGAAAAGAGGCATGCCTCACGATCGGAATCCAGATGTTCGACGTTTTATATGCGAGTGTACTCGTCGCACTGAATACTTCAACGAGCGAAAAGCAACAGAGCAGCAGGAAAATAATCCATACCGATGTGTCACCATGAAACACTTTTTTAGTCAGATTCGTTTGCGCCATCCTGCTTGACGAATTACAAGTTACGTACACACTTCTTGAATTGATCGCCGCGATCCTCGTAATTATCGAACAAATCGAAGCTGGCACAGCATGGCGAAAGCAGTACGGTATCACCTTTCTCGGCTAAGCGGTAAGCCTTGTTAACAGCCTCTTCCATCGAGCCGGCATCCTCTATCCGGGCGATCTTTCCATCGAAGAAGGCGTGCAGTTTCCGATTGTCTACTCCCAGAAAAATCAATGCACGCACTTTTTTTAATACAAGCGCTTCAATCTCGGAATAATCGTTGCCTTTATCCGTACCTCCCAAAATAAGCACCATCCTGGTATTGATGCTCTGCAAGGCATACCAGCACGAATTGACGTTGGTCGCTTTCGAGTCGTTGATGTAATCGACGCCTCGTATACGTGCAACCATCTCCAGACGATGCGCCACACCGGGGAAACCGCTCAGAGACGCTCTGATCTTCTCGTCGCGGATGTCCAGAATCTTCGCGGCTATGCCGGCAGCCATCGTATTATAAAGGTTATGCGTGCCTCTGAGGGCGATTGCTTCTTGATCCATAGTGAATGTTCCGTTTAACGTTTGGATTATCATTTGTTTTTCTTTGATATAGCCTTTCAACTCCGGATGAAACGTATCGGAGAACGGATACGTTGTTGCTTTCGGACGATGCCGTTCCATTTCCTTTCGGATGATGGGGTCATCGTTCCAATAAATAAACGCATCTTTCTCTGTCTGATTACGGAGAATACGAAATTTAGCATCGATGTAGTTCTGCATACAATGCTGATAGCGATCTAAATGGTCGGGCGTGATGTTCAGCAATACGGCAATATCGGCCTTGAACTCATACATGTTGTCCAACTGAAAACTGCTCAATTCTATTACATAATACGCATGCGGCGATTCAGCCACCTGAAACGCCAGACTGTTCCCGACATTCCCTGCTAACCCTACGTCCAGCCCGGCTTCTTTGAGGATATGGTAGGTAAGTAAGGTCGTTGTTGTCTTGCCGTTGCTTCCGGTGATACAGATCATCGTCGCATCGGTATAACGCCCGGCAAATTCAATTTCGGAAATGATCGGGATACCTCTCTCCATCGCTTTCCTCACGACAGGTGCCTTATCCGGAATACCGGGGCTCTTAATGATCTCGTCCGCATTGAGGATGGCCGACTCAGTGTGTCCGCCCTCTTCCCAGAGAATCCCACGTTCATCCATGATCTGTTTATATTTCGGCAAGATGCTTCCGTAGTCCGAAACAAACACATCGAAACCTTTCGCCTTAGCCAGCACCGAAGCTCCCGCTCCGCTTTCTCCCGCTCCCAATATAACCATTCGCTTTTTCATGATTACCGCACTTTTAACGTAATGATAGCGACAGCTGCCAAAATAATTCCGATGAGCCAGAACCGGACAACGATTTTAGACTCGGGAATAACATTATGCGGCTTTTGTATCAGTGCTTGTATGCCGCTCTTTCCCGGTTTCTGGAAATGATGATGCAAGGGAGTCATTTTAAATACTCGTCTTCCTTCGCCGTATCGCTTTTTCGTATACTTGAAATAGGCTACCTGAATCATGACCGAAAGCGTTTCGGCGAAGAACACGCCGCAAAGGATCGGGATAAGCAACTCCTTATGGATGATGATGGCAAAGACCGCGATGATTCCCCCCAAAGTCAAGCTTCCCGTATCTCCCATAAATACCTGAGCAGGGTAAGCATTGTACCAAAGGAAACCGATTGTCGCTCCGATAAATGCAGAAGCAAAGATCACCAATTCCTCCGCTCCGGGGATAAACATGATATTCAGGAACGAGGCAAACTCGAAATGCGAAGAAGTATATGCCAATATACCAAGCGCCACCCCGATGATGGCGGAACTGCCGGCCGCCAGACCATCAAGACCGTCAGTCAGATTCGTACCATTCGAAACAGCCGTTACGACAAAGATGGTAATCAGGATAAAAATGACCCATGTCACTTCCGTTTTGTAATCTCCGGCCCACTCTGCCAAAACAGCATAATCGAAATTATTGTTTTTGACAAACGGAATCGTCGTCTTGGTCGATTTGATCATATCGGGGTGAAACCGTACTTCTTCGAGAGTGTTTTCCGAAGCACTGCGTATCTCCATATTTTCCCGGATCACCGCGTCCGGACTGAAATAGAGCGTCAGCCCGACGATCAACCCCAGACCGACCTGCGCAACGATCTTAAACCGCCCGTGCAACCCTTCCTTATCTTTTTTGAAGACTTTGATGTAATCGTCGGCAAAGCCTAAAGCCCCCAGCCACACGGTCGTGATCAGCATAATAATGAGATAGATATTATTAAGCCGTGCAAACAGCAGGATCGGGATAATGATCGCAATGATGATAATAATTCCTCCCATCGTCGGAGTACCTTTCTTACTCATCTGCCCTTCAAGACCGAGATTGCGAACGACCTCTCCGATTTGCAATTTTTGTAGTTTGTCGATGATCCGGCGTCCGATAGTTGTCGAGATAAACAAGGCCAAAATAAACGCCATCACGGAGCGGAACGAGACGTATTTGAATACACCGGCTCCGGGAATATCAAGTTGATCGAGATAGTTAAACAGTTCGTAAAGCATGATGATATTATGGATGTTGAGTTGCAAAAATAGTTCGTAAAATCTCGCGATCGTCGAAGTGATGTTTTATCCCGTTGATTTCCTGATAATCTTCATGACCTTTGCCGGCTACCAGAATCACATCGCCTTTCTTCGCTAAACAAACGGCGGTTTTGATAGCCTGCTTACGATCGGTAATGCAAAGCGTATGCTCCGAATCGACAGGTGACAATCCTGCCAGCATCTCTTCTATGATAGCATCCGGATCTTCGAAACGCGGATTATCGGAGGTAAGAATCAGTTGGTCACTATGTTTTGCGGCTTCTTTGGCCATCAGCGGACGCTTGCCTTTGTCCCGGTTTCCTCCGGCGCCAACGACCGTTATAACGCGTCCGTTACCGCGTAGTACATCGTGAATACTGTTCAATACATTGGTCAAAGCATCCGGTGTGTGCGCATAGTCGACAATCGCCGTATATCCGAGAAGGGAAGAGAGCGTCTCGAAACGTCCGGTGACGGGGCGCAGATCACTCAGCACAACGAGCACCGTCTCCGGATCTTGTCCTAAACTAACGGCCGTACCGTAAACGGCCAGCAGGTTCGAGGCATTAAAACGGCCGACAAAATGAACGGCAACCTCTCTATCGTTAATCAAAAGCTCTGTCCCTTCGAAATGTGTCTCCAGTATTTTCCCTTTGAAATCGGCGACGGTCTGCAATGAATACGTTCGTTTCGTTGCGGCCGTATTTTGCAGCATCACCATCCCGGATTTCTCGTCAACATTCGTTAAGGCAAATGCGGAGGCCGGCAGATCGTCGAAAAACTTTTTTTTCGCTTCCAGGTAATGTTCAACCGTTTTATGATAGTCCAAATGATCGCGGGAGAGGTTTGTAAAAACACCTCCCCGGTATGTCAGTCCACTGATACGTTGCTGGTCGATCGCATGCGAACTGACTTCCATGAACACATAGGAGCATCCGGCTTCGGCCATCTGTGCCACGAGTGCATGCAGCGTCACGGCATCGGGGGTGGTATGAGTTGTCGGTATCGCTTCTTGGCCTATATAGTTGCATACCGTAGAAATCAGTCCGCACTTGTATCCCAAGCGGTCGAATAAATGATAGAGCAACGTTGCGACGGTTGTTTTTCCATTTGTTCCGGTTACCCCGATCAATGTCAGCTTCGACGACGGATGGTCATACCATGTATCCAACAGCATGCCGAGGGCTTGCGCCGTATCGGGAACGACAACGAACGGCACGTCGCATGTCCCGAGCTGTTCCGGTATTTTCTCGCATACAATCGCCCCCGCCCCTTTTTCTATGGCCTTTCCGATATAATCATGTCCGTCAACAGTCGTTCCGCTGACAGCGACAAAGAGCATACCTTTACTTATTTGGCGCGAGTCGGAATGAATACCCGATATTTCGCAAACGTCATCGCCCTGAATGCGCTTTATAGGTAAGTGCTTTATTAATGTTTTTAATTTCATTGTTCTGTTTCTTTAATCTTTTAATACGATTTCGACCGTTTGTCCTTTCACGACTCGCTGACCGGGCGCAACAGACTGCGAAACGACCTGTCCTCTGCCCGAAAGACTGACACGAAGCCCTGATTTCTCCAATGCATATACGGCATCTCTGGCTCCCATACCCACGACATACGGCACCAATCCCTTGCGGACTGTCAGTTCTCTTACCCGAAGCGTATCTTTTCCGGCACTACATCCGTAAATGGCATATTCGGAAGCGATTCGCTTCGACGATGCGTGAATATCCAGTTCCTCTATCACATACTTTGCGGCGCGTGCATCGCCGTTCTTCACGGCAGGTACCGCCACACAGCCTGCCTCTTTCGTCATGGCACGAAGGTTCAATGTGATCTGATACGAGTATGTTTTTTCCGCAATCTCTTTGAAGATCGTGCCGGCCATCAACCCGCCCGAAGGCGATCCGTTACGCGGTCTCGAGACAACGACAATACACGAATACTTCGGGTTTTCGTAAGGGAAGTATCCGCAAAACGACACATTATGCGCCGTGCTCGACGCGGCAATCTGTGCCGTACCTGTTTTTCCGGCTATGGTTACGACGTCCGATCCGGCCGGTTTGCCCGTACCGTCACGACGCCCGTCAGGGTCTTTGTAATTCACAACATTGTAAAGCATCTCCTGTATTATTTTCAGGGTACGGGGAGAACAGATAGACGGACGGATGACTTCGGTCGAGAAAGATTGGACTTCTTTACCGTTGTGCGTGACACTCTTCACAAACATGGGGCGTACCATCTTACCGTTGTTCGCTATGGCGTTGAAAAAAGTCAGGGTGTTGATCGGGGGGATTTGCACTTCGTAGCCGAACGACATCCACGGCAAGGTCAGTTTCGACCAGTTCGGGCTCTCCGGTGTACGTATCTTGGCACGTCCCGCTCCCGGTATTTCCAAACGGAGATCGGCGTCTATTCCCGTTCGTTTGAGGCCATCCGTAAATTTTTTCGGGTGGCTTCCGTAACCTTTCAACACCACTTTAGCAATTCCCACATTGGAAGAGTACCAGATACTTTGAGCCGCCGTGATCGTTCCGTATCCTCCTCGATGAGCGTTATGATCTCTGATGGTGCGTCCGTTGATGGTGTAGGTTCCGCTTCCGACATCAATCGGCGTTCCGGGAGTACATATCTCGTCTTCAACGGCTACCATCATGGCGGCAACCTTGAAGGTCGAGCCGGGTTCGATTTCGTCGGCCACGGCATGGTTTTTCGTTTCGGTATAGACACCGGGACGTACGCGCTCCATATTGGATATCGCCTTGATTTCACCGGTCTGCACCTCCATGACCACAGCGATGCCGGAAGCCGCATCCAATTCTTTCAGCTTATTCACCAGGGCCTTCTCGGTCAAGTCTTGTATATGCGTGTCGATGGTTGTTTGGATATCCAACCCATCGACCGGCTCCTGAGCAATCACATTGGTCCACCGGCCACCCACGCGCATCACGGAGTTATAACCCACCTGACCGTGCAGCAGCGTATCGTATTCGAGTTCAAGACCATTTTTACCTTTTGAGAGTCCCCCCGTCTCTATCTCGTTGTAGATGTCGCCGATAGTACGCGAAGCTAACGTACCGAACAACTTCTGTCGTTGTACCATCTCTTTTTCGTAAAGTCCGCTCACATTCCGGCCGAGCCGGAAAAAGGGATATTGGCGAATTTCCTTTAGATCAGTATATGAAACACGTCCTTCGTACACCGGATATTGACGGCTTTTCGACTTGAGTCCACGCAGCAAATGGGCTTTATAACCTGCTGCCGATCGGTTTTTAAGTTTGCGTGAAAGACGGTAAGCAAGGGAATCGATTCCGTTGCGCGACGAATGCATGAACGTATCGATGGAGGCTTTCGATTTTCCGGTTCCTTTTTGAAACCCGCTGGCCTGAAAATCCATGTACAGGTAATATCGGGGCACACTGGTTGCTAACAGTTTTCCGTCGGCCGAATAAATATTTCCGCGGTTAGGGTTCACCAACCGATTGGGTTTTTTCTGGCTCTCGGCCACCTTGTTCCATTGGTCTTTTTCGGCAAAAGCAATTTTGAAAGTAAAGAAAAGAATCCCGATGACGACCGGTAGAAGCAGTAACATCACCATCAGGTAACGTGCCAAAACATGTCCGTCGCCCGATTCTTTTTCTTCCATTTCTTCTTTCTCAAAACTCGCCATACGGTGTTATTTCTGTATGATATAAGGAGGTGTCTGAGGACTTTCCAGGTCCAGCCCTTTTTCTCTCACCAACAGTTCAATCTGTGACAGGCGATTATTCCCGATCAGTTGCCCCGAAACGGCCAGTGACTCATATTTCACATCTTTCAGTTCCTGTTGCAACTTATCGATTTCGCGCAGTTTCAACAAACACGTATAGCGATTGCTGATAAACATAAGCATCAAACCGACGATTAGTACAATCAATTTCGTATGCCGGACAATAAAATCTTCTTTCAGAATACCTCCTCCCAGAATATAGAGCGGAGATAAGTGCCGTTTCTTTTTCTGTCGTATTTTGTTTGTTTCATTCATGCGCATGCGGTGTTTATTTTTTTTCTGCAATCCGTAATTTCGCACTCCGGACGCGAGGATTTTTGTCGATCTCTGTCTTCGAGGGAGTGATCACTTTATTATTTATCAAGAGAAAAGGGCTAAGTCTGTTACCGAAAAAGTCTTGTTGGCTCTCTCCCTCAAAATTTCCGCTACGCATAAAATGTTTCACTAACCGGTCTTCAAGCGAATGATACGTGATGATGACCAGTCGCCCGCCCGGTTTCAGAACCTCTAACGCCTGCTGCAACATCTCCCGCAAAGCATTCATTTCATCGTTCACCTCAATACGTAAGGCTTGAAAAAACTGCGCTAAAAACTTATTTTCTTTCCCTTTACGAACGAACGGTTGCAGCAGCTCGATCAACGTCCCACTCGACAAAATCGGTTGCACATCACGCGACCGCACAATGAGTGACGCTATTTTTCGCGCCTCCTTCAACTCACCGTAGTGATGCAGCAGATCGCTTAGTTTCTCTTCCGGATACGTATTGAGAATATCAAAAGCCGTTTGTCCCGCACGATTGTTCATCCGCATATCCAATGTCCGGTCGAAGCGAAAAGAAAACCCTCGCGCCTCGTTGTCGAAGTGATGTGACGATACGCCAAGGTCGGCCAAAATCCCATCAACCTGCAATATGCTGTGATAACGAAGAAAGTTGGATAAATAACGGAAGTTACTGCGAATAAAGACAAAACGGTGATCGTCCGGAATATTTGCTTCCGCATCGGCATCCTGATCAAACCCGTAGAGTCTCCCCTCATCCCCCAAACGGTTCAGAATACCGAGGCTGTGCCCGCCGCCACCCAAGGTGACATCGACGTAAATACCCGAGAGCCGGACGGCTAATCCGTCCAGACTTTCATCCAACAAAGCCGGAATATGATAAACGCCTTCTTTTTTATTCATTCTCAATATCTTTCCGTCAACAATCGCTTTGCAAGCATGCTTAACAAGGCGTAAAAGTACACATTCTCAAGAATTTGCTAACCGTTTGAGAAGGAAAGTTTTCAACACCCCCGTTTTTCTCCGGCAAATGGTTTCGTCGTATGACGTCGTCGCACAGATTTTAACGCCTTTCCCTGCGGACTTTACTTTCTCATCCCCAAAAAAGACACAAAAAAATCGCGAAAAAACGTATTTATAAACGGCTTCTGCTTATCTTTGTGGACCGATGGAAGCACAAACACCAATCATCGATGTGCGCAAAGTCTTACGTGAGAAAGCGCCCCGAATATCGAAAAAGATTCCTGCATGTATCGTGAATTATCTGATTCGCACGATTCATCAGGACGAACTGAACCGTATCCTCCAATGCCACGCCGCCCTCGACGGTGTCGCATTCATGGAAGCACTGATCCGCGAATTCGATCTGACCCTACGCCTCACCGGCGAAGAACATCTGCCGTCCCCGGAGGGACGCTACCTGTTCGTGTCGAACCATCCGTTAGGCGGGCTGGACGGGATTTGTCTGACGGCACTGATAGGCCAACGATATGGAGAACAAGTCCGTTGTCTCGTCAACGACCTGCTCCTGTTTATCCCGAATCTGCGCTCCATTTTTATCCCGATCAACAAGCACGGAGCCCAAACGAAAGAAGCGGCCGTACGGCTTGATGAGGTCTTTGCTTCCGATTGTCAGGTGCTCACTTTCCCTGCCGGCCTCTGTTCACGCAAACAAAACGGGCATATCGAAGACACGGAATGGAAAAAATCGTTTGTGCGAAATGCCGTCAAATACCATCGAGATGTGGTGCCCGTCTTCTTCGAAGGACGTAACTCCGACTTCTTCTATCGGCTGGCACATATCCGCAAGCGGCTGGGCATCAAATTAAATATCGAGATGCTTTATTTACCCGACGAGATGTTTCGAAACAAACATAAAACATTTCATGTTTATATAGGAAAACCTATTTCCTGGAAAACTTTCGACGGGGGGAGGAAACCCGCAAAATGGGCTGAATGGGTCAAACAGAAAGTATATCAGTTGAGCGAAAAATAAACGTATGCAAAAAATTATCCGGCCGGTCGAAACGGCCTTACTGAAAAAAGAACTGACACCGGAAAAACGATTGCGGCGAACGAATAAATCGGACAACGAAATCTATATTGTGACGGCACATGACTCTCCGAACGTCATGCGCGAAATCGGGCGTCAACGAGAGATCGCTTTTCGTCATTACGGCGGAGGTACCGGAAGAGCTATCGACATCGACGAGTTTGACACCATGGAGCGCGGTTACCGTCAACTGATTGTCTGGAGTCCGGAAGACGAGCAAATACTGGGAGGCTATCGTTTTCTCATCGGGTCGGATGTACAATACGATACGCAGGGAAGGCCCATACTGGCTACGGCACATCTGTTTCATTTTTCGAAACACTTTCTGAACGATTACCTGCCATATACGGTCGAGTTAGGACGCTCGTTCGTTTCGCTCGATTATCAGGCAACGCTCGGACGAAGCAAAGGCATTTTTGTACTTGATAACTTGTGGGACGGATTAGGAGCGCTGACAGTCATCGATCCGGCCATGAAATACTTCTACGGAAAAGTCACGATGTATACGACTTACAACGTGGAAGCACGGGATATGATTCTATACTTCCTCCGCCTGCATTTCCCGGACCCCGACAAGCTGGTTGAGCCGATTGCCCCGCTGCAGACGGGAATGGACGAAGAAAAGATGAAACAGCTCTTCTGCCACGATCACTTTAAAGACAACCTCAGAGTGTTAAATCAAGAGGTGAGGAAATACGGCATCAATGTTCCTCCCCTGATAAGTGCATATATGAGCCTTTCGCCCAAGATGCGTACGTTCGGCACAGCCATCAACCGTGAATTCGGCAATGTTGAGGAAACGGGAATCCTAATTGCCACCGACGAGATTCTGGAAGAAAAGAAAAAACGCCATATTGAAACGTATCTGAAGGAAATGACCCACCGCAAGGCCCGGCAAGATGATTCGACTTCGGATATGGATTAAGGACGGTACGGTCCCCCCCCCCTGCCACTATTGTTTCCAAGACAATAAGCACCTCTGTGACGTTTATGTCATCAGTTGTTTGGGGGCAAGAGCTCCCCGTTCTCTTATGTTTGTCTTAAAACGGTTCCGGAATTTTATCGATACGTCGTTGATGTCGTCCGCCGTCGAATGAGGTCGAGAAAAAGATATCGACCATGGTTTTAGCTTCGTCGGAGGTGATGAAGCGTGCCGGCAGCACCAGAATGTTAGCATCGTTGTGTGCCCGGACCAGCCGTGCCATCTCTTCGTTCCAGCTAATGGCAGCGCGAATCCCCTGATGCTTGTTCAGTGCCATGGCAATCCCGTTCCCCGTACCGCAAAGGGCTATCCCGCGGTCTACCTGCGCCCCCTCGACCGCTCTGGCCAGCAAATGCGCATAATCGGGATAGTCACAACTCTCTTCCGAATAAGTTCCGAAGTCATGACATACATATCCTTTAGCTACCATGTAATTCAACAGTGTGTTTTTAAGGGCAAATCCCGCATGGTCGCTTGCAAATCCGATCGTCTTTATCTCCATCCTTACGACGTTACCTGTTCAGCATCTTTTTCACCAGCCGGCATACATTCTCACCCGTATAGCCCAGTTTCCTGTCGAGCACCTTGTAAGGCGCCGAGTAACCGAATTCGGACAGCCCGTGAACAACCCCGTTATCACCAACCAGCCCTTGTAATGTAACAGGCAATCCCGAAGTGAGGCCGAACCGCCGAACACCTTTAGGTAACACATGCTCCCTGTAATCGGCTTTCTGATCGCGGAACAGTCCTTCGGACGGTACCGACACGACACGCGTCTTAATACCTGCTTTCGCCAGTTTAGCCGCCCCTTCCACGAGGGTAGCTACTTCCGATCCGCTGGCCAGCATCACCACGTCAGGCTGGCCTTCACAGTCGCAGACAATATATCCGCCTTTCACGATCCGGCGCGCTTCTTTACGGCGATCACCGCTTGCGGCAGGCAGGTTGACGATACCCTGACGAGAGAGAATGAGCGCCGTCGGGCGATTCTCTTCGAGGGCAATTTTCCATGCATAAATCGTTTCTTCGGCGTCGGCCGGACGCAAAACAACCATAGCGCGTTTTCCCTTGTGATTGTGCAGATGCTCCAGCAGGCGTAGTTGCGCTTCGTGCTCAACCGGCTGATGAGTAGGTCCGTCTTCGCCAACACGAAACGAGTCATGCGTCCAGACATAAATAACATGCAGTTGCATCAGTGCAGCCAACCGGACGGCGGGCTTCATATAGTCGGAAAAGACAAAGAAAGTGCCACAAACGGGGATGATTCCGCCATGCAGCGCCATACCGTTCATGATGCAGGCCATGGTCAACTCACTGACTCCCATTTGTAAAAACTGTCCGGAGAAATCCCCTTTCCGGAAAGCATGCGTATGCTTCAGAAACCCGTCGGTCTTGTCCGAATTACTCAGATCGGCCGATGCAACGACCATATTTCCAATCTGCTGTGCATAGAACCCGAGCATCGTAGAAGATGCGGCACGCGTCGCAATATGTTCTTTCATCTTGATCGATGAATAGTTGATCTTCGGAAGCTTTCCGCTAAGGAAAAGGTCTAATTTAGCCGATAATTCCGGATGGCCTTTGCGAAATTTTTCTTCCTTCTTCTGACGTGCCAAAAACCATGTGCGGAGTTCTTCCTTGCGATGGGCATAGATTTTTTGCACTTCGGGAAAGATCGCAAACGGCTTCGCAGGATTCCCTCCAAGATTTCTGATCGTCGCATCGATGTCGGCGCCGGCAGCCGAGAGCGGCTGACCGTGAGTCGATACTTTATCTTCATAGCTTGCTCCCTTAGCATCGACAGCCCCTTTACCCATTACCGTATGACCGATAATCAGCGTCGGACGTTCTTTTTCGGCATTCGCCGCTTGCAATGCTTTGCGGATTTCTTCGACCGAACTACCGTCGATAGAGAGAACATTCCAATTCCATGCGCGATACTTGGCGGCAATATCCTCCGAAGTCACCTCCTCGACTTTGGTCGAAAGCTGGATATTGTTTGCGTCATAATACATGATGAAATGATGCAGTCCGAGATGTCCGGCTACTCGCCCTACCCCCTGCGACACTTCTTCCTGAATCCCTCCATCGGAAATATAAACGTAGGTCTTATGCGCCATCCACTCACCGAAGCGTGCTGTCATAAAACGTTCGGCAATCGCCGCGCCGAGCGCCATCGCATGGCCTTGACCGAGCGGTCCGGAGGTGTTCTCAATCCCGTGAAGCACATCTACTTCGGGATGACCGGGAGTCTGACTCCCCCACTGGCGAAAATTCTCCAGTTCTGCGGCAGGCATCAGTCCCGCCAGTGCCAGAACTCCATACAACATGGGAGACATATGCCCGGGATCGAGAAAAAACCGGTCACGATAGGGATAGTCCGGCTGATCCGGATGATAATTGAGAAACTCGGCGAAGAGTACGTTTATAAAATCGGCTCCGCCCATTGCGCCGCCGGGATGTCCGGACTTTGCTTTTTCTACCATCGAAGCGGCAAGAATACGGATGTTGTCTGCCGCACGATTCATGTTTTTAATTTCGTTCATGATTCTTTGGTCGATTCGTTATGAAGAACTGCATGGCAAAGATAGGTTATTTTTATCAGATATACGATGTCCACTTCACGTTACGCATGTCTCCGCTTTTTGCAAACTCTTTATGGAATGCAAAGCAACAGTCGAGATTCTGCGGCGTATGTCCTTTTATGCCCATGTTGAGATAATCGTTCAGCAGCGGGCGATAGTCGGGATGTACACAGTTGTCGATGATTTCGTGTGCACGCTGTATCGGCGACTTGCCGCGCAGGTCGGCCACCCCGTATTCGGAAATCATAATTTTCACAGAGTGTTCACTATGATCGAGGTGCGAAACCATCGGCACAAAAGCACTGATTTTTCCATCCTTCGCCGTCGAAGGCGTAGTAAAGATCGAAAGGTATGCCGAGCGCGTGAAGTCTCCCGACCCGCCAATCCCGTTCATCATCTTCGTACCCAGTACATGGGTCGAATTAATATTTCCGAAGATATCGGCTTCGAGTGCGGTATTGATCGTGATCAATCCCATACGGCGCACGAGCTCCGGATTGTTTGAAATCTCCTCGGGACGGAGCAGAAGCTTATCCTTGAAGAAGTCAAGGCGCGAATAAATTTCTTTCAAAGCTTCCTTGCTGACACTCAACGAACAGCCGCTTGCAAACATGACACGTCCTTCCTCCATCAACTTGATTACGGCATCCTGAATCACCTCCGTATAAATATTAAATGCGGGAATTTCCTTATTCTCTCCCATGCATCCGAGTACGGCATTCGCTACATTGCCGACCCCACTCTGCAGGGGCAGGAACGATGCCGGGATACGTCCGGCTTTCATTTCGTTCACTAAAAAGTTCGACACGTTACGTCCGATGGCTAATGTCACGTCATCCAGCGGGGCAAAAGTACTTCCGTCCGGCTCGTTCTTCGTCTCGACAATCCCGACAATCTTTTTCGGGTCAACCTTAACATACGGTTTGCCGATACGGTCGGAGGGTTGATAGATCGGAATCTCGCGGCGCATCGGCGGGTCAGCCGGCTCATAAATGTCATGCATCCCACGGATTTCTTTCGGATGAAACCGGTTCAACTCAATCAAAATCTTATCGGCCAGACGGCAGACGGTCGGGACAATCCCGACCCCTTCGGTGGGGATGATTTCACCATCTTCGGTCACTTCGGCAGCCTCTACAATCGCCACGTCCACTTTGCCTAAGAACCCGTAACGCAGCGACTGCGCCAACTCGGAAAGATGCATGTCGAAATAGTGAGCGCCGCCGGCATTAAGCAGAGCGCGCATATCCTTATTCGACTGATAAGGGGTACGGAACTTAACGGCGCGGGCACGTGCCAAGGCTCCGTCAAGGTGGTCGCCGGTCGATGCACCGGTAAACATACCGATCTGAAAAGGATTTCCTTTACGATGCTCTTCTTCCGCTCTTTGGGCAATGGCTTCCGGAATAACTTTCGGACAGCCTGCAGGCGTAAATCCGCTGAATCCGACATGGTCGTCGTTGTTTACATACGAGGCAGCCTCTTCGGCCGTGATGAATTTAAATGACATGATATTCTTCTTTATTATTTATGGGTTAATGTTCTTATGGGGGCAAAGATAGCAATAATATCAGACCGGGGCAATGATCCGGAGGATTTCTTCTACCGTGTCTGCCACATGCTGTGCGCCACACGCATTCAACTCGCTAAGAGGACGGAATCCCCATGTCACGCCCACGGACGTCACCCCGGCGTTTGCTGCTGTTTGCATATCCACCCCCGAATCCCCCACATAAAGCGTCTCGGCTGCCGACCGGCCGGTGATTTTCAAAATATCGTGCACAATCGTCGGGTCGGGCTTGACCGGCACCCCTTGACGTTGACCGAAAACGGTTGCAAAACGGATGTCCGGGAAATAAGTACGTACAAGCTTTTCCGTTGCACGCTGATACTTGTTCGATGCGACCGACAGTATGATGCCTTGCTCCTGCAAAGCCTTAAGCAGGTATGAGATGCCATCGTAAGGAGACGTATAGTCCGCATTGTGTTCATCGTAATAAGGGAGAAAAACTTCGCGGACACGCAGAATATTGTCCTGCGTCTTTTCCCCTTCGGGCAGTGCACGCTCAAACAGTTTGTTGATGCCATTCCCCACAAAAGATTTGTAGGCTTCAACTGGGTGTGTCGGGAACCCCCTCTGCCGAAGAGCATAATTCGTACTGTATGCAAGGTCTGCAACCGTATTCAGCAATGTACCGTCAAGATCGAATATAACCGATTGTATTCTTCTCATATATAACTATTATCGTTTGATTTTTTTACCGGCCAAAGGTACGTGATCATCTTTTTTAACGGTCGACTCTCCCGCCAGTTTCAGGCTGCTCGGCTCCATTTGAACAGACTTGCATACGACTAATCGAACATCATAAATACCATTTACAATCAAAAGCAGACGATCGTCCGGAAACCATAACGAGAACTATCTTCATCATAAAAAAAAAGCTGCCTCATTTTGAAACAGCCCCTTAAATAGTCGGGATGAGACGACTCGAACGTCCGACCTCCACGTCCCGAACGTGGCGCGCTAGCCAACTGTGCTACATCCCGTTTTTTTTTTCGGCTGCAAAGGTACAAAGAATTCGCAACCTGCAAAATTTTTTTCTCTTTTCCGATAATCAAAAATTCGTGTTCCCGTATAAATCCTGCCTTAACAAGCCGAAATAAATGACCGCTCTCGGCGATTACATCACGCTTTTCCCAACAGTATCCTACGTCTTTCTCTTCATCTCGCGAAGCCGTTTTATCGTAGCGAGGTTTTTCGTTTTTAGAAGACGCTGCTTTTCTTCCGGCTATACAGACGATATAAACGATCTGCATGCTCACGGTACAAGTCTCGGCTTGGCATCCGAGGGTATGTATGGACGCTATTCCGGCAATAGAAAAACGCAATACGAAAAACCTATCGGAACCCCATAAAAATTCAAAAGCTTCTTTTGACTGATATGGACGGGAGGACAGGTATCAACACGAAAGCCTTATACCTCCCGTCCTTTTTATAGACGGCATACGGATTAGCGCGGTTCGTTACGTTCAACAACGAAAACTGCCACGTCAGCCCGCCGTGTTTCAATTTCCTTTCGACCGTGTAATTGATATCGGCCCTGAAATAGTTTTTCAGCCGGATATTCGGATAAGGCGGAACATGATGAACTTCAAACAAATCTCCATTCGTTTCGATGTATCCGTTCGGGAACGTAGGTAAGCCCATACCCGGGTAAGATACTTCGGGAACATAATAGGGATAGCCGCTTTTAAACTGCATTTGCAGGGATAGCGTATGGGTATTCGTGGGCTTCCTGCGTACTACGTATCCGGCAAAAGCCGACAAGTCGTGAGGCGCATCGTATTTAAACGGATACGAACGGCCTCCAAACGTGCGTCGCGATTGTGACAAGGTATACGACACCCATCCGGTAAATGCCCCTCGGCCATATTCGGCCATAAACTCTACCCCCATCGAAGCGCCTTTTCCCTGTGCATAATCCGAATGAGCGTCCAAATAATATTCCAGGTTTCTGATCAACAGAAGATTCCGCATGCTTTTGTAGTAAGCCTCAATCGAGAGCGTCAGATGCTCGTTCGTATAATTTTTCCAGCCGACGGATATTTGGTCGGATTGCGGCAAAATATTTTCGCGAAATGGCACCCAGTAGTCCGTCTTTGCATTATAATCGATCTCATTGATCGTATGTACGGGCTGGTACATTCGGTCGTAAGCCAGCATCAGTTTGTCCTTCTCGCCGATAAATGTGTTTATTTTCAACCTCGGCTCCCAAGCAAACCGACTGATGTTTTCGCTGCGGTACAACGAGGCGCGAAGCCCTGCGCTGAAAAGCCATTTCCGGTACTTGAACTCATCGTACACATAGGCCGATGTTTTAAAAAGTGTCAGATGATCGCTATGATATACGGATTTGTGCTTGTTGAGCAATTTATATACGTAATCCGGCATATATCGTTGATAAGCCCCTTCCCATCCGTAAAAAAACGTGTGATGGTCCGCGATCTCATGCTTTAACAAGAACCTCACCCCCAATTCGTTCATACGCGAGGCATTTTCATTTTTCAGCTCCTGTTTCGATTCCGGAGATTCTTGTTTGTTCCTGTAATAATTGAAGTTGTTCAGTCCGGTGTAATAGGTGTGACCGGATAATGACAGACCTTGTTTGAGCCGCGCCTGATAACGGAGCGATGTGGTGAGCGTCTTCCAGCCATAGCCGAACTTCTCCCAAGAACTCTCTTCCGAATATTTTTTATGTTCCTTATTCGTTCCTCCCATATCATCGTAACCGTAATAAAAGAGCCACGATAGTTGATGGCTGTCGTTGAGTTTCCAGGTAAGTTTACCGTTCAAGTCGGCAAAAGAAACCATCGGATAGCCGGCTTGACGTTGATCGATGACCGACATCAAACCGTTAAGCAGCAAATCGAGAAAAGAACGTCGGCCCGCAATCAGATAACTCAACCGGTCTTTGACGATCGGACCTTCGGAGGCTGCCGTACCGGCAAGAAGCCCCAACGATACCGAATGCCGGTACTTCCCGAAGTCTCCTTCTTTCGCATCGACCGAAACCACCCCCGACAACTTATCGCCATAATGTGCCGGAATACCTCCCTTATAGATTTCTGCCGTACGGATGGCATCCGCATTGAAGATGGAAAAGAGGCCAAACGTATGATTCTGATTATATATCGGCACATCGTCTGTCAGGTAGAGCGTCTGATCGTTCGTGCCTCCGCGGATGTTCAGTTGGGAAGAGCCCTCCATACCCGCCGACACGCCGGGAAGAAATTGCAATGTCTTGATCACGTCGCGCTCGCCGAGAAAAAGCGGAGCGACCTTCAGCAGATTCGTATTGATTCGCATATTGCCCAGTCCCCGACTGTCGATGTTCCTGCTTCGCGCTTCCACGACTACCTCATCGAGCAAGACCTGCCTTCTGATTTCTGACGCCGCCGTGCTGTCGGTCGGAACGACAGGTTGTTGCGCCGAGACAAAACCGGACACGATACTATGAAGAAAAAACAAACCGATTCTTTTCATGGCCATATCGTTTCCCTCTTAGGCAAATCAAATACGTAATTCTCTTCGTTCATGCCCGCAAATATACCAAGCCCCTGTTCCACATTGCCGTATACGGGCTGAGGCTTGTAAAAAATCGATGAGATATCGTCCTCCGTAACGATCATCGTTTTTTGTTCATACAGCGTTTTGTTATACCGGTCGTATTCGGGAGTTGCCGTGATCAACTTGACCCGTATTCTGTCCGGTTCGGGCCTCCGGACGGTATCCCTTCCGCTCGACGCATAGACCGGAGCAAAGACAAGCTCGGTCAGAGCCGACAGATTCTTATGCTTGACTCGCAGAAAGCCGATATGATACATCGCGCCCACTTGCTCGTTGATCATGCCCGTACCGACCTGACGGTTCACCATGTCGATCAATCCGTTATTGGCATATAAATCGGAGTATTGATCGACGACCGTATCCTGCCGTTGCCGGTAGGCGGTTATCCAAAGACTCTCGTCTTCGCACCGGGCGATATCGAAAGAGGTCAAGCGGACAAGTTGTCTGTAACCTCCGGACGAATATGCGGCCGTACAGCGGATTGAAGCCGGCACACGGGTATGCGCCCGGACCTCCGGCAGACCGGCATAAGCTACCCGGATCGAATAAGTTGCTCCCGCCTGCGGATGCCTGGGCAACAGCAACACGGAATCCGTACAGACGGCATCGAACAGTAGCGCATCGTTTTCTTGCAAAACGATATGCGCTCCCGTCAAAGCGTGTATGGCATAGCCTTTCTCCGAATGTGTTAATTTGTGCAGCCTCACCCGAATCGAGTCCGACGGATTCAGATAGCTGTTTACAATGATACGCTCCGCCTCCGTCACCGACGACGGCGGTATATCGTAATTCACCGAACAGGCGCTCACAAACAGTCCGATCAGGCCCCAAAAAAGGTTCTCTCTCATTTTTATTTTATGCAATGAATCGGTGTGGTGACTTAGAAGGGAATCCATACGGACACCTGCCAGTCACGGAATTTCCCGGAGGTGAAGTCTTTCGTCTCGATGACATTCGAAAGACCGTGTTTATAGCTGATCCCTAACTCCATGAATTTTAAGTTATATGCTATTTTTCCGACAAACGGCACATCGAACGGATGCTTCATATCCTCCTTTTCATAACCTGCGAAATAGTAGACCGGCTCCACACCTGCCCCCACACTCAATCCTTTATAAACAGGACAGTTGATAGTTCCTCCCAATGAAGCGAAACAGGCATAGGCAGACGATGAAGCTGTATATAACCCACCGATATTCGGGTTGTCGGACGGTTGCTGCTTTAGAATCGGGCGATACAGGTAATCCCATGATTTTACCCCGACGGAAGCATCCAGATCGACAAATGCCTTACACGAAGTAAACGGATGCAAACGAAAGCGATAACCTACGAATCCGTTCAGTTTGTAATCGACGTCTCTAAGACTCTTGTTCTCTCGAGGCTTAATCTCTCCGAAACTGAAATTCCCCGAACCTCCTCCTACCAACAAGCCGGTCTGCGTCTGCGCCCCAACAGGCAAGGATAAAAAAAGAAGAAAGAGGAAGAGAAGAGTTGTTTTTATTTTTATCATGATAATTCAAAATAGATACATTTTTGCAAATAAAAGAACAAAAGTAATACAAAGACCTTGCATTCCAAATTTTGAGAATAGATACACATACGATATGAAAATAAAAAATCATTACGGATACATGGATTTTCGTGTATATTTTTTACCGATTTTACGGATTGGCTAAAAAAAAGAAGTTTTTTTTAAGATAGGCAATGAGGATATAAAACTTATCGATTTGCCGGGAATTTACAATTTATCAATAAATACTCCTGAAGAGCGTGTTTCAAGAGATTTTTTACTAAATGAAAAAGTTGATGTAATAATCAATGTTATGGATTCGACATCGCTTGAGAAAAATATTTATTTAACTGCTCTATTAAAGGAACTCGGCATTCCAATCGTTATGGCACTTAATTTTGAGGACGAATTTAAAAGAATTGGATATAAGCTGGATATAGAGAGATTTCAAAAGCAGCTTGGCATCCCAGTCGTCTTTACAAGTGGAAAATCTGGAAACGGCGTAGATAAGCTTATGGAAAAAGTAGTTGAAATTTCAAAACAAACTTCATCAGAACATAAACAGCACAGACTTTTGTTTGAGAAAGAAATTGAAAGTAATATTGAAACTTTGAAAAATAAACTAAAAAATGAGAAATCCTATGAAAAAGTGCTGAAAAGATACCCTCT
>ERZ772967.867-NODE-867-length-22098-cov-3.356667_pt1 | contig 22098 bp, 26 predicted proteins | sample MGYA00511677_ERZ772967 | MGnify/ENA primary metagenome ERZ772967 (study PRJEB29015, sample SAMEA2737931) | human oral metagenome | biome: human oral; feature: human-associated habitat; material: dental | place: China | collected 2146 ...
CGAATGATTGTGTAGAGGCTACGTTCAGTTGGAAGTGGGATTGGACCCGCAACTTGTGCACCTGTACGAGTAGCTGATTCTACGATTTTTGCAGCCGCTGTGTCAAGCGTACGGTGTTCGTAAGCTTTCAAACGGATACGGATTTTTTTGTTTGCCATCTTTTTCTCCTTTTCGTCTATTTAAGATAATAGGCTAGCTCCACAAGAAAACCGACGCGCGTTGCGTGGCAATGCAACCGAGCGTGTCGCAACCTCTTGCATCAAAGCTAAGGCTGTAATTTACAGCACCATAATAGAATAACACAAAGCCCCTGCGATTGCAAGGGATTTGTTAGGTTTTTTTCGTTTTTTTAGGATGAAACTGTTTTCCTATTTCATCTTCATACAATTACTAATTTACGACTATTAAAACCAATCTTTTCTTCTATATAATACGAGTCATTTTGACTTTGAATTTGTCTTGCGATTGATCCACTAAGATATCTGCTTTAGACTCGGTTTCTCTATAGTAACGCAGATACTGCTCCCGTCTCATCTGATGGCTAGCTAACACAAAGGAAGCATCTCGATTTCTCATCATCGTATCTCGAGCTAGGCGCCTCTTTAACTCTGTTTCTTCATCCGTGTAGAAACAGATGGTTTTGTCAAAGAGTTCCTTGGGTAGAAAGCCCACAGACATCCCTTCAACAATCAGAATCGGCTTGGCTCCAGACAAGATTTCACTAGCCTTCCACGGTTCATCGATTGTTAAGACATCCATACCTGCCTGTAAGGCGAGAATATCTCTCTGCAAACTTGCCAGTTCATGCGCCACCGGCAGACAAGCTGTCACTTTTTGATCTGGTGCTTGCTTTGGTACTACCAGGTGACGTTCTGAGGTGATATAGGGATCTGTTTCTAGTAAATTTACTGTAGTAGAATCTAGGGCCTGATATAATTCCTGAGCGAAGGTTGACTTGCCTGAAGCTCCATGACCGTAAATCCCCAGCGTCCTAACCCTTCCCGTTTCAATCTCTGAAACCAGTTGTTCTATCAGGTCTTTTTTCTTCATTCTCTCTTCACCTGTTCATAGCTTTCTTTTCCGTCATTGAGCTTATCCCAAATCACTACTTGCCCACTTTTGAGAGATTTTTGCACATCGATAATCCGTTGATTAGAGGAACCTCGAAACTGGAGCATGAGATTGCGCTTGCTTTTATCATACCGTCCATCGACAAGGATGTCAATCAGCGACAAGAGTTCCAGTTTATCTGGAGTTTCCAGCATCATTTCTTCCCACGTGTAGCCCGTCCAGGACCAGATGTCTTTGTCTGGCAATTCCTTTCGAATGCGTTTAACGAGTGGTAAGAGAATGCCCGTATTAAGAAAGGGCTCTCCTCCTAGCAAGGTCAAGCCTTGAACATAAGGTTGGGCAAGATCCTCCATGATCTGTTCTTCTAATTCTGCTGTATAGGGAATGCCTGCGTTGAAAGACCAAGTCGCAACATTATAGCACCCCTCGCAGTGAAACATGCAGCCTGATACATAGAGAGAGTTGCGCACACCTTCTCCATCGACAAAGTTAAAGGCCTTATAATCAATGATCCGCCCTTTACTAAGTTCCTCACTTTTCCATTCACCTGGTTTTGGTGTATTCCATGTCATCCTTTTACTCCAAATCTATCCAGTAGCGCTGACTTCTATCGATTGTATTTTCGTAAACACCGCCAGCGGAGAGAATCGTGCGGCGGCTGGCTTCGTTGTCTTCATCGCAGGTAATCAGCACTCGTTCCAATCCTTGCTTTCGAGCCTCTGCTAGTCCTAATCTCAACTGCTCCTTCCCATATCCTTTGCCTCGTTGACTGGGACGGATAGAATAGCCAATATGACCGCCTTCCACAAATAGTTTGTCATTCAAGGACAAGCGCAGGGCTAAAAATCCCAAAGGCAAGCCAGTCTCATCAAAGGATAAAAATTTGATTGCAGGAACCCAGCCTACTGGCAGGTTGGCAGCATCCTCCTGCTGCTCTACAATCTTTAAACAATCCTCATAATCCTTTGCTCGCTTCCAAGCGGAGCCCATGCCACCGTGCATATAGGATTTTGCTGCATCAAACTCCGCAATCATCTCTAATATCGCTTCTTTATCTTCCAAAGTTGGTCGTCTTAGCTCCATGCTTCCTCCTTAATCGACATCAATCCAATAGCGCTCCGTTCCGTTTCGAACATCCTCCAACTCCCCACCATTAGCTAAGATAACAGCTCGGCTTGCTGGATTTTCTGTGCTACAAGTCACTAAAGCTCGTTTAATATTCTTTCCCTTAGCAACTTGTAGACCTTGTCGGAGGGATTCTTTCGCATAACCCTTACCTCTTTCAGAGGGGCGGACGGAGTAGCCAATATGGCCCCCATTTTCTAGTAAGTAGTCATTTAATCGGAGACGAAGGTTGAGAAAGCCAAGAGCCTGGCCTGCTACGTCAAAACTAACCAGCTGGATAGCAGGAACCCAGTTTTCAGGAATATTGAGTCCCGCTTCCGCTTGAAGATTTTCTTCTAGCCACTCTTCATAAACAAAATTGTTGGCGTTCCAAAACCCACCATCATGGGCTGATTGAGTCTGTTCAAACTCTGCCATCATCTCTAAAACTGTTTCTTTATCTGCCAATGTCGGTCTGCGTAGTTCCATATTCCCCTCCCTGCTAAGAGAAAAGCGAGAGCGGACTCTCACTTTTATTTTTTCTTGTTCTTGTTTAAAAACTGTTCTCTAAGATTGAGCAAGCGTTCTTTTTTACCTGTTCCACCTTTAGAGTGTTTCTCGTGATAACGGGTCACTTGAGCGCGTCCCTTATCATCTAATTGGTATTTCCCCATTCTATTTCCTTCTAATTTGTTACTTCATGTCCAGGTGTCTTAATGGTTGAACCATTCATATGTTTCACACGCGCAGCGATTTCCTTATGGCGCCCATTGACCATCGGACGAGCCTGAGGGTTACCTAGATAGCCACAAGTTCGTTTGACTACGTCTACTGTTTTTGGGTCGCTATTCCCACAGTTTGGACAAGCAAATCCCCTCTCTGTCGGTTCAAAATCCCCTTCAAAGTCACACTTATAACAATGATCAATCGGAGTATTGGTCCCTAGATACCCTACACGATCATAGGCGTAGTCCCAGACAGCTTCCAAGGCTTTTGGATTTTGTTGGAGAACTGGATACTCACAGTAGTGGATGAAACCACCTGTTGCACCTGCTTCTGGATAAGCCTTCTCAAAGTCCAATTTTTCAAACGGCGTTGGATTTTTACGAACATCATAGTGGAACGAGTTGGTGTAGTATTCCTTGTCTGTAATATCAGGAATAGAACCGAACTTTTCTGTATCCAAGCGACAGAAGCGATCTGTCAAGCTTTCAGACGGTGTTGAGTAGATAGAGAAATGATAGCCATATTGGTCAGACCACTCTTCTACCCGACGTTTCATATCGCGAATAATATCAAGGGTGAACTCTTTGGCTTCTGGATTATTTTCCCAATTATTACCAAAGAAGACTGTCGCTACCTCGTACAAACCGATGTAGCCCAATGAAACTGTCGCACGACGATTCTTAAAGAGCTGATCAACACTCTCGTCTTTTCCAAGACGGCGTCCGAAGGCCCCGTACTGATAGAGAATAGGGGCGTTTGCTGGTGTTGCTTCCTTGGTCCGTTCAACACGGTAAACTAGAGCATCTTCTGCGATGTTCATCCGCTCGTTGAAGATTTCCCAGAACTTATTCATGTCGCCCTCAGACTCAAGGGCAATGCGAGGAAGGTTGACCGTCACAACACCTAGATTCATCCGACCAGAATTGACTTCTACGCCATTCTCATCCTTCCATCCTTGAAGGAAAGAACGGCAGCCCATAGGTACCTTGAAAGAACCAGTCAACTCGATAATCTTATCATAGGACAAGACATCTGGGTACATCCGCTTGGTTGCACACTCAAGAGCCAACTGTTTGATGTCGTAGTTAGGTGAACCCTCTTCTAAGTTGAGGCCTCTTTTTAACGTAAAGATGAGTTTAGGGAAGATAGCTGTTCGATGTTCTGAACCAAGACCGTTGATCCGAATAGTCAAAATAGCTTTTTGAATTTCACGCTCAAAACGATTGGTTCCCAGACCAAAACCTAGCGAAGTAAAAGGTGTTTGGCCATTTGAAGTGAAGAGAGTGTTGATTTCATACTCGAGAGATTGCATGGCATCGTAGATGTCCTTTTGCGTTTTCTTCCAAGCATAATCTTCCCGTTTGTCAGGCAAGACCCACTCTTCCGCATCCTTGAGGTGTTTTTGGTAATTCTTCTCTGCATAAGGCGCCAAGACTTCATCGATACGGTCAGCTGAACAGCCCCCGTACTGGCTAGATGCTACATTAGCGATGATTTGGGAAATCTGAGCTGTCGCAGTCTGGATAGACTTGGGACTCTCTACCTCCGCATTCCCAATCTTAAAACCATTTTCCAACATGCCTTTAAAATCAATCAAACAGCAGTTGGTCATCGGCGTATAGGGGCTGTAGTCCAAATCGTGATAGTGGATATCCCCTTTTTGGTGAGCATTGGCTACGTGCTTAGGAAGCATTTGCAGTCCGATTGATTTCCCAACAATCCCTGCTGTCAAATCACGCTGGGTATTAAAGACATCACTGTCTTTATTGGCATTTTCATTGACAACCGCTTGATCTTTATTCAGCAATTTGCCGATTGTGAAGTTGATATCTGTTGCTTTTGAACGCGCAAAATCGCGTTGCGTGCGATAAGTAATATAACTTTCCGCAATAGCATATTCATTGGCTTGCAACAATTCATGCTCAACGATATTTTGAATTTCATAAATTTTAACACCAGCAGGGAAGCGTTCAATCACCTCTGCTACAATTTTATTGGTAATCCCTTCAAGTTTTGCTTCTAACAACGGCGTCATCGTCGTTACTTCTTGACTAGCTTTGACAAGCGCTTTATAAATCTTATCTGCGTCAAAAGCCACACGACGACCGTCACGTTTTTCAACATAAATATCAGCAAAACCTTGTACTGTTTCTTCTTTTAATGCTATCATGAGCTCCTCCATTCGTATAAATCATATTATATCACTCTCATAAAAAAAATCAATATCTTGTGGTAAAAAACTTAAAATTTTATTTTAAACACAAGATATTGATTAAATCATTTTAATTTATAAAGCTTGAAATGATGAAGTTCCAGGTCAGTTTTCTCATAATTTTTCTGAATTTGTTTTTGCACATCTTGAAGAACAGGCACTTGATTATTCACTAAAATATAAGTTGGTGCATTTTCTTTCAGACTCCTAGCTAGCGCCATTTTGTTTTCATCGGTTCCTTGGTACAAGCTAGGTGTTAAAATTGGTACTGCAGATAAGTGTCTACTCGCCTGATAAAGCGCTGCTGTTTTATCCCAAGCATAGATTTTATCAGTCTTCTTCGCTTTATCTTTGATATAATTTGCCGCAGAAACACGTTCACTTGCTTCACCTGAAGATAAAATATAGTGATTAACAAGCGGAGAACCAATTAAGTAAGCAACTGCTAAAAGCGGTAAGAAAGCATTTTTTGCAACATACGTTCCTAAAATAGATGTAGATTTTTGTACACGGCTATGACGTCCACCTCTTTTAAGTTTACTTTTTCCTAACCACATACTGAGCAAAATCAGGAAGAATGGCAAAACAGGCAACAGCTGATAAGCGCCTTGATCTGGCAAAAAGAAAACAAATAAAACTAAAATTAAGGACGCGAAAAAACTAAATAGCTGCAGGAAACGTTCCAAAGAATTTGCTGGCAATGAAAAACTTCTCACCCAAGAAAACACTAAACCAATTCCAATGATTAACCCACCATAAAGTAAACCATTATACAACAAGTGCTGCCCTGCAAAGCGTAAGCTTTCCAACGGATAAAGAATCTGACTAATCGCAAGACCAAAGCTACCATTTAAAACCGTATAATAGCCTAAAGGATAAAATAGAAACGAAAAGCCTACAAGTGCTGCTAAAAATTGATAAAGGCCATGTACTTTTTTCTTTACACTAATATTATAAGCTGACAAAACAAGGAAAGCCACTAAATAAAACACGAGACTTGTCATCGGATCTGTCATAAACATCAATGTACCGAGCGCACCAAAACCAATAAAACCTCTGTCACTAGCTTCTCCTGCAACATAACGCATTAGAAAGTACAGTGCACCAAATACAAAAGGAAAAGCAAAGATACTAGAATATAAACCGCCCCAGCCCAAAGCTAAGGTTAAGCCATAAAATAAAGAAAGAATCTTTACAGAGGTATTCCTTACAGTTGTTAATTGGTAAACAATTTTAAAAAGAAAAATTCCTGCAACAAATAGGGCAAAGCACTGCACTACTGCAAATAAAATATTGCCCATGAAAAGACTACCCACCCAATTAGTTAGATAATAAAGCAAACCACTCGTTCCATAAATATTTCCATAAATAACCTGCCCCTGCGCCATTGCCCATCCAGCATATAAATTTTGAGATTGCAGATTAGTAGCAAAGTTGGTCAAAAACGGATTCGCAACACTTAAACCACTCAGCAATGCACTCCACAAAAGTAATAACACAAAAGGAGTTGAAGTTGGCTCTATAAAAGCAGCCTTTTTCTTGCTCTCTTCGTAAAGCGCCTCTGCTACTGTCTCTTTCGTACCTTGTTCAGGCATTGTATCATACATAAAAGATTCTCCTTGATATCAGTCTTATCTAGTATATCAAAATCTTCTCTATCTGTCAGCCTCATTCTGATAAGTTCTGCATCTTGTGCAAAAGTAGACTGTAATATTCCAATTCTCGAAAACGATGATAACCTAACGTGATATACTTTTTCAAGAATTCCTTTTCTTCACTTGTTAATTCTTTGACCATTTTACATCCTTTTTACTAGATTATTCGTAAAAAAGAAAAAATTCCTCCTATACAAGAGAAATTTTTATAGCATCGGCGCAAACAATTCGACAATCTCTTTGATTAAACGTTGATACCAAGTATTTTTAATAGTATCCTCATGAATTTCTTGAGAATTCTCAAAAAGGTTTTCAAAATCCCGTTTTAAGTCAAACATAGAAGGCGTTTTATACATCAAAATAGCATTTTCATAGTGGTGAACCAGACTTCGATAATCAAAGTTGATTGTTCCAACCACACCGAAATCATCGTCTGCCACCACATGCTTGCTGTGAATAAAACCTGGAGTATATTCATAAATCCGAACCCCAGCTGCCATCAAGTCTGGATAAGCACCTCGCGTAATGAGCTGAATAAGCTTTTTATCTGGAATATAAGGGGTCACAATCCGCACATCTACCCCACGCATAGCTGCATTTTTAATGTCTTCTGTCAAGTCATAATCAATAATTAAGTACGGTGTAGCAATATACACATAATCTGTCGCTTGACTGATAATATTTTGATAAACATTTTTCCCAACTTGAGCTTTGTACATAGGCTTAGGTCCGCTTCCATACGGAATATAAAGTCCTGATGCATCTATTGCTTTATTGTCCAAATGATATTGATCAAAATCGCTAATGGTTCCACGGTTGATATACCAGTTCATAAGAAAAAGACGTGTCAAGGCCTTTACTGCACGGCCATTTAAACGAATCCCACCGTCTTTCCAGTGACCAAAACGCTCAATGTGATTAATGTATTCATCTGCTAAATTGACCCCTCCAGTATAGCCAATCTGCCCATCAATAACAAGAATTTTCCGATGATCTCGATTATTATAGGCTACTGTCATTCGCGGAATCACTTTGTTAAATTTATGGGCATCAATCCCCATAGCTTGTAATCGACTGGTGTAGTCGCCAGGAAGAGTCGCCATACAGCCAATATCATCATAGAGCATCTTCACTTCGACACCTTGAGTTACTTTCTCACGCAGAATATCCAAAATACTATTCCACATGAGACCTTCTTCCACAATGTAATATTCCAAAAAGATAAATTTTTCTGCCTTACGCAAATCTTCCAACATTTTTTGAAACATTTCTTCGCCTAAAGGGAAAAATTGTGATTCCGTACCGTCATATACATCCGCATTATGATCCATGCTAAGAAGTGATTTGATAATCCCATAAGCTGACTTATCTGTATTTTTCAACTCTAAACGCAACTCATAACTATTATCCTCACGAAATTTCATTTGATCCATATTTTTCAACTGTTTCAATTCACTTCTAGACAAACGACGCTCACCAAACATCAGATAAAGCAACGGTCCAAAGACTGGAATAAAAGCCACTAAAAGCCAGGTTACTTTGCTTTCTGGCGTCATTGAACGATTGACAATCGCCAAAATCGTTGCCACACTGAACAAAATCACAAAGGCAATCCATAAAGTAGGCGTCCATCGACCGAGCCAAAAGAAAAACCAAAAAACAAGCACCAGTTCTAACACCATAGTAATGATGCTAAAACCATATTTTGACATCAATAGCTGAAATTTCCTAAAACTCATATTCTCTCCCTATCAGTATTTAGTACTAGTATAACGGGGATTACCTAATAAATCAAGCCAAAGTCAAGTCTTGCTTGATTTTCAAATCATTTTTAAAACTTTCAATAAAAAAGGGAACCTAATTAGACTCTCCATTTCTCATTAGGTTTCCACCTCTAGACTTATTTTTTTCTTGATGAAGTAAACTGCACCCACTAACAATATCATATCCATAAAGATTGCTAAGTAATGAACAGCTGTTCCTGTTTTAGGCAAACCTTTCTTCGGCGGTGTTGCTGGTAGGGTATAGCTATTTTCAAAAGCTTTAACATCCTGATCATATCGACCTTTAGTTTCTAGTATACGCGAACTATTGTCTGTAACAGTCACTGTTACTTTGATCACTTTTTTATCATAGATTACACCTTGAAGTTTCGTATCTTTTTCAGTAATCATATAATGATATGTTCCCACTTTCGCGTACTCAATAGTATCGAAAATCACCTCACCATTAACAGCATTTTTCTTGACTTGGTGGACATTATCCTCTGTGCCTTTGAGTTCAAACTCAAAATCACCTGCCTTTAAATCACGTCCAATTAATAATTTCTTAACTCTCAATTGACCTCAACCAATCCTCGTTTATTGAGAACTTCCAAATCATAAGTCTTCTCATTATTAAACTTATCCGGAGTAATCTTAAACTTTCGTTTAAATAGCTGATATCCAGCCGGAGCTTTTATTTCTTTAATTTTATAAGTATCTTTTAATAGATTCAGACTTGTTACTTCCCCTGCACTATCTGTGGTAAATTCCCCAACTGTAGTACCGTTGCGATCTCGTATAACCCTAAAGATAGCTCCCGTTAAAGGCATGCCAGAAACTTCATCCTTTTTATGCAGCGTGATTGAGTAAACATAACCTTCTGCATTTCCGCTTGCTTCTCTGTAAGTAGTCTTCACTATGGAATTTATGATTTTTATTTTACTTGACCAAAGTGAAGCAATATTTTCAACAATTTCTCCATTCTGTAAATTATAGTTTGCTTTAGCTTTATAGTTAATACGATAACCTTCTCCTGCTTTGATATGACCTAAATCAACCGAAAATTGTGAGTCAGATATGAAATTGATTGTAAATTGTTCCGTGACATTTATTTTATTCTTCAATACCCAACGATTATTTACAATCACCCACTTACCTTTTTCAATTTTGAAACTGTTCTTAATATAAGAAATTTTAGGAGTACTCAGAATGTCTGTTACTTTGGCATCAGAAATCTCTTTACCAGACTGATTAATAGAAATGTGATAACTGATAATCTTATCTGTTTTATAGCTACCTGATTTTGTAAGATCTGTCTTTTTAACTTATCTTCCCCCTTCAAAATCCACCTTTCCTACTGGTACTGTATTTCGATTTACCGTAAGTTGAAAAAATTCTCTCTCGCTGCTCGTTTTTATCACCTATTACACTTCAAAAAGTTAGTCAAATTCTCTTCCCTCATCTTCTTATTTCTAAATTTTTTCTGAAATACTAAACTTTTTTCATTCTCACATAACTCCAGTATAGAGAATCACTAGCGAGCGCAGATAAAATCCACGAAGCGAACAATTTATAAACCATTTGGAGCGGTGGGTAAAACAAACACAATTTAAAGCAGTGGTTATAAAAACTGATGAAATATCTGAACTCAACCTCCTACATTTGCAAGCTACTATTTAGTTTTTCTATTAAGAGTCATTGCTCCAATATCAAATAAGTTATTGCTTCGTTAAAACAACCGTATCATTTTCGCCGTTTTCTTGCTCAATATCCTCAATTGTCAACTGATTGCCATTAATCATATAACGCTCAATGTCGTCACCAATCGTCATTCGCTGATTTGTTGGATCAATGCTCACTTGTTTTACTTCTTTCTTACCATTTGGCTCTTCTTCTGTCCACGTGCCACTGTTTCCCTTGATAACCAAAGTGATCTCATCTTCTTCGTCCATACCTTTATAAGTACCGTCTAATTTTTCTACCGAATTTTCTGCAATAGTTGACGAAGTGCTGCTCTCACTTGAGACTGTAGTTGATTGACTGCTTGAGATAGATTGAGATGATGATGAAGTTTGATTAGACTTGGCACACGATGTCAAAATGATAAGCCCTATTAGAAAAAATGTGGCATAGCCAAGTTTCTTTAATTGTACCATTTGATTCCCTCCTTTTTTGATTACATTTCTATTCTACTATTTCTCGTTTCAAGCAGTCAATTCTTTCTCCAAAAGAAAAGCACGAACTTCTGCAATGAAATAAAGAGAACCTGTCACAAAAAGAAGCTGATTATCAGTAGAATTTTTAATGAATTGTTCAATAAACTCCCGATAAGAGGAAACATAGGTTTCTGTTGTCAGATTCCGCTTGTCTATTGCACCGTCATCCTCAAATGTCGTTATCGTCAACCGCACATCTGGCAATTCTTGTTTTAGATAAGACAGCATTCCCTGATAATTTTTACGTTTCAAAGCACCGAATAAAAGAAAAATTTCTTTTTGTTCTTGCTGGCGAATAAACTCCACCAAACGTGACAAAGCGGATAAATTGTGAGCCCCGTCCAAATAAATTCCTCTCTCAAAATATTCCAGTCTCCCTGCCCAATGGGTCTCTTGCAAAGCCTTGCGTATCCATTTTACTTGTGGTTGCCAATTTTGCTGTTTCATGAATAAAAGAAAACTTTGCAAAGCAACAGCTGCATTTTCTTCCTGATAAGTACCTTTGAGACCCAGCTGTAAACTAACTATCATTTTATCTTGATTAGAAAATTGTCCTTTTGAAAATGAAAAATCCCTACCATATTCATACAAAACAACTCCCAACTCATCTGCGCGCAATTCGCAGACCCTCCTGGCTTCTTCAGCCAGCGGCCCGATAACAGCTCGTTCCTTTTTCTTGAAAATCCCTGCTTTCTGCTCCGCAATTGCTACTATGGAGTCTCCTAATGTTTCTTGATGATCCAATCCTACAGACGTTACAACCGCAACATCTCCTATCACTACATTTGTTGCATCTAAAAGTCCACCAATTCCCGCCTCAATTAAAGCCACATCTACCTGCTCTTCTTCGAAATACAATAAAGCTATGAGTGTTAAAATTTCAAAATAAGATAATGGAGCTTGTGTACGCAAAAGTTGCCTTTCCATTGCTTGAATACGGCGCCCAATTCTAACAAAATCCTTGTCAGAGATTGGTTTATGATTGACACAAATCCGATCATAAATGCTCACCATATGAGGTGACGTAAAGGTTCCCACCTTCTTTTTATGCTCTGCAAATAATTGACTCATAAAAGCAATGCTTGAGCCTTTTCCGTTCGTTCCTGTCACATGAATAATGGGATAATTTTCTTCCGGATGATCCAAAAGACTTATAGCCTGCCTCATTCGCTCTAAACCAGAGCGAAAATTTAAACCAATGCGACTCTCTAACCACGTTTCAATTTCATTCATATTCTTCTCCCAGCAAAAAGGGAGTGAAACAGAACCAGACTTTGGTTCATGTCACACCCCACAATTCACTTGAATGGCTGGAACTGTTGCTCCACATGGGAATTAACCAACCACTCATTCGTATACCATAAAAATAACTATTCACACAGCCTTTCAATCTCTTCATTGTTTGTAATACGAAAAGCTAGTGTACGCAATTTTTATTCTTCCATAAAGCTATTGAAAACTTCTTCAATCATATCCCATTCAGCATCTGAATCTTCTGGAATTGGTTGGAGGTCCCCCTCTGTTCCGTCTTCATTTTCAGTAAACGAGTAGGCTTGAATTTCTACCTCGCCATTTTCATCTTCTTCTGCGCTAGCTGGAATCAATAGAACGTAGTTTTTCCCAAATTCTTCTTTTCCATCAATGGTCAAGAGAATTTCAAACAAAGTTTCGTTTCCTTGCTCATCCACTAAAGTAATTAGTTCACGTTCTTCGTGTTCATGGTCATGGTTATGATCGTGTGCCATGTTTTCTCCTTTATTTATTAAAAATTTCGATCTAAATAATTTTGTAATATAAGCTGCGCTGCGAGCTTATCAATCACTTTTTTTCGCTTCTTTCTGCTCACATCCGCTTGCTCAATCAACATTCTCTCCGCAGCTACTGTTGTTAGGCGCTCATCTTGGTATTCAACTGGCAAATGAAATAGCTGCTCAATCTTAGTCCCATAAGCCTGACTTGCTTCTACACGTGGTCCGCTTGTATTGTTCATATTCTTAGGAAGACCTACAACAAACTTATCCACCTTATATTCTTGGACAAGTTCAGTCAAACGCTCAAAACCAAATTCTTCTTGTTCTTCATTGATGGGAATAATTTCAAGCCCTTGAGCTGTAAAACCAAGTGGGTCACTAATTGCAACACCAACTGTTTTTGAACCAACATCTAACCCCATAATTCTCATTAGAGATCAATGCCTTGTCCTTTCAAATAATAACGAACTAATTCTTCTACAATCTCATCACGTTCATATTTACGAATTTGATTTCGTGCATTATTATAGCGAGGTACATACGCAGGATCACCACTAAGCACGTATCCTACGATTTGGTTGATTGGGTTATAGCCCTTTTCATTCAGCGACACATAGACATCTTTCAATGTTTCACTAATCTCTTTTTTGTTTGAATCATCAAGATTAAAACGTACTGTCTCATCTGTAAATCCCACAATTACACCTTCTTTCACTAGAATACCCATATTATAGCACATTTCAAGACTTTTCACAAATGAAAGGGGTTGAAAAAAGCTGAATAAATTTCAGCTTTTTTTGTTTCATATACACCTATAAAATCATGGATTTGCAACTTCTTTAGCACCAGCTGCTTTGACAGATTCAATATATTGTTTGGGTGTTAAATTTTTGATAGTTGAAAACATAGAGCCATATGTATCCAGTTTTGATGCTTCATCAAGGTTGATTTTGCTCATATCAATATTGATTGCAACTTTAATAATATAGTCTTTTGTAATGTCTGTTTTAACATCAACACCGCCCAAAGACTTAAATTTATCCAATCCTGCAGCCTTTTCAAAAGCAGAAATCAAGTGCGGCTTAGTGCTTTCTAAATCTTGACCCGCTAATGCACTCTTCATATTTTCAGGAAGTATTTGTTCAAGATTTATCACAAACTTCTTAAAGGTTTTTCCTTCATAAGAAATAGTTTGCGTAAGTGTTTGTTCAATCCCTTGGACAGTCTGTTTTTGTTGAAAAGACTTGGTCACAACAGAATCCTTTTTCACAACACTCGAACCAGTCTTACTATCCCCTGACTGATTCTGACCGGATTTTTGACCACAAGCTGTGAGCAGCAACAAACTTGCTCCTAACAAAACAACCGATTTTCTCATAAAAATATCCTCCTTGTATTTTAGAGCTTTATAAGAATAGTATACCATCTTTTGTAAGCGTTGTCAAAAAGAGCCGTCTAAAAAGTTTAACAAGTTATTGATTGACTTCCGTTGCACCACTGGCAATCTGATCTTCAACATATTCTTTTGGTTTCATTTTTAAAAATTCTTTTAATTTCATATTCTTTAAATACTCAGTATTTGCGGCTTTATTAACATCCAAAACTTGAAAATCAAACGTATGAGTTCGCTTCAATTCTTGCTCATTTATAATTTCCAAAGAGGTTGAAAAGCCTTGCAAATTTTTTGCTTGTGTAAATTTTTCATCTTCAGCCAAAGATTTTTCCAATAATTTTTGCGCCTCAGCAACTCCAACCTCAGCAACCACCTTTTTTAATTCTTCTTTCATCGGCAAAATTTGTTCAATCGTTAAACCTAAAAATTGGTTCCCTTTGTAAGTAATTGTTTGCGTTTGCTGAACTCCCTCAGCTGTTTTTGGAAACGATAATTTTTTCGTCACAACCGTTTCTTTTTCAGCATTTGCAATAACTGGCAACGTACTATCAATAGATTGCTTGCTTGCTTTTGATTTTGTTTCTTTCTTTTGACCACAGCCTACTAAGACTGTAAGAATAATGGTTAATAAAATTAGGCTTCTTTTCATAGATTAACTCCTCCTCATTCTTTATTTTATCATATTTTTAATATCAATAAACATTGAAATAAAAAAGAGTGGAAATCCCACTCTTTACAAGGCCGCGCGTAAACGCGCTTCTGTATTTTCAACATTACGAACCGAGCGAGGTAGGAATGCACGAATATCATCTTCTTTGTATCCTACTTGAAGACGTTTATCATCTACTAGAATAGGACTTTTCAAAATACGTGGCGTTTCCATAATCAAATCAATCACTTCACTCACACTCAATTCTTCGATATCTACGCCTAAACCTTTTGCATAACGATTTTTTGAAGACACAATACTTGCAACCCCATTTTCAGTTTTTGTTAGAATATCTAACAACTCTTCTTTTGTAATCCCTTCTTTACCAAGATTCTGTTCTTTATAAGTTAACTGGTGAGCATTGAGCCATGTTTTTGCTTTTTTACAACTAGTGCAACTTGAGACAGTATAAATTGTAATCATGTAAGTACTCCTTTCGCCACACGGTACTATTATCATACTATATTATACCATAAAATCCCTCCGTCTTACGACCTATTTTTAAAAAATTATTCCTCAATCTCAATCGCATCGTCCAAGTCTAGAGTCACTTCCTCTACTTTGTTTGCTGATTTAATTGCTTCTGCATTTTTTTCATCTTCAGTATCATTCTCAATCAAACCATAGTGAACTCGAACCTTGTGATCAATTTCATCAAAAATTTCTGGATGATCTGCTAAGTATTTCTTAGCATTTTCAGACCCTTGCCCAATCTTTTCATCATTGTAAGAATACCACGCGCCCGCTTTTTTGATAATATCTAGGTCTGTTGCAATCTTGATGAGCTCACCTGTTTTGGAAATTCCTTCACCATACATGATTTCCACAAAGGCTTCTTTAAATGGCGGAGCCACCTTGTTTTTCACAACCTTAATTTTGGTTTCCTTACCGACATTAGTGTCCTTTTCATCACCAGTTCCCTTGATTTGAGTATTGCCACGGACATCCAGACGGACAGAAGCATAAAATTTAAGAGCTCGACCGCCCGGTGTTGTTTCTGGATTTCCAAACATAATACCAACTTTTTCACGTAGTTGATTGATGAAAATCGCAATTGTCTTCGTTTTATTAATAGAAGCAGATAGTTTACGCATAGCTTGACTCATCATACGCGCTTGCAAACCAACATGGCTATCTCCGATATCACCATCAATTTCAGCACGCGGTACAAGAGCTGCCACAGAGTCGATGACCACCAAATCTACTGCACCAGAATCAATCAATTTCCCAGCAATTTCTAGTCCTTGCTCACCAGAATCGGGTTGAGAAAGGAGTAATTCATCAATATTAACCCCAAGAGCTTGCGCATACGCCGGATCTAGAGCGTGCTCAGCATCAATAAAGGCCGCAATTCCGCCTTCTTTCTGAGCCTGAGCAACAGCATGGAGGGCCACTGTCGTCTTACCAGATGATTCTGGTCCATAGATTTCAATAATTCGACCTTTTGGATACCCTCCTGCACCAAGTGCAATATCTAACGCCAAGCTACCTGAGCTCATAACTTGAACTTTTTGTTCAGCGCGCTCACCCAAACGCATAATCGCCCCTTTACCAAAATCTTTTTCGATATTTTTAAGTGCATTATCTAACGCTTTTTGACGTTCCTCACCAAATTTCTTTGAAATTTCTTCTAATTTTTTTTGTTTTTTCGCCATTTATTTCTCCTGTATAGTGATAAATTAATTTTCTCGACTATCTAATTATTATAGCATATTTTCGTTTTTTAATAAAGTTTTTCGTAACTGATTGAAAGCATGCAGAACAGCTATTTTTCGTACATCAGTCCGACTACGACCGGCAATATTAACCTTAAAAGATTGTACATTCTCTGTGGTTGCTAAGCCAATATAAACTGTCCCTGCCGGATATCCTTCTAAGCTGTCTGGACCTGCCACACCCGTCAAACTCACTGCATAGTCACTGGCAGTCAGTTTTCTGGCCTGCTCAGCCATTTTCTTTGCTGTAAAAGCAGAAACAACTCCATGTTTTTCCAAGTCTGCCAAAGGAATGTCCAGCATGCGGCTCTTTTCCTCCATACTGTAAGTGACAAAGCCACCACTAAAGACATTAGAGGCTCCAGAAAAGTTTGCCAAAGTTGCTTGAAAAAGGCCAGCAGTCAAACTTTCGGCTGCTGTAACAGTCTTGCCTGCTCTCCTCAACAATTCAAAAGTTGTCTGCGCTAGAGAATTATCATCTCCATAAGCATAGAAAAGGTCCACTAAACGTTGTTTCTCAAAAGTCTGTACAGCTAAAATTTTCTTTTCCAAATAAGCAAACTTAGTATCTGCTTCTTTTTGACTGCTAGCCTTTGTAGACAATCGCAATGTCACCTCTCCCGTCTTAGCATAAGGAGCAATGGTCGGATCGATCTGAGCATCAATTAAATCTCCTAAAAGAGTTACTAATTGACTTTCACCAATGCCAAAGAAGCGCAAAACTCTTGAATACAATTTTTGATCCGTTGCTAAAATCGGAATCAGCTCATTGTTCACCATAGGTTTTAATTCACTAGGTGGACCAGGCAGAACAACATAAGTTACACCACTTACTTCAATCACGCCCCCCACCGCAAGTCCGGTTTCGTTTTGTAGAGAAGTCGAATCTTCCACTATCTGAGCTTGCCGCTCATTATTTGGTGTTCGAACATAGTCCAGTCGACTCGCGAAGAAACGATCTAATTTTTCCATAGCTGCTTGGTCAAAGACCAACCTGCGATTTAAAAATTTTGCCAACACCTGCTTGGTCAAGTCGTCTTCTGTTGGACCCAAGCCACCACAAAGAATGACAAGATCGCTCCGTTTCTTTGCAATTTCCAAAATAGATAAAAGACGATTTTCATTGTCACCGACAGCAGTCTGGAAATAAATATCAATCCCTAAACTAGCTAATTTTTCCGATAAAAATTGAGCATTGGTATTGACAATTTGCCCGGTCAGAATTTCAGTACCTACAGCAATAATTTCTGCTTTCATAGAACCTCCTATCTTACTATTCGCAATTTGGTCTTATTTTATCATAAAAAAGATTAAAATTTGTTAATAAAACAATTTTCAAGTTGCTCAGCATATCATCTATTAATCTGTGTGATATCAACGACCTGATCAACTCGTTCAAAAACATTTGGATCATGCGTCGCAAAAATAACCACAGTGTCTGATGCAACCAAACTAAGCAACAAATCAATAATCGATTTTCCTGTTTGCTGGTCAAGAGCGCCTGTCGGCTCATCTGCTAAAATGACCTTCGCTTTTTTTAATAATAATCGCGCAATTGAAACCCGTTGGGCTTGACCACCGGAAAGCTCATAAATTTTGGACTTCATGACAGACTCATTTAGTCCAACCTGTTTTAAAGCTATCAGAATTTCTGATTTACCCGCCAATAGTTTCAGGTTGTCGAAAACTGTTTCTTCTTCCACCAAAGCATAATTTTGAAAGACATAGCCCAGATAATGTTTAAAATAATCTTTTTCCTTCATTTTCCAAATATCTTGCTTATTGAGCAAAATTCTGCCTTGATCTGGTTTTTCTAAACGAGCAATTGCATTTAACAATGTTGTCTTTCCAGAACCCGAAAGCCCAACTAAAGCATAGGATTGATTCCTTTCAAAATGTAGATTGACATGGCTGTAGACGGTTTTTCGTCCATATTTTTTCGCTAAATTTTCTATATCAATCATAGTATTTCAAAATCTCCTTTTATAATCTGAACACGATTTTTTCTGACGTTCATTAAAGCAAAGTAAGACATAGCAGTTATCTCAAACGCATAAAGAACTCCTACTAAACCAACTACTAGGAAACTACCTTTCATCACTAAAATTGTCAATGCACTGACGAATAAAATGCCTGCTATCAATGGCAGTAAAGACTGAAAAATTTCTAGATAGCTACTTGCTCCTAACAAACTTTGTAAAGAAATCTTTTTCGCTTTTTGTTTCATGCGAGTGGTAATATATTCATAAATAATAAAGAACTGCGCCAAGACTAACATCAGTAGAGCAGTAATCGTCCCTGTCAGTTGGCTAACAATGTTTTCACGAGCTAATAATAGTTGCTCTGAAATATTTGTCATACTAGAAAAATGAGTCAAACCAGCTTGGCTAATCTTTTCTTTTATCCATTTCTGTTTAAAAGCTCCTTTTGTTGCAAGAACTGTATAATAGTTATCAAAAGCTGCATCTGCTGGTAGATTGTGAAAATTGATTTGCACTAAAATCTTGTTCACTACTTCTTGTTTAGCCAATAATTCATCTGGACCGTCTTTATGGTTAAAAAGAAAAGTCTTCTGTCCATCAGGAATTTCTACGATTTGAAAATCCTCAGCTTTTAAAGCTGAATATCGGAAGTGCTCATAGTTAATTATCTTACGAATATTGTCTATGTGAGCCATCTGACTTTTTGGAATATAGATAACACCTAAGCTTTCTTTCGGTGCTTGCCCATACTTATTTTGAAGATACAATTTTTTATTTTTATTCATCAATATTTTAGGCTTTGCAAATGAAAAAAGTAAAGATATAGATGTTATTTCAATTTTAGATAAAGAAAGAGAGGCATCCTATTTTATTTTAAATTTTTCTTCATTTACTGAATCAAAAGAAATTATGGATTATATAAACACTAATATTAATAAAAAAGGAAGTGCTACATTTATTTTTAATACAAAAGGTATTTTTGATGAAAATGGAAAAGCCATTTCATTAGAAGAAAAACCAAAAGAACCTAAATCAAATTATGCGATTCCAGGTTTATACTTCTATGACAATACAGTTATCGAAAAAGCAAAAAATGTAAAACCATCCGCAAGAGGTGAGTTAGAAATAACAGCTGTGAACGAAATGTATCTTTCTGAAGGAACATTGAATGTTAAAAATCTTGGAAGAGGTACAGCATGGCTAGACACAGGTACTCATGAATCTTTGTTAGAAGCAGCTAATTATGTCGAAGCTATTCAGAATAGACAAGGTTTTTATATTGCTTGCCTTGAAGAAATAGCTTATCAAAAGGGCTGGATATCATCAGAAAAATTGAAAAAGTTAGCTGAGCCAATGATGAAAACAGCATATGGTCAATATTTAATTGGCCTGATAAAATAAAGAAAGTGAGGATTTGATGGAAATATTTAAATATAAAGATCTTGTAAAAGAATTAGTTGTTAGAGATATAAAAGTAAAATATAAAAAATCAGTTTTGGGGATATTATGGAGTATTTTAAATCCTCTTTTAATGATGATAGTTTTGTCTATTGTTTTTTCAGAAGTTTTTAAATCTTCAACTAAAAATTTTCCTTTGTATCTTATTACTGGACAGGTAATTTTTAATTTTTTTTCTGAAGCGACTAATATGTCTATGATGTCAATACTTGGAAATGGAGGCCTTATAAAAAAGGTTTATTTGCCTAAGTATATTTTTCCACTTTCTAAAACTTTATTTGGATTAGTAAATTTAATTTTTTCATTAATCGCTTCATTATACTCTTCATCTGTTATAAATCCATAATTTTTCATTTGACTAAGAACAAGTCTTTCTCTTCCCAACGCATTTTCTATCTTTGAATATTTTGTCGGCGACTTTGGAAGACTGGCTAAAATAGCCGCTTGTGCAATAGTCAACTGTTTTGGCTGCTTATTAAAATATTTTATTGCCGCATTTTTTATCCCATAAGCTCCCTGCCCAAAATAAATCGTATTCAAATAATTTTCCAGAATTTCATCTTTCGTATATTTTCTTTCAATTTCCACCGCCAAAATTGCTTCCTTAATTTTTCTTGTTATCGTTTGTTCAGGCGATAAAAAGGCATTTTTCGCAAGCTGCTGCGTAATTGTACTTCCACCTTCAATCCGTCTTCCTGTAAGTGTTAAAAAAGCCGCTTTTGCTGTTCTGATAAAATCAAATCCATGATGTGTTCTAAACTTTCTATCTTCTATCGCCAAAAATGCATTTTGAACATAGGGAGGAATCTCTCCTATCCCTATCGGCGCACGATTTTGAACCATTATCGTATCAATTTGATTTCCATTCATATCATAAATAACCGATGGTGAAACTGGCGCATATCCATCTATTAAATCAACTGGCGTTTCTCTTTGCACAGTATAAACTAAATATGCTCCCGCTCCTATCCCAATTACACAAAAAAATAAAAAAACTTTTAAAAGAAAAGTACGAAGTTTAAATTTCTTTTTTGGTTTTTTTACTTTTTCTTTTTTTTCTGAATTCTCCTTTTTCATCTGTTAGTCCTACCTTTCAAAAAGTTATTTTGTTTTTTTCTAATTGATTTTCAGCTCTTAATTGTCCACAAGCTGCCGCAATGTCTTGACCTTTTGTTTCCCTAAGCGTCACATTAACATTTCTATCCTTTAATATCTTATAAAATTCTCTTTGCTTTGATTTTGACGGCGTCTTATAAATTTTACCTCCAACGGGATTATATGGAATGAGATTTACAAGGCAGTTAAACGAACTTAAAAATTCCGCTAATTCTCTTGCATCTTTTGGTTCGCAATTTAACTCATCAATTAAAATATATTCAAACGTGATTCGATTTTTTGTCTTTTTCTGATACTCTAAAAGCGCTTCCTTTAATTTATTTACATTCCAAGTTTTATTTATTGGCATGATTTGATTTCTAATTTCATCTCTCACCGAATGAAGAGAAATTGCCAAGTGAATTTGAGATTCATCTACTGTAAATTTTTTTATCACTGGAACTACTCCGCTCGTCGAAATTGTAAAATTTCTTTTAGAAAAATTTTGTCCTTTTTCAGAATTTAGTATGTTTATTGAGGAAAGCACGGCACAATAATTTGAAAAAGGCTCTCCCATTCCCATATAAACAACATTTCCAAGTTTTTTTCCACGCTTTAAAAGATGTTTCTGAACATAGTAATATTGAAGCAAAATCTCTGAAACAGACAAATTGCGCTCGTAACCCATCAGAGCTGTCGCACAAAAATCACAGTTCATAAGACATCCAATTTGCGATGAAACACAGAGCGTGTACCTATTTTTGTGAGTTATTAATACGCTTTCAATAAATTTTTTATCATTTAATTCAAAAAGAAATTTTTCCGTTTCCTTGTCTTCTGAAATTTGATGAGTTTTAAATTCTAATTTTTTCACAAAAAAGCTTTTTTTCAAAATTTCTCTATCTTTTTTTGAAATATTTGAAAAATTGTCAAAGTTAAACTCAAGTTTGCTGTGAAGCCAGTCGAATACTTGATTTGCATTAAATTTTTTGAGTCCTGTCAAAAGAAATTTTTCTTGTAACTCTTCCAAATTTAATCCTAAAATATCAATTTTTTCCATATTTTTATTTTTCTCTCTCCTTTTTTACTTTTAAAACTTTCACATTTAATATCATATCACATTTTTTAAAATATTTATACAATTTTTTAAATTTAAAAAAAATAAATAAATTACTTTGATTATCAAAATTATAAATTTTATTTTTAAAAAAAATAATTCTTGTAAAAAATATAAAAAATATGGTATTA
>ERZ772967.868-NODE-868-length-22097-cov-2.680247_pt1 | contig 22097 bp, 21 predicted proteins | sample MGYA00511677_ERZ772967 | MGnify/ENA primary metagenome ERZ772967 (study PRJEB29015, sample SAMEA2737931) | human oral metagenome | biome: human oral; feature: human-associated habitat; material: dental | place: China | collected 2146 ...
GCCTCCTGGATCCTCACGGCATCAGGATCGAGGCCTGGAGCCCGCTGGGGGCCGGGGACTCGGATCTCCTCGCCCACCCCGTGCTCGCGCGGATCGCCCGGGACCACGGAGCCACGCCGGCCCAGGTGGCCCTGGCCTTCCAGGTGCGCACCGGCGTCATCACGATCCCCAAGACGGTTCACCGCGAGCGCATGGTGGACAACCTCGCCGCGGCCGACCTCCCCCTCGGCGCTCCGGAGCTGAAGGCGATCGCCGCCCTCGATCGCGGACGCTCCCTCATCGGCTGGCCGGGCCACCCTGAGCAGGACTACGAGCCGGCCCGGTACGGCTTCGCGCCGCCGTCGGCCTGAGATCCGGCGGAGGCCCCGTCCCGCCCGGTCCGCTCCTCTTCGCCGAATTCGGTCGAGCTCCGCGTCGGTGTCGGTCCGCTTCCGCACCGATACCGGTTCCGACGCGGCACTCCGGACCATTCCCGCGACAAGGGGGAGAGATCCCTCCCCCCTTTCCCGGTGGGCGTCGCTGAGCGGAACCGTTTATGTTGGGGCGAGCGCCTTATTCTTCGCGCATTCGTGAAGGCTCTGTCGCCATCGCGAGCGCCTGTCGATAAGGGCTCCCCTACCATGGGTGCGCCGCACCCGGATCAGGAGCATCATCGTGTCCGATACGAGTACCGCCCTTGTCCGCCGTCTCTATGAGTCCCGAATGGCTCCGGAGGTCGTTGCCGAGATCGTCGCCGACGACCTCGTCTGGGACATCACCCCGGGCGCGCCCTTCGGCGGGGTCTACCACGGCTGGGACGCCGTCAGCACCGACTTCTTCGGCCGCCTGCTGCCCCGCCTGACGTCACTGACGGCCAGGCCCGAGCGCTACGACGGCGCAGAAGACTCCATCACTTCGCTTCAATCCTGATGTGGACAATCAGTACCGTCCTGCAGGGATCTCTGAGGTGGATATCGTAGGTAAGAACTTCCGTTACCCACAGGTTTGGCGTACGAACCTCGCTCTTGATGCTACCCTACCATGGGGTATCCGTGCGACCCTCGAAGGGATGTACTCTAAGAACATCAACAGTGTCCGCTTCCAGAACCTCATCCTCAAGCGTAACGGTCAGCTCGATCATGGCAATGGCCAGGTGCGTCCTGTCTACCAACTCGATCCTGCGCTCTCTGCGAAGTACACCAACCTCATCCTGCTGACGAGCAATAGCCGTGGCTATAGCTACAACATCTCGGGAACGCTCGCTAAGGACTTCGGTAAGGGCTTCGATGCTTCGATCTCCTATACCTATGGTACCTCACGTGCATCGAATGATGGTGGTACGAGCTCACAGGCTGTGTCTATCTGGGCGTACAACTCTTCTATCGACATCAACGGCGAAGAGGTCTACCACTCCAACTACGACATGCGTCACCGTATCATCGGTCAGCTGAACTATCGTGTCGAGTATGCTAAGCACTTCGCTACGACCATCGGCCTCGTGTACAATGGCTATTCTGGCGACCGCTACTCGATGACTTACTTCGGTGATGCTAACGGTGACGGCGGTACGATGCCTGGTACGCTGTCCAATGACCTAGCTTACATCCCCACACGTGAGGAGGTACAGAATGGTTACTTCACCGCCAACATCCGTAAGAATAAGGGTGAGTCCGACGCTGACTTTGCTGTACGTCAGAAGAGTGCTAACGAAGCGATGGCACAGAGCTTCGAAGAGTTCATGAACAGCAGCAGTGACCTGAACGATTACCGTGGTCGCATCGCTCCACGTAATATCTTCCTGATGAAGTTCGTGCACAAGTTCGACCTACACTTTGCTCAAGACTTCTTCCTCAAGGTAGGTGGTCGTCGTCACACCTTCCAGCTCAACGCTGATATCATCAACGTTGGGAACCTCCTTAACCGTGGTTGGGGTATGACTCCTTCGATCCAATACAACAACATCTCTCCTATTACGATCAATACGAGCGGTGCTACGCCTACCTACAGCTTTAACAAGCCTAACGCAGGCAATGAGCCTTGGACATACTCTGACCTAGGTTCTCGCTGGAGAGCTCAGGTCGGTATCAAGTATACCTTCTAAGCGAGTCGATCCAAGCTCTTATCCTCCCCACGGGGCAGGCCTTCTTTCGGAAGGTCTGCCCCGTGGCTTTTCTGGGGATAGGGGAGAGCCTATTCTCCAGGGAGGTTCGTCGTGCTTGGCGCAAAGCTATAGCTCCTCCAGTGTTAAGGTAGAGCTTTGCTCGGGAAGAGGTAGAGCTTATTCGAAGGAAAGGCTATGCTTTGTGGGGGTTGTGGTAGGTGCGAGGTGAGGCGATCAAGGGGGCTCTTCGGGGACTACCTTAACTTGATCGCTTGGAGAGGAGTTTAGTTGCTTCCTGGGAGGAATAGCTTGATGGGGTGGAAGGCTCTAGAAGGACATCTGAGTGGCTGACCTTAGGGGTGAAAATCTGTAATGAAAGAGGGCTGAAGCTCTCTGTCTAAGGGGGTGGTCATTATGTATCCTTGGTGGAAAACACTAACTTTGCCCGAAGGAGCTTGTGTCTTGTGGATAGGTTATACCGATGATCGCTGGCATAAGCTCTCACTTGCGGTAGCATACCCATACACGATCATTATAAATGAGCACAACGTCTACGTCCTCTTCCTCCTCATCGTATCTGAAGCGGCTACGCTCGTTTCGCCCGAATCCTTCCCTGCTTCTCTTCCTAGCGACTATCGCTGCAGTCATCATCGCTAACTCTCCGTGGAGTCACTACTATGTGAACTTCCTCCATTACCCCGTGAAGATCCTCGTGGGGCCTATCGAAGTCTTCCAGCATGCTGGGCATACGATGACGGTGAGTCAGGTGGTCAATGACGCCTTGATGGCGATTTTCTTCTTCCTCGTAGGTCTTGAGATCAAGCAAGAGCTCTTGGTGGGGGAGTTAGCCTCACCGAAGAAGGCGATCCTGCCTGTCATCGCGGCAGCTGGGGGGATGGTTTTTCCCGTGCTCTGCTTCCTTCTCTTTGCCCCCGATGCACCTGAGAGCATCGGAGCGGCTATCCCTATGGCGACGGACATTGCCTTTGCGCTGGCCGTCCTTGGGGCTCTGGGGGATCGCGTACCGAAGAGTCTCCGTGTATTCCTAGCCACACTGGCTGTGGCGGACGACATCGGCGGGATCATCGTGATCGCTCTCTTCTACAGCTCGCATGTCTCTATGCTGCCCTTGGCTCTCGGAGGCGCTCTGCTCGTCCTGATTCGCCTGCTGGCTCGTGCGAAGATCCATACCTTGGAGCCCTACATCCTTATCGGCATCGCCGTGTGGGCCCTCTTCCTACACTCGGGTATTCATCCCACGATCGCTGGGGTGCTCGTCGCTCTCTGCCTGCCTGCAGGGACGAAGGTGCATATCCGTGAGCTGGCTTCGCACCTGAAGGAGGAGACTGACAAGCTATCTACGGACGTGAAAGAGACCGAGCGAGCAGTCATTCTCTCCCACGAACAGCTGGAGCAAGTCCTCACGATCCGCCAGACAGCTAGTCGTGCGATCAGCCCAGTGCAGACCTTAGAGCATGCACTCTTCCCTCTGGTGCACTATTTCATCCTACCTCTCTTTGCCTTTGTCAATGCGGGGGTAACCTTTGGAGATGTCTCCGCTGATATGCTCCTAGGCCTCCCGCTGGCGATCTTCATGGGCCTCTTCGTGGGGAAGACTTTCGGTATATCGCTCTTCACGTGGGTAGCCGTGCGCCTACGAGTCAGTCCTATGCCCGAAGGTATGAATGGGGTCCGCCTCGTGAGTCTCGCTGCCCTCGGAGGGATAGGCTTTACCGTTTCCCTCTTCATCGCTAATCTCTCCTATGATGCGCCCGAGCATGCTGTGCTGCTTAATCAAGCTAAGCTAGGCATCTTCGCTGGGACGATCATCTCTGGGCTTGTGGGCTACTTTGCCTTGCACCGCTTCCTCCCCTCCACACCCGAAGGAGAGAAGTAAGCCGGGAGTCTCCTCCCATTTAGTCATCGCTTAATTAGACTCGACACATGTTGCGCAAATTTCTTTTCCTCGCTGTAGCTCTCTGTAGCATCAGCCTTGGCTATGCCCAAGAGATCTTCTCGAAGGGTACGACGGCTATCAATGCGGGCATTGGTATCGGTTCGTCCGTCTCCAATGTCTCCTTCCCTCCGCTCTCTGTTAGTATGGACTATTCGCTCGTGGATAACCTGATTGATGACAGTAACGGAGCCATCTCCGTTGGGGGGCTCGTGGGTTATGTCGGTAGCAAGCAGAATTTCTATGGCTCGACCTATTCGGCTTCACATGCGATCCTTGGAGTGCGTGGAGCGTTTCACTACCAGTTCATCCCGAAGCTCGACACCTATGCGGGGCTGATGCTCTCCTATAATCTAGTCTCAGGCTCCTGGTCGGGTCCCGAAGTGATCGGCTCCTCTGTCGCAGGGAGTAAGGTCGATCTAGGTGCTTACCTAGGTGCACGCTACTTCTTCACGGAGCAAATCGGAGCTTTCGCCGAGCTTGGCTATACGATCGCTTTCCTCAATCTCGGGGTGACCTTCCCCCTCTAGCGCCTCCCGCCCGCCTCTCCGAGGTATAGCCCAGCGCCCCACAGAAGGAGCTTCTAGTGGGGCGCTGGACTATTAGCGAGGTTCTGTGCCTTCTAGGGCTATCCTTTCCTGTATTATCACGAAGTCTCCCTTTTATACACCTGACTATGTCTGCTGACCAACGTCTATCAGAGGTCGTCCGAGCCCTACGCTTCCCGCTCATCGTGCTTGTGGTCTTCGCTCACGTAGCTCTCAGATCCTCTTTCTTTATCGAGCTCCCTTGGGCTATTCCGAGCGATCACTACACGTGGTATCTCTATATTTCGCGTATAGGCTCTTATGTCTTAGCCTACCTGACAGTGCCTATGTTCTTCCTCTTCTCTGGATATTATATGTTCACTAAGCCAAAGAACTGGTGGAGTAGGGATGTCTATTCTCAGGAGATGAAGAAGCGATGGACGACACTAGTTGTACCTTACCTTATATGGTGTACGCTTCCTTTGCTGACAGATCAGCTCCTTCTCTTGTCAAAAGGGGGGAGTCTGCCTTGGAATTCTCTTAGCTCTAGCTTATCGAGACTAGCATATACTTACGTATCAGGTCCAGAGAATTATCCGCTATGGTATGTGCGAGATCTTATCTTGATGACACTTCTTGCCCCCATAGTGGATTGGACGAGCCGCCGAGCTCCATGGCTGATCTTGGTATTCTTTGTAGTTTATGTCTTGGGATACTTCCCTCCTCTCCTCCCATCACCTAAGGCGATCATCTACTTCTCCCTTGGAGCTATCCTCGGAACTAGGCGGGTGAATATCCTCACTATGGTGGAGCGCTTCGGCGGATGGCTAGTTTCCCTCTTTCTCTTAGCTACGCTAGGACTTCCTTTTTTGCCAGAAGGAGCGTGGCATGGACCATTGCATCAGCTCTATGTGCCCCTCTCTATGGCAGGCTCCTTCTGTCTAGGGGGATGGGTATATGATCGAATGCCGAAGCTACACCGCTTCTATTTAGGGATGGAGAAGTACGTCTTCTTTATATATGTAGCTCATGAGGTGCTGGTACTCTCTGCTGTACGAGGTTTCCTCTATCGTCATGGTTGGTTAGAGACCGTGTGGGGGTATTTCTTGTGTGGCGGTTTGGTGCTAGGGATTTGCCTTGTTGCTTATATTATCCTCGCACGCTGGGCTCGTCGTCCTTTGGCTATCTCCCTTGGAGGCCGTCTATAGCGGGCCGATTGGCTTTTAATTCGTACCTTTGTAGCAGAACCCTACGACAGCGAGCAGGCTGGAGTAGGGTTCGCTATTGTATTAGAAGTACTCACTTAATCAGTGGAGAGGATATCCCTCTCCTCTACAAACTATGGCCTATAATTATATGACCCAAGCCGGCTATGACAAGCTCATCGCCGAAATCAACGAACTAGAGAGCGTGCAGCGTCCCGAGATCTCGCGTCAGATCGCAGAAGCTCGTGATAAAGGAGACCTCTCAGAGAATGCCGAGTACGATGCGGCTAAGGAAGCGCAGGGACTCCTCGAAGGGAAGATCGCCCAGCTGAAGGCGACCCTCGCCAATGCTCGTATCATCGACGAGTCTCGTCTCTCTACCGATGCCGTACAGATCCTGAGCAAGGTGACCATCCGCAATACGAAGACCAACGCAGAGCTTACCTACACCCTAGTCTCTGACTCCGAGGCGAACCTCAAGGAGAAGAAGATCTCGGTCAATACCCCGATCGCCAAGGGGCTTATGGGTAAGAAGAAGGGAGATGTCGTCGAGGTGCAGACTCCTGGGGGCTTGCTCTCCTTTGAGATCCTCGAAATCGCCATCTAATCGTTCCTTTTAGCAGAGTCAGCTTTATGTCTACGCTCTTCACCCGCATCTTTGAGGGCGAGATCCCTTCGTATGAGGTCGCCCGTAGCGAGGAGTTCTATGCTTTCCTCGATATCAATCCTGTCCAGCCAGCTCATACGCTTGTGATCCCTCGCCAAGAGACGGACTACATCTTCGATCTAGAGGATGACCAGCTCGGGCGTATGATGACCTTTGCTAAGAAGGTGGCCTCTCAGATCCAATCAGTGACAGGGTGCCGTAAGGTAGCTGTCCTTGTCCTCGGTCTAGAGGTCAATCATGCCCATATTCACTTGATCCCGATCAATTCGGAGGGGGACATTGACCTAAAGAAGAAGCTCCAGCTTCCGAGTGAAGAGATGGAGCGTATCGCTACTGCCCTACGTGCAGCGAAGTAGACCTACCAGAATCTTCTCCTTATTATATATCGTATGCGTATAGCGATCATTGGGATCGGCTATGTCGGTCTAGTGAGTGCCGCTTGCTTTGCTGAGCTAGGAGCAGAGGTCTTCTGTGTCGATGTCGACGCACGTAAGATCGAAGGGCTTCGTCAGGGAGTTATTCCCATCTATGAGCCTGGACTCGATGTGCTCGTGCGTCGTGGTATGGAGGCTGGTCGCCTACACTTCGGTACGTCGATAGCAGAGGTTCTTCCTCATGTAGAGATCATCTTTAGTGCGGTAGGCACACCGCCAGATGAAGATGGCTCAGCAGATTTGACCCATGTGCTCTCTGTCGCTCGTGCTATCGGGCAGAGTATGGAGGACTATTGTCTGATCGTGACGAAGAGCACCGTCCCCGTAGGTACTTATCTGAAGATACGTGCCGTCGTCGAGGAGGAGCAGCGTAAGCGTGGAGTAACTATCCCCTTTGATGTAGCTTCTAATCCGGAGTTCCTTAAGGAGGGTAATGCTGTCGAGGACTTCATGCGTCCCGATCGTGTCGTCGTAGGGGTGGATAGCGAGCGAGCGAAGGAGCTACTCACCCGCCTCTATAAGCCGATCCTCATCAATAACTTCCGTGTGCTCTTCATGGATATAGCTTCGGCAGAGGTGACGAAGTACGCAGCGAATGCTATGCTGGCCACTCGTATTAGCTTCATGAACGAAGTCGCTAATCTCTGCGAAGCCGTCGGTGCCAACGTGTCGATGGTTCGTCAAGGGATAGGTAGTGATGCTCGTATCGGGAGCAAGTTCCTCTATGCAGGCTGTGGTTATGGCGGTTCATGCTTCCCTAAGGATGTACAGGCTTTCATTCGTACTGCTAAGGAGCATGGTCGTCCTATGCGTGTGCTTGAAGCCGTGGAGGCTGTGAATGAAGCACAGAAGGAGGTACTCTTTGAGAAGTTTGTCCGCTACTATCATGGAGATGTCGCTGGGCGTCAGGTGACGGTCTGGGGGCTAGCGTTTAAGCCTGAGACAGATGATATGCGTCAGGCTCCTTCTCTTGTCTTGATCGAGGCGCTTCTGAAGGCAGGCTGTCAGGTTTCGGTCTATGATCCTATAGCTATGACCGAGGCTAAGCGTCATCTAGGAGATCGTGTACGCTATGCACGGGATATTTATGACTCCGTACTGGATGCAGATGCGATCTTCCATGTCACCGAATGGAAAGCCTTCCGAATGCCAGCTTGGGAGGTCATTCGTCGCTCGGTGCGTACTCCCCTGCTGATCGATGGGCGCAATGTCTTTGATACAGCTCCCGTAGAGGCTGGCTTCACGCTCCTACAGATCGGGCAGTAGCTAGTCCTTCCACCTTTCCTCTTCTTTGTTTTTCGCTTATTTCCATTTATGATTTCAGTCGATGCCCTCACCGTAGAGATCGGTGGGGCACCTCTCTTTTCAGATATATCATTCGTTATTAATCCCAAGGATCGCATTGCGCTGATGGGAAAGAACGGAGCGGGTAAGAGTACGCTCCTTAAGATTCTCTCTGGCACCCGTGAAGCGACTCGGGGTAAGATCAACGTGCCTGATGGTGTACGTGTGGCTTACCTCCCACAGCACTTGCTGACAGAAGATGGTCGTACGGTCTTTGAGGAAGCAGAGCAGGCCTTCAGTCACATCCATGAGATGGCGGCACGTATGGAGGAGCTCAACGAGGCACTCAATACACGTACCGACTATGAGAGCCCAGAGTATATGGCGATCATCGAGGAGGTGACTACACTGGGAGAGAAGTACTATGCCATCGAAGAGATCAACTATGACAAGGAGGTCGAGCTGACACTCCTAGGGCTGGGCTTTAAGCGAAGTGACTTTACTCGCCAGACTTCCGAGTTTAGCGGAGGATGGCGTATGCGTATTGAGCTAGCCAAGCTCCTCCTTCGTCGTCCCGATGTCTTGCTACTAGACGAGCCTACGAACCACCTGGATATTGAGTCTATCCAGTGGCTGGAAGACTTCCTCATCGAGACCGGACAGACAGTCGTGGTGATCAGCCATGACCGTGCTTTCGTTGATCATATCACCACACGTACGCTGGAGATCACGATGGGTAAGATCTATGACTATAAGGTCAACTACTCCGAGTACCAGCGTCTGCGTGCTGAGCGTCGTGAGCAACAGCAGAAGGCCTATGAAGAGCAGCAGAAGTTCATCGCTGAGACGACTGACTTCATCGAGCGCTTCAAGGGGACTTACTCTAAGACAAACCAAGTACAGAGCCGTGTCCGTATGCTTGAGAAGCTCGAGCTGGTTGAAGTCGATGAGATCGATACCTCAGCTATTCGCTTGCGTTTCCCACCTGCTCCTCGTTCGGGGAACTATCCCGTACAGATGTCAGGTGTAGGGAAGGCCTTTGGTGAGAAACGCATCTTCTCGGGTGTGGATCTCATGATCGAACGTGGAGACAAGATCGCCTTCGTCGGTAAGAATGGGGAGGGTAAGAGTACCCTCGTCCGCTGTATTATGAAGGAGCTAGAGCACGAAGGTGAGCTAACCCTTGGGCACAATGTCTCCATTGGCTACTTTGCGCAGAATCAAGCTGCCATCGAGGATGAGACACGCACCGTCTTCCAGACGATAGATGATGTCGCCGAGGGTGAGATCCGCACGAAGATCAAGGATCTACTGGGCGCATTTATGTTCGGCGGTGAGGCATCCAACAAGAAAGTGAAGGTGCTGAGTGGCGGTGAACGTACACGCCTGGCTCTGCTGAAGCTCCTGCTCGAGCCCTACAATCCTTATCCTCGACGAGCCGACCAATCACCTTGATATGAAAACCAAGGAGGTGCTGAAGCAGGCACTCCTTAACTATGATGGCACACTGATCCTTGTGTCGCATGACCGCGACTTCCTAGATGGTCTCGTGAGCAAGGTCTATGAGTTCGGTGGCGGTAAGGTCACTGAGCACCTCGAAGGCATCTATGAGTTCATGCAGCGCAAGAAGCTGGAGAACCTCAAAGAGCTGGAGCGTAATCGCTAGTCTCTCCACCCACCCCATCCCCTTATCCCAATGATGCAAGAACAACGAATGATAGCCAAGACCCTTCAGGCTCTAGAGCCTGTCTTGGTGCAAGAACTAGAAGCTCTCGGAGCCTCTGATATTGAGGAAGGACGCCGTATGGTCTCCTTTACCGGAGACAAGAAGCTCCTCTATACGGCCAACTATCGCCTGCGTACAGCGCTGCGCATTCTCCTACCTATCGCCACCTTCAAGGCGAGTGATCCGGACGAGCTGTACCGTAAGTTGAAAGCCCTCGACTGGACACAGTGGATGGAGTGCTCGGATAGCTTTGCTTTCGACACGGTGGTCTATTCGGAGACCTTCACCCATCATAAGTATGTCGGCTATCGGGCTAAGGATGCTGTCGTGGACTTCTTTATGGAGCGTGAGGGGAAGCGTCCTTCGGTACGCCTAGATAATCCCGACCTACTATTCCATATCCATATATCGCATGATGAGGTGACGCTGGCTCTCGATAGCTCGGGCGAAAGCCTCCATAAGCGTGGCTGGCGAGCAGCGCAGACCGAGGCGCCTATGAGTGAAGTCCTGGCAGCAGGTATCCTTCATCTAGCGGGTTGGCAGGGAGAGACGGACTTCCTCGATCCGATGTGTGGGTCGGGGACACTCCTCATCGAAGCGGCGATGATGGCACGTAATATCGCTCCCGGTACTTACCGTAAGCGCTTTGCCTTCCAGCGATGGAAGAATTACGATGCCGAGCTATTCGCTCAGGTGAAGGCAGAGGCTGAAGCTGACCAGCGCCCCTTCTCTCATCACATCTACGGCTCTGATAGTGCTATCGAGGCCGTGCAGATCGCACGTCACAACGTCCGTATAGCTAACCTAGGCGAGACGATCAGCGTCGTCCATCGCTCGCTTCAGGAATGTCCACCGCAGGAGACGCCCGTGCTCCTCGTGACGAATCCGCCCTACGGGGAGCGTCTTCGTCTACGGGATGCCGAGGATCTCTACCGTATGATCGGCGAGCGACTCAAGCACAACTTTGCTGGGTCGACGGCTTGGATCCTAGCCTACAAGCTAGAGCACTTCGATGCCATCGGACTGCGTCAGAGCGCCCGCTTCAAGCTCCTCAATGGCTCGCTCGAGTGTGAGCTACGTGGCTACGAACTCTTCGCAGGCAAGCGTGAGGAGTTTAAGAAGGCTGGAGGTGGAGAGCGTACCGCACGCAAGCCCTTCGCTAAGGAGCGCCGAGAGCGTCCTCAGCGTGGGGAGCGTCCTGCGAAGTTTGAGCGAAGCCCTCGCTTTGAGCGTAAGGATCGTCCCGAGCGGGCAGAGCGTCCAGCTCGCCCAGAGGGAGAGCGCAAACCACGTCGTGAGCGTCCTGCCGAAGGGCGTCCTCAGCGTGGAGCTTGGCCCAATGATCGCTTCCGCTTCCGTGACGAAGAGGGTAGAGAGCGTCTACGCACCAAGCGCCCAAGCCGTATCCAGGTCTTCTCAGACGATAAGAAGAAGGATTAATCCGCTTTTCGTCTGCCTACCTATCCTTTTCCCATAGACAGATAGGACCGCCCACTCGGTGTACGTATATAGTGACCGAGTGGTCACTATATACGTAATCGGTGAATCACAATATACGTAACAGCGAGGTCACTATATACCTAACCAGCGGACTGCGACCCGTGTGCTTACAGAGCTCCGTAGGTGATCCCTATTGAAGAGGCTAGAGAGGTCTCAAGGGGGAAGAACGGATAGCTCCGACTCACTCGCTATCGTGTAGCTGAAGATTCACTCCTAACTCGTTATCTATGCTTGGTTTTTCCTTTCGCCCCATGCTCCTCGATAGCTTACGGGGGTATACACGTCAGGCACTGACCCGAGATCTCCTTGCGGGGCTGATCGTCGGTATCGTAGCGCTCCCGATGGCGATCGCCTTCGCCATCGCTAGTGGTGTCTCTCCCGAGGTGGGGCTGATCACTGCCGTCTTGGGGGGCTTCATCGTCTCTGCACTCGGGGGTAGCTCGGTACAGATCGGAGGGCCGACAGGTGCCTTCATCATCATCGTCCTAGGCATCATCGGTGAGTATGGACAGGGGGGACTACTCATCGCCACCCTCATGGCGGGGATCCTCCTGCTCTTGATGGGTGCCCTGCGCCTAGGGTCGCTAATTAAGTTTATCCCCTATCCGATCATCCTGGGCTTCACAGCCGGGATCGCTGTGACGATCTTTACCACGCAGGTGAATGATCTGCTTGGGCTGGGGCTGACAGGACTGCCGAAGGAGTTTATCCCGAAGTGGGGTGTCCTCTTAAGCTCCTTAGGGCAAGTGCACCTGCCGACACTAGCTATTGGCGTGGGAAGTATCATCTTGATCCAGCTGACCCCACGATGGACCAAGGTCATCCCTGGCTCTCTGGTAGCGATCATCGTGATGACCATCGCAGCCTATCTGCTCAAGGAGTATGGCGGTGTCACAGGTCTAGATGCCATCGGAGATCGCTATACGATCTCCACGAAGCTCCCTGAGCTCGTGGCTCCCGAGCTTAGCTGGGAGACGATCCAGCGACTCATCGGACCAGCCTTCACGATTGCTCTCCTTGGGGCTATCGAGTCTCTTCTCTCGGCGAGTGTAGCGGACGGGGTCATCGGAGAGCGTCACCGATCGAATACGGAGCTCCTAGCCCAAGGGGTGGCGAATGTCGTCGTCCCCTTCTTCGGCGGGATCCCTGTAACCGGTGCGATCGCCCGTACGATGACGAATATCAACAACGGAGGCCGTAGTCCCATCGCAGGGATGACGCATGCTGTGGTGCTCCTCTTGATCTTCCTCTTCCTGATGCCTCTGATGTCGTATATCCCGATGGCTTGCCTATCAGGGGTTCTCGTGGTCATCTCATACAATATGAGTGGTTGGCGCTCGGTGCGAGCTTCCTTCAAGGGGCCACGTAGCGACGTTGCGGTCTTAACGGTGACTTTCCTGCTGACCGTACTCTTCGACCTCACCATCGCCATTGAGATCGGGCTACTTCTCTCGATGCTCCTCTTCATGCGCCGTATGGTCGAGTCTACCAAGATCCTCGTATCCCGTGATGCGCTCCAGCTCCATGCGTCGGGGGATGACGGACATAGGGCACCCACCGAGGCCGTACTTCAGCTTCCTCAGGGTGTCGAGGTCTACGAGATCGATGGCCCCTTCTTCTTCGGGATCGCTAACCGCTTAGAGGAAGTAGTGCTGGCGACGAAGCAGCGTCCCGAGGTACGTATCCTGCGCCTAAGGCATGTGCCCTTTATGGATTCTACTGCTGTGCGTAACCTCCGTATGCTCCTCGATACGGCACGCTCGGAGGGTACACAGCTCATCCTCTCAGGAGTTCGTCCCGAAGTGCATAAGACGCTCCAGGCAACGGGTATAGCAGATCTCCTAGGGGAGTCGTATATTTGTTCTAATATTCATCAAGCTCTGGCTGTAGCCGAGCAATACATCGAAGCGAAGAAGACGAATGAAGATAGGTAAGGTAGACCTAGGGGAGCGCCCGCTCCTGCTTGCACCCATGGAGGACGTCACAGATGTCGCCTTCCGAACCTTATGTAAGGGCTTTGGGGCCGATATGGTCTACACGGAGTTCCTCAGTGCTGATGCCTTGATTCGTCAAGTAGCAGGTACGACACGTAAGCTAGAGATCGACCCTGAGGAGCGCCCCGTAGCTATCCAGATCTACGGACGTGAGGTAGCACCGATGGTAGAAGCTGCACGTATCGCCGAAGCTGCCGGTCCCGAAGTCCTCGATCTGAACTTTGGCTGTCCCGTCAAGCGTGTAGCTGGCAAGGGAGCTGGGAGCGGTATGCTTCGCTGTCCAGACCTGATGCTGGAGATCGTGCGGGAGGTCGTCAAAGCGGTGAATATCCCCGTGACGGTCAAGACTCGCTTAGGATGGGATCATGAGAGCCGTATCATCGTCGAGCTCGCAGAGGCTCTACAGGATGTCGGCATCCAAGCCCTCACCATCCATGGCCGCACCCGTGCACAGATGTACACGGGACAAGCCGACTGGACGCTCATCGGTGCTGTGAAGGAGAACCCTCGTATGCACATCCCGATCATCGGGAATGGGGATATCACGACGGGTGAAGAGGCTAAGCGAGCATTCGACACTTACGGTGTCGATGGCGTGATGATCGGTCGTGGTACGATCGGTCAGCCGTGGATCTTCGAGCAGATGAAGCACTACCTAACGACGGGCGAAGAGCTACCTATGCGAGCAAAGAGCTTCTACGTCCAGGTACTCCGCCAGCTTGTAGATAATAACATCCGGAAGCTCGATGAACGCCGAGGCATCCTGCATAGTCGCCGACATATCGCAGCGAGCCCGATCTTCAAGGGCATTGATAACTTCCGCCCAGTTCGCATCGCTATGCTCAAGGCGACGACTAGAGAAGAGCTCTTCGCCGAGATCGCCCATGCCGAAGAGCTTCTCCTTAGTACCGGTGAATATTGGGTAACCGCCTGAGACTATCCACGCTTATTATATACATACGAAGCATACTATGAATAAACGGATCCTTCTCTCTATGCTCCTTGGGCTAGCGACGCTCGCTAGCTGTCATAAACAGGCGAACTACTTCACCGCCTCGGGAGTCATATCGGGAGCTTCAGGACAAATGCTCTATCTCGAAGAAACGAATGCCGATGATCCTCGTCCGCTAGACTCGGTACGCCTCGATGAGGCTGGGAGCTTCTCCTTCTCGGAGCAGGGCTATAGCTATCCTTCCTTCTACCGACTGCGTGTGGGGGAGGGGTTCATCCCCTTCACCGCTGACTCGGTGACGAAGCTAGAAGTGCAGGCCAAGGCTTCGGATCTCTTCGGATCTTATGAACTTAAGCAGGCTGATCCTGCCAACCAGCAGATCCGACAGGTCAGTCGTCTGCGCTGGGAGACGGATAAGAAGATCGATGGTATCCTGCAGGCCCTTCGCACGGGCACGCTATCTAATGTCTCGGCTCGTAGCTCCATTGACTCGCTAGTCAAGGGACTGAAGCAGATTCTTACAGATCGATATATCTATGCTGATCCGAAGAGTCCTGTGGCTTACTTCGCCCTCTTCCAGACTTACCGAGGAGGCTCCTACTTCTCACTCAGTGAGCCAGGGGACGAACGAGCCTTTGCAGCCGTAGCTACAGCCTATGAGGCTTACTACCCGACGGCACCCTACCTCCCTCTCCTCCGTCAGGCTGCGCTTCGCTCGCTGTCGCTTGCTCGTGCTCGCTATCGTGCTGAGCACCCAGATACGACTGCACTGCAAGGGGTCGAGGTAGTTGCCTTCCCCGAAGTACGTCTTAAGGATCAGCAGGGTAAGCTCCGCTCCCTGACCGATGAGGTAGCGCAGGGTCGTCCCACGCTCCTCTGCTTCACTTCGTATGCTGCTGATTGGTCGCCCGAGCTCGTCGCAGAGCTTCGTCGCCTTCGTGGACTTCATCCCAACCTCTTGATCTATGAGGTTTCGGTCGACCAAGACGCCTATCTCTGGCGCAATGCGACGCGTAATCTCCCCTGGATCTGTACGCAGGATCTCTCCGGAGAAGTCGCTCGCCTGTATAATGTCCAGCACCTACCTGCCTTCTTCTCGCTGAGTACGTCTGATCTCCAGCGGTTGAGCGAGCCAGCCGAGCTATTCCGTTAATCCCCTTCCTCGTTTCCTTATGAGCAAGTATTCTGTTGCCCAACTACAGCGTCTCAATGGTCGACGCTCTTTCTCCTCAGGACGTCGAGGAGGACGTCGAGGCTCTACGCTTCGTCGCTGGATCCTCGGGCTCCTCTTAGTCCTTATCCTAGCGCTAGCTGCTCTAGCTGCCTACCTCTACTTCATCCCTGCGGGACGTACTTCTACGGAGACGACCTATGTCTTCATTCAGCCAGGATCGGACTACCAGTCTCTATCGACTCAGCTTCGCAAGAAGCTCTGGCTTCGCTTTCCCGAGCTCTTCGATCGTCTGGCTCTCTGGCGTGGATTGTCTGATCCCCAGCAGCCTCTTCGCCCAGGTCGCTATGCCGTCAAGAAGGAGATGACGATGCTTCAGCTGATCGATCACCTCCAGTATGGAGAGCAGGCTCCGCTGACGCTTACGCCTCCGATGCTACGTACGACTGCTGAAGTCGTGGATTATTTCTCTCAGCATCTTTGGGTGAAGCGGGATAGTCTGCAGCGAGCATTCTCAGACAGTACGCTTCTTAGTCGCTATGGCATCGAACCCTCCTACTTCTATGCACGTGTCCTACGTCAGCCCCTAGAGGTAAAGTGGACAATCTCTGCGGAGGAACTGCTAGATAGCATCCAGAGTAACTATAGTCGCTTCTGGAAGGGAGAGCGTACAGAGGCTGCTACACGCTTAGGGTTTGCTCCTCTACAGGTCTTGACACTAGCCTCTATCGTCGAGAGTGAGACGGCCAAGCCTGAGGAGTATCGCCGTATCGCAGGTCTCTACCTCAATCGCCTGCGTGAGGGTATGCGCTTGCAGTCTGATCCTACGGTGAAGTATGCGCTAGGAGACTTCAAGCTTCAGCGCATTCGTGGAGAGCATCTCAAGGTGAAGTCTCCCTACAATACCTACCTCTATGCAGGTCTTCCTCCCTCACCGATTCTCCTACCCAGCATTGCTACTATTGATAGTGTTCTCAAGGCTGAACCTCATGGCTTCCTCTATATGTGTGCTAAGGAGGACTTCTCGGGGTATCACAACTTCGCGACGACCTTCTCTGAGCATGTGATCAATGCCAAGCGCTATCAGGAAGCTCTCAATAAGCGTGGTATCCAATGAATGAAACGACGCTGACCCCACAGCCTTGGATGGAGCGGACACAGCTCCTCTTTGGTGAAGAACGTCAGAGAGAGCTGATGAGGTGCCATGTCCTTATTGTGGGCTTGGGTGGCGTAGGTGGTATGGCGGCTGAGCTTATCGCACGAGCAGGTATAGGTCGTCTGACGATCGTCGATGCAGATATTGTCCAGCCATCTAACATCAATCGCCAGATCGTAGCTACCGCCGACTCGATCGGTCGACCTAAGGCGGAGGTGCTCGCTGAGCGTCTTCGCTCGATCAATCCCGCTATTGAGCTGGAGGTTGTCGAAGCCTTCCTCAAAGATGAAGTGATGACAGAGGTTCTTGATCGCCATCGTTATGACTACGTGGTCGATGCGATCGACTCCTTGACGCCTAAGGTGCATCTGATCGCCCAGTCTCTGGAGCGAGGGTTACCTATCATCAGTTCGATGGGTGCAGGAGCTAAGAGTGACCCCTCACAGATCTATCAGGCAGACCTCAGCAAGAGCTACAGCTGTGCCTTGGCTCGAGCTCTACGGAAGCGTCTACGTAAGCTGGGGATTCATAAGGGTCTACCCGTCGTCTTCTCGACCGAGCTTCCCGATCCGAATGCCGTCGTGGAGATCACCGGTGAGCAGTGCAAGCGCTCTACCGCAGGTACAGTCTCCTATATGCCTGCCCTCTTCGGCTGCCAGCTAGCAGCCTACGTCATTCGTCATATACAGCATCCTCTCCCGACATCATCGGATATCTAATTTGACTGCTATGCTTATCGAAGCGACTAATATCCGTAAGAGCTTTGGCTCACTAGAAGTTCTTAAGGGAATCGACCTGACTGTCCAAGCTGGAGAAGTGATCTCCATCGTCGGGGCAAGTGGTGCAGGGAAGACGACCCTACTTCAGATCCTCGGCACTCTCGAGGCTCCTGCTTCGGGAGGACAGCTCAAGATCTGTGGAGAGGAAGTGACCCAGCTCTCCAAACGTAAACAGGCAGAGCTACGTAACCAGCGCTTAGGCTTCATCTTCCAGGCGCATCAACTCCTCCCAGAGTTTACCGCCCTAGAGAATGTCATGCTCCCTGCTCTGCTGGGAGGCACCTCTCGCCGGGAGGCTCGTCGGGAGGCACAGGCTCTTCTCCAGCGCCTTGGGCTAGCAGACCGTGCTGATCACAAGCCGTCGGAGCTATCGGGAGGGGAGAGCCAGCGTGTGGCTGTCGCTAGAGCCCTAGTCAATCGCCCCTCGGTCATCTTTGCTGACGAGCCCTCGGGGAGTCTCGATACGGCCAATAAGGAAAGCCTACACCGCCTATTCTTTGAGCTTCGTGAAGAGCTAGGTCAGACCTTCGTCATCGTCACTCATGATCCTGACTTCGCGGCGCAGGCGGATCGTATGATCACCCTACGTGATGGTCGCATAGAAGCTATATACCACCGCCAGCCCAGTATGAAGGATCTCGATTAGTACTCCTATGAGACAGCGTACAGGCTTAGCTAGTCGAGGCGAACGAGTCCTGCTAGCCTTACTCTCCGTACTCGTCCTCTCGGGTCTAGCGCTCTATGCTTGGGTGCCTAGAGCTACTCCTCCTCTCTCCGAAGCCGAGCCACCAAGGGTGGTGTCAGCTTCGGATTCTTTGTATAAGGACAAGCATTATGTCGGGCCTCCTCAGGGTATTCAAGATCCCTCGATGAAGAAGCTCACCCGAGGGATGCACCTCGATCTGAATACCGCTGACTCGCTGGCTCTTCTACGTGTACCTGGCATCGGGCCTACCTTTGCCCACCGGATCCTTAGCCTACGCCAGCGCCTAGGAGGATACTATACGATCCTTCAGCTTCAGGAGGTCTATGGTGTGGATGAAGATCGCTTTCTTGCCTTGCGGCCTTGGTTTGTCCTTCAGACACCCCCGAGGTGCTATCCGCTGAATAGCCTAGATGCTGATTCCATACCTTGGCATCCGTACTTGACACGTGAGCTGGCAGGCTCGCTACGGCGTCTATTGAGACGTCATGGAGCGAAGCTCTCCTGGACGATCCTCCGTACTCAGGGTGGGTTTTCCCATGATGATAGCATACGTTTGTCACCCTATTTTACGGATAAGCTCGTATCTCGGAGCTCCTCAGATACGATTATCCAACCCTCATAAATACAGCCTATGTATCCCAAAACCCGCCTGCGCCGTCTGCGCATGACCCCCAATCTCCGTGCGATGGTACGTGAGACCTCGCTCGAACCCTCGGATTTCATCGCTCCCCTCTTTGTCGTCCATGGCTCGGGGGTACGTGATGAGATCAAGACCATGCCTGGTCAGTACCGCCTATCAGTAGACGAACTGGTCAAAGAGTGCCACGAACTCTATCGCCTAGGCGTGCTCTCCGTGATGCTCTTCGGTATCCCAGCTCACAAGGACGCTACCGGTAGCGAAGCTTATTCAGACGAAGGGATCGTCCAACAGGCGATCCGTGCGCTCAAGACCGCTATCCCTGATCTGATCGTCATCGCTGATATCTGCATGTGCGAATATACTGATCATGGGCACTGTGGTATCCTCCATGAGCACTACACGGTGGATAATGATGCCACACTTCCCTATCTCGCTCGCCAAGCCGTCTCCTTGGCTCAGGCTGGGGCAGACATTGTGGCGCCTTCGGACATGATGGACGGGCGTATCGCTGTCATGCGGGAGGCCTTAGACCAAGCTGGCTTCGAGCAGCTACCTATCCTCTCCTATGCGGCGAAGTTCAGTAGCGCCTTCTATGGTCCCTTCCGGGACGCTGCAGACTCTGCCCCTAGCTTCGGAGACCGCCGTAGTTACCAGATGGATCCTGCGAATGCGCGGGAGGCAATGCGTGAGATCGAAGCCGATATCCAGGAGGGAGCTGACCTCGTGATGGTCAAACCCGCCCTGCCTTACTTAGATATTCTGAGCCAAGCACGTGCCCGCTTCGACCTTCCCCTCGTGGCTTATCAGGTGAGCGGTGAGTATGCGATGATCCAAGCTGCGGGCTTGAACGGCTGGATCGACCGCGAGCGCATCATGATGGAGAGCCTGCTCTCGATCCGTCGTGCCGGGGCTGATCTGATCTTGACCTACTTTGCGGCAGAAGCGGCAAAGCTCCTGCGAGGCGAACACTAAGCTCTCCCTTACGAAGATGGCTTATCGTCGCCCCTTGACCCCTTGGCAGATGGCGCTCTTTGCCATCCTTTGGCTGGGGATGGTCGTGTGGATCTTGACCGCAAGTGCTTTCAGTGGATCCACGATCCTACTCCTTGTACTCTCCGGCTTCCTCGTTTTTTATCCGATCGTGAAGAGTTGGCGTCAGCGCCGAGGTAAGTAAACTCGGCCTCTCACTCGCCCTACCTAAACCGAATATCGCTCCGCCCTACTAGCTCCTTAGCTAGTAGGGCGGAGTCTTTTTAAGCGCTGAGGAAGGCGGGAGTTACCGAGAGGGGAGCTAAGCTAAACCTTGCTTTTGGGAGAGGTAAACCTTTCCTTGGATAAACGTAGACCTTCGTATGGGGCAAGGTTCGTCTCGTGGAGCGATCGAGTAGGTGGGAGCTGGAGAAGCCCCCCGTGGAGATAAACGAAGAGCGCTACGATCTCTTCGAGGGGAAGAGGTCGTAGCGCCCAGAAGCAAGAAGCCGAATCGAGGTTTCTCTTAGGCGATGGCGACGTAGATCGTACACGTCCCGGGGAAGATGCTCTCGTAGAAGGCTTCGGAGAAGCCTGCTTTGCGGAGAATCTCCACCATACGCTCTCGCTGGGGGACAGCGGCGATGGACTTCGGGAGGTAGGTGTAGGCATCCCGATCCTTGGAGATCAAGCGACCAATGAGCGGTATAATCTGCCCTGCATAGAGCTTGTAGCCCACACGAAGGAGGGGATTCGTCGGCTCGGAGAGCTCGGCGATGACCAGCACACCCGAGGGCCGGATGATGCGATGCAGCTCACGTGCCGCCGCAGGGATGTCGGGGAAGTTGCGGATACCGAAGGAGATCGTCGCCGCATCGAAGGTATTCTCCTCGAAGCTCGTGGCGGTGCAGTCCTGACGGTCGAAGACGATGCGGTCGCTCAGGCCCAGCTGATGGACCTTCTCCGCACCGATGCGCATCATCTCCTCCGAGATATCGATGCCCGTGACCTTCTTGACCGAGGGCATCGTCTGCACGAGTGAGATAGCGACATCACCCGTACCCGTAGCGACATCCAGCACGTGCTTTGGGGCATAGGGTGCGAGGAAGCTCAGTGCCTTGCGGCGCCAAGAGCGGTCCAGCCCGAGCGAGATGATGAAGTTGAGGCGGTCGTACTGCGGAGCAATGCGGTTGAACATCCGGCGGACCTGATCCACCTTCGGGTCAGCACTGTCCTTATAGGGGGTAATCATTGTGGTAGAGATATGGGAAGGATGTGATAATGATGGTGATCACTTATGAGAGAAGTAGATCGAGTGGGCATCGGAGATACGCCCTGAGGCGGGGCGCACGGCAGCGATATAAAGCCCAGGGACAAGCCCCGTGACGGACACCGTGGCACGCCCACCCGTCTGCGTGAGCTTCTGATGCATATGGAGCTGACCGGTGAGGTCATAGATACGCACTTCGCAGGGCGTGCGGCGTAGCTCTTCGCCCTCGAGATGCAGAGCCCCGCCGTGGTAGTAACCCGTGAGGCCTTGGGGTAGTTCGCTCTTCTCCTCGGGATTGACCAGCGTCGTCGTCTCGATGAGGAGGTCGATCCAGTACGCCCCACCAGGGAGCTCGGTGCTGCGACGCCAGCCATCTGTCCAGTGGTGCGTCCACGCAGCCCACCCACGTAGGCGGTCAGCAGGCCCGTCATAGGCCAGGAGCGGTAGGCGCAGCTCACGGCTGTCACTCGTCGTGCAGGAGAGGAGGTAGCGCCCTTCGCTGAGGCTGAGCTTCAAGCCATCGGGTGCGGGGAAGAAGAGCTCGATACTATCGGAGCGGAGCGTACGTGAGCCACGCTGCGCTGCCCCGAAGGCATCATAGCGTGCATACGTGCCGAGGGTCGAGGAGGCGAAGTCCACGACCTTACCACCGAGGGCATAGTCATCGGTGAAGGGCTGGAGCGCCACGCGCAGCTGGGGAAGGTCTGCGGAGGTGAGCTGATCATTGCTCTTGAAGACGACGTACGCCCCGAGGATCGTAGCCCCCGATATCTGGGGAAGGCGCAGCTCATTGCCGACAGCATCGACACCCGTACGGGCCGTGTGCGTCACGTTGGGCTTGACGACTTCGGCTGAGGTCGCTACGGGATCGGGGTAGATAGCGCTCAGGCGCTGCACGACCTTCGGCGCAATGGGGTCATAGCCATCGCAGGTCTTACGGCCCGAGTTCGTGGGGTCGAGCCACGGACGGAGCGAACGGATCGTGCCCGCCCCAGGGGTATTGGACACCCACGAACGCTTGAGCGCCCAGTAGCGGTCGTCATTGGGGCTATCGCAGGTCGAGGCTCCCCCCGTCAAAGCACC
>ERZ772967.870-NODE-870-length-22075-cov-10.048865_pt1 | contig 22075 bp, 17 predicted proteins | sample MGYA00511677_ERZ772967 | MGnify/ENA primary metagenome ERZ772967 (study PRJEB29015, sample SAMEA2737931) | human oral metagenome | biome: human oral; feature: human-associated habitat; material: dental | place: China | collected 2146 ...
GCCCTGCCTGTGCCCTGCCTGTGCCCTGCCTGTGCCCTGCCTGTGCCCTGCCTGTGCCCTGCCTGTGCCCTGCCTGTGCCCTGCCTGTCCACGCCTGTACCACGCCTGTACCACGCCTGTACCACGCCTGGGCCACCGTCTGGGCCACCTGCCTCCTTCCTGCCTCCACGCCTCCACTTCCGGCACACGCCTCTGCTCCCGCACCATGTCAACCAATGTGACACATCAAACGTGAAAAGAAGGCGCGACGGCGGCCCGGCCGTGAAAGCAGCCCCCAACGCCCTGGGGCGTGTCATGGACCCGCTCATCCCCGCCTCCCGTTGGGTGTGCAGGACAGGACGGCAGCGGCTGTAACGGCGCCGCCCGGCCGGCCCCTGTCTTCCGCCCATATAATCGGACCTTTCCGGACATCGGTCCGGCGTGGCAGAGTTGCCACAGCCGGTCTCCTCCTGTCGGAAAACGCCTGTACCGGGGACGCTGCCGCCCCTGCCTGCAGGGATCCCTGCGGATCCGCGGCACCGGCCCGCGCCTTCCCCTCTACAATAGGCAACTTTCCGGCAGACCATCCTCCGGCCAACGCCAACCAGCACGACATCTTGAAGCCCTACGACGCCTATCCGATCATCACAGACGATCTTGCCCAGGTCGACCGGGTCATCAAGGAACGTCTCGACAGCCCCGTCGCCCTCATCCGCACCATCGCCAGCTACATCATCGGCGCAGGCGGCAAGCGGTTGCGGCCGGTGCTGCTCACCCTGTTTGCCCGTGCGCTGGGCTACGGCAACTCCGACGCCCACCAGAAGGAAGGCCATCACTGGCTGCTGGCTGCGGTGGTCGAGTTCATCCACACCGCCACGCTGCTGCACGACGACATCGTCGACGAATCCACGCTGCGCCGCGGCGCCCCCACGGCCAACGCCCAGTTCGGCAACCCGGCCGCGGTGCTGGTGGGCGACTTCCTCTACTCCCGCTCGTTCCAGATGATGGTGGAAGTGGAGCAGATCAGCATCCTCAAGACGCTGGCCGACGCCACCAATGTCATTGCCGAGGGCGAGGTGCTGCAGCTGCTCAACTGCAACGACCCCGACGTGGACGAAGCCGCCTACCTGCAGGTCATCCGCTTCAAGACGGCCAAGCTGTTCGAGGCGTCGGCACGCATCGGCGCCATCCTGGCCGGTGCCACGCCCGAGCTGGAAGACGCTGCTGCAACCTACGGCCGCCACATGGGCACGGCGTTCCAGATCATCGACGACGTGCTGGACTACTCCGGCGAGCGCGACACCCTTGGCAAGAACATCGGCGACGACCTGCGCGAGGGCAAGGCCACCCTGCCCCTCATCCGTGTGATGGAAGTGGGAGCGCCCGCCGACCGCGAAATCGTCCGCCAGGCCATCATCAATGGCGAGACCGAGCACTTCGACGCCATCCACCAGGCCATCCTGCGCTGCGACGCCCTGGGCTATGCCCGCACCCTGGCCGAACAGGAGGCGCAACGGGCACGCGATGCACTGATCCACGTACCCCCTTCCCAATTCAAGGAAGCCTTGCTATACTTATCTTCTTACTCGATCTCGCGTAACAAATAAGCTTTGGTAAGCTTTGGTGTTTGGCAGGAACGGGTAAGACCATCGGGGTGTAGCTTAGCCTGGTAGAGCGCTACGTTCGGGACGTAGAGGCCGGAGGTTCGAATCCTCTCACCCCGACCAGAACACCAAAAACCGGATCCGCCGCAAGGCTGGTCCGGTTTTTTCGTTTCTGGCCTTCATCTGATACGCCTCCTCTCTCTTCCCGACCGTCCTCCACCATCACGCCGGCCTGTCGCCTGTGCCTGTGCCTGTGCCTGTGCCTGTGCCTGCTGCCTGCTGCCTGTGCCCGGTGCCTGCGCCCCCCTGCCATCACAGCCAGTTTCTCTTCTCCTGGCCCTGCACAGCGGCGGTCGGCCAGCCCGCAATGAGCAGGCCCCTGTTGCCCGACCGCCCGCAGCCCTGCAGCTGCCACGGGCCACCCTCCTCCTGCACCTTCCACAGCCTTCCAGCCAGCCCGACGCTTTTGGGCAACCTGCCCGGCGCTTTCGGATTTCCGACCGGCCCCGTCCACCGTGACCGAACCCGATTGTGAAGGATAGTTAATACTGAAACTGCCCACCCGGAAGTATCGGCAAAACAATGTCAAAACCGGGATGTTTTTCTTTTGAATAGGGCATAATAATCTCTCTCACTATCATTAGCCTCCTTTCCGTTCCGGCACGGCCGGTCCCGGTACACGCCCCCCGGCACGCTCCCGGTACGCCCATTTCCCAGGAAATTTCCTCCATGCACCCACGCATTTCGCGCGTTGGCCTGGCTGTTGCCATGGCCCTTGCCAGCAGCACCCTGATCAGCACCACCAGCCAGGCCGCTCCCCTGGCAGACGACTCCGCCCACGGTTCCAGCAGCAGGGCCGCCAGGCCACTGAGTTTCAAACCCAACACGGGCTGCGAAGGGCTGGAAGGCTACGATGCCAAATGGGCCAGCCACGGTGACGACTATGGCTTTACCCTGGCCGGCACGAAGCGGCCGGTGCCCAAGGGGAAAAGGAACGATCCCGAGGCTGGCCAGCCCATCCTGATGAATGGTTTCTACCAGATGGCCGAACACGGCGGCATCCTGTATGCCACCTTCGGCGGTGCCTCGGCCCCCGGCGTAACACCCGGCGCCCTGGTGATGCTGGATGCCGACACGCTGGCCTTCAAACAGGCCATGCCCCTGCCCTTTGCGGCCCACGCCATTGCCATCGACCGGCTGGGCAAGAAGGCCGTCGTGACCCACACCCACCAGAGCGCCTTCAGCCTGGTCGACCTGGAAAAGCACACCAGCACCTGCCGCAAGCCCGACAGCACCATCCATGGCGACACCTACCGGGGCCGCTATGTGCAGATGGATGAAATGGGCAACTTCTACATCAACTACAACAGTTTCGGCGCGAAGGATCCGTCGGGCTACATCATGAAGTACACCCCCGCGGGGGATCACGCCGCAGGCTATGCCGTCGAGCCCACCGAAAAGGCCCGGCTGGTCATCCCGATGCTCTACCGCATGGGCAGCCTGATCACCGGCGGACGTGCCGTGACCTCGGTGGATGCCCAGAACGGCACCGTGAACCAGCTCTCGCCCACCTTCGAAAGCCTCAACATCTACAACTATGTGCCGGGCCCCGGCATGTCACTGGTGGCCAGCAACAATGACGTGTCCGGTCGCCCCAACCTGATGGTGATCGACCCAGTCAGCGGCGCCCGCAGCGCCCTGCTCACCGGTTCGGGCAGCGTGGAAGTGGGGTACAGCCCCGACAGCCAGCAGGCCTTCACCACCAACTACGAAAGCAACACCGTGACGGTGGCCGCCCTGTCCCCCGAACGCAAAGCCTTCCAGCCCGGCCAGTTCATCAACATCACGTTCCAGGATTCCCCCTCGAACCTGTACGTGCGCCACACCGGCAAGGGCACCGATGTCTACGTGACCACCAAGACCTGGGAAGGTGACAACGCCACCCGCGGCGCCCTGCTGCACCGGATCCATCTGGACAGCAGCGTGAAGGGCATCGACGGCATCGGCCGCGCCGGCGCCTGCACCATCACCACCTTCGACATGCGCGACAACACGGTATCGGCCCCTGTGGCCTGCCCGCTGATGAACGCTGCAGACACCTGGAAGGCCCAGTATCGCCGCATCCGCGACGTGTCCCTGCCCGCCATGGAAAAGAGTCTCAAGGGCGCCCGGGCCTTCAAGGCAAAGGCCGAGGCCGACCTGAAGGCAGCCCGCCAGCAGGCCGCCCAGAAGCCCGGCAAGGCATCCCGTGCCGCGCTGGCCAGGGCGAAGGAAAACCTCGGCAACGCCACCGTCTGGCTGGCGTACGTGAACAAACACCTGCCCAACCTGCGCGACGGCCTGCGCTACTACCAGCAGCTGGCTGGCGAGTGAACGGCGATGCGTGCCGGCGGACGGATGGTGTCATGCACGCACCGTCCGCACGGCCGCAAGCCGCACGGGGTGCTGCAGACCAGTATCATCGCCACACGGGCGTGTCCCATTCGCATCCCTCACAGGAGAACCTCATGAGCAAAGTCACTTTCCACGATACCGTCAGCGTCGATGTAGCCGGCACCCTGCCGGCCAAGGGCAGCAAGGCACCGGCCTTCAGCCTCGTCAACGCCGAGCTGGGCGAATCCACGCTGGCCACCTATGCCGGCAAGCGCAAGGTGCTGAACATCTTCCCGAGCGTGGACACCGGCGTGTGCGCAACCTCGGTGCGCCGCTTCAACACCGAGGCATCCAAACTGGACAACACCGTCGTGCTGTGCATTTCGGGCGATCTGCCGTTTGCGCAGAACCGCTTCTGCGGTGCCGAGGGCCTGAAGAATGTCGTCACCCTTTCGTGCTTCCGCAGCCCGGCCTTCCGCAAGGACTACGGCGTGGACATGACCAGCGGCCCGCTGGCCGGCCTGACCGCCCGCGCGGTGGTGGTACTGGACGAGAATGACCAGGTGCTGCACAGCGAACTGGTGTCCGAGCTGACCCACGAGCCGGACTATGCGGCGGCGCTGGCCGTGCTGTGATTCTGGCAAATCAGCCTGATCACACATCAAAAAAGGGGCTTCGGCCCCTTTTTTGATGTGTATACCCTGCGCCCCGGTGTGCCATGGCGACCTGATCGTCGTGCCTCCGATATCGATCAGAAATGGAGGTATGCCATCAGAAACTCCGCGTTGCGTCACTGAAACAGCCGTGTGCCTCGACAAAGCGGTTGTAGGCCTCGATGGCCTCGGCATTCTCCTGCCGCCAGGCAGATTCCTGCTGCCGGAGCAGCTGTTCGGTTTCGTTTGCCATTGGCATCATCCGGCCCTCATACATGAATCATGCGCATACCGTATACGCATGACAGACCGAAGGCAAAAGCATCCGGGTAACATCATCTGTCCGCCACAGGATCCGCCATGCCCTCCCCACACTTTCCCAGCCGCCTGCCCGATGTGGGCACCACCATCTTCAGCACCATGTCGGCGCTGGCCGCACGGCACGGTGCGGTCAATCTGGGGCAGGGCTTTCCGGACTTCGACTGTGACCCGCTGCTGGTGCAGGCCGTGATCCGGGCCATGCAGGCGGGACACAACCAGTACCCGCCCATGCCGGGCGTTCCTGCACTGCGGCAGGCGGTGACCGCCATGATCGCCACGCAGTATGGCCGTGACTGCAATCCCGATACCGACATCACCATCACGACCGGTGCCACCCAGGCCCTGCTTGCCGCCATTCTGGCCGTTACCCAGCCCGGCGATGAAGTGATCGTGCTGGACCCCTGCTACGACAGCTATGTACCGGCCATCCGGATGGCCGGCGCGGTGCCGGTACGGGTGCCCCTTGCCATGTCAGGCCCACCACGGGAGCGGGCGGAGAACACGCCACCCCCGGCTGCAGCACCCGAAGGGCAGGACAGCATCCCACTGCCCCCAGCCACGGCCAGCGTCACGGGCGGCGCTACGGGCGACACCACGGACAACGCAGCGGGCAGCGGCAGGAACGGGCTTCGAACACCGCCGGCCTCCGCCTTCATCCCGGATTTTGCGCGCATTGCCGCAGCGATCACGCCACGCACCCGGCTGCTGGTCATCAACACGCCGCACAACCCCAGCGGCAGCGTCTGGACCGATGCCCAGATGCAGCAGCTGCAGGCCCTGCTGGCGCCCACGAACATCCTGCTGCTCAGTGACGAGGTGTACGAACACATGGTGTTCGACGGCCAGCCGCACCAGAGCGTGTTGCGCTACCCGGCGCTGGCGGAGCGCGCCTTCGTGGTGTCCAGCTTTGGCAAGACCTTCCATGTCACAGGTTGGAAAGTGGGTACCGTGGTGGCCCCCGAAGCCCTGATGCGCGAATTTCGCAAGATTCACCAGTTCAGCGTGTTTGCGGTCAACACGCCAGCGCAGCACGGTCTGGCCCACTATCTGGCATGGCTGCAGGCGCACCCGGAGCATCCCGGCCATTACCGGAATCTGCCGGATTTCTACCAGAAGAAGCGCGACCTGTTCCGTGCTGGTCTGGCCGGTACGGGCTTTCGGCTGCTGGACTGCGCCGGCACGTATTTTCAGACAGTGGACGTCACCGACATGCTGGCAGACCACAACGGTACACTCAGTGAGGCAGCGTTCTGCGAATGGCTGACGGCACACGCCGGTGTTGCCGCCATTCCGCTCTCTCCCTTTTACGGTGACGGCCGCAACCAGAACCTCATCCGCTTCTGCTTTGCCAAGAAGGACGAAACACTGCACGCAGCGCTGGACCGGCTGCGCAGCATCCGGGACGTGCCTGTCTGAGCCGGCGCAGCTCCGGCACGCGGACCGCGCTTTCCTGCGGTCCCGCTGCTGTGCTGCCGTGCTGCCTGTGTTGCCTGTGCAGCCGTGCTGTCCCGCTGTCCCGCTGTCCCGCTGTCCCGCTGTCCCGCTGTCCCGCTGTCCGGAAGACAGCTGACCCTACTGAAACCGCCACGAACAGGTGTCATCCATGCTTTCCCACATGCACCCCCAGCTGGCCGCCTTTTTCCAGTACCGCGTCGAGCAGCAGAAACTGCTGGAACAGCTGGAAGGCCCCGGCGCCATCATGCCCATGCCCGACCTGAAGGGTCTGCGCGCCTGGTACAAGATGTTTGGCGAGCGTGTGGGCGGTCCGGTTCTGGAGGTGGCCGGGGTGTGCGATTTCGTGGCCGAAACCGATGAACGCCCGCTGCACATGCGGCTGTACCGGCCACATACCGACCCGCATGTCCGTCATGACGGTATCCGCAGCGACATTCACGCCGGCACGCGCAGCAGCTCGCCCGCAGAGGCCCCCAAAAATGGCCACACGGACGCAGACACCAACACCAGCACCAGCACCGACTCCAACACCAACACCGACACCGGCACCCATCCGGCTGAAAAAGCGCCCCCCTGTCTCGTCTATTTTCATGGCGGCGGCTGGTCGATGGGCGATCTGGACACCCACGACCGGGTCTGCCGGCGGCTGGCACGGGCCGCACAGGCGGTGGTCATTTCGGTGGACTATGCACTGTCTCCGGAGCTGCCGTGGCCCCAGGCTGCCCACGATGCCATCGCAGCCACCCGCTGGATACAGGCGAGCGCCAGTACGCTGGCCATCGATGCACACCGGGTGGGGGTGGCCGGCGACAGTGCCGGCGGCAATCTGGCGGCCATCGTCGCCCTGGCGTTGCGCCCTGCCGCGGATGAGCAGACCCAGCCGGAAAACCTGCCCCCGCTGGTTGCCCAGCTGCTCGTCTACCCCGCAACCGACCTGCGCAGCGGCTTTGACCCCCGCTATCCGTCCCTGGCCGACAACGCCGACCGGCCGCCCCTGTCCACGGCGCAGATGCGCGAACACATGCGTCACTATCTGGGCGAGCAGCCGGAACACGCGCGCCACTGGCAGGCATCACCGCTGCTGGCCGACAGCCACCGGGGGGTTGCGCCAGCCCTGATCATCACCGCCGAACTGGACCCGCTGCGTGACGACGGCATCGCCTATGCGCAGACCCTGTCACGCGCTGGCGTGGACGTGCTGCTGCGCAACTATGCCGGCCACACCCACGGCTTCGTGGAAATGGCGGGCGTGCTGGACGCGGTACCGGATGCCTTTGCGCTGATGGGACAATGGTTCCGGCAGCAGGCCGCCTGAAGGGCGCTCAGCCGGAATCGCCCCGCTTTACAGCGCCAGATTCACCCGCGCCCCCAGCCAGAACTGCCGGCCCAGGCCCTGATAGCCGCGTACCGGCTCCACATCCTTGTCCGCCGCGTTGAGCAGGCTGGCCTCCAGCGTCCAGCGTGGGTCGACCTCCCAGCGGGCCCGCAGATCCAGCACCGCATAGCTGCCCAGCCGCACTGTACCATCGGGCCGCGCGCCCACCCGCGTGAGTGTCGCGCCCGCCGTCCAGCCGGCGCCCAGATAATCGGCCGCCACACTGTGCTGGTGTGCCGCACGGCGGTTCAGGCGCTTGCCGGTGGCATCGTCCTTTGCGTCCAGAAAATCGAATTCCGCGCTCAGACGCACACGCTGCCAGTCGTGCATGGTCTGGAAGGTGGCCCCTTTCAGCGTGGCACGGTCGGTGTTGGCGGCGCAGCCGAAATAGCCGGCGGGACAGGTGGTTCCCGTCGTATCGGGGTCATAACCAATAAGGTTGCGAACTTTATTGCGATAGGCCGTCACGCTGGCGCGCGTGCCCGGCGCCTGCCACAGCAGCCCCAGTTCGGCGCTGCGGCCCTTTTCCGGCTTCAGGCTGCTCACCCCGTAATTGGGAAAGTACAGGTCGTTGAAGGTGGGTGCCCGAAAGCTCGTACCCACCTGCGCACGCAGCTTCAGCTTCTGCGTCAGCGCCTGGGTGGCACCGAGGCTGCCGGTCGTGTTGTTGCCATAGGCCGAATTGTGGTCGTACCGCACACTGGCCTGCACGTCGGTGCCCGTACCGAACTGGCCGGTATACCCCGCCAGCAGCCCCTGGTTGTGACGGCGGCGATGATCGGGCTGCGCTCCCTCACCGTTCACGCCCGTGGTGGCATAGCTGGCCGCCGTCACCTTCTCGTGCAGGTATTCCCAGCCCAGCACCAACTGCTGGCCGGGCTGCAGCTGCAGTGCGTTCTGCCAGGTCAGCTGCCGGCGCGCCGTCCGGTAGCGGTCCGGGCTGGCCGCACCACTTTTTGCATCGTCTTCGGCGGCCCCGAGCTGGGCCGATGTGGTCCAGCGGTCGGACATCCTGCCGCGATAATCCAGCGCCGCCGTACGCGTGGTCAGGCGGTTCCGGAAATCCTGCAGGGCATTGCTCTGGCCGGTAGCGGCATCCCAAGTGGCGCTGTCGTACTGCGCATTCAGCTTCGACTGCGCGGCCACCAGGCCCATCCGGTGCCCGGCCACCGGGGTCAGCCCCAGGTTCACCGTACCCACCGTACGCCGAAAACCGTCCCGGTCCGGGTTGTAGTAACCATTGGGATCGTCCGGACGCAGGGCCGATTCACTCCGGTTCTGCTCGCGCCCCACGCTCACTGCATAATCGAGCTGCCCCAGCCCCGTGGCGGCAGCACCGCTGATATCCGCCCCCGCCTGTCGTCCGCCATAGCCTCCCACGGCCAGATGGGCGGACAGTTTCGGTGCCCCCTGCCCGCGGCGGGTGATGAGGTTGATCACCCCGCCCACGGCATCCGCCCCGTACAGCCCGGAGGCCGGTCCGCGCACCACCTCGATGCGTTCGAGCTGCGCCAGATCCATGGCGCCGAACTGGGTCTGCCCCAGCGTGGCCGAGCCCACGCGCACGCCATCCACCAGCACCACCACCCCGCTGGCCCCCACGCCGCGCAGAAAGTAGCCCGCGCTCTGCCCCGGGCCGCCATTGCGTGCCAGCTGCAGACCCGCGTACCGTTGCAGCGCATCCTCCACCGAATGCAGCCCGCTGGCATGCAGCCGGTCACCGTCGATCAGCACCACATCGCTCACGCTGTCGGCCAGTGGCTGTGCCTCGCGGGTGGCCGTCACCACCACGGCACCCATGGCTGCCGCATGAGGCTGACCTGCCTGCCCGCCCGTCTGGCGGTCCGGCCGCCCGTGCAGCGGCCCACTTGCCGGGTAGCCCGCCCGGACTTCCGCCGGAACAGACGACAGCGAAGCCTCACCGGCAGATACGGCCGCATCGGTCGCCGCCTGCGCTGCCATCGTCCACAACGCCCCCGCCACAGCCAGTGCAACCGTGCCGATCCCGGCCATCCAGTGTGCGGACGCCCCAAACCGGTCCTGCTCCATCTTTGCGCCAAACGCCAGCCTTTCCGTCTGCCGCTCACCTGCCCCCTGCATACCCATCATCTCCACGCCTCACACGAACCCAGTACGCCATGCACTGCTCAAACCATGATTCTGCCAATCGTGAAAGTTTTTTTCATCACGGGGACGTGCGGTTGAGAGACACCCGGGCAATTGAACGGCACACGGCGGTCGAGGGACTCACGGCAACTGAGCGACACACGGCAGTTGAGGGGCGCCCGCGCAATTGAGCGACACCCGGGCCGTTGAGGGGCTCCCGCACGGTTGAGCGACACCCGGGCCGTTGAGGGACACCCGGACGGTTGAGCAACATCAACGCCAGCCAGAAGCCAGCCAGAAATCGGATGCAGGGTCGTTATGTAAACGTGTATATTCCGGTAATCGATCGCCTCCCTGCCCGGGAGCTTCATCACGTCCGGGTGCTTCACCACATCCGGAACCTTCATTGCGCCTGGAACCTTCATTGCGTCCGGGTACCTTCAACCCTCTACAGGACTCACCATGACCTTCCGCAAGAACCTGCTGGCACTGGCCGCCCTGTCCATCTTTGCCACGGCCGCCCAGGCCGCCGACATCACCGTCTCGGCTGCTGCCAGCCTGACCAACGCCTTCAAGGAAATCGCCGAGAAGTACCAGGCCAAGTACCCGGATGCCAAGGTGCAGCTGAACTTCGGCGCCTCCGGTGCCCTGCTGCAGCAGATGTCCAAGGGTGCCCCGGTCGACCTGTTCGCCTCGGCTGACCAGGCCACCATGGACAAGGCCGAGAAGCAGGACCTGATCGACCCCAAAACCCGTCACAACTTCGTCCAGAACTCCCTGGTGCTGATCGTCCCGTCCGACAGCACGCTGCAACTGACCAAACTGGCCGACCTCAAAAAGGCCGACGTGAAGAAGGTGGCCATCGGCAACCCCGCCAGCGTTCCGGTCGGCGCCTACACCCAGGCCACACTGGAAGCCGCCCACCTGTGGAAGGCCGTCTCCGCCAAGGCCGTCAACACCCAGAACGTGCGCCAGTCGCTGGACTACGTGGCCCGGGGTGAAGTGGATGCCGGCTTCGTCTACGGCACCGACACCTACGTCATGAAGGACAAGGTAAAAACCGCGCTGGAAGTTCCCACCCAGACGCCCATCCTTTACCCGCTGGCCATCACGAAGGACGCCGCCCAGCCCGAGGAAGCCCGTCGCTTCCAGGCCTTCATCCTGGCCCCCGAAGGCCAGGAAGTGCTGGCCAGGTACTTCTTCAAGAAGCCCTGAGAAACACCCACTCCCCGGAAACGCCGGCCTGGTGCTGCACGTCTTCCGGGAGGTTTCCCTGCTGGCAGCCTGACAGGATCCTGCATGCAGTGACCGGGAGATCCCTGACGGAGATCTCGTCCAGAGGTTCCCGCGGCCTCGTCTCATCCCGGCACCGGTAGCGCATGAGCCTGCCAGCGCTGCCAACGCAGTGCTTTACCCCGCATCCGTGGGTGCATCACCCTCCTGCCGTTACCTTCATCATGGATTCCGCTGCCTGGACCGCCCTGCTGCTGTCCCTGAAAGTGGCTGGACTGGCCACCGCCATCGACCTCGTCCTGGGCGTGGCCGTCGGCTGGCTGCTGGCACGCAGGCGCTTCCCCGGCCGTGAACTGCTCGACACGGTCCTCACGCTCCCCATGGTGATGCCCCCCACGGTGCTGGGCTATTACCTGCTGGTCGTCATCGGCCGCAAGGGATGGCTGGGCGGCTGGCTTCACGGCACCTTCGGCATCAACCTGATCTTCACCTGGCAGGGTGCCGTCATCGCGGCCTCCGTCGTGGCCTTTCCGCTGATCTTCAAGCCGGCACGTGCCGCCTTCGAATCGGTGGACGGCCAGCTGGAACAGGCTGCCCGCGTGCTGGGCCTGAAAGAAGCGGCGGTCTTCTTCCGGGTCACGCTGCCCATGGCCTGGCGCGGCATTCTGGCCGGTCTGCTGCTGGCCTTCGCCCGGGCGCTGGGCGAGTTCGGTGCCACCCTGATGGTGGCCGGCAGCATTCCCGGCAAGACCCAGACCCTGTCCATCGCCATCTACGAAGCCGTCCAGGCCGGCCAGGACGACACCGCCAACCTGCTCGTGCTGGCCACCTCGGTCGTCTGCATTGCCGTGCTGCTGTCAGCCGGCAAGCTGGCCCCGGGCCAGCTCTCACGACGATGACCTTCTTCACCGTGATGCCCTCCTTCACCGTGATGCCCTCCCTCACCGTGATGCCCCCTTTGCCGTGATGCCCCCCTTCGCCGTGATGGCCCCCTTCGCCGTGATGGCCTCTGCGCTGCCGGACACCTGTCCTGCCCCGTTCCCGCGTCGGCCGACGCGGGATGCCGTCCGGCGTGCAGACCCGTCGCGCCCTCCCGGGGCATACCCATGCCCCACCTTCCCCTGCAGGTGTCTATACCGTGAAGCTCGATCTCGACATCCAGAAGACGCTCACCTCGGGTACTCGCAGCTTCACGCTCTCCGTGCAGCTGCAGTCCGAACACCAGCGCATCGTCATCGTCGGCGCCTCCGGCTCGGGCAAGAGCCTGACCCTGCAGGCACTGGCGGGTCTGCTGCGCCCCGACACCGGCCACATCCGGCTGGATGGTGACACCCTGTTCGAGGCAACCCGGGATGTCTGGCAGCCTCCCCAGGCACGGCGGCTGGCCTACGTGTTCCAGGACTACGCCCTCTTTCCCCATCTGACGGTGTACCAGAACGTGGCCTTCGCCCTGAGCACCGGCTGGCGCAATCCGCCACGCCATGCCGGACCAGTCCAGTGGCCTGCCCCCGTGGCCCGCTGGCTGGACATCTTTGGCCTGGCGCCACTGGCCAGCCAGTATCCGTCGGAACTGTCCGGCGGACAGCGACAGCGTACGGCCCTGGCCCGCGCCCTGGTCACCGAGCCCCGCGCGCTGCTGCTGGACGAGCCCTTCTCCGCCCTGGACCCGACGCTGCGTACCACCATGCGCACCGAACTGCTGGCCCTGCAGGAACGCCTGCGGGTTCCCATGATCCTCATCACCCACGACCCGGAAGACGCCACGGCACTGGGCCAGCACGTGGTGGAGATGCGCAACGGCAGCCTGGTCGGCCAGAGTATCGCCACGTGACACCTCGTGAAGGCTTGCCATCGTCTCATTCACACAGGGGAGGCGAAATGGGCTTGCAGCCACGCCCGCCACGCGCGATCATCCGTCCATGAGCCGCACTGCCCCACCTTCCGCCACCTCCGGCACTGTACTTCCCCCTGCCATGGCCTATCTGCTGCAGCGGGCCGTGTCCGGTGTGCTGCGCGGCGCCCAGAACGGTGATCTTCCCCTGTTCGCCTGGACGCTGGGGCTGCCACAGGAAGAACTGCTTCAGGTGCTGGCCCAGCTCTTTCCGGAGGTGCAGCCGGTGGAACCGCTGCGTGATGTGCAGTACCAGCAGCTGCTGGCCCTCAAGCCACGCGATTTCGCCTCCATGCTGCACATTCTGGAAGAGAACCGCAACCCGGCGCTGCCCGCCCGGCCCGTTCGCTGGCTGGCCCACGCCATGACGGCGGCCTGCTACGGCGAACACGAACTCTGGCGCGACATGGGCCTGGGTGACATGGGCGACCTGGCACAGCTGATGCAAACCTGCTTCCCGCCGCTCTACGAACGCCAGCGCATTGGCCAGAACTGGAAGCAGCTGCTGCTGACCGAACTGCACGACGCCTGAAAGCGCTTCGTGCCGCCGCAGAAATCCTGCACGGCCTTGTCACGGACGCATCGCCACCCCGGCACGCGATCCGCCCCGTTTGTTTGCCGCCTTGCTTTACCACCTCACGGCTTCATCACCTCGCTGCTTCATCGCCACCCTGCTTCATCACCCCTCGACTGCCCCCTCGCACGTGTCATGCGGGAACCGATGACACGCACCATCATCCGGCCCTCTCCGGATACCATCCATCGGAGACGCGTTTATCTGTCGCGATCCTGTCGTTATATATAAAAGCAATAACGTAAATGCCGGCATTCGCTGTGTATGAAAACAATAACGCACAACAATCACAACAAATCCGGCCCGAAGCGTTGTACACTGCAGAAATAGCGCCCACAGCGCCATTCATTCACAGCACCAAAATCGCTGTATACAGAAAAAACAACGCCACCCAAACATCTGTCTGAAAGAATACCAAAGCCCTGGAAGGCATGAAAACAACCTGCCGCGCTTCCAACCCTCCGTTTTCTCAAACATCGATACAAAACATCGGATTACCTGACTCTTTTCGGACCATTCATCATGTCAGAACAGCCGGCCGGTCAAAAGATTAACGAAAACACCACTTCCGCCACAAAAAATCCGGTGAATGCCCCCATAGAATTGCACGGCTCCATCTGGATGACGGTTGGTGGAACGAATTTCGGCGGCAAGGGGCGCATTGGTCTGCTTGCGCAGATTGCCGAAAGCGGTTCCATCTCGAAGGCAGCCAAAGCCATCGGCATGAGCTACAAGGCCGCGTGGGATGCCATCGACCTCATGAACAACCTGGCCGGCCAGCCCCTCGTGGAAAGGGTGGTGGGCGGCAAGGGGGGTGGAGGGACACGCCTGACCCAGCGTGGCCAGCAGTTGATCGACAACTTCAACATCCTCGAAAACGAACATCGTCGCTTCGTCGAACAGCTGTGTGCCCAGGCAGACGGCATCGCCGACGACTACCTGCTGATACGGAGAATGAGCATGAAAACCAGTGCACGCAACCAGTTCCAGGGCAAGGTCAGCGCCTTCCATCGCGGCGCCGTCAATGACGAGATCGAGCTGGAAATCCCCGGCGGCCACCGGATCGTCGCCACCATCACCCACGAAAGCTCGGAAAGCCTGGGCCTGAAGGTCGGCTCGGAAGCCTTTGCCCTGGTCAAGGCCTCGTCGGTCATTCTGGCCACCGGCAACGACGGCATGCGCCTCTCGGCCCGCAACCATCTCAACGGCAACATCACCCGCGTGCAAACCGGTGCAGTCAACACCGAAGTGACCATCGAGATCGGTACCGGCGTCACCGTGGCTGCCGTCGTCACCAACGAAAGTGCCAAGGAACTGGCCCTGGCCGAGGGTCAGCGTGCCGAAGCCATCTTCAAGGCTTCGAGCGTCATCATCGGCGTGCCGGCCTGAACATCGCTGGCCCCGCCACTGTGCCGGGCTGGCCATGATCGCGATCGCCCCAACCCGGCACCCAGCCCGGCCTCTCCCGGTCTCTCTCCATCAGGGCGCCCCTTCGAGGGGCGCTTTTTCGTATGCGGGTGAGGGGCGCGCGCGCCAAGGCCTCACACCCAGGGCATTACAGTCAGCCTTCAGCCGCCAGCCGACAGGCCGTTCTCCACGGCGTAGACGGCAATCTGCACCCGGCTGGTGAGGCCCGTCTTCTTCATGATGTTCTGGACGTGGATCTTGACCGTGCTTTCGGCCACGTCCAGCCGCCGGGCGATTTCCTTGTTGCTCTCGCCCCGCGCCAGACACTGCATGATTTCGCGCTCCCGTGCGGTGAGGCGCACCGGCGCCATGCCGCTGTCTGCCCCACTACCGGCCTCGGCCGCTGCACTGCCCACAGGGGGGGGCGACATCATGCCACCGGCCATCGATGCATCGCCGGCCGCCATGGCATCCGTACCGGCTTCTGCCCCGGCTACGGGCGACGGCGAACCGCCTGCCGCCTGTGAACGGAACTGCTCGACCAGCTTGACCGTCATGGAGTCGGAAATGACCGGCTCGCCGCGCTTGGCCTTGCGAATGGCCGCGACCAGCGTGTCGGCCTCGATATTTTTGGTGAGGTAGCCCACGGCGCCGGCCTGCAGCGCCTGGGCCAGTTCCTCACCCTCCTCCGACACGGTGAGAATGACCACCTGCGACCGTGGCACGTCCTGCGTGAGCAGATGCAGGGTTTCCAGCCCCGACAGGCCCGGCATGTTCAGGTCGAGCAGGATCACGTCCGGGCGCAGCGCCTTGGCACGCTTGAGCCCCTCAAGACCGTCGGAGGCCTCGGCCACGATCTGCAGATCGGTTTCGCGCTGCAGCAGCTGACGCACGCCGGAGCGAAACAGATTGTGGTCGTCGACAAGCAGAATGCTGATGCTCATGCAGATAGAAGCGGACAGCGCCGCGGCCGGGTGGAACTTTGCAGCATGACACAACCAGAAGAAAACGCCATGATCCAGATCAGGTGAAAACGGTGCCATCCGCCGGTATGCATACACCCCATCGGAACGACGTCCCTCCCCTGAAATGCATGCGCCCCACCGGAACAACGCTCCGCCCCGGCATGCATGCGCCCCACCGGAGCAACGCCCCGCCCCCGGAATGCATGCGTCCCATCAGGAAAACAGCCCGTCTACAGGCATGCTCCACCGGCAAAGCGCCCCCTCCCGCGCACCACCATGTGCCGGTCAGGATACCAGCCTGTCTTCGTGCGCCAGCATGAGTGACACCTCGGTGCCCTTGCCCGGGGCGCTGCACATGTCCAGTTTTCCGCCCAGGCGCGCAGCCCGCTCGCGCATGATCGACAGCCCCACATGCGGTGCCGTGCGGGAGGCCACCTCCTGCGGATCATAGCCCCTGCCGTTGTCGGAAATGAGCATGATGAAATCGCGGTGGTTGTCGATGCGCACCGTGACATGGGTGGCCTGCGCATGCTTGCGCACGTTGGACAGCGCCTCCTGCAGGATGAACAGGATCTGCAGCTGCTGCTCGGGATGCAGCGGCGCGCCATTGCGGTCATCCACCAGCAGCTCGACCCCGGTGCCGGTCTGGCGACGGAAACGGTCGATGGTGTCGTCCACCGCCTTGCGCAGCGAGCCCTCGGCCAGGCGCGTGCGGAAATTCTGCAGCAGCTCGCGCACGTCCTGATAGCTTTCCGACACACCGGTTTTCAGCAGCGGCACGATTTCTTCCACTTCTTCCCAGCGGCGATGCTGCACGGCGCCGCCCAGCATCTGCGTCTGCAGGTTCAGGAAATTGAGCCCCTGTGCCAGACTGTCGTGCAGCCCCTGCGCCACCAGGTTGCGCTCTTCGGCCACCGCCAGCTGGCGGGCCTTGGCTCCCAGCCGCAGGTTGTCCAGCGCCACGCCCAGATGCTGGCCCATCATCTCCAGCAGCTGCACCTCACGCTCCGTCATGCTGGTGCGCTCGCGAAAATGCAGCGAAAAAGTGCCCAGCGTGGCCTTGGGCGTGACGATCTGGAATACCGACACCCCCTGAAAGCCATCCCGCATGCAGCCGATCTCTTCGGGGCGTGGCAGCTTGCGGAAATCGTGGATGACCATGGTGCCCTGCTGCGTGGCCTCACCGCAGAAGCAGGCATCGGTGCGCATGCAGTGCTCGCTTTCTTCCAGTGCGGAGGAAAATCCCAGCGACACCACGATGTGCAGGCGCTCACCGCTGGGGTCCAGCACGCGGATGGTGGCTGCCGCGGCATGGAATTCATCCATCGCCCGTTCCAGAAAGCCCCGGCACAGTGCCTCGATGTCGTTGGGCTTGTTCAGAAAGGCCGTCATGCCGTAGAGCGCGCTGAGCTGCTGGTTCTGGCGCTCGAGTTCGGCGGTTTTCTGGCGCACGTGCTCGCCCAGATCCTCATACAGGCTCTGCAGCTGGCCGGCCATGTGGTTGAAGCCCTGGGCCATCACGCCCAGCTCGTCGGTATTGGTCACGGGCACCCGAACCGAAAAATCACGTTCCGCCATGCGGCGGATAGCATCGTGCAGCGACTGCACGGGCCGGATGATCCAGCGATACAGCAGAAAGACGACAGCCAGCGTGCCCAGACAGGCCATGACGATCAGCACGCTCTGCGAGCCACGCAGGCGGGTGGTGTTGCGGGCATTGCCCGTCTCGAGCATGCGCACCAGCCGGTCTGCCTCATCGACGAAGCCATCGAGCTGGTTCAGGTAGGCCCGCACATCCCCGTCGCGCAGGGCCTGCTGTGCCAGCTTCGACATGGCCTGCCAGCGTTCGGTAACGGTCTGAAACTGCTGGCGAACGGCCGAATCGGTGGACAGGAAGAAGGGCCGTCCGGGCACCCCCTCGGCAAAGCGGCCCAGAATGCGGCCCTGCTGCTGCAGGTCGTGCCGCACATCCAGGGTGGCGGCCTGTGCGGCCTGCCAGAATGCAGCCTGTGTCTGCGGAGCATCCGGTGCCCGGGCGCCTGCCGGCGGCGGGGGGCCGCCTGAAGGCGTCGCAGGAAGAGGAGGAGGCGCGTGACCGTCTGCCGGCTGCGGAGCGCCGGTTGCCGGCCGTGCATCCGGCCCGGCCACGGCAGCGAACGAGGGAGAAGGAGAACCGTTCGATGCCTGCTGCAGGGCCACCAGCGCCTGCTGTCGCTGCAGCAGGTGCAGCCCGATGCGGTTGGCACGCATGCGCAGGCTGCCCGTTTCGTTGATGGCCGCCGCCGCACCTTCGAGCTGCCACGACAGCCACAACGTACCGAACACCATGCCCAGCACGAGAATGAGCGCCACCACCGAGGTAGTGACGATGCGTGTGGAGAGCCGGTTCTTCCAGGCCGGCCGGCTGGCCACCGGCGACATTGCGCCCGGGGTCTGATCCGGCCGCGGCGAGATCACGGGCTCCCCTTCCGATGTGCCGCCCGATGCACGCGGTGACGCCTCCGGGTCATCAGCCGGCCCTGCCGCCGTACGGGATGCCTCCCTGCTGGACACGCCACCAGCCGCGACGCCGGGCACACCAGCAGCCGCGGACGCACCGGCCGTGACGCCACGCGCGCCGGCATGCGCATCAGACCCTGTGGAAGCATCGAGCGGCAATACGCTGTCCATGTTCAACCCTGTTCTGCCCCGGCCTGCGGGATTGCAACGGCCGGGGCCATCCTGCGGCACCAGGCTCCTGATGGGGCCTCTGCAAAACGCCTTCTGCTCCCGCTCCCCCCTGCTCGCCCCATATGGGGACGAAAGCGTTCGGGACTCGCCCTACTGCACCAGCGGCGTATCGGCCCCTTCCAGATCGATACCTTCGATTTTGGCACGGCCCAGCAGCACCTGCACATACTGGCGCCAGGCGGCATCCCGACTGGCGGCCAGCAGGGCCTGCGCGATGGATTCGTGCACCTGTTCGAAAGGCAGCTGCTGCCCCTCGTGCCGGCGGTTGACCCGCACGATGTGCAAGCCGTAGCGGGTTTCGATCAGCGCCTCGGCAATGGTGCCGGGTGTGATGCGCCAGAGTGCCGCTTCGAACTCCGGTACGGCCTCGCCGCGTGCCATCTGGCCGAGTGCGCCGCCATTTTCCGAAGACGGACAGTTGGAGCGCCCGGCCGCCAGCGCCTCGAAACGTTCCGGGTGCTTGCGCACCAGCGCCAGCGTCTCATTGGCAAACTCGCGCAGGGCGTCGAGCGGCGTATTTTCGGCCACGGCAAACAGGATGTGGTCGGCATCCACCCAGCCGCCCACCCGGAAACGCTCCGGGTGCTGGTCGTAATAGCGGCGGCAGCTGGCCTCATCCACCGTGGGAACGCTGATCTGTGTGGACAGCAGCCAGTCGGCCGCCTCCTCGGCATCCTGCACCGGGTGCCCCAGCTCGGCCGCCTCGTCCAGCATCACGCGCTTCAGCGCCAGCGCAATGCACGCACTGCGCAGCGGCTGCGGTGTGTCCTGGTGAAAAGGCAGTTCTGCCTCGACTTCGGCGTCGGTGAATTCCGAGCCATTGACGGTAATTGCCACGATCGATCCTCAAAAAACGTGCCGGGCGCAGCCATGCCGCGCCCGACCCCGTGATCAGGAGCAGGCAGCACCACAGCGATGCCACCTGCCCGTTCAGTGTGTGTGACGGACCCGGCCGGGCATGGGAATCAAAGTGCCGCAGGACTTTTGCAGAGGGTCCCCATGGGTACGGCCGGCGGGACGATGCCGTTCAGCGCTGGCGCACCAGCTGCCAGGCGCGGCCCAGATAGCCCAGCGAGGCGAACCCGCTCCAGACATGCACCAGACGGGTGAACGGGAACAGGATGAACAGCGTCATGCCCATGAACATGTGCAGCTTGAAGATCATGCTGACATCGACGATCTGCTCAGCGGCCTTGCCATTGAAGGTGATGATGTACTGTGCCCAGGTCATCAGCTTCACCATCTCGTGGCCGTCCATGTGGCCGGCCGACACGATAATGGAGGAAAGCCCCAGCAGCAGTGTGAGCAGGATCCAGATCAGCAGAACCTTGTCACCCGTGGAGGTGACGGCACGGATGCGGGCGTTGGTGAGGCGCCGGTACAGCAGCATCCCCAGGCCCAGCAGGCACAGCGAACCCATGATGCCACCCGCCGTCATGGCCAGCCCCTGCTTGAAGCTGTGGGGCACGCCCAGGGCATCCCACACCGCTACCGGTGTGAGCAGGCCCACCATGTGCCCGAAGAACAGGCCGATGATGCCGACGTGGAAGAAGATGTTCCCCCAGCGCATCGTGCCCGTGTAGAGCAGCTGCGAGCTGTGGCTCTTCCAGGTGTACTGTTCGCGCTCGAAGCGCACCAGACTGCCCAGCAGGAAGATGCTGAGCGCGATGTACGGGTAGATCCCGAAGAAAAACGTATGCCAGTAACTCATGACATCTCTCCTTACCGGTAGAACTTCACCGTCTGCACCATGCCATTGTCCGGCTTGAGCAGGGGCTCGGAACCATCATCGCCCGGCCCCACGCGGTCGAGCAGCATTTCCATGTCGCGTGCCGGTGCGTCTTCCATCGGCTGCGGCACCACGGGCGAGAGCGTCTGCAGCACGCCGAAGATGCAGGCATAGGGATTGCCCTGCTGCACCAGCCGGTCGCCCACGAGGGCCACCACGTTCACCGCATCACCCAGCAGCTGGGCGGCCCTGTCGGCCTCCAGCATGCTGAGGAATTCCAGGAACAGCGGCAGGTAGTCGGGCATTTCACAGGCACTGCCCGGCCGGTCGTCCGGCTCGAAGCCATGACGCTGGTATTCGCGCAGCAGGTCGAGCAGCGCATCGCCCCGGTCGCGGCTCTCGCCATGGATGTGCTCGAACAGGTACAGCGAGTTATGGCGCGAGCGGTCGAAATCGGCCACATACGCTTCCTGCAGCGCAATCAGGTCGTGGCTGCGCAGATGATCGATCAGCGGCTGCAGCTGGATGCGAATCTGCGGGGTGTCGTCCAGCGCCACCTCGATGTCGGGCAGCGCCTCGATCAGCTCGGCCTCCGGATAGCTGAGGAGGGCCGACAGAATGCGATAGATGACCATCATGACTCCTGTTTTTCGGTTTGACGCGGCCGTTTCAGCTGCAGATGGATGACATCGACCTTCGGCTGTTTGTTCTTGCCGAAGAGCGAACCGCCCGAGTAGCCCGACGAGCAGCCGTTGCCGAAGCTGAAGCCGCAGTCGCCGGTGCTGCTGAAATTGCGCTCCACCGCGGCACGGTGCGTGGTGGGGATGACGAAGCGGTCCTCGTAGTTGGCTATGGCCATGGTCTGGTACATGTCCTCCACCGTTTCGGCGTCCAGCCCCACGCGGTCGAGCACGGCCTGCGAGCCCTGGCCGTTGATCATCTCGCCGCGCTTCCAGGCGCGCATGGCGATCATCCGTTCCAGTGCCTTCACGATCGGCGCTTCCTCGCCGGCCGTCAGCAGGTTGGCCAGATAGCGCACCGGAATGCGCAGGCTCTTCACGTTGGGGATGATGCTGCCTTCCACCACCTCGTGCGGCATCTGTTTGTTCTCGGCTGCGCTCTGGATGGGCGAGAGCGGCGGGATGTACCACACCATCGGCAGCGTCCGGTATTCGGGGTGCAGCGGGAAGGCCACTTCCCACTTCACCGCCATCCGGTACACCGGCGACCTGCGGGCCGCCTCCAGCCAGGAATCGGGAATACCCTCCTTGCGGGCCGCCTCGATGACGGCCGGATCGTTCGGATCGAGGAAGCAGTCGAGCTGGGCCTTGTAGAGCTGCTTGTCATCCGGCACGGCGGCTGCCGCCTCGATGCGGTCGGCGTCGTACAGCATCACACCCAGATAGCGGATGCGGCCCACGCAGGTTTCCGAGCACACCGTGGGCTGGCCCGCCTCGATCCGCGGATAGCAGAACAGGCATTTCTCGGCCTTGCCCGACTGCCAGTTGAAATAGATTTTCTTGTACGGGCAGCCCGAGATGCACATCCGCCAGCCACGGCACTTGTCCTGGTCCACCAGCACGATGCCGTCTTCCTCGCGCTTGTACACCGAGCCGGACGGGCAGGAGGCCACGCAGGTCGGGTTCAGGCAGTGCTCGCACAGGCGCGGCAGGTACATCA
>ERZ772967.871-NODE-871-length-22066-cov-3.229067_pt1 | contig 22066 bp, 17 predicted proteins | sample MGYA00511677_ERZ772967 | MGnify/ENA primary metagenome ERZ772967 (study PRJEB29015, sample SAMEA2737931) | human oral metagenome | biome: human oral; feature: human-associated habitat; material: dental | place: China | collected 2146 ...
CAGAACGCCATGAGCCGCCTCTACGAGCAGAAGTTCCTTGAGTTGGGCATCCCCTACCGCATCGTGCGCGGCGTAGCGTTTTACGAGCGCCGGGAGGTTCGGGACGTCCTGGCGCTCCTGAAGCTGGCGCTGAACCCGAACGACCTCACCTCCTTCGAGCGGGCTGCGGAGTTCGCCGTCAAGGGCATGGGGCCGAAGCGCCGCGAGGATTGGACCTCATGGCTTGCGTCGGGCGCCGTCCCCACGTCGCCGGCCTCAGACTTCTGGGGGGCGGCCGCGAAGGGGGCCTGGCCCGTTCGGGGGCAGGTGGGGGCTGCGGCGGCGGAGTTCGCGGCGCACATGGCACGCCTCCTCGCGGTATCGGAGCGGGGGATCGGTCCCGCTGTGGACTACGTGCTGAACCAGATGGGCTACGAGGAGCTCTTGAGGTCGAAGGAGCCGGAGAGCTGGGAGGAACGCTACGACAACGTGATGGAGCTTCGCTCCGTGGTGCCGGAGGGGGGGCTCTCGGAGGCGTTGGCGGAGGCGGCACTCTTCACGGACGCGGACCGGCAGGACGACTCAGCGAACGCCGTGGGGCTTTTGACGCTGCATGCGGCCAAAGGGCTGGAGTTCCCCGTGGTGTTCCTGGTGGGCATGGAGGAGGACATCTTCCCCAGCTCCCGCGCCAAGGATCAACCGGACCAGTTGGAGGAGGAACGGCGTCTGTGCTACGTGGGCATGACCCGTGCGGAGGAGCGGCTCTACCTCACGGCGGCCCGCAGTCGCCGCCTGTACGGAACGACGCTCAGCAAGGGCTTCTCGCGCTTCATCTACGAGGTCCCGGAGCAGTATCGCGAGATCGACGACCGGGCCGGCGAAGGGCGCGGGTGGGACGAGGGGTATGGCAGCGGAGGGAGGCGACGTTCCTATGGCGGCTACGGCAAGGGCTATCGCCCTTACGGGGGACGTCGGGGCTGGTAAGTCCACCGTCGCCAGCCTGCTGGAGGGGATGGGGGGCGTGCGCCTTGACGCGGACGCCATCGCCCTGGAGCAGTGGAGGAGGCCGGAGGTCGCCCGCGCCGCCGCGCGCCGTTGGGGGCGCCGGGTCCTGGACCCGTCGGGCGGGATCGTCCGAGGCGCCGTGGCTGGACGCATCTTTACGGACCGCGCGGAGTACGACTGGGCCTGCGGGCTCATTCATCCCCTGGTGATGGCTGAGCTGGAACGCCGCGTCGCCGAGCTTTCGCCGGACCGCTGGGCCGTCGCGGAGGTGCCGCTTCTGTTCGAGGTGGGGCGTCCCGCGTGGGTCACGGCGGCGGTCTTCGTCACGGCGCCCCGCGCGCTGCGCATAGCGCGCTGTCGCGAGCGCGGCTGGGGTGAGGATGAGCTGACCCGCCGGGAGGCCTTTTACCTGCCGTCGGACGAGCGGATGGCCTTGAGCGACTTCGTCCTCAACAACGAGGGGGACCTGGCGTCCCTGCGCCGGAAGGTGGAGGCGATCGTTCGGGAGGTCCATCAGAACCCCTATCCATGACGACTTCTGGCCTGTTTGTTTGTAACGTCTGGCGTGGGCATTGAGCTGCAAGGTCATTTTTTGTCGTCGTCTGGCTTCTTTTGTTTTTCAGGATGGACGGTCTGCCAAGATGAGATGTCGTTTCAAGGCAAGCTCCTCGTTGAGGACGGCGACGGAAATCGGAGCAAAGCGCCAGATTCTGACGACGGGGCGAAGGGACTGTCGTAGAGCATCCTGTATCGGCGGCAGCCAGTCTTTTGGATGACCGTTGATTACAAGCACAAAACGTACGTCGAACTGAGATAAATCAAGCGCTTTAAAGGGCCCCGGCAACTCTGTTTCGGCCTGCCGATGTCGCCCAAGGAGGGAGGCTAGGAGCAGGGCGAGAGCATTGATCCATTTTTCCCGGATTTCCATGATGAATTGACCGAAATCGGGATCGTTTTTCGGTCGGGGAGAGCTCGACTTGGCCTCCACCACCCAAAGCATGGCGGGCCTGCCGATGTCGGCGCGCAGCAACAGAAATTCCGCCATTTTTACCCCTTGCCGAATGTCTGTGTAGGGGAGGCTTTTCTCAATGTAAAAACAGTGTTCGGGAGGGTAGGGGCCGAACGTCATCCCGGATTCCTTGATGGTAATGGTTTCGGGGGTCATTGGAGCGCCATATCCACTTCTTCTTCGTAAAGCCGGATCGATTCATTGATGATCGCATTGTCCGGCATCCCGCTCCTGAGGTCGTCCGCTGTCCAGTGCCCGTCCTCAGCCTGTGCCGAAAGCACGGGGATGGATAGTTTTCGTTCCTGGGCGATCAGGAAGAGCTTCTTGATGACGAAATAGGAATGGCTGGCCATAAAGAACTGGATTCCACGGCTCGCCAACGTCGCCACGATGTCGAGGAGTGCGGAAATCGCCGAGGGATGTAAGGCGGACTCCGGCTCATCGAAAAAGACGATTGCGTCAAGGTCAAGATAACGATTGCCAAGCAGCGTATCGAGAATGGCAATTTTCTTGATTCCCTCCGCCGTCACTCCGATGGGAAACTTTTGGCTGCCTTTTCTGAACTGCCAGCGTCCTGAGGCCTCGTCGTACTCGATGCGACCGCCCAGGATGTCCTCCAGGCTCTGGCGTGAGGCGGCGAATTCGGTATAATTTTTGCCCTTTTGGGTGGACTGGCGCAGCGCCCTGGCGAGGTCCAGATAGGTGTCGTCAAAACCGAACACCTTGTCCTGTTCGCGGGACTTCAAGATGATCTGTTGCAGGGACAGAATTTCCTTTGCCGGAAGGAAGATGGAGTTGCTCGACCTGGGAGGAATTCCATTTTTCAACGAGGTAATCTGCTTGGTCGTATCCCTGCCGAAGCTGTAGGAGAAATCCTCGTCGTTGAAGCGAACGACACAGGACAAGGAGGCGGCACCCTTTGTCACCAGATCGCCGATCCTGTCCAGCTGAAAGGTCCAATAGAGCTTATCCGCAAGGATCTCCGCCTCCGTCCTCCGGTCGTCGCCACGTTTGTATTCTTCGATTGTCCGCATGGCACTGTACAGGACTTTCAGGAGAAAGGTCTTTCCCGAGCCGTTGCCCCCGACCACCAAATTGATAGGGCCAAGTCCCGTCCATTCCAGGTGGGAAATCGGGCCAAAATTGTCGAGTGCGATGCCGTTTATCATGAAATAAAGCGCCTCCGTTTGGGTGTGTCCAAGGCGGTCGTTGCCCTGCACGAGTGGCCTTTCGCCCCTGTTCTTATCTCAATTTAAAGAACGAACTGAGATTAGCTCTCCTAAATAAATAATAGCATAGTATTGATACCAAATCGCGTCTAATGTGGACTGTCTCCCCTGAAAGGGGAGGTGCCGCCAAGGGCGTCGGATGGTTGTGTTTCAAGGACACTCGTTCTTTGTACGTTTCATAATATAATAGGTGCGCACCAATATCGGGGAAGGAGGGAAGTGAGGGGAGCGGAGAGCGGACCGTTTTGCAGGCGTCCCGCTTTCCCGTGAGGATTTTGCGCTCTCCCGCTCACGTCGTGTCCTTATGTATCTGATAACGAGCCACCTCAACACGGACTTTGATTCGCTGGCCAGCATGATCGCCATCCAGAAGCTGTATCCCGACGCCGTGATCTGTCCGCCCGGCGCGATCGGCCGCAAGGTGAAGGACTTCCTGAACCACTACGGGCATCAGTGGAACCTGCTGAAGCCCAAGAAGGTCCCGCAGGACCAGGTGACGCTTATGGTCGTGGTGGATACGCGGGCGCGAAGCCGCATCGGGCCCTTCGCGGCCCTTGCGGGGCGCCAGGACGTCACCGTCCACGTGTACGACCATCACCCGCCGACGATGGACGACATCCCGGCGGAGAAGATGTGCTATGCCCCGATCGGGGCCACGGTAACGATGATCGTGGAACAGCTCGTCAAGGAGCGCAAGAGCATCTCGCCGGAGGAGGCGACGCTCTTTGCCCTGGGCATCTACGACGACACGGGCGCGTTGACCTACGAGTCCACGACGGAGCGCGACATCCTGGTCGTCGGCCGCCTGCGCGAGATGGGGGCCGACCTGTCCCGGACCCTGTCCCGCGCGGAGGTCTCCATGTCCGCGGCCGACCTCCACCTGCTGGATACGTTGGCCGAGAACGCCAGAGAGAGCTACATCAACGGGGCCAAGGTGCTGCTGACCTGGGCCAGGACGGAGGAGTACGTGGAGGGGCTCTCGCTCTTCGTGCACCGCCTGCGCGACTACTACGACTCTCACGTCACCGTCTGCGTGGTGTGCAACGGGGGAAAGAAGGACAACGTCATCGTCAGGAGCTCTCCGGACGTCCTGAACGTCAAGGACTTCCTCACGCCCTACGGCGGGAGCGGTCACCTCCAGGCGGGCTCTGCGACGGTGCTGGACCGAGACCCCCAGGAGCTCCTGGCGGAGATCGAGTCGAAGCTCCCTGCGCACATCCCGCAGCTGGTGGACGTGGGGAGCGTCATGACGTCTCCGGTGCTCGCCGTGTCGCCGGACGCCCGCGTCGATGAGGCGTACCGAACGATGCTGCGCTTCGGGCATCAGGCGCTGCCCGTGGCCAACGCGGACGGCGAGGTGCTGGGCATCATGACCCGCAAGGACCTGGACAAGGCGCACATGCACGGCCTGGACCGCGCGCAGATTCGAGACTTCATGACGGAGGGCGTCATCGGCATCACCTCCAGGGCCTCGCTGGATGAGGCGCACCGCCTCATGGCGACCTACAGCTTCGAGCGCCTGCCCGTCATGGAGGGCGGCAAGCTCATCGGCATCTTGACGAGGGCGGACCTCCTGCGCGCTCTCTACCGCTCCTTCCAGCCGGCGGCGGACCGCAGCGCGGGGAGCGGCTTCATGTGGATGGAGAGCGTGTCCGGGCTGATGGAGGCCTCCTTCAGCCCAACGGTGCTGAACCTCCTGCGCCGCATCGGTGCGAGGACGGAGTCCCTGGGAATGAGGGCGTACCTGGTCGGTGGGACGGTTCGCGACATCCTGCTGGGCGTGCCGAACGTCGATATCGACGTCTCCGTCGAGGGCGACGCGGAGAAACTCGTGACCTCCTGGGACGAGCCGGGGTGCCGCGGCACGGTGCACGGCCGCTACAACACGGGGACGATCACCTTTCCGGACGGGGAAAAGGTGGACGTCGCCACGGCGCGGCGCGAGTTCTACGAGTACGCCGCGGCGCAGCCGACGGTGTCGAGCGACTCCCTGAAGCAGGACCTGGGCCGCCGCGACTTCACGATCAACGCGATGTCGATCTCCCTGAGCGAAGCCGACTGGGGCACGCTGGCGGACTACTTCGGCGGACGGGCGGACCTGAAGGACGGCATTTTGAAGATCCTTCACAACCTGAGCTTCGTCGAGGACCCCTCGCGCATCCTGCGGGGCATCCGACTGGAGCAGCGGCTGGGCATGAGCTTTGAGGACAACACGATGCGCCTTCTGAGGAGCGCCCTGAAGGGCGGCCTCCTGGAGTGCCTTTCGACGCCCCGCATCCGCGCGGAGCTTGAGATCGACGCCAACGAGCCGTGCTTCAGAAAGATCGCGCTTCGGATGCAGAAGCTTGGCGTCTGGGCGGCGCTCTTCCCCGGGATCCGGCTGGGAGAGACCCTTGAACGCAGGCTCCGCGTCATGGAACGCCTCCTGTCCTGGGCGCGCCGCCTCGGCGTTGACTTTAAGGGGATGGGATGGCTTGTGGGAATGGCCGTCGTGCTGACGGAAACTCCGCCCAACGTCCGCTTTTCCGTCATGGACCGCATGAGCCTCACCCCGGCCGAGCGCCGCGAGCTGACGCAGTGCTTCGAGGCCTGGCCGCAGGTGGAGCGCTTCTGCACGCTGAAGAAGACGCCCAGGAATTCGGAGGTTTACCTCTTCTTCAAGGATTACGGCACCGTGCCACTGGTCTATTGGATGACCTGCATGAAGTTCGCGAGGTCCCGCCGGCTTGTGGTGCAGCACCTTCTGTCCTGGGTCCCCCTGCGGGGGGAACTGACGGGGAACGACTTGAAGGCGATGGGCCTGAAGGGGCCGGAGATAGGGAAAGCGCTCCAGCGTATCCGCCTGGCCCGCATGGACGGCCTCATCTCGACGCGAGACGGCGAAGCCGGCTACGTGGCGAGCGTCATCGCCGAAGGGCGCGGACGGGAAGGCGCGAAATAGCCCGTCAACGTTTCCGCTGTTTTGCAGAGGCTTATTCCCCGAAGCCCTATAGTATTGAACGGACGTGCCGCTGGTGGCAGCGCGCGGCGTAGGCTACTATCTTAATTAGTTGGGAAGTGATGAGGTTGCTGGACGAACCCGTTAACCTTTTGCTCTCGATTCCCGCCCTCCTGTGGGCGATCTCCTTCCACGAGTTCTGTCACGGCTTTGCGGCCAAGATGGTGGGGGACCCCACGGCCGAGCGGCAAGGCAGGCTCTCTTTGAACCCTCTGGCCCATTTCGACCTTGTGGGCACGTTGATGCTCTTGTTCGTGGGCTTTGGCTGGGCCAAGCCGGTGCCCATCAATACGCGCTATTTCCGCCATCCGCGGCGGGACATCCTCATCGTCTCGCTGGCGGGCGTGGCGGGCAACCTGCTTACGGCGGCTCTCACGGTGTTCTTTCTGCGCTTCTTCGGCAGGGCCTGGGTCGACCTCACCGGAAAGGCCGGGTTCACCGTCCTGTGGCATATGATCAGGATCAACCTGGGCCTGGCGGCTTTCAACCTCATTCCGATCCCGCCCCTTGACGGCTCCAGGGTGATCGAGGCCTTCCTGCCCTACAAGTACCTGTACCATTACCGCTGGCTGGAGCAGTATGGGATGTTCATCCTGCTCGTCCTGGTGGCGTCGGGGATCATCAACCTCCTCTTCGACCCGATCTTCAATGTCCTGTGGCGCTTGACCATGTGGCAGCTCCTGTCCATCGGATCGTGACCTTGAATTGATAAACGGCCAATGGGCCGGGCGGGGCCTGTGACGCATCGCGTCACGGGCCCCGCTTCTCGTTTCGAGGCGGGCGCGCCTGTCGCCGGGTTGGACGTCCTCCTGGATGAATGCGCCAGCAAGGCGGCTTGCGGTCATCCTGCCAGGCGATCTTGAGGATAATCCTTGACAGGGGTGACACTATGCTATAGTGTATGAGCATTGCATGAACCTGATGATATTTTGAAAGAGCGGAGGCGTTTCAAAAATGAGGTCGAGATTCGTGTCGCTGGGCGTGCTTTTCTGTTTCGTATTCGTTTGGAATATTAAGGCAACGGCGGAGGTCCCCTTTCACATCGGGATCATGACGGGCACCGTGTCTCAGTCGGAGGACGAGCTGCGCGGGGCCGAGCTGCTGATTCAGAAGTACGGAAACGCAGCTGAGGGCGGGATGATAACCCACATCACGTACCCGGATCACTTCATGTCGGAGATGGAGACGACCATCGGGCAGCTGCTGGGCTTGGCGGACGACCCCCAGATGAAGGTCATCGTGGTCAACACGGCGGTGCCGGGAACGGCCGAGGCCTTCCGTCGCATACGCGAAAAGCGATCGGACATCCTCCTCTTCGCGGGGTCGGTGCAGGAAGACCCTGAGGTCATCACGACTGCGGCGGACCTCTCCCTCACCAAGGACAACATCAGCCGCGGCTACACGATCCCGCTTGGCGCAAAGAGGATGGGGGCGAAGACCTTCGTCCACATCTCCTTCCCCCGACACATGAGCTACGAGCTGCTGGGACGCCGCCGCGCCATCATGGAGGCGGCCTGCAACGACCTCGGCCTCCAGTTCGTCTTTGAGACGGCCCCGGACCCGACGAGCGACGTGGGGGTTGCCGGCGCGCAGCAGTTCATCCTGGAGAACGTGCCCACGTGGCTGGAAAAGTACGGCAAGGACACGGCGTTCTTCTGCACGAATGACGCGCACACGGAGCCTCTGCTCAAGCGCATCGCCGAGCTGGGCGGGTATTTTGTGGAGGCGGACAGCCCCTCGCCGCTGATGGGGTATCCGGGAGCCCTGGGCGTGGACCTGGCGCGGGAGAAGGGCGACTGGCCGGCAATTCTGAAGAAGGTCGAGGAAGCCGTCGTGAAGGCAGGCGGCGGGGAACGTATGGGGACCTGGGTTTATTCCTACGGCTACACCACCAGCGCGGCTATGGCGGAGTTCGGCAAGCGCATCGTCGAGGGCAGGGCCAAACTGGACAGCATGAAGGACCTCATCGCCTGCTACGACGACCTCACCCCAGGGGCCAAATGGAACGCCAGCTACTACACGGACGCGGGGACGGGAGTGAGCAACAGGAAGATGGTCCTGGTACGTCAGGATACCTACGTCTTTGGCAAGGGGTATCTGGGAGTGGCTGACGTTGAGGTCCCGGAGAAGTACTTTCAGATCGCGAGATAACGTCTCGTTGGGCCAGGCGCTCACGCTGTTCCCTGACGTTCGTGGACGGTGCGGCAGAGAACGGGTGAAGCCCACCTTCGTCGCACGCCAAAAGCTTTGCCTGTGATGGAGAGCGCGCCCCATTTCCTTGCGTTTTCAATAAAAACGTGTATACTAGTTGGTACTTCGATAAGTTTTTTACTTGAGGAGTGGGTCTGTGCCCGCTCCTCGTTTCTTGTCAAGGTGTCGATAGGGGAGGAAGGAGCGTGCTGCCGTTGGGTGAGGGGGAAAAAACCGAGGAAAAGAGCCTGATGGCCTCCGTGGCGGAGGTCGTCGAGCGGCTGGGGTATGAATGCGTCCACGTCGGGATGAAGACGGACTCCGTCCGTTTGAGGCTGCAGGTCCTGATCGACTCCATGGGCGGGATCAACGTCCAGGATTGCGAGACGGTGTCCCGCGCCGTGAATCGCCTTCTCGACGAGAGGGACTTCACGGAGCTCAGCGGACGGTACTACCTTGAGGTCAGCTCCCCCGGCCTGGAGCGCCCCCTCTTCACGCCCGGACAGTACGGACGGTTTCGGGGGCAGGAGGCGCGAATCAGGCTGAGCAGCCCTGTGGCGGGACGAAAGACGCTGACGGGCGCCATCGTGGAGGCGACGGAGGAGCGCGTCGTCCTCTTCGTGGAGGACGAGGAACGGGAGATCGCGGTCCCGTTTCAGTGGATCAAAAGCGGCAACCTGGTCTATCGTGGACTGGAGCAGGAGGCGCCGCGAGGGAAGAAAAAGGGCGCGAAGCCGCCTGTCGAACATCGTGGGAGGGAGCTTTAATGCAGCTGGGGCGCGATTTTGTACAAGCGCTGAATCAAATTGCCGAAGAGCGAAACCTGGCGCCAGAGCTGATCGTGTCGAGCCTGGAGGCGGCCTTGATCTCGGCCTACAAGAAGTATCAGAGCGGCGACCAGAGGGTAGAGGTCCACGTCAACACCGAGACGGGCGACATCCTGGTGGAGGAGCTGCGCACCGTCGTGGAGGAGCTTGAGTCGCCGGATACGGAGATCACACTGGGGGATGCGAAGCGGCTGGGCTTTGCGGACGCATCCGTTGGGGACGAGCTGCACCTGGAGAAGGACCCCGGTCATTTTGGGCGCATCGCCGCGCAGACGGCGCGGCAGGTGATCATCCAGCGGCTGAAGGACGCCGAGCGGCAGGTCATCTACAGCGAGTTCTCCGACAAGGTCGGCGAGATGATGACGGGCACGATCGTCAAGGCCGAGAACGATCAGGTGCTGGCCCGCATCGGCGAGCGCACCGAGGCGATCCTGCCGCGCAAGGAGCGCATTCCGGGGGAGGAGTACGTCCCCGGCCAAACGATGAAGTTCTACGTGCTGGACGTCCGCCAGATGACGCGGGGCCCGAAGATCGTGATCTCCCGAACGCATCCGGGGCTCCTGCGCAAGCTGATGGAGCTTGAGATTCCGGAGGTCAGGGACGGGGTCATCGAGATCCGCAACATCGTCCGCGAGGGTGGCGGGCGCGCCAAGGTCTCGCTCTCCACGATGGATCAGAACGTGGACCCGGTGGGGGCCTGTGTCGGAGCCGGCGGCGCGCGCATCAAGGCCATCAGTCAGGAGCTGATGGGGGAGAAGGTGGATATCATCGTCTGGAGCAGCGATCCCCTGGCCTACATCCGCAACGCGCTCTCTCCGGCCCAGGTCGTGAAGGTGGAGCCGGTCCTGGACCAGGAGCACGCGGCCAAGGCCTACGTGGAGCCGGAGCAGCTGTCGCTGGCCATCGGGAAGGCGGGGCAGAACGTGAGGCTGGCCGCCCGCCTGACCGGGTGGAAGATCGACATCAACGCCCTGCAGGCGGAGCGTATGCCGACGCTTCAGGACATCTTCCACGAGGTCGCGGAGGCGGACTAGTGACCGCGACGCGACAGAGGCCGCGAACGTGCGTCGCCTGCCGCACGGAAGCGCCCAAGAGGGCTCTGGTCCGCATCGCCCGCACGCCGGATGGAAGGGCGGTGCTGGACGTCACGGGCAGACTGCCGGGGCGGGGAGCCTACCTGTGCCTGAACCTGGAGTGCCTTAAGAGGGCCAGGAGGACCGGGGCCCTTTCCCGCGCCCTGAAGGCGGCGCTGTCGGACGAGTGCTGGGCGGCCCTGGAGCGCTGCATCGCCTCCTATACGTCGGAGCGTGGCCCGGAGGAGCGCATGAGGGAGCTTCGCTCGCTTTTGGGGCTTTCCCGTCGTGCCGGACAGATCCTGGTGGGGAGGGACGACGTCCGTTCCCACGACGGACGCCCCCTCCTGATCTTGACGGCGCAGGATGCGTCGGGATCGGTGAGGGCGTTCGCGGAGGGGCTTGCGGCGTCCTCCATGGAGCGCGGAGGCGGTCATGAGCATCGGGTGCTGCCCCTTGGCGGGGAGGGGCTTTCAGCGGCTCTGGGAGCCGGAAACGTACAGATTATAGCCCTGCCGGCCCGAAGCGGGCTGGCGGACAAGATCAGGGCTTTGCTTGGAGAAGGGGGAGACGCCCTTGAACAACAAGATACGGGTTTACGAACTGGCGAAGAAGCTGAACAGGAGTAATAAGGAACTGATGGCGGTTTTGGAACAGCTTGGGATTCAGATCAAGACGCATATGAGCTCCATCACCAACGAGGAGGCTCAGATGGTGGAGTCCCTCCTGGCCGAGGCGGAGAAGGCGAAGAAGAAGCCGTCGCCGGCCTCCGGGAAGGCAGCGGCGGACGGAAAGCCCGCACCGCAGGTGAAGGCGGAGGAGGCGAAAAAGGCGGCTCCCCAGGAGAAGCCGGCGACGTCCAAGGCGGACGTCAATGGGGCCGGGGAGGCCCTGCAGAAGGGACGGCGCGTTGAGGTTCACGCCGGAGACACGATCAAGTCGGCGGCGCAGGCCATGGGCATATCGAGCGCCGACGCGGTGAAGGCGCTGATGGATTCGGGGATGATGCTTTCCGCTATGACGGCCGTCAACGACGCGGTCCTGGCGGTCTTCTCGAAAAAGTTCGGCGTGCAGTTCGAGGTGCTCCCCGCCGTGAAGAAGGCCGAGGCGGTCTTCCACGAGAAGAAGGCGGGGAAGGGCGCCAAAAAGCACGGCGCGGCGAACGCTGCGGCCCGAAAGCCTGGGGTTCTGACGGCCCGCCCCCCCATCGTGACCGTGATGGGGCACGTCGATCACGGCAAGACGACGCTTCTGGACTCCATTCGCCATTCAAACGTCACGGCGCAGGAGGCGGGCGGCATCACGCAGCACATCGGCGCTTACGTCGTCACGCACGAGGGCCGGCCCATCGTCTTCCTGGACACGCCGGGCCACGAGGCCTTCACGGCCATGCGGGCACGGGGCGCGAACGTGACGGATATCGTCATTCTGGTCATTGGCGCGGACGACGGGGTCATGCCTCAGACGAAGGAGGCCATCAACCACATCAAGGCGGCCCAGGTGCCGCTGGTGGTCGCCATCAACAAGGTGGATAAGCCGACGGCCAACCCGGACCGGGTGCGTCAGCAGCTCACGGAGCAGGAGGTGTTCCTCGAGGGCTGGGGCGGCGAGGTTGGAGCCGTCGAGGTCTCGGCCAAGACGGGGAAGGGCATCCCGGAGCTGCTGGAGCGCGTCCTGCTGGAGGCCGAGATGCAGGAGCTCAAGGGGGACGCCGGCGCATCGCCCGAGGGCGTCGTGATCGAGGCGGAGCTGGACAAGGGGAAGGGCCCCGTCGCCACGGTCATCGTCCAGAAGGGGACGCTTCAACTGGGGGATATCGTCCTGTTCGGCACGGCCTGGGGCAAGATACGCGCGCTCTTCGACTGGGCGGGGAAGCCCACCAGGAAGGTCGGGCCCAGTATGCCGGCGGAGATTCTTGGCCTCGACGAGGTTCCGCAGCCCGGCGAGACCTTCACCGTCGTGGAGAGCGAACGCGAGGCACGCACGATGATGGCCGAGGCCCGCGCACGGGAGCGGGACGAGGGAGCGACGACGGCCAGACGCACCTCCCTGGACGACCTCTACTCGCAGCTTAAGGAAGGGGAGCTTCCACAGCTCAACCTCGTGGTCAAGTGCGACGTGCAGGGCTCGCTGGAGGCCCTCTGCGCCTCTCTGGAGAAGCTGGCCACGAACGAGGTGGGGGTTTCCATCATCCACCGGGGAGTGGGGCGCATCGCCGAATCCGACGTCATGCTGGCCTCCACCTCGAACGCCGTCATCGTGGGCTTCAACGTCCGTCCCGACGCCAACGCAAAGCGCGCGGCGGAGGCGGATGGGGTCGAGATCCGTACCTACAGCGTCATCTACGACGCCATCGACGACGTGAAGGCGGCCATGTCCGGCCTCCTGAAGCCCGTCCTCCGCGAGGAGTCCCTGGGTGAGGTGGAGATTCGGGAGACGTTCAAGGTGCCGAAGGCGGGCAAGATCGCGGGCTGCCACGTCATGCAGGGCCTCATTCGCCGCACGGCGCGGGTCCGACTTGTCCGGGACGGTGTCGTCCTGTGGGACGGAAGGATCGCCACGCTGCGCCACTTCAAGGACGAGGCGAGGGAGGTCAAGGCAGGCATGGACTGCGGCGTGGCCCTTGAGGGGTATCAGGACTTCCTGGTGGGCGACCTGCTGGAGGTCTACGACGTCGTGGAGGAGAAGCGCACCCTCTAAGGTGCGTCCGGATTTTGGGTTGAGCCCGCGGGAGGAGGAATGGCTTTGGGTACTTTTCGTATGGCCAGGATCAACAAGCAGCTTCAACGGGAGATATCCCTCCTTCTTGAGAGCCGGATCAAGAAGGAGGCGGTGAAGGATGCGATCATCACCGGCGTGGACTGCAGCCGGGACCTCGACGTCGCAAAGGTCTTTTTCACCGCCCTGACCCCGGAGCGGAGGAGGGAGCTCCGCGAGGAGCTGGCGAGCGTTCGGGGCGCGCTTCGGACGCTTCTCGGACAGGTCCTGAAGCTGCGCCGAATCCCGTCCCTCGACTTCGTCCCCGACGAGAGCGCGGACTACGGCGAGCGCATCGACGGCATCCTGAATCGCCTGGGCATGGATTCCGCTGTCGCCGGGTCTGAGGAGCCTGACACAGCGGAGGAAGGGGCGGGTGAGCCGAATGATTGAAGGTCCTTCCCTGGAGGAATTGCGCCGGGTGTCCGACCTCCTGGCGGAGGCCCCTTCCTGGACGCTCTTTACCCACCAGAAAGCGGACGGTGACGCCCTGGGCTCCCTCACCGCGCTCTTTGGCGCGGGACGGCTCCAGGGGAAGCACGTCCGCTGGATGGGGCTTGACAAGGCCGTCACCCCCGCCTACCGCTTCCTCGACCACACGGAACACTACGCGCTGTGCCCCGTCCCCTTCAGCTTCAGCGATCCGAAGGAGCTCTACGTCTTTCTGGACTGCGCCAACGTGGAGCGGAGCGTCAAGGACTTCACCGCCCCGGCCCCCGGAGTGCGGGTGCTCAACATCGACCACCACGAGGACAACACCTTGTTCGGCACGACGAACTGCGTCGATCCCGGAAGCTCCTCGACGTCCGAACTGGTATTTCGCATCCTGAGGATGGGGGGATGGCCGTTGTCGCGGGGCATCGCCCAGAGCCTCTACGTCGGGATATGGACGGACAGCGGCGGGTTCACCTTCTCGAACACGTCCCCCGAAACGCACCGGCTGGTGGCGGAGCTCATCGAACTCGGCGTGGAGCCGGACGTCGTTGACGACGAGATCAACCAGACGCGCACGCCGGCGGGGGTTGCCCTGTGGGGGCGCGCCTTTTCTCACGTCCGGGTGTTCGGACCGGGGAACGTCTTCGCCCTGGGGTGGCTGGGGCCAGAGGACTTCAAGGCGGTCGGCGCCGAGGCGTCGGATACGGAGGGGCTCCCCGGCAGCCTGATGAAGATCCACGGGGTCCGCCTGGCCGTGTTCCTGACGGAGCTGAGCCCCGCGAAGATCAAGGCCAGCTTTCGATCCCGCGGGGGGATCTTCCCCGCGGCGGAGGTCGCCCGCTCCTTTGGCGGCGGCGGCCACCCCCGCGCGGCGGGCGCGACGTTGACCGGCGACCTTGCAGGCTACCTTGAGACGATCCCGAAGCTTTTGGAAGATCACTATGCTGAGTGGGCTCCTGCTGATTGACAAGCCCCTGGGGATGCGGAGCACGACCTGCGTGGGGCACCTGCGCGCCCTCCTCGGGAGGGGGACGCGCGTGGGGCACGCGGGGACGCTGGACTCCACGGCGTCGGGGCTCCTCGTCCTTCTGGTCGGCGCGGCCACCCGCGCCTCGGACTACGTCATGATGCTGCCCAAGCTCTATCGTGCCCGGGTGCGCCTTGGCGAAGCTACGGACACCTGCGACCATTCGGGGAGGGTCCTCCGCCGGGGCGACGCGAGCCGTGTGTCTGCCGGAGACGTTGACCGGGTCCTCCTCTCCTTCCTCGGATGGCGTATGCAGCGCCCACCGGAGATTTCCGCGTTGAAGCTGGGGGGGCGTCCCTCCCACAGGCTGGCGCGCGCGGGACTTGACGTCGCCCTTCGGCCCAGGCCCGTCTTCGTCCGGTCCATCCGTCGGACGTCGGCCCTTGAGGAGGGGTGCTTTGACATGGAGGTCCTCTGTGGCAAGGGGACCTACGTCCGGAGCATCGCGCGGGACATCGGGGAGCGGCTGGGCTGCGGGGCCTGCATCGAGTCCCTAAGGCGCCTGTCCACGGGGGGCTTTCACGTGGACGCGGCCCTGTCTCCGGACCGTGCGGAGGTCCTGCTGCGCGAAGGTCGCCTGAAGCTTCAACCTCTGAGTGCCGTGTCCCGCCTGTTTCACCGCGTCGAGCTGTCCGGGGCCGCTGAGGCGGCGCTGCTGCATGGCCTTCCCGTCCCGCTGGTTGGGGCGGGCCGCTACGTCCCGGGGCCGGTCCCGCCGGACCAGGCGTTCTGCGCCGAGGGCCGAGGACTCTTGAGCTTCGTGGACCGGCGGGACGAGGGCAACGGGACGGTGCTGAGGCCCCGCGCGAACGTCCTGCTTCAGGACGGGGCGGAGCGCCCCGCCGTCGCGCGGGGCCCGATCCTCGCCATCGGGGCCTTCGACGGATTTCACCGGGGGCATGCGCGGCTTCTGGAGCGGGCGCGGGACCTCGCAGCCCTCCTGGACGAGGATTGGGGCGCTGTGACCTTTGAGCCTCACCCAGGGGTCTTTCTGGGAAAACTCGATGCAACGCTCTTCACCCTCCGAGAGCGTGAGCTGATCCGCCGCGTCCTGCGGGTCCCCCGCCTCCTTGTCCTGAACTTCGACGAGGAGGTCCGGGACCTTTCACCCGCCGACTTCTGGCGACGGCTGCGGGGGACGTTCCCCGTCGGCGGGGTGGTGGTGGGGCGCAACTTCCGCTTTGGCCGCGGGCAGGAGGGCACGGCGGAAGCGCTGCTCTCCCTCTGCCGGGACGATGGGCTCCCCGCGGAGGCCGTGGAGCCCCTGCCCTGCGGCGGGCTTCGCCTCTCCAGCACGGAGGTGCGTCGCGCCGTCATGGAGGGGGACGCGGCGCTGGCCGCGAAGGTCCTGGGCTTCCCCTGGTTCTTCTGGGGGGCGGTGGTCCACGGCGACTGGCGCGGGCACGAGCTGGGGTTCCCGACGGCGAACGTAGACCTCTCGAAGGCGCTGACCCGCCCTGGCGAGGGCGTCTACGCCGCCCTTGTCCCCATCGGCGGACGCTGGCATTGCGGGGCGCTCTCGGTGGGCGGGAACCCCACCTTTGGGGACGTTCGGGAGACGAGGGCGGAGGTCTTCCTCCTCGACTTCGAGGGTGACCTCTACGGACGGGACCTGCCCGTGTTTCTGATCCGGCGGCTGCGCCCCATGACCCGCTTCCCCGACGCGCAGGCGCTGGCGGCACAGATCGCGCAGGACGTCGAGCGCTGCCGCGTGGTGGGGCGTGAGGAGCTCGCCGGGCGCGCCCCGCTCTACGCCGCCTTCGCCGAATCCCTGGCGTCCATGGAGGCGGAGGACGCCTTTGAGCCGAGGACCTGGAGGCTTGCCAAATGCTGATCGATTCCCATTGCCACCCGAACTCCGACGAGCTGCGAAAGGACGCTGAGGCCCTGGTGGAGCGGGCCGCCTCCGCGGGCGTGGGGCGGATGCTGATCGTGGGCTGTGACCTGGAGGACAGCCGTGAGGCGGTCCGGATGGCCCATCGTTTTGAAGGCCGTGGGGCCTGGGCTGCCGTCGGAATCCATCCTCATGAGGCTTCCCGCTACGCGGAGGCCCTTCCGGAGGAGCTGCTGCAGCTGGCGGGGGATTGCCGCACTCTGGCCCTTGGAGAGATGGGGCTGGACTACCGTTACGACCTTTCGCCGCGGGAGGTGCAGCGGGAGGTCTTCCGACGGCAGCTGGCCTGGGCCGAAGGGGTTGGGATGCCCGTGGTCCTGCACGTCCGCGAGGCCATGGAGGACGCCCTTGCGATCCTCAGGGACTTTCGGGGCCTCAAGCTGCTCTTTCACTGTTATGACGGCGGCTTGAAGTTCCTCGACGAGGCGTTGGGCCTGGGAGCGCTCTGCGCCCTGGGCGGCGCCGTGACCTGGAAGAGGAGCGTGGAGCTTCGCGAGGTGGCGCGCCTCATCCCGGCCGATCGCCTCCTTGCGGAGACGGACTGCCCCTGGATGGCGCCCGTCCCCTTTCGAGGGCGGCTCAACGAGCCGGCCTACGTGCGCTACGTCTACGAGGCGCTGGCGGAGGCGCGGGGTGTGCCGCCGGAGGAGCTTGCGGACCAGATTGCGCGCAACGCGGACGGGTTCTTCGGCTGGGGGAGGGAAGCGCATGTTTGAGTTCAAGGTCCTTGCCGTGTGCCCGGAGACCGGCGCCAGGGCGGGGGAGCTGACCACGCCCAACGGCGTGATCCGGACGCCGGTCTTCATGCCGGTGGGCACTCAGGCTACGGTGAAGGCCATGGCGCCCTGGGAGCTGGAGGAGATCGGTGCGCAGATCGTCCTTGGGAACACCTACCACCTCTACCTCAGGCCCGGCGCGGAGCTGGTGGCGGAGGCGGGGGGGCTGCATCGCTTCATGAGCTGGGACCACCCCATCCTGACGGACAGCGGCGGATTTCAGGTCTTCTCTCTGGCGGACCTCAACAGGGTGACGGACGAGGCGGTGGTGTGCCGATCGCACCTCGACGGATCGAGGCACGTGATGTCGCCTGAGTGGTCCATGCGCGTCCAGGAGCTTTTGGGCAGCGACATCGCCATGTGCTTCGACCAGTGCGGCCCCTTCCCCGCGGACCACGGACAGGCCGAGGCCGCTCTCGTCCGCACCACGCTCTGGGCCCGTCGCTCGCAGGAGGCCCACAGGCGGGAGGACCAGGCGCTCTTCGGCATCGTGCAGGGCTCCGTCTACGACGACCTCCGGCTCCGCAGCGCGGAGGAGATCATTGAGCTGGGCTTCCCCGGCTTTGGCATCGGGGGGCTGTCCGTCGGCGAGCCCCATGAGGTGATGTACCACGTTCTGGACCTGCTGAACGGCGTCATGCCGCGGGAGAAGCCCCGCTACCTCATGGGGGTGGGCTACCCCTCCAACGTCGTCGAGGGCATCGCCCGCGGGGTGGACATGTTCGACTGCGTCCTTCCCACGCGGAACGGGCGCAACGGGACGCTCTTTACGTCCTTTGGACGTGTTAATATTAAGGGGAAGCAGTACGAGCACGATTTCGGGCCGATCGATCCGGAGTGCGGCTGCCGCCTCTGTCGCGGTTTTTCCCGCGCGTACCTGAGGCACCTTTATCACTGCGGCGAAATCCTGGCGGCCCGGCTGTGTACGCTGCACAACTTGAGCTTCACGTTGAACCTCGCTGCCAGGGCCAGGGAGGCCATCCTCAACGGGACCTTCCCGGCCTTTCGCGCCGAGTTCAACGCGAAGTTTATGGACGGACCGGGAAGGGACGCCGGAGGGGAGCGCTGACTGCGGGATGGAGACGCTGAGGATCGAGTTGGACCCCAGGAACCCCAGCGGGGAGATTCTGGCCCGTGCGGCGGAGGTGTTGAGGGGCGGAGGGCTGGTGGCCTTTCCGACGGAGACGGTCTATGGGCTTGGGGCGAACGCGCTGAACCCGGAGGCGGTGAAGGGGATTTACCGGGCCAAGGGGCGCCCCTCGGACAACCCCCTGATCCTCCACCTCTCTCGCGTGGAGCAGGCGGAGCCTCTCGTCTGCGTGGACGAGAGGGCGCGGCGGCTGATGCGCGCTTTCTGGCCCGGACCCCTGACGCTGGTGCTGAGGGCCCGGGACGTCGTACCCATGGAGGCGCGGGGAGGGCTCTCGACGGCCGCCCTGCGAATGCCGAGCCATCCGGTAGCCTCTGCGCTGATCGACGCTGTGGGCTTCCCCCTGGCGGCGCCGAGCGCCAACGTCAGCGGGCGCCCCAGCCCGACGGACGCGGAGACGGTGTGGAGGGACCTGCAGGGCAGAATCGAGATGATCCTTGACGGCGGCCCCGTCTCCGTCGGCATCGAGTCCACGGTGATCGACGTCAGCGAGGAACTTCCGCTCCTCCTGCGGCCGGGCGGGATGCCGGCGGAGGAAATCGAGGCCTTCCTGGGCGAGCCTCTGAGGCGTCCGGACGGCCGGAGCAGCCGGCGCTCACCGGGGACGCGGTATCGCCATTATGCCCCAACGATCCCGGTGAGGGTGTGGCATCCGGAGGCCCCCTTTGAAATGGCGGAAATGGTGGGGATGGAGCTGGAACGATGGGGCTTCATGGGGCTTGCCGTCCCCCCGGCGCGCTTCGGGAGGGTGCTGCGCTTTGAGTCGGTCGAGAACTATGCGCGGGGGCTCTTCTCCGGGTTTCGCGCCCTCGAGGCGGAGGGGCTGCTGGGGATCGTCGCGGAGTGGCCGCCCGCCGCGGGGGTTGGGCTGGGCCTGCGGGATCGGATCCGCCGCGCGGAGCAGGCGTGACCGCACGGGTAATAAGGCCCTTGCGCTTTCTTCGTTTTCGTTTAAAGTTTTGACGGAACGCCGTCAGGGGGCGGCGCATGGTGAGCGGATCAGCCGGAGGACGGCCGTCGCGGAGGCCAGGGGCCGACGGGACGGGAGATCTCTGCCCTGGAGGAATGATTGATGCGTTGGACTATTTTTGCTCTATCCATTGGAGCGGCGGTTACATCCATTATTCACGGACTTTTTATGCTTTTGAGTTCGCTGTCGGGCGTGCCTTCGGCAGACGTCCTCCCCATCTGGCGGGCCTCCATGCCCCTTGCCTCCGTCATCCCTGCGATGATAGGAGGCCTCCTGGCGTTCAACAGGAGCCGATGGAGCGCCGTCTTTTTCGCCATGGGGACGGCCCTCTGCTCCTTCGCACCCAGGGAAATCTGGATATATGGCGGAATTTTCCTCTTCTGTGCCCTGCTTTCCTTCTTCCTGCGTTCCGACCCCGACCGATACGACTACGACTACGACGACGCCGGGGATTACGAAGGTGAGGACGAAGAGGACGAGCGGGATTACGAAGTGGCTTTTGAGCGCAGCCGCCTCCGCGAATCGAAACGTGGGGCGCATCCCGCCGCCCCGATGGAGCCGGCCGAAAAGGAGGGTAAGGTCAGGCGGCGGACCTCCAAGACCTGCCCGACCTGTGGGGCGACCGTGGCCATCGAACACCGTTTCTGTCCCAACTGTGGGGCGGGCCTCCACATTCCGGCCCAGGTCCAGGAACATCGGGAGGAGACGGTCGGCCCGGAATCCGACCTGGCGATGGAAGCGGCGCCCGTAGAGAGGGTCCAGGCTGTGCCGCCATCCGAGTCCGAGGCGTTTGAGCCGGAAGAGCTTGATCTTGAAGCCGAACGCTCCGCGCCGGAGGCGGACGCTCCACGCGCAGCCGCCCGACCGCTTGCCGTGGACAGGGACGAAGGGAACGAATACGAATACGAGGAAGCTCTGTACGAACGGGTAGAGCCCCTCCTGCCCCATAAGGTGATCGTCCGTCCCGTTCGGGAGGACTTGAGCCTTCCGCGCCGCCCCATCGACCTCGACGTTGAGCCCGACGCCGCCTACCATGAGTTCTCGCAGTACACGCGGCGTCGCAAGAGGCGCCGCAGCTCCGCCGGCCGACGGGCGCTGGGCTTCCTGCTGCTCATGTCCCTCGTGGGCGGCACCCTGTGGTTCCTGCTGGGGCTTCGGAAGCTTCCGCCGGACGACCTGCCCCCCCTTGTCCAGCCCGACATCGTCATCGAGAGCGAGAAAAAATCGGAGGACGTCCCCGTGGTCCAACCCGTCGCCCCCGTCAGGGACCTGACGAGCATCCTGGCTTCCTTCTCTCCGGACCTCTCCCTGAAGCGCGGCGTCACGACGGGAACGGACGTGAACCTGCGGGAGGATCACTCGACCTCATCCAAGTCCCTGGCGCGCCTTTCGGTGAACACGGTCGTGTCCATAACGGACGCCTGGGAGGGACAGGCGGGCAAGTTTAAGGGAACGTGGTATCGCATTCGTTCCGGCGAGAGGGAGGGGTGGATCTTTGGCCGATACCTTCAGCCGTTGGGCGACCCGCTGCCCACAGGGTATGCCGCAGCCTTCATCGTGGCCTTTGGAGGGGATCGCGCTGCCCTGACGCAGAAGCTGGGACAGCCCACCAGGAACACGGATGCCGTCATGGAGTGGCCCGGTGTGAGCGCCGGTTTTTCCGGCGAGGAGGTCACGCACCTGAAGGTTTCGGCAAAGCGCGACCTGCCCAATAAACTGAGGGTCGGCATGTCGCAGGAGGCGCTCTTTAAGGCCATGGGCTACCCCACGTCCCTTTCTCAGCGGCAGCTTCAGTACCGGGAGGGAGGAAAGGCGTCCCTGACCTTTCAATTGAGCAAGGACGGACTGGTTCAGAATATCACGGTGGACACCGATCGATAGAGGGCGCGCGTCAACGCGAACGAAAAGAGGGAGGCGAGGCCCCCTCTTTTCGTGTGTGCACCTGGTGCGGGGCCGGCACTTGGAGTTTTCCTGCCGACGCACCGACGCAATCGAGCCGTCGCGTGCCAAAGGGCAACGTGGGGCTGACAGTTATCGACCGCCTTTTGCCCTGTTCCTGGGGGCGGGGCTTCCCGCTGCGTCAATCGGACGCCTGAGCGGCAAGCGCCTTCAGGCCATCCTCGAGGAACTGGAGGGGGCGGTAGCCAAGGATACGGGCGGCTCGTTCGATGGATGCCGCGGAGCGGTGGATGTCGCCTTCCCTTTCCGGCTCGTGGACCGGCTGGACGGTGCGGTCGGGCGCGAAGTTGACAGCGATGAGCGACAGGAGCTCGTTCAGGGTGACGCTTTTCCCGCAGGCGACGTTGAACACGCCGCCCGCTGCGTCCGGAGCGTCGGTCAGGGCTGCCAGAAGGTTGGCCAGGACCACGTTGGAGACGGGGCAGAAGTCCCGCGTTGCCGTCCCGTCCCCGTAGAGGACGGGGGATTCGCCCTTTCGGACGGCGTCGATCCAGCGCGGGATGACTGCGGCATAGGCTCCTTCGGGGTCCTGCCTTGCCCCGAAGACGTTGAAATAGCGAAGGCCGATGCAGTCAACGTGATAGAGGCGGGTCCAGAGGTTGGCGTAAAGCTCGTTTACGGCCTTGGTCAGCGCGTAAGGGGAAAGGCAGGCCCCCGTCTCCGCTTCGATCTGGGGGAGGCGTTGGGCGTCCCCGTAGACGGCGCTCGAAGAGGCGTAGACCACCCGGCGCGCGCCTCCCTTTCGCGCGGCCTCCAGGACGTTGACGAATCCCCCCGCATTGACGAGG
>ERZ772967.876-NODE-876-length-22024-cov-4.238063_pt1 | contig 22024 bp, 22 predicted proteins | sample MGYA00511677_ERZ772967 | MGnify/ENA primary metagenome ERZ772967 (study PRJEB29015, sample SAMEA2737931) | human oral metagenome | biome: human oral; feature: human-associated habitat; material: dental | place: China | collected 2146 ...
CACTGAAGGACAAGGGAAGATCGAGAGGGAAGGGAGCTCCGGAGGGCTCTCTTCCCTCTTAATGTAATGCTTGGGGGCTGGAAATCGCGCCTCGTCAAAGGACATCGTTGTCCTATTTTGACTTTTTCTGCTATACTTTGGGCAACGAAGGACAATGTCTTATGTTATGCCCAAAGGCGTCTGCGCTCGCCGAAGGGTTTTCAGGAGTTTAGGAAGGAGAGATTTTTTCGATGGACGTGGACTTCTTCAACGCGATTCTGGACCGTCAGTCCCAGGACGCCTCCGAGGCGGAGGCCTTCTGGGACGCGAGGGCCGAGTCCTTTCTCGCCAGCAAACGCACCTACGGCGCCGACCTGACGGAGCGCGTGGTCCGGTGCCTGACTGGGGGCGGGATGCTCGGCCCGGAGACCTCCGTCCTGGACGTGGGCTGCGGTTACGGGAGCTATGCCCTTCCCTTTGCCGCCGTCGCGAAGGACGTGGTCGCCGCGGACGTTTCCTCCAGGATGCTGGAGCTCTGCGCGGAGCGGGCCAAAACGGCCGGAGCCTCCAACCTACGGACCCTGAAGCACGATTGGGAGCTGGCGGAAATCGGCGACCTGAAGAGGCGCTTCGACCTGGTGTTCGCCAGCATGTGCAGGCCTGCCCGGACCTCGTCGGGACTGGCGAAGATGACCGCGGCCAGCCGGGGGTTCTGCGTCGTCGCGCAGTACGTTGCCATGGAGGACTCCCTAGCGGACTCCATGGTCGATGAGCTGGGGCTCGACCGAAGCAACGACCCCCACAACGATCGGAGCATTGCGTGGGCGATCTTCAACCGGCTGTGGCTGGACGGCTATCTCCCCCGCATGGCCTTTGTGGAACGGAGCGAGGAACGGACGCTCACCCTGGAGGAAGCCCTCGACCGCTACGGAATGGGCCTGAACAGGGCGGCCTCGGAGCGAGGAACGGACCTTCGGTCGCTCCTGAGCGCTCACGAGGAGGAGGGAGGCGTCCGCACGCGGGCGCGGGCCGTCCTGGCCCTGATCTCGTGGAGGCCGTCGGAGCGCGGGCACTTCACCGCTCCGACCCAGTAAACGCCTCGGCAGGGGGGAGGACCCTGCGTTCTCCCCTCTTCGCCGCCGCCCGCTCATCGAGGCAACCCGACCGTTGCAGGCTGTCGATGCTGCAGATTTCCTGATGAACTGACAATTTTTGGAGGGATTGATCGTGTCGGTTTTTTCCAGTCGTTCCACCCGTGGTTCGCGCTCCGGAGCCCTGCGGCTCAGGAGCAAGCTGCTCCTCGGCATCCTGTCCGTCGTCCTGATCGTCTTCTGCTCCGTCATCGCCTACGTGACGGTCTCCACGTCGAACATGGCGTCCCGCGACGCCGAGGTCCTGACGTTGGCCTCCATCGGTGAGGTCGCGCTCGACATCCAGAATCAGATCAAGGGCAACATCGACATCCTCCTGACGGTCGCCGGTGCGATCCCCCGCATCGACAGCAAGGCACCCAACGCGCGGGAAACCGTGCTGGCGCTCCTGGAGTCGGGCACCCTCCAGAGGCCGGAGATCGTCTCCATGTGGATGGCCTTCGAGCCGGACGCCTTCGACGGGCGAGACGGCGACTTCGCGGACAGCGAGTGGTACGGCAAAAAGGGACAGTTCACGGCCAGCTTCGTCGAACGGAACGGCCAGGCCGTCCGCACCCGCGACGTGACGGCCGAGACGATCTACGCCTCCGGCAACGAGTACTACACGACCCCACTCAAGACGGGCGAGACGATCGTCGGGAACCCGGAGTTTTACACTTATCAAAACGGCGTCAAGACCCTGATCTCCTCCATCTCCGTCCCCATCAAGATCAACGGCAGGGCCGCCGGAGTGATCGGGATCGACATGGACTATGCCCTGATCCAGGAACGCATGAAGACCTTCCGGATCCTCAGCGATCGGACCGCCCTTCTCCTGATCGACGACGACGGCTTCGTCATCTACTCTACGGTCCAGTCGATGATCGGCCGACAGCTGGGGGACATCATTCAGGGCCAGAAGACGGCCCCGCAGGTCCTTCAGGCCGTCCGGGAGGGCAGGCAGTTCATGGAGTACGACTACGCCGTGGCGACGAATGACCAGTCGCTGAAGGCCTATGCGCCGGTGACCCTTGCCCCCGCGAAACAGACGCTGTGCGTCAACGCGCTGGTCCCCATGTCCGTGATGCTGGCGGAGTCGAGGGCCATGACCCGCAACACGATCCTGACCGCCATCGTTGGTCTTCTCATCCTCTTCGGGGTAGTCTACTGGCTCAGCGGGCGCATCGTCCGCCCCATCCTCGCGTTGAGCGAGATCATTCACCGCGCCTCGGAGCTCGACTTCATGTACGACCGCTCAAAGAACTGGCTGCTGGACTACAGGGACGAGATCGGTGAGATGACCCACAACTACGCCCTCCTGCAGGGCACCTTGACGCACTTTATCCGCGACCTGAACAGGGAGGCGCAGACCTTTGCCTCCGGGGCACAGAACCTCGCGGCCATCTCGGAGGAGTCCGTAGCCTCCATGGAAGAGGTCAAGGCCTCCGTGGACGAGGTCGCCCACCTTTCCGCCGAGAACGCGAAGGCCCTGGTGAGTACCAACACGGCGGTTGACGAGGTCTCGCGCGCCGCCGCCGCAACGGCGCAGTCCTCCGAGGAGGGGGCCGGGATCGCCGCCCGCACGGCGGACCTGACGCAAAGCGCCTTCGCCGAGGTGGACTCCGTCATCGCCAGGATTCGACAGGCTGAGGACCGTTCCCGCGCCGGCGGGGAGTCGATCGGGAAGGTCAACGGGTCGGTGAACGCCATCGCAGGCTTCGTCACGACGATCACGGGCATTGCGGACCAGACGAACCTTCTCGCGCTGAACGCGGCGATCGAGGCGGCGCGCGCGGGCGAGGCCGGCCGCGGGTTCGCGGTGGTGGCCGAGGAGGTGCGCAAGCTTGCCGAGGAGTCGGGCAACGCGGCGCAGGAGGTGCAAAAGCTGATCTCCAACCTGGAGGACGACTCGAACCAAGCGAGCGCGGTCATCCGGGAACTGGGCGAGCTGCTGAGCGAGACGGTCAAGAGCTCCGGCGAAGCGCAGGACAGCCTGAAGCGCGGACTTGATGAGGTGAACGCGCTGAGCGGACACATGCAGACGATCGCGGCCGCGGCGGAGGAGCAGGCGGCGTCAAGCAGCGAGATGGCGAACTCGGTGGGCCAGGTGTCGAGCGCGACGGCGGAGGTCGGCAAGACCCTGGAGGACATCAAAAAGGCGACGGGTGGGACGGCCGCGGCCAGCGAGAACGTCGCCACGGAGGCCCAGAGGATGAGCGAGGGCGTGGCCCGCCTGGAAGTCATGGTGGGCCGCTTCCGGTTCGACGAGGAGGACGAGGGGAAGGGCGGCACAGCCCTGCCCTCAGGCCGATAGACCGGGCCAGTATGTCCAGTATGGTGCGGCGGTCCCGAAGGGGACCGCCGCACCGCATTCCGGAGCGCCCGCGAAAGATGGGGACGGAAACAGATACGGTCATGCGTCGGATACAAATATCAACCGGATAGTGGCGGACTGTCAGAAATCAAAAACCCCGCTTTTGAGCGGGGTTTTGTAACATAACGGACAGAGCCGGATGATCTTCTGGAGGCGGCACCCAGATTCGAACTGGGGGTAAAGGATTTGCAGTCCTCTGCCTTACCACTTGGCTATGCCGCCCTTAAAATCGGCGCGTCAAAACACCTCAGACGCGCCCTTCACCTCAGTTATTCTAACGGCAAACGCACGCTTCGTCAAGCGCCAGGGCCCATCCGCCTTCAGCCCCTCATTTTTTCGTGTAGAGGAAGGGCCCGGCCATCTCAAAGCCCAGCTTGCGGTAGTCGAATATCTGCTCCGTGGACCCCACCAGGAAGTAGCCTCCGGGGGCCAGAGCGTTGAAGAACTTCTGGTAGAGGGCGGCCTTCGTCTCGTTCGTGAAGTAGATGACGACGTTGCGGCACAGGATGAGGTCGAAGCCCGTCCCGAAGGAGTCGTCGATCATGTTGAAGCGCTTGAAGGCGACGCGCCGCTTGATCTCCTGATTGACGTCGTAGGATTCGCCGCCGTCCTTCGTGGTGAAGTACTTCGCCAGGTACTCCTTTGGCGCGTTGACCAGCTGAGCCTTGACGTAGTGCCCCTTCTGGGCGATGTCCAGGGCGCCCTGGTCGATGTCCATCGCCAGGACCGGCGCGGAGGCCTCCAGCCCACAGACCGCGGAGAGAATGGCCAGGGAGTAGGGCTCCTCCCCCGTGGCGCAGCCCGCGCTCCACAGCTTCAGGCGCCGATTACCGCGCTTTTGCGTCAGCTCCGGAATGATCTTGTCCCTGAGCTTCCACCACTGGGAATCGTTCCGAAAGAACTCCGACACGTTGATCGTCAGATAGTCCAGAAACTCCCGCAGCCGCTTGGAGTCGTTCTTGATCATGTTGAAGTACTCGTCGTAGTTGCCCTTCACGCCCCACCGATCCATCTGCATGTGGATGCGGCGGTGAATCTGCTCCTTGTAGGAGTTCAGGTCCAGGCCGATGATCTTCTGCATCTTCTGCTTGAACGCTGAGTATGCGGGCGAATCGTACTGCGTTGCCTCTGGCATGGTCGGTACCTCCCGAACCGGTTTGAGGGAGGGACCCACGGGTCGGCCCTCCATTCCACGATGTCCCTGATGCCCCACGATATCCACGGCCTCCGGAGGGCGCTCCGCCACCCCGGAAGCGGCTAGTCCTCCAAGACCTCTTTCTCCTTCGCTTTGTAGATTTCGTCCACCTTCTTGACGTAGGCGTCCGTCTTGTCCTGCACGCCCTTCGTCAGCGTTTTCAGGTCGTCCTCCGTGATCTCTGAGGCCTTCTCCTGCTTCTTCAGGGACTCGATGGCGTCCCGTCGGTAGTTGCGGACGACAACCCGCGCGTCCTCCGCCTTCTTCGCCAGGAGCTTCGTCAGCTCCACGCGGCGCTCGCGCGTCAGCTCCGGCAGCGTCAGGCGGATGCTGGCTCCGTCGTTCTGCGGCGTCATCCCGATGTTGGCCGCCAGGATGGCCTTCTCGATGGCCTTGAGGCTGGTCCGGTCGAAGGGGGCGATCTGGATCGTCCGGCTCTCCGGAATGGTGATGTTGGCGATCTGCTTGAGCGGGGTCGGCGTGCCGTAGTAGTCCAGCTTGATGTCGCTCACCAGGCCGGGGTGGGCCCGCCCCGTGCGGATTGACAGGTATTCGTTCTGCAAAAAGTCAATGGCTTTATCCATGCTCTCCTGAAGCTCTTTGAGCTCGTCCTTCGGCATAACGTTCCCTCCTTAAAAAATATCGTCCTGACGATCGGGGCATGAGGCAGCGCCCCTCAGGCATCCTCCACGATTGTACCAATTCGCTCGCCGTTGACAAGAGCCGAAACGAGACATCCCTTCTTTTGAACGTTCAGCACCAGGATGGGGATGCGGTTCTCGCGACAGAGGGAGAAGGCGGAGGCGTCCATCACCTCGATGTTGCGCTGCAGGGCTTCCGAGTAGGACAGGTGAGGGAAGAACCTCGCCTCCGGATGGCTCTTGGGGTCGGCCTCGTAGATGCCGTCCACCTTCGTCCCCTTCACCATGCAGTCGACGCCCATCTCCGCAGCCCGCAGCGCGGCCGTCGTGTCCGTCGAAAAGAAGGGATGCCCCGTCCCCGCGGCGAAGATCACGATGCGCCCCTTCTCCATGTGGCGCAGGGCGCGGCGGCGAATGTAGGGCTCGGCCACCTCCCGCATCTCGATGGCCGTCTGCACCCGCGTGGGCACGCCCATCTTCTCCAGCACGTCCTGCAGCGCCAGCGCGTTGATGACCGTGCCCAGCATCCCCATGTAGTCCGCCTGGGAGCGCTCGATGCCCAGCTTCTGCACGTCGCGGCCGCGCAGCATGTTGCCGCCCCCCACCACGAGAGAAAGCTGAATACCGGCGCCGTGCAGCTCCACCATCTCAGCCCCGACCCGACGCACGGCATCGAAGTCCAGGCCGAAGCGTTCGTCCCCCGCCAGGACCTCGCCCGACAGCTTCAGAAGCACCCGATTGTACCTTGGCATATCGCACCCCACTCCTCTCTCAGGCCCCATGCAGCCAGCCCGGCGCAGGCATCCGCATGCCTCCGGCAGGGGCTCCGCCTGCGCCGCTCGCATACAAAACACTCCGGCGCGGAGGAATCCCACGCCGGAGCCTTTTCAATCCAAACAGGGCCTACTCGCCGATGGAAAAACGGGCAAAACGCTTGACGACGATGTTCTCCCCCAGCTTGGCGATCATGTCCGTGACCAGGTCCTTGATCTTCTTGTTGGAGTCGCGGATGTACTCCTGCTCCAAGAGACAGCTCGTCTCGTAGAACTTGCGAACCTTGCCCTCGAGGATCTTGTCGATGGCCTGAGCCGGCTTGCCCTCTTCGATGAGCTGCTGCCGGTAGATCTCGCGCTCCCGCTGCAGCACGTCCTCAGGCACGTCCTCCGGACGGACGTACTGCGGGTTCGCAGCGGCGATCTGCATACAGATCTCATGTCCGAGGTGGTTGAACTCGTCCGTCTTGGCCACGAAGTCCGTCTCGCTGTTCAGCTCGAGCAGGGCGCCCACCTTGAAGTTGGTGTGGATGTACTGAAAGACGCGACCGTCGCTGGCCGCGCGATCCGCCTTCTTGGCGGCCTTGGCCAGGCCCTTCTCGCGAAGGTAGTCGATGGCCTTCTCCATGTCCCCGCCCGACTCGGCCAGGGCCTTCTTGCAGTCCATCATTCCGGAGCCGGTGCGCTCCCGAAGCTCCTTGACGATCGCAGCAGTGATCTCAGCCATCGTTTATGCCTCCTCGTACTTGTTGTCGGAGTAGGTCTCGTGCAGGCGCTCGCGGGTGTCGATCGCGTCCTCCGCCTTCGTCTCAGGCGCCTCTCCGACCTCCGCCGAGGCGTCGTCCTCGCCCTGACGCCCCTCGATGACGGCGTTGGCCATGAGCCCCGTCACCAACTTGATGGCGCGGATAGCGTCGTCGTTGCCAGGGATGGGGTAGTCGATGACCTCCGGGTCGCAGTTCGTGTCAACGATGGACACCACCGGAATGCCCAGCCTGCGGGCCTCGGCGATGGCGTTCTCCTCGCGGCGCGGGTCGATCAGGAAGATCGCGTCCGGCACGGCGTTCATCTTGGCGATCCCTCCAAGGTACTTCTCAAGCTTCGTCTGCTGCTTGCGAAGGGCCGCCACCTGCTTCTTGTTGAGCTTCTCCCACTCGTTGTCCTCGTCGTACTTCCGGAGCTCCATCATCCGCTGCACGCGGCTGCGGATCGTGGGGAAGTTCGTCAGAAGCCCGCCCAGCCAGCGCTGGTTGATGAAGTACTGACCGCAGCGCGTCGCCTCCTCGCGGATCGTCTCCTGCGCCTGGCGCTTCGTGCCGACGAACAGAACGTGCCCGCCCTCCGACACGGTGGTGCGGATAAAGTCGTAGGCCTTGTCCAGCCCCCTCACGGTCTTCTGCAGGTCGATGATGTAGACCCCGTTGCGCTCCGTGAAGATGTAGGGCTTCATCTTGGGGTTCCAGCGGCGCGTCTGGTGCCCGAAGTGGACCCCGCACTCCAGCAACTGCTTCATGCTCACAACTGCCAATTCTTATACCTCCCAAAGGTTAGGCCTCCGCCCCGCTCTGTAACTTCCGGATTTCGCGATCCCAAAGGGACACCTCTGGCTCCCCGGCGCGGGTGCGTGTGTTTTTTGACACGGTGATTAGTATAACACAGAAAGGCCTCAAAGAGGCGAGAGCGTCAGTGGAGGCCGCGCTCCCCGACCGACCGCCGGGCCGGCATGAGGAGCGTCGCCGCCCCCATCGCCACGAAGGAGAGCAGGATGCCGCACGTGGTGGCGTTGAGCCGCGCAAAGCCGACGTCCACCAGGTGCGTCGCCGTGTCCAGCACGCCGAAGCCCAGGTTCACCGTCGCTGCGCCGCTGTAGAACGTGCAGAAGAGCGTGAGGAGGACGCCCAGCACCGCGGAGAGGACGGCCCCCGCGGTCGAGGCGCGGGAGGTGAGGAGGCCGAGGACGAGGGGGGCCGCCAGGGAGACGCTCATCAGCGAGTAGAAGATCGTGAGGGCCGAGATGATGCTCTCCAGCCGCAGCGCGAGGAACACGCCTGCCACGCCTGAGGCGAGGCTGACCAGCCGAGAGCCCCAGAGCAGCCCCCGGTCCGACAGGGAGGGGTGCAGGAAGCGCTTGTACAGGTCGTTCGTGATGGAACCGGCCAACATGTAGAGCACCGCGTCCGCCGTGCTGACCTCCGCGGCGAAGATGGCGGCGAGGGAGAGGGTGGCGATGGAGAAGGGCAGCATCTCCTTGATGGCCGTGGGCAGGGCCAGGTCCGCCCGGCTGAGGTCCGGGAAGCAGGCGAAGGCAGCCACGCCGATGAACACCGGGATGACGGCAAAGACCAGCTGGACGACCCCGCCCAGCGCCGTTCCCCAGCGAATGGTGCGCTCGTCACGGGCGCCGAACACCTTGCCGATGAGCCCCGGCGAGATGAAGAAGGAGGGCACCAGCATGACGAGGTAGCCGACGATGGCCGTGGTCCCCATGCCGCCCATGGAGAAATAGGCGTCCGTCCGCTCCGCTTCCGCCAGGTTCTGTCCCACCTTCGCCGTCAGCCCCTCCCAGCCGCCCACGAAGGACCAGATGAAGGGCAGCGCCGCCGCGAACCCCGCGAGGATGACGGCCACCTCCACCAGGTTGACGACGGCTGCCGAGAACAGGCCCCCCGCCGCGAAGTAGAGCGTCGTCACCACCGCCACCGTCGTGGGCACGCCTGCCGCGACCTGGAGGATCCAGGCGATGCCCAGTAGCTGCCCCGCGAAGAGCGCCAGGGTCCCCACCGCCATCATCGCGGAGAGCAGGCCGCGAAAGGCCTTGCCGTAGCGCAGGTCCAGCCAGTCGCTCAAGGTGTAGAGGTTGTGCCGGACCGCCAGGCGCCAGATCCGGGGGCCCACCCAGAAGGCCAGGATCATCGAGCCGATCCCTGCGCTGCCGATCCACCACCAGGCGGAGAGGCCGTGGCGCCAGGCCAGGGCCGAAACGCCCACCGTGGAGCCCGCGCCGAGGTTCGCCGCGGTCAGCGTTGTGAAGAGGAGGGCAGGCCCCAGCCTGCGCTCCGCCACGAAGAACCCCTCCGCGCTGGTAACGCGCCGCCCCACCAGCGCACCGATCAGGATCAGCAGCACCGCGTAGCCGAGGATGAACAGGACGTACCCGTTGCTCAAAAGCGACAGCGCCTCAGTCATGACCATGACCTCCGTCCCTCGCCCGACGGGGAAGCCGGTGTAAAACCATAAAAAAAGCCTGCTGAGGCATACTGCACCCCAAGCAGGCCACGTCTTCCATGTCAGGCGAATTGAGATAATAAAAATGGCTGGGGAACAGGGATTCGAACCCCGATTACCTGATCCAGAGTCAGGCGTGCTGCCGTTGCACCATTCCCCAACGCTTAACAGAAAGATATTTTATCAGGGGAACCCAAAAAGTCAATAGTCAAACCGCTGGTTCAACGTCTCCCCTATCAAGAGCCTAAAAGGAGGGAGGGCCCGAAGGCCGCCCCTGTCGATACTCAGCGCATCGCCGTTTCAGCCCCGCCCGACGCTTCCCCTTCGCGCGGACAAGCCCAGAGCCACGGCTCCCTGCCTACTTGAAGACGACTTCCTCGTCGTCCTCGGTCGATTCCCCTTCATCCGAGGGGGCAGTGGGTTCGGGGGACGCATTGCCCTCCGACGGAGACGGGGTATTATCGTTGTCCCTCTTCCTGGGGTCCGGTGCCGGAGAAGCGTCGTAGTCCGCGTCGTGCGCGTTCTTTTTGCGGTCGGTGAAAGCCTTGGGCTGGCGCACCTCGACGTACGTGCCGGCGTTGTTGATCGTGTACCACAGGCCGTCGAACTCCTTCACCCACACGGGCCTGGGGGAGTCGGCGCCGGAACTCTGAAGGAAGAATCGAAGGTACCCCTGCTCCCGAAGCTTGTTGACCACGACGAGATTGAAGTTGTCCGGCGACATCCGATAGTCGTTCTCTGGAGAGGTCCCTGCCGCAAAGCTGCGAAAGATGTGCTGCATCTCAGGGTCCCGCAGGCGCTCCACGAACGTCACCAGGTTGTTCGATTGTTCGATTGGCCTGTCGTAGTGCAGGGCGTAGCGCAGCATCTTCGCCCCCTCGGCCCGCGTCGCCTCGTCGATGTAGCAGAACACGGCCTCGAAGTACAGCTTCACCGCGCCCTCCGGGGTCCTACCCTCCTGCTGGTAGCGGGCCTTGAACTCCTGATAGTCACGCGGGAGCGCAGCCCAGGCCTCCCGCCCGACGACGAGGAACAGGGCCGACAGCGCCAGGACAACGGAAATCTTTTTCAAACGCATACCGTTCACCTCCCAAAGATTCAGCGGCCTACTTGGACCAGTACAGGTCGTTCACGACGACGCCAAGCTCCTCGGGCTTGCAGCTGCCCTCCTTCTTGAGCATGAAAACATGGCCGTAATAGCCGTCCTTGCACCGGTATATGGGGCGCCCTTTCAAGTTGAAGAGGTAATTCTGCTGCTCGTCCCATTCCTTGATGTTCAGGTTTTCCCGGTTCAGGGAGTAGAAGGGCTTTTTGCAGATGAAACACTCCCACTCCATCAAAGACCCGTTCAGGGATCCGCCGTCCTTCACGACGAAGAACCGCTGCAGGTTCTTGGAGATGAACTCCATCGTGGCCTCGCCCTCGCGTGTTTTATCGAGGACGTGCGACTTGTAGCCTCCCCGGCACTCCTCGAGGCGCTTCCCACGTTCGGCCAGCTGTGACAGCTTGGCGAGCTGTTCAGCCTGTTTCGCAAGCTCATTCTCGCCCACTTTATCCCCTTTAAAGCTGTAAAACAGCTTGTCGCACACCCGACACTTGTACTCCACGATCTGCACCTTCGTCGCCGCACGGGCCGTCCCTGCGGGGAACAGCAGACAGGACAACAGAACCACAAAAAGGAAGAGCCGTACTGCCCGTCTCATCTTCAAGAACCTCCATTCCGTCTTTTAACACCAAACCGCTTTGCCCCTGCGCCCCTTCACGCGCAGTTCCTACGCCAGGACGACGGCCTCACCACCAAAGAAGGATGTCCCCCCAAGAGAGGGGACGAGGCCCTTCCATGCGTCCTGCGTGCCCGCGCAACGAGGCGACGTCCCATACCGGCTCGCAACATCATGGCAACGCATGACAGCTCCCTCCCCAAAGGTTCCATATGACTGAAACAGATTCCCTCGTAAAGCCTGAATCGTCGCCATTCTACAAAGGGCCTTCGAGGCTGTCAAGGCTGGTGTTTCCCACCCGACCCACGGGTCGCGACGGCTTTGCCGGAGCTCGAGACTGTCATCGCACAGGTCAAGCTGGTAGCCAAGACGCTAAAGGCGATCCAGGTCCAGGAGAGCAAGAAGGCAGTTCGCGAAAAGGCCAACGTCGTGGTTGGCCCACCGAAAAAAATGAAACTTAAGACCTGCTAGAAAAAGTCAAGGGTTTAATTGAGAAATTCTGGTCGAAGGGGGTAAAAGTTTTTGAGGATTGTAAGGTTTCTGCGAAGTCATGACGGCGTGAATCACCCTCAGGAGTTTTGTGCCGACGGCGGCTAAGGCCTGTTTGGGATGTTTGCCCCTGGCAATCATCCTGTCATAGAATTCCTTGAATACAGGATCGAAGCGTCGTGCGGCGTTAGCCGCCAGGTAGACGGCGCGGCGCAGGTATGGAGAGCCGCGTTTCGACATCTTTCCCTGGGTGCCCTGAAAATTACCGCTCTGCGTCACCGACGGGTCCATCCCGGCAAAGGCCTGGAGCTGCTGGGGGGTGCCAAAGCGCTTCACATCCCCAATCTCCCCCAGAATCGCAGAGCCCAGCGTCACGCTGATGCCGGGGATGGTGTAGATGAGTTCGTGGTTTTTCATCAGCTTCTTCAGGAATTTGTCCAATTCCTTGACCTGGCCTTTGATGAAATCCAGCTGTTCAAGGAGCATCTTGAGCTCGAACTTCAGGGCGTCACGGCCGAAACGCGTTCCAACACTCCTGGATGCCTTGGCCTTGAGCTCCTCCGCCTTTTCTCTGGAATGGCGTCCACGGCTCTCCTTCTCCAGGAGCTTGATGAGCTTGTCGACGTCGTAGTCGGCCAGTTCCTCCGGGTCGGTGCACTCCTGGAGCAGTTCCGTTGGAGCGGCGCCGAAGACCGTTGAGAAGCAGGAGGCGAACTCCGGGAAGATGCGGTCGAGGATGCCGAGGGCCCTGCGTTTCAAGTCTCCAAGGAGCTCGACGTGGGCGACACGGCAACGGGAGAGTTCCCGAAGCTGGAGCAGGTCCTCGTCGGGGAGAACGGTTTCGGTATAGCGCCCGAAGCGCAGAACGTCGGCGATGACCACGCAGTCCTTACGGTCTGTTTTGGCCTTGCGGATGTTCATGTTTCGCAGAGCGTCGGACTGCATGGGGTTGATGACCTTGACGGTCCAGCCGTTGTCGACGAGGAACGAGAAGAGGGCAAGCCAATAGTGGCCGGTGGCCTCGAGGCCAATAACGGTCTGGCCTTTGTCAAAGGGGGCGAGAGAGTCCAACAGGGATTGAAAGCCTTCGCTGGTATTCTGAAACGCAAGAGAACGAGCCGTTTCTTTGCCGGATACCTCAAGGAAAGCAGCCTGATGGTTCCACTTGCCAATATCGATACCAACGAAGGAAGAGTACATGAGCAACACCTCTTGAGCAAAGTTTGATCTGACGGGTCCGGACAGTCTCAGCGCACAACCTCGTTAGTCAGACGAGTTTAATTTTCACCTCAACCTGCTCAATCGTGCTGCTCTGAGAAAGCCGGGGGCTCACTCTTTGTTGCGGGCTTGGCGTCCCAAGGAGGTTACGAGCTTTCCCGACAAAACTGGAAGTAGTTTACCAGCCCTGGTATCACTTCCACGTTACTTATTCTACGAGGAGGTTTGTCAACGTGGTCTTGCCGCTTCCCTGCTCGGAGCTGATCGCCAAGATCGGATAGGCGATATCCGGGGCCAGGGAGGCCAGCAGCCAGCCGGCCAGAAGGACAAAATCCTCGTCCGAGGTATTGACGAACTCCCGAAGGTCCATCAGGGAGCCCCCAGGACGGGGCGCCGGCAACGCCTTCATCGAGCCCCGCAGGAACCACAGGGAAGGCTCGTCCACGACCCGCCAGCCGTCCGCGTCTATTTCCACCGCCTGGCGCTCCTCGTTGCAGAGGTCCAGGTAAATCTTGCCGCCTATGCTCCCGATGCGGGTATGGAGCTTCCTCGGTTCCGAAAACTCCGCCGTTGCCGCCAGGAGGAGCAAGGCCCCCTCGATGTCCGCCCCTTTCGGCTCCTCCTGCATGGCGTCGAAATACTTCGCGGCCAGCCACGCCTTGAACCGGGAGGATCGGAGCCCGTCGATCTCATGGCGTCCAAACACCGGATAGCGCACGTACAGGCCCCCGATATCCTCCGCACGGAAGGTAACGACCCCCAGGTCAAGGCACATCTGCCGCAGGGTACCCGCAACCGTGAGTTGGACCGCCCCCCCTTCCTCGACTTCCTCCGCTTCCCCCTCCCATTCCTCGGCGGCAAGGCACGTCTGCAAGGTCTCCAGCGGGAGTATGGCGTCGTTTTTCCAAACGTTCATGCCGTCGCCCTCTTCCGCCGGAGGAACTCGAAGCATCTGCGCCGGTAGTCCGCCCGCTCCGTCCACTTCTCGCGGACCAGGCCGCTTTGCTCGAAGAGCAGCCGCGCTCGGTCCTCGTCGCCGTCCGTCCAATAAAGCAACATGGCCAACAGCGCAAGGTCGGCCTCGGAGTGTGAGTTGTAGCCCGAGGTGTCGCCCGCCCAGAGGCGGGAGAACTTCGCCCCGTTCGCGGCCCCCTTGGCCTTCTCGATCAGCTCGGGGTTGGGCAGGTAGCGACGCCCTCCCCCTGTGGCTACGGCTCCCTTGACCTTTCTCTCCGGACGGATGGCCTTGACCAGCCCGTCCACCGCCGCCTGATTGGCCCGGAGCTCGGAGTGCTCGTCATAGAGGCTCCCGGTCATGGTGAAAAACCTGGCGCCAGGATAGACCTCTATCGGCCCGCTACGGCGCCCCTTCTCCAGCTCGGCGCGGACGATGATATGAAGCCCCTTGCCCGATGGAGAAAATTCCGTGTAGCTGCCGAGCGCTTCCACGATGGTCGCCGCCTTGGGGGCAACCGTCCCGTCCTCCCCGATACAACCGTCCAGGTCCACGCCCACCAGCCCGCCGCCCGAGGCGAACATGAACCCGATGCCGTCCGCTTCGCCCGCCTCGTAGGCCTCCAGTACATTCTCGAAGGTCGTCCAGGTCCAGGGATCGTTCGCCTTGGCCGGTCGCCCGTCGATCTGACGGGGCGGCTTGGTCGTCCTTCCGTTGCGCTCCACGCCTCGCCAGACGACCCACTGAGGCAATGCCTTGAGCTCGTCGGGAATGTTCTCCGCAGCCACAGGGAGGAACCGGCTCGCCCGCCTCGGCTCCTCCCCCAGGGAGTACCGGGCGACACGCGCTCCGTTCTCTCCGACGGGGATCATCTCGGTCAGGACGTTCCAGCCGGAGCGCCTGAGCTCGTCGATCCGGGAGGCCAGGCGCATGATGCCGAATTGCCCCCGCGCCTCGTCCTGGGTGATGCTCCGGCCCGACTGGAGGTGTTCCAGCACGGCCAGCCTCTGGGATTTCCACGCTTCGCGGTTCCGTGCCGTTACCATGCCGACCGCCCCCTCTCCATGCGGCAACAGCCGAGGCCAAGCCACGGATGAGAAGGTCTTCGATTGTATTTATAGTTCGGTGGGGATATTACGAAGGAACGGAAAGGGTAAGGCCCGGGGGGATCTCCTTGGCCGGATTCTCCTGAGTCTGGGTCTCCTGATGAGTCTCCTCCGCCCGGACTGGATGCGGCCACGGAGAAGGACGCCCTACGCTGGGAGCGGGGGGCACGGGAGCGGGACGTGGGACGCACACGCAGAAAGTATCTCGCGATAGCCGCCATCCTCGGTTTGCGACGCGCAGCCGGTGTGCGGTTCACCTTCGCAAGATACCTCATCTGCTTCACGAGACGCGACAGATACCGATGCAGCTCGTAGACATGGCAGACTTTGAGCTCCTGGTCCCGTTTGTCGACGAGGTTTCCGAACTTATCCGGCTCCATGAAAGGCTTTTCCAGGGAATCTCGAAACTCGCGCGCCACTTGAAGCATCTCGGGGTGCCCCGCAGCGTGGCTTGCACTCCCCAATTCCAGCCACAGCATGGCGGTTTCGCCCCCCAGCTCACAGTCCAAAGCGGCAAGAACCCGCTCCTTGAGAAGCCTGTCCCGATATTCGTTGAGTTCGGGAGCCCCCTCGTCAACCCGAATGATTCCGTTCAGTTTTTCAAGATCAAACTCCCGATTCTCAAAATCATAGGCGCGTGTCAGCACACTCCGATAACGCTTGTCGAACGCCCTGCGTATCCCGCCGCCGCCCCTCCTTCGTGGTGCTCGTGGTACAATATTCCCGACAGTCAACATCTTTCATCTCCTTTCGCCGTCCATGCCCCGGACGGCTTTTTCTTGGCCTCATACCGCCAGCCCCTTGTCGTCGAACGCCTCCCGCAAGGGAATGCCGAGAAACGTACTCAGCCCCTCACGCACCCGCTCGCTCGCCGGGGCCTTGCGCCGCTCCACTAAGGAGAGGATTGACGGGTGTATCCGCACCTCATAACTCAGCCCCGCCATCGTCAACCCCTTGGCCTGCCGCAGTTCTCGTATACGTGTCATGCGCTCACCTCCCTTCCATCTCCTATTTTACCGTACTCCGTCGTATAATGAGGCGCAAGCACAAAAAAAGAGCCGCCCCCGCCAAGGTCAGCAGCTCTTTCATGAAAGGAGGACAGGCCCCCGCGTATCTTTTCGAGAGAATTGTATCACGGCTGTAGTCCGGTGTCGGTGGCGCTCTTTTAACTGGCGGTCCCAGCGGGATTCGAACCCGCGTCGCAGCCTTGAAAGGGCTGTGTCCTAGGCCCCTGGACGATGGGACCGCTTTTGAAATTGGACTGGTGAGCCGTGTGGGACTTGAACCCACGACACCCGGATTAAAAGTCCGGTGCTCTACCGACTGAGCTAACGGCTCAAGGCGTCTGAAACAGACACCATGGCATTATATCATAACAATTTGGAAAGAGGGGAAAAAAGTGCCCGCGGAGGCGCCGACACCTCCGCGGGATGAAGGGGTCCGTCCGCGCCCTGTCGCGCGACCCCATGGAAAGTGCCGCCGTCGCGGTGACTCCGTTATGGACGGACGCCCGGCGTCTCATCAGTACCCGCTAGTACCCGCTGTGCTTTGACATCAGCGCGTCGTACTTGCCGCCGCTCTCGTCCACGTAGAGCACGTCCGCGGACTCGGCCGCGGGGCAGAACTGCATCAGCGTGGCGGTTCGGGCTGCCGCGTTCTCCTCCTTCAGCTTGGCGTCCTGGCCCGCCTTATCGGTGAGGCCGTACTTCACCATGATGGGGCGAAGGTTCTTCAGCATCACGATCCCCATCTGGAAGTTCTCCAGGTCCTTCTCTCCAGCCTCCTGAACGCAGCGCGCAAACTCCTCGTTGGTCATTTCATCCACCTCGATGATCAAAATCGTCCCGGGTCTTCAACGGGCCTATCGCTGACCTCCGCCGATCAGCGGGATCAGAAAGTCCTTCGCAACCTCGTCGGCCCTCTCCTTGCCGCAGAGGAGTTCGAGCAGCCTCAGCGCAAAGAAGGGCGTGATGGCCGGCCCCTTCGCCGTGGTGACGTGTCCGTCCGTCACGACGTTTTCGGTGCCGAGGATCGCGCTTGGGATCTGAGGCTCCATCCCCGGATAGCAGACGGCCCGGCGGTCCTTCAGTACTCCGGCGCGCTCCAGCGCCAGCGGCGCCGCGCAGATGGCCGCCAGGGGCTTCTTCGCCGCGTCGTACTTCTGCACCAGCGTTCGGAGGCCCTCATGCCTGGCGTACTCCACCGTTCCGCCCGGGATGACCAGCATGTCGAAGTCCTTGCCCTTCGCGTCGTCGAAGAGCACGTCCGCTTGAACGGGGACCTTGCGGCTGCTCACCGCGTCGCCCCGCCCCGTCAGGGAGACGGTCGTGACCTCCACACCGCCCCGCCGCAGGATGTCCACGGTGGTCAGGGCCTCGGTCTCCTCAAAGCCGTCGATCAGAAATACCGCTGCGCTTGCCATAGACAACACCTCCTGAAATTCATTGTCCTCCATCGTGGGCATTTAGGCAAGCGAAAAAGGGCCTGCCTCATGGGCAGGCCCTCTGGTCGCTCCTGAACAGGGCGTCTTACCGGACGGCGATGGGCTCGGTCATCTCCGTGAGGTCGCTGCTGATGGTCTTCCCCTCCGGGCGGTAGCCCTCGTCGTTCACCAGGACGAGCGCGGGCCTGTAGGAGCCGGGCTTCGGGTAGAAGTAGACGGGTACGTCCTTGTGCTCCGACGCCGGGTTGTCGTAGAGCATACGGCGCGTCCTGCCCACCTCGATGGCGGGGCCGTCCTTCCCCTCGGGGTACAGGATCGCGCGGTTCGGCGCGTACCCGTCCGCGCGGGCGTAGAAGCGGTAACCCGTCTGGTCGCCGGACGTGAAGGGCAGGGCGTAGAACCGCCGGACGACGAGCTGGTTGGGCTCCGACGGGAACGCCGTCCCCCAGGTGTAGATGGCTGACGGCTTCGCCAGGTCCGCGCGGAAGTCCTCGTCCCCCGAGATCAGGGAGTTGACCCGTGTGTTGAAGGAGGAGCCGTTGGAGTGGATGTACTTCCCGTTTCCAACGTAGAACCCGACGTGTCCGCCCCAGAAGACCAGGTCCCCCGGCTTTGCGGCGGTCAGCGTCTCCGCCGTGTGGGCGTCTTCCGGCGTTCCCTCCACGTGCATCAGGGCGATGGGATAGCCCACCTCGGGACGGGAGTTGCGGTAGATGTCGAGGCCGTTCAGCATGTAGACCATGCTGGTGAAGCCGGAGCAGTCCAGGCCGTAGGGGGTCTTCCCGCCCCAGCGATAGCCGACGCCGAGGTAGAGCTCCGCGTCGGCCGTCAGCGCCGCGCGCACGGCCTCCTCCTGGCCCCAAGCACGAAGCTCCCGCACCAGGTTCTTGTTGACCCAGCCGGTCCGCCCGCCGAAGAGTTCGGCGCGAAGCCAGCGTGCGTCCTCGGAGTCCGGTTCCCCCACCTTGAGGTACGCACCGCGGGGCAGGGTGATGAGCGGAGGGTAGGACTCCGTCCGGGCCTCGGGCAGCACGTCCGCAAAGGGGGCGATCACCTGATGGGTGACGGAGGCCCGCCAGGCCTCGGCCTCGTCCCTGGAGACGAGCGCAACGTGCTGGCCCTCGATGGATGTCTTGTAGCCGTACTGCATCCGTACGCCGTACAGCCCCTGGTCGTCCCTGTCCGCCAGGGCCTCGCCGATCATCCCGTAGAGGACCTCGTCGTCCCGCTCCCCGTCGTAGAGGGTGGGGGCCATCGGCGCGGTGACGACCGCCCACAGGTCCCCCGATCCGTCGGTGCCCCGGGCGGGGAGTGCTGCGAGGGCCGCGGCGCAGAGGACCGATGCGATACAAAGCGCTTTTCCAACCAAAGAACGCATGAAACAACCTCCTCGGATTTTATGTGTGTGCCTGAATTTTGCGCGGCTTGACGCCCTTGGCGTCTATCTTGCCCCGGTCTTGCGGATGGACTGCACGGCGTAGACGACGATCTTCATGGTCGTTCCCGCGTCGTTGAGCTTCAACACGAGCTCCATGCCGTCGCGGGACAGGACCTGCGCGATGACGCCGCCTATCGTGACGATCTCGTCGCCCTCCTTGACCGCGGCGTGCATGGCCTGCACCCGTTTGTGCTTTTTTCGGGCCGGCAGCACGGTGAAGAAGTAGATCAGGACGAAGATCCCCAGCACGTAAAGGATGCCGAGGGACAGCAGATCATTCATGGTCGAACCCCTCCGTAGACAAAATCGCTCCGAATTTTCCCCCTGTGGGGGCAGTCGGGGAGGGCCGGCTCAGCGGCCCAGGAACTCCTCCACGATGCTGACGAACACGGCGCTGCCCCGGTACAGGACGTCCTCGTCGACGTCGAACTTCGGGTTGTGGTGCGGCGCGTCCGCGTGCTTCTCGGGGTTCACGGAGCACAGGGCCATGAAGGCTCCGGGCGCCTTCTCCAGATAGTAGGCGAAGTCCTCGCCGCCCATGACGGGATTGAAGGCCGTGACGACGTTCTCCCTGCCCAACGCCTTCGCCGCCGCCTCGGCCGCGAGCTTCGCCATGGCGTCGTCGTTGACGACGGGGGGAGCGCCCCAGTCCATCTCGAAGTCGCAGCCGCCGCGGAAGGTGGCCGCGACGCCCTTGGCGATCTCACCGATGCGTTTGGCCAGGTACTGCCGCACCGGCTCCTCGAAGGCGCGGATCGTGCCCTCGATCACGACCTCGTTGGGGATGACGTTGTAGGCGAAGCCGCCCGCGATCTTCCCTATGGTCAGGACGGCGGCCTTGGGCGCGGCGATCTCCCTCGCGATGACCTCCTGGAGCGACAGGACGATGTTTGCGGCGATGGTGATGGGATCGACGCCCTTCTCCGGCGTCGAGCCGTGGCAGCCGGTGCCCTTGACCGTCAGGATGAAGCGGTCGAACGACGCCATGATGCACCCCGGCGCGATGGCGAAGGACCCCAGCGGCATCCCCTCGAAGATGGAGCCGATGTGCATTCCGAAGACGGCGTCCACCCCGTCCATGACGCCCTCCTTGACCGCGACCTTAGCGCCCTTGCAGACCTCCTCGCCCGTCTGAAAGACGAACTTGACGTTGCCGGCCAGCTCCGCCCTGTGTTCGTTCAGGACGCGCAGGGCCCCAAGGAGCATGGCCGCGTGCGTGTCGTGTCCGCAGGCGTGCATGCGTCCCTCGTGCTTCGAGGCGAAGGGCAGGCCCGTGTCCTCCTTGATGGGCAGGGCGTCGATGTCCGCGCGGAGCAGGATCGTCTTTCCCGGCTTTCCGCCCTGGATCGTGCCGATGAGGCCCGAATCGCCCACGTTCTTCTTGTAGGGGATACCCAGTTTGTCCAGCTCGGCGCAGATCGCGGCCTGAGTCTTGGGGAGGTCCGTCCCCAGCTCCGGGATCTGGTGCAGGGCGCGGCGGATCCCCACGATGTAATCCTGCAGACCTTTACATTCCTTCCACAGGTTCATTGATGATCTTCCTCCTTAAACTTCAAAGAAAAGCGTCCCTTTAATAAAGAAAGCGTTACTTCCCCATACCCGCGCCGTACAGCACGCGGGCGAAGAGGATGCTGCCAAAGACCGAGATCACGATGAGCAGCCACGCGGCGATCGACGGGATGGCCCAGTGGAGGAGCAGCGGAAGTCCGAGGGCGAAGACGCCCACCAGGGGATACTTGATGGCGAAGTTGCCCAGGGTTCCGCCGAAGATGGCCGCCGCCGAATACTTCGTGAGGCCCGTCACGATGAACTTGGGGAGAACGGCGACGACGGCTGCGCCGACGACGGCCGCCAGGGTGGTGAAGAACAGGTTCATGATGATGGAACCGCAGATGGCCATGGTGGACGCGATCTCCGCCTGGATCGTTCCGGGCTGGCTGTCCGTGGCCTCGAGCGCCAGGGCCGCCACGGGGACGCGCATGTTGCCGATGTTGCCGGACAGGAAGCCGAGGTAGGTGCCTGCCATGCCCAAGGCCGCGTAGTAGGAGATGGGCTCGACGAGGTAGAAGGCGCCGAAGGAGGCGGCGGTCATGCCCCAGGCGGTGAGGACGACGTTCCAGTCCGGCCAGCAGTGGTGCGTGCTGCAGAGCCAGAGGACGGGGATAAAGGCCGTCGCGGCGGCGATGAGGTTGGTGGGCGCGCCGATGAGGATACTGCCCTTTTTCCATTCAGCCATGTGATCGTGTTCTGACATAGTGATTCCTCCTGAAGTGTGTGCGTCCAAGCCCTACTGCGGCATGACGGCAAAATACATGTCGTAGACCAGCGCGCAGGCCATCCCGAACAGCATGGCGATGCCCAGCGAGTACTCCATCAGCTTGGGGCACTTCGGCACGACGAACTTGACCAGGAACAACATGCAGAGCGCCCCGGCGATGGCGGCCGTCGCGTGTCCGGAGCTCTTGCGCAGCTCGCCGTGGACCAGGTAGCCGAAGATGCCGAGGGAGCAGGCGCCGGACAGGACCACCAGCCACCTGGAGTCGCCGCCGCTCGCCTTCTCGCGGAGCTTTTCGACGGCCGGCGTGAAGAGCCCGGTAAACACCAGCCAGCCCGCTCCGTTCAGCGCCATGGCGAACCAGGAGACGGACATGACGGTGAGGTCGTACCCCGTTCCTCCCAGCTCAACGCCGGAGGCCTGAGCGCCGTAGGTCGCGGCTGTAAGCTCCGTGGGAGCGGCGCCGATGATGGAGAGACGCATCCAGGCCATGGGGCCTCCGATCGCCGCCATCAGCCCCACCATGACGATGAAGACGCCGAGTGCGGGTCCGATGGAGGTGATGAGGCCGACGCGCAGGGCCTTGCTGCTGATCTCCGCCGGAATGCCTGCGCGGATCCTGGTGCGGCGGGCCATGCACATGAACAGTATGGCCTGTAGAAACGCGATGCCCACCGTAATCGCGCAGAGCATCCAGATGACGCTCGAGTTCGCGATATCCAAGTAGCTCTGTCCGTCCTGCATAAAAACCACTCCTTGAGTATATAGATTGGCGGAAAAGCCCGCCGAACACCCTAGGGGCCGCGCGACCGGCGCGGCCCCAGGGGATGTTTTGAAAGGGTTTCATAAGCTGTTTCAGCGCGCCCAGGGATACCAGACGACGAGGTTCGGGCGGGTATCTGGCGTTTTGTAAGCGGGTTCAGTGCACTCAAGGGCAGGGCCTTTCGAGCCGGGTGCCGAACAGCGTTTCCTGAAGAACGAGCGGACCTCCTTCTGGTAGTGCGCTGCCCCGCAGCGCAGCAAAATTCGCCCCTCTATTTTTCGATCGCTCTTACGTTCGAG